>ERZ761602.1013-NODE-1013-length-54764-cov-4.705295_pt1 | contig 54764 bp, 56 predicted proteins | sample MGYA00512165_ERZ761602 | MGnify/ENA primary metagenome ERZ761602 (study PRJEB28899, sample SAMN02445085) | bioreactor sludge metagenome | biome: EBPR sludge; isolation source: Thorneside wastewater treatment plant | place: Australia: Brisbane, Thorneside... | reverse complement strand
CCGGAAGGCCTGCAGAAGGTCAGCGACACGTCGTTCCAGGAGACCTTCAACTCCGGCGTCGCCCAGCGGGGCGAGGCCACCGAGTCGAACTTCGGCCTGATCCAGTCCGGTGCACTCGAGTCGTCCAACGTGGACCTCACCGAGCAGCTGGTGCGGCTGATCACGGCGCAGCGGCTCTTCCAGGCCAACGCGCAGGTGATCTCGACGCAGGACACGATCACCCAGACGATCATCAACATCCGCTAATCGTAAGGACCGGGTGAACCCCCCATGGACAAGCTCATCTACGTGGCCATGTCCGGCGCCAGGGAGGCCATGCGCGGCCAGGCCACCACGGCCCACAACCTGGCGAACCTCTCGACGACGGGCTTCCGCGCGTTGCGCAACGTCCTGGACAGCGCGCCGGTCTATGGCACCGGCCTGCCGACCCGGGTGAACACCGTGCGGCAGCCGGAGCTCTGGAACTCGCGCCAGGGCCAGATGCAGGCCACGGGCCGCGACCTGGACGTCGCGGTGCAGGGCCAGGGCTGGCTCGTGGTGCAGGGGCCGGACGGCAACGAGGCCTACACCCGCAACGGCAACCTGCGGATCGGGCCCAACGGCATCCTCGAGACCGCCGCGGGCAACCCGGTGCTCGGCAACGGGGGGCCGGTGACGCTGCCACCCTACGAGAAGGTCTTCATCGGCGACGACGGCCAGATCTCCATCATCGCCCAGGGCCAGACGGCCGAGACGCTGGTGCAGGTGGACCGGCTGCGGCTCGCGAACCCGCCGGCCCTGGACCTGGTCCGGAGCGGCGACGGCATCTTCAGCCTCCGCGACGGCAGCACGGCACCACCCGACCCCAACGTGCGCATCGCCAGCGGCCAGCTCGAGTCGAGCAACGTGAACCCGGCCGAGGCCCTCGCCGAGATGATCGAGATGTCCCGCCACTACGAGATGCAGGTGCGGGCCATGAACACCGCCGACGAACTCGACGCCGCCAACTCGCGGCTCATCCGCCTCAACGGCTAGCGACTGACCGAGGAACAGGACCATGGAATCATTGTGGGTAGCCAAGACCGGACTCGACGCGCAGCAGACGCGCATGTCGGTGGTCGCGAACAACCTGGCCAACGTGAACACCACGGGCTTCAAGCGCGGCCGGGCCGTGTTCGAGGACCTGCTGTACCAGAACGTCACCCAGGCGGGCGGCGCCACCTCCCAGAACACCGAGAGCCCGACCGGCCTCAGCACGGGCACGGGCGTGCGCGTGGTCGCCACCGAGAAGACCTTCACCCAGGGCTCCGCCCAGCAGACCGGCAATGCGCTGGACGTGCTGATCCAGGGCCGCGGCTTCTTCCAGGTGCTGCAGCCGGACGGCACGCTGGCCTACACCCGGGACGGGTCCTTCAAGATCGACTCGGAGGGCCGGCTGGTCACGTCCAGCGGCTACGAGATCCAGCCGTCGCTCACCATCCCGAGCGACGCCCAGTCCATCACCATCGGCCTCGACGGCACGGTGCAGGCCACGCTGGCCGGGCAGACCTCGCCCACCAGCCTCGGCACGCTGCAGCTCGCCGACTTCATCAACCCCGCGGGCCTGCAGCCGAAGGGCCAGAACCTCTTCATGGAGACCGCGGCCAGCGGCTCGCCCCAGGTGGCCAACCCGGGCCTCGAGGGCATCGGCACCCTGGAACAGGGCTCCCTGGAGGGCTCCAACGTGAACGTGGTCGAGGAACTCGTGAGCATGATCGAGACCCAGCGCGCCTACGAGATGAACTCCAAGGCCATCTCGACCAGTGACCAGATGCTCCAGTACCTGAACAACAACCTGTGATCGCCATGAACACGCGCATGCTCATCGCCGCCGGTGCCCTCGTGGCGCTCTTCGTGCTGGCCGCCTGCTCGCCGGCGCTGCCGGGCGTGCGGGCAGGCGCCTACGCGCCCACTCCGCCGCCGACCTACGCGCCGCCACCCGCGTCCAGCGGCACGATCTACCAGGCCGGCCTCGAGCTGGCCCTGTTCTCGGACGTGAAGGCCCGCCGCATCGGCGACACGGTGACCATCCGGCTGGCCGAGCGGACCCAGGCCTCCAAGAGCGCCAGCACCGGGGCCACCAAGGACAGCAGCATCGACACCGGCATCCCGACCCTGCTCGGCGGCCCGGTGACGAAGAACGGCGACCAGATCCTGAACAACGAGTGGGCCACCACCCAGGAATTCCAGGGCCAGGGCAACAGCAGCCAGAGCAACCGGCTGGAGGGCGACATCACGGTGACGGTCGCCGACGTGTACCCCAACGGCAACCTGTACGTGCGCGGCGAGAAGTGGCTCACCCTGAACCAGGGCGAGGAATACGTGCAGATCGCCGGCATCGTGCGGCCGGTGGACATCGGCTCGGACAACTCCGTGCCTTCCTACAAGGTGGCGGATGCCCGCATCACCTACAGCGGCAAGGGCACCCTGGCGGATTCCAACCGCCCCGGCCTGCTCGCCCGCTTCTTCATGAAGCTCTGGCCCCTCTGAGGCCCGCGAGGAACGACCCGACATGCGCAAGCAACGCGACGAGATCCGCCGCCACACGCTCTTCCTGGTGGCCGGGGCCCTCACGGCCCTGCTGCTGCAGATGGCGCCCGCCCGGGCCGACCGGGTCAAGGACCTGGCCGCGGTGGCCGGCGTGCGCCAGAACCAGCTGGTGGGCTACGGCCTGGTGGTCGGCCTGGACGGCACGGGCGACCAGACGACCCAGGCGCCCTTCACCACCCAGAGCCTCATCAGCATGCTGGAGCGCCTCGGGGTCACCATCCCGGCCGGCACCAGCCTGCAGCTGAAGAACGTCGCGGCGGTCGCCGTGCACGCGGACCTGCCGCCCTTCGCCAAGGCGGGGCAGCGCATCGACGTGACCGTGTCGTCCATTGCCAACGCCAAGAGCCTGCGGGGTGGCACGCTGCTGATCACGCCGCTGAAGGGCCTGGATGGCCAGGTCTACGCGATGGCCCAGGGCAACCTGGCCGTGGGCGGCCTCGGCCTGTCCGGGGAGGACGGCTCGAAGATCTCCATCAACGTGCCGAGCGTCGGGCGCGTGCCGAACGGCGCGACGGTGGAGCGCGAGGTGCGCACGGTCATCGGCGAGGCCGAGCTGCTGACACTGAACCTGCACCGGCCCGACTTCACCACCTCGACGCGACTCGCCGAGACCATCAACAACCTGCTGGGCGCCGGCACCGCCGAGGCCCGGGACCCCATGTCCGTGCAGGTGCGCGCGCCGGCGAGCCAGGCCGACCGCATCTCGCTGATCGCCACCCTCGAGAACCTGGAGATGACCCCGGGCGAGGCCGCGGCGAAGGTGATCGTGAATTCCCGCACCGGCACGGTCGTGATCAACGCCAGCGTGCAGGTGTCGCCGGCCGCCGTGTCCCACGGCTCGCTGGTGGTCTCCATCACGGAAGACTTCGACGTCAGCCAGCCCCAGCCGTTCAGCGAGAACGGCGAGACGGTGGTGACGCCGGACTCTCAGATCGAGGTCACCCAGGGCGACAACCGGATGTTCCTGTTCCGGCCGGGCGTCGAGCTGAACGACATCGTCCAGGCCGTCAACCAGGTGGGGGCCGCTCCCGGCGACCTGGTGGCGATCCTGGAGGCCCTGCGGGAGGCCGGCGCCCTGCGCGCCGAGCTGATCGTGATCTGACGACTGGCGATGACCGTTCAGATCAACAATATCAACGACTTCCAGGGCCTTTCTCAGCTGCGCTCTGATGCGGGCGCACGCTCGCCGGCGGCCGCCCGGGAGGCGGCCCGCCAGTTCGAGGCCCTGTTCGTGCAGATGATGCTGAAGAGCATGCGCGACGCCAACGCCGTGCTCGGCGAGGAGCGGGACACGACCTACGAGGAGATGTTCGACAAGCAGATCTCGCTGGAGATGACGAAGGGCAAGGGCCTCGGCCTCGCCGATCTCCTCGCGAAGCAGCTCGGTGACACCGACGGGGCGGATGGTGCACAGCCGCCGGCGGAACTCGCCATGCTGCTCACGCGCCTGCCTGCCCGCGCCAGTGCCGAACTGCCCGAGCTGCCGGCGGGCGTCACGCCGGCGCTGATGGTGCCCGACCCTGCCGAGCTCGCCGCGCGGCTCAGCATCGCGCTGCCGGCGGCGGAGGAACCCGCCGCGCCGGCCGCCTTCACCACGTCCGCCCGTAGCGACTTCCGGCCGGGCAGCCGCGAGGAATTCGTGCGGGAGATCTGGCCACTCGCGGTGCGTGCGGGGGAAAAGCTCGGCGTGAATCCGCGGGCCATCGTCGCCCAGGCCGCCCTCGAGACCGGCTGGGGCAGCCGCCTGATCCGGGACGATGCCGGCGTGAGTGGCAACAACCTCTTCGGCATCAAGGCGGACTCCCGCTGGAGCGGCCCGCGGGTGACGGTGACCACCCTCGAGTACGAGGGCGGTTTACCAAAACCCCAGCGGGCCCAGTTCCGCGCCTATCCCGACCTCGCGTCCGGCTTCGAGGATTATGTCCGCTTCCTGCAGGGCAATCCGCGCTACGGGGATGCGTTGCGGGCCGGCGCCAGTGCTGACACCTACGCGGCGGGCCTGCAGTCGGCGGGCTACGCCACCGACCCGCGTTATGCAGAAAAGATCCGCAGCATCGCCGCCAGTTCGCTGCTGGATCCGGCCCGCTAGGCCTCAAGGAGTGACGACGATGTGCCGAGTTGAAGAGCCATGAGCGGGACGATCACCAACGGCCTCACCGCCCTGCTGGCCGCCCAGCGGGCGCTGCAGACCACGAGCAACAACATCGCCAACGCCAACACGGCGGGCTATGTGCGCCAGCGCATCGACTTCGTCGAGCGTCCCGGCACGCCGCTCGGCAACTTCACGATCGGCGCCGGCGTGGCCGTGGCCGATATCTCGCGCGTCTACGACCAGTTCCTGACCGACAACCTGCGGAACACCACCTCCCTCGAGCAGCGCTACGCCGCCTTCGGGGCCTACGCATCCCGGCTAGACACGATCCTCGGCAATCCGGACACCGGGATCAGCGCGTCGGTGCAGCGTTTCTTCGACCAGGTCGAGGCGGTGGGCCGCGACCCGACCTCCATCGCCCAGCGCCAGCAGCTGCTGCTGGAGGGCGAGAGCCTGGCGACGCGGCTCGACCAGCTGGACCTCCAGCTGGACGGCCTCGGCAACGAGATCGACGGCCGCCTGCAGGATGCGGCGGGCGCCATCAACCAGCTGGCGAGCCAGCTCGCCGCGGTCAACGGCCAGATCATGGCGGCGGGCAGCTCGGCGGGAGCCAACCTGCTGGACCAGCGGGACGAACTGCTGAAGGAGCTGGGCGGGCTGGTCGACATCACCACCGTGCGCCAGGGCGACGGCAGCGTGAACGTGCTGGTCGGCAGCGGCCAGTCGCTGGTCCTCGGCCCGAACGCGGCCCGGGTGCTGACGGTGCAGGACGACTTCGATGCCTCCCGCCTGCAGCTCGCCGTGGACTTTGGCGGCGGCCCGCAGGTCATCAGCAACAAGGTCAACGGGGGCCTGGTGGGCGGACTGCTGGCCTTCCGCAACGACGTGCTGGACGGCGCGCGGCGCGACCTGGGCCAGCTGGCCGTGGGACTCGGCGCCGCCTTCAATGCCCAGCACCGCCAGGGCATGGACCTCGCCGGCGACCTGGGCGGCGACTTCTTCACGACCGGTGCCCCGGTGTCGTCCGGGGCGTCCGGAAATTCCGCAGGCTCCACCCTGGCGGCCGTGATCACCGACGCGAGCGCGCTCTCGTCCCGGGACTACGAGCTGCGCTTCGACGGCGCCGCCTGGTCCGTCCGTGATGCGCAGACGGGCACCGCCATACCGGCGACCGGCGCGGGCACGGCGGGCAGCCCGCTCGTCTTCGCCGGCCTCTCGGTCACGGCCAGCGCCGCGGCCGGGGACCGCTTCCTGGTCCGGCCCTTCGCCAGCGCCGCCAGCCAGTTCGGCGTCGCGCTGACGGACCCGGCGGCCATTGCCGCCGCGGCACCGCTGGTGTCCCGCGCCTCGGCCACCAACGCCTCGGTCGCGACCGTCGGCGCGCCGTCCGTCACCGACATCACGGACCCGAAGCTGCTGACCACGGCCAACATCGTCTTCGACTCGCCGAGTTCCTACGTGGTCTTCACGGGCGGCGGCCTCGACCTGGTGGGCCCCCTGCCCTACACCAGCGGCGGGACCATCAGCTTCGCGGGCTGGACGGTCGAGGTGAGCGGCCAGCCCCAGACCGGCGACCGCTTCATCGTCTCGGCGGCGGCGGCCGGCAGCGGCGACAACGCCAACATCCAGGCCCTCGCCGGGGTTGCCCAGCAGGGCTTCTTCGCGGGCGGCACCCAGTCCGTCAATGACGTGGGCGCGGACATCCTGGCCACGGTCGGCTCGACGGCCAATCGGGCGGCCAACGAGGTGAAGGTGCAGCAGACCCTCCGGGAGCAGGCCGAGATCGACCTGGAGAACGTCTCCGGCGTGAACCTGGACGAGGAGGCGGCCAACATGCTGCGCTACCAGCAGGCCTACCTCGCGGCGAGCAAGGTGATCAGCGTCGCCGACGGCCTGTTCCAGAACCTGATCCAGATCGTGGGACGCTGAGCATGCGCATAGCCTCGAACGTCTACCAGCTGCAGTGGCTGTCGGCCATCCGGCGCCAGCAGGCGGAACTGGCCGAGATCCAGGGCCAGGTGAGCAGCGGCAAGCGCATCAGCACCGCGGCCGACGACCCGGCCGGCGCGGCCCAGGGCCTGCTGCTGCAGCAGGGCCTGGACCGGCTGGAGAACTTCGGCACCAACGCCGAGACGGCCAGGCGCCGGCTGTCGCTCGAGGAAGACTCCCTGGCGGGCGCGACCGACACCCTGAACCGGATCCGGGAGCTCTCGATCCAGGCCGCGAACGGCACCCAGACCAACGAGAGCCGGGCCGCGATCGCCGCCGAGGCGAAGGAGCTGCTGACCGGCCTGCTCAACATTGCCAACGCCCAGGACGGCGAGGGCCGCTACCTCTTCGCCGGCAACCTCGTTCAAACCCGGCCCTTCGTCCAGTCGGGCGGCGTGCAGTACGCCGGCGACACCGGCGTGCGCTCCCAGCGGGTGGCCGACGCCCGGACCGTGCAGGAGAACGATGCGGGCTCCGCCGTGTTCATGCAGATCGCGAGCGGCAACGGGGCGTACACCATCACCCCGGCCGCCGGGAACGCGGGCACGGCGTCCTGGACGTCGGCCGAAGTGGCGAGCGGGACGGGCTTTATCAACGGCACCTACACGCTCCAGTTCACCTCCGCCACGACCTGGGAAGTGAGCAGCGCCGGGGTGGTGGTGGACAACGGCACCTACGCGCCGGGCGATACGGTGAGCTTCCTCGGCGCCAGCATCCAGTTCCAGGGCACACCGGCCGCCGGTGACCAGTTCACCGTCGGGTCGGCCGGCTTCCAGGACGTGTTCCGCACGGTCCAGGACTTCATCGACCTGCTGGGCACCAACACGAACGATGCCGCGGGCCGGTCCACCTTCCAGAACCTGGTCAATGCCAACCTGCAGGACCTGGACCAGGCCCTGACCCACATCGGCAACTTCCGCAGCCAGGTGGGCGCGCGCCTCGCCACCATCGACCAGCAGCTCGACAGCAACGCGGACGTGGCCCTGGAGCTCAAGAGCTCGCTTTCGACGATCGAGGACCTGGACTACGCCACGGCCATCTCCCGGCTGGAGCAGCAGCTCACGAGCCTGGAGGCGGCGCAGAAGGCCTACGCGAGGACCCAGTCCCTCTCCCTCTTCGACGTGCTGTAGGAGCGCCTTCAGGCGCGATCCCCGTTTGAATCGCGGCTGAAGCCGCTCCTACGAATCTGCGACCCGCGTCACATCCTCCGCTTCAAGTCCCCCTCCTCCCCGGCCGATATCCACCCCGCACAGCTTCACAAGGTTTCCCTCCCAAGGCTTGGGGTGGACTTGAGGAAAGCCGGCGAATTCGGTTCAACATCAGGAGGGCATCATGCCTAGTGTCGTAAATACCAACGTGCTGTCGCTGAACGCCCAGCGCAACCTGTCGCGCTCCGACAGCACCCTGTCCACCGCGCTGCAGCGGCTTTCCTCCGGTCTCCGGATCAACAGCGCCAAGGACGACGCTGCGGGTCTCGCGATCGCCGACCGCTTCACCACCCAGATCCGCGGCCTGAACCAGGCTGTCCGGAACGCCAACGACGGCATCTCCCTGTCCCAGACGGCCGAGTCGGCCCTGGATGAGCTCGGCAACAACCTGCAGCGCATCCGTGAGCTGGCCGTGCAGGCCGCCAACGCGACCAACTCTGCGTCGGACCGGGCCGCCCTCGACCAGGAAGTGCAGCAGCGCATCGCGGAAATCAACCGCATCGCCTCCCAGACCTCGTTCAACGGCCAGAAGGTCCTCGACGGCAGCTTCGGCTCCGCCCAGTTCCAGGTCGGCGCGAACGTCGGCGAGACGATCAACGTGAACCTGACCACGGGCGTCCGGGCTGACCAGCTTGGCCAGATCGCCACGGCCACGGGCACGGCGGTGACCAACGCGGTCCTGACGGATGGCAGCCTCACGATCGCCGTGGGCCAGGCGGCCGCGGTGTCCGTCGGCGCCAGCGCCGCCGGTACCCAGGTGCAGCAGACGGCCGACAGCGCCTACGCGAAGGTCAATGCGATCAACGCGGCCGGCGTCTCGGGCCTGACCGCCACCGCCACCAACGTCACGACCGGCACGTTCTCGACCATCAACAACGCGGCCGCGACTTCGACCTATAACCTGACGGTGAACGGCGTGGCGATCTACGCGGGTGCCGACAACGTTGCCGCCGGCGCCTCGCTGACGGCCGCCGACGTCGCTGCGCAGATCAACCTGTTCTCCACCCAGACGGGCGTTTCCGCGGCCGTGTCGGGCACCAGCCTGACCCTGACCGCGGCTGACGGCCGCAATGTGGTGGTCGCCGAGACGATCACCCAGGGCGCTGGCGCGACGCTGACCGGTACCGGCATCGCGGCTGCCCAGGAAGGCACGCTGCGGGGCACGATCACGCTGGCTGCTGCCCAGAACATCACCCTGGGCGGTGCGAACGCGGCGATCGGCTTCGCCGGCACCTCGATCGCCGTCGACACGACGACCCTCTCCACGGTCAGCGTGACGTCGGTGGCGAACGCCAACACGGCCATCCAGCGCGCTGACGCGGCCCTCACCGCCGTGTCCTCGCTCCGGAGCCAGCTCGGCGCCATCCAGAACCGCTTCGAGTCCACGATCTCGAACCTGTCCAGCGTCGCGGAGAACCTCACGGCCTCCCGCAGCCGGATCCAGGACGCCGATTTCGCGGCCGAGACGGCGGCCCTGACCCGGGCCCAGATCCTGCAGCAGGCGGGCGTGGCGGTGTTGGCCCAGGCCAACGCGGCTCCCCAGACGGTGCTGGGTCTGTTCCGGTAAGCGACGAAGACGACCAGGGACGGGTGGCCGGCTTCACAGCCGGCCCCCCTTCCGCCTTGACATGAGACGGATTCGCGGCTGAAGCCGCTCCTACCGCCTCGAGGCGAGGTGAGCAGTGGACAGCAGTCTGAACATACGCACCGCCACCGGCACGCCGGCGGCGACGAGCGCCGGGAGGCCCGAGAAGCAGGCCACCGGCAAGGCTTTGCCCGAAACCGGCGAGAAGCTGCCGGAGGACAAGGCCCCGGAGCCCACCCCGGAGCGGGTGGCCCAGGCCGTCCAGCAGATCCAGAGCTACCTCAATGATTCCCAGCGCCAGCTGCAGTTCCAGGTGGACGCGGACAGCGGGCGCACCATCGTCCGGGTCGTAAACCCCGAGACCAACGAGGTTATCCGCCAGATCCCCGGTGAGGAGGTGCTGAAGCTCGCCCGGGCGATCGGTGCCACCGGCGGCCGGCTCTTCTCCGACCTGGCCTGACCGGCCGGAACGAATGGCACGCATCTTGCTTCGGTCAGGGCATGAGCCCGACCCGAGCCCCTGAAACGGACCACCGCGCACCATGGCCACACTGACGTCCACCGGACTCGGCTCCGGCCTCGACATCAACTCGATCGTCGAGCAGCTGGTGGCCGCCGAGCGCGCGCCCACCGCCAACCGGCTCACGAGCCGGGAGGGCAAGGCCAACGAGGAGCTGTCGGCCCTCGGCAAGTTCAAGAGCGCCCTCGCCGCCTTCAAGGACGCGGTGGCGGGACTCAGCGACGCGGACACCTTCCAGGGACGCACGGTCAAGGTCCAGGACGACAAGGTCTTCACGGCCACGGCCGGCAGCGACTCGTTGCCCGGCACCTACTCCATCGAGGTGATGAACCTCGCCTCGGCCCAGCGCCTGCGCTCCATCGGCTTCCCGGACGCGGCCACCGCCGTCGGCACGGGGATGCTCGCCATCACCGTGAATGGCCAGACGGCCAACATTGCCATCGCGGCGCCGGCCAACACGCTGAACGACATCCGCGACGCCATCAACCAGTCGCCCGACAACCCGGGCGTGCGGGCCACGATCGTAAACGCCAGCGACGGCGCCCACCTCGTGCTGTCCGCCACCGAGACCGGGGCCGCCAACGCCATCACGGTGACGGTGAGCGGCGGCGATGGCGGCCTCGCCAACTTCGCCTACGCGGCCGGCGCGCCAGCCAACCCGATGCTCCAGCTGCAGGCCGCCGCGGATGCCAACATCGTCATCGACGGCTTCCCGGTGACCAGCGCGAGCAACGCCATCAGCGACGCCATCGAGGGCGTGACGGTCAACCTGGTGGCGGCCAAGCCCGGCACCATGCTGGACCTGTCGGTCGAGTACGACCCGGCGAGCGCGAAGAACTCGGTACAGGGCTTCGTCACGGCCTACAACAAGCTGATCGACACGGTCACCGAGCTGACCCGCTACAACGCCGACACCCGGGACGCCGCGCCGCTGCTGGGTGACGCGACGGTCCGCGGCATCCGCGACCAGCTCCGCCGGGAGATGAGCGCCAGCCTCGGCTCTGGTGCCTTCAACTCCCTGGCCGCCATCGGCGTCACTACCCAGATCACCGGCAAGCTCTCGGTGGACGCCACGAAGCTGGCCGCGGCCATCGACGACGACTTCGACGCGGTGAGCAACCTGTTCGCCGGCACCACTGGCCTCGCGACACGCCTCGAGGAGATCGCGGAGGCCACACTCTCCAGCGGCAGCACCATCACCACCCGCGAGGACGCCCTGAAGACCACCCTCAAGACCATCACCGCCCAGCGGGAGACCCTGGAGGAGCGCATCGAACGGGTGCGCAGCCGGCTCCTCGACCAGTTCAACGCCATGGACCAGCTGCTCGGGCAGCTGAAGAACACCAGCAGCTTCCTCTCGCAGCAGCTCAGCTAGCGACCCTTCCGAAGGACCTTCGCGCCATGAACTACGGCCCCAACAACCCGATGTACCAGTACCGGACGGTGGACGCCTATGGCGCCGCATCCGCCGGCGACCGCGTGCAGCTCATCGCCCGCATGCTCCAGGGTGCCCTCGACCGGATCGCCACGGCCCGCGGCCACATGCAGCGGGGCGAGCAGGCGGCCAAGGGCGAGGCCCTCGGGCGCGCCGTGCGGCTGATCGACGGCCTGCGCGCCTGCCTCGACCAGGAGCGCGGCGGGGAGATCGCCGGCAACCTGGCGGCGCTCTACGAGTACATGACCCGCCGGCTGACGGAGGCCAACCTGCGCAACGACCAGCGGCTGCTGGACGAGGTCGCGGACCTGCTGGACGAGATCCGCAGCGGCTGGGAACAGATGATGGCCGCGCCCGGCCTCAAGGTCGTGCCCGCCGCCACCGAGGGAGCCGGCCGGAGCCCCGCATGAGCCTTCTCGACCGGATCATGGACCTGACGACCGCCATCGAGGCCCGCGTCGCCGACGCGGACTGGGCGGGCGCCACGGACCTGGATCTCGAGCGCCGCGAGCTGCTCACCACGCTTTTTGCCAGCCAGCCGGACGTCGCCCGGGATGGCGCGTCCCGGGCCATCCTCGAGCAGCTGCGTGCCCGCACCGACACCACGGCCGCCGCACTCAACGCCACGCGTCGCACGCTGTCCGCCGCGGCACGAGCCCTCACTGCTGCCCCGGGCGCCGTCCGGGCCTATGAACGCACGGCCGAGGGGGCGCCGCGCCTCGCGGCCACCGCCGGGGAGTAGAACCGCATGAACAGGGCACCGAACCCGACCGAATTCGAGGGCCTCGCGCTGCACGATTTCCTGCCGCTGGCCTGGGAGCCGTCCCCGCTCGCCGACCCGGCCGAACTCGAGCACTACAACCAGGAGACGGCCCGGGCCCTGCAGGCCATTGCCCTCTTCGAGGAAGCCCCGAAGGAGGTCTCGACCGACCCGAACCCCAAGGGCCAGGAGCTCCATCACCTGGAAGCCAAGGTGGACGTGCTGCTGTCCCTCGTGACCCGGCTGGTGACCCAGCAGCACGGCCTGCCGAAGCGCCACAACACGGTGCTGCGCGCGGACTGCCTCGAGTGGACCGGGCCCTCGGCGGACCAGGCGCGGACGGGCGACAGCGGCGTCCTGGTGCTGTATGCGAACCCCCTGCTGCCGATCCCGTTCCGCCTGGCGGGCCGGGTATCGGGCTCGGTGGAGCGCAGCGGCGTGCGCTGGCGGATCACCCGCTTCGAGCACCTCTCGCCCCTCGTCTCCGTGGGCCTCGAGAAGCTGATCTTCCGCCGGCACCGGCGCCAGGTCGCCATCGCCCGGGGCACCGACGTGTTCAGCAAGACCGGGATCCACCGGGCGCCAAAAACCTGACAGCGGCCCCGGACCGGCCGCCAGCCCGCTGGCAAGCCGCTCTGTTCATCGACCTAACACCATGATTCTTATGGTCTAGCAGCCATCGGCACGCTTCTTGCTGTGTGATCTCCGTGATCACCCGCAAGAACCCATGCCCATGAGCCCTGACGACCGCACCACCGAAGTCGCTGCCCTGCGGGCAGCGCTCGCCACTGCGATCGCCGAGCGGGACACCGCCCGCCGGACCCTCCGGGAGCGGGAACTCGACGCCGTGCTGGCCCGGCACCAGCGCCTGGCGGCCCTCGGCGAGATGGCCGCCACCCTCGCGCACCAGATCCGCACGCCGCTCTCGGCGGCGCTGCTCTATGCCTCGAATGCGACCAATGCCGCCCTGCCGGCGGCCCGCCGGGACGAGCTGCTCGGCCGGACCATCGGCTGCCTCGACAACCTGGAACAGCTGGTCGGCGACATGCTGGGCTTCGCCCGCGGCGCCGCCGCCAGCGACGCACCGGTCGGGCTTCCCGAAGTGTTTGGCGCCCTGGCCAACTCGGCGACCGCCCTCGTGCGTCCCGGGCAGCAGCTGGACTGCCGCCCGGCGCCCGACGCCGTGGTGTGCGGCAACCGGGCGGCACTCGTCGGTGCCATCCTGAACCTCGTCAGCAACGCGCTGCAGGCTGCAGGCCCCGCCGCGGCCGTGCAGGTCGAGGGTGCAATCGACGGCGGCAACGTCGAGATCCGCGTGGCCGACAACGGCCCGGGCGTGCCCGAGGCCCTCCGCCAGCGCATCTTCGAACCCTTCTTCACCTCGCGCCCGGACGGCACCGGACTCGGCCTCGCCGTGGTCCGCTCCGTCGCGGAGGCCCATCGCGGCGAGATCCGCGTGGAGGCCGCCGGCGGACCCGCCGACCGGCCGGGCGCCCGCTTCATCCTGCGCCTGCCCCTCGCGGCCGGCGTCGGCGCACTCCGGGAGCACCAGGCCGCATGAACCCTTCCATCCAGCCCGTCCTGCTCGTCGAGGACGACGCCACCCTGCGCGAGGCCCTGGCCGAGACCCTGCGTCTCGCCGGCTACGCGGTCGAGACTGCCGCGGACGGCACCGCTGCGCTCGCCGCCCTGCAGTCTGCCCACTTCAGCGCCGTGGTCACCGACTACCAGATGCGGCCCATGGACGGCTTCGCCCTGCTCACGGCCATCCGGGGCGTGCGGCCCCACCTGCCCGTGCTGCTCATCACGGCCCACGGCAGCATCGAGCACGCGGTCCGCTGCATGCTCGAGGGCGCGAGCGACTACCTCGTGAAGCCCTTCGCCGCCCAGGCCCTCGTGGAGCGGCTGAAGCAGCTGATCCCCGCCACGCCGGGCCCCGCCCACGACCTCGTGATCGCCGACCCGGCCAGCGTCGAGCTGGTGACGCTCGCCACCCGGGTGGCGGCCTCGGACACCACGGTGCTGATCAACGGCGAGAGCGGCACCGGCAAGGAGGTGCTGGCGCGGCTCCTGCACCGCCTCTCGCCGCGGGCCGACCGGCCCTTCGTCGCACTGAACTGCGCCGCGATCCCCGAGAACATGCTGGAGGCGCTGCTCTTCGGCCACGAGAAGGGCGCCTTCACCGGCGCCCACGAGGCGCGTCCCGGCAAGTTCGAGCAGGCCCAGGGCGGGACGCTGCTGCTCGACGAGATCACCGAGATGGCCATCGGCCTGCAGGCCAAGCTGCTGCGGGTGCTGCAGGAGCGCGAGGTGGAACGCATCGGTGGCCGTGCGCCCATCCGGCTCGACGTGCGTGTGATCGCGACGACCAACCGGGACCTCCGGGAGGAAGTCGCTGCCGGCCGCTTCCGGGAAGACCTCTACTACCGCCTCAGTGTCTTCCCGCTGACGACACCGCCACTCCGGGACCGGCCCGCCGACATCGTCCCCCTCGCCCGCCATTTCATCCAGAAGGCCGGCGGCGGTGATCGCCCGGCGCCGTCCCTGGCCGACGATGCCATCGCCGCGCTGCTGGCCCATCGCTGGCCCGGCAACGTCCGTGAACTCCAGAACACACTGCTCCGCGCGCTGATCCTCTGCAGCGGTCACGTCATCCGTGCCCGGGACCTGCGCTTCGAACCGGCGCCGGCGCCGGTGCCGGTGCAACTCCCCGCCCGCACCGACGAGGTGCTCCTCCAGGAGAACCTGCATGCCGTCGAGGGTCACCTGATCGTGGATGCGCTCAGCCGGGCCGGCAGCCGCCAGAAGGCGGCGGAAATGCTCGGGGTGAGCCCCCGCACCCTCCGTTACAAGATCGCCCGGCTGCGCAGCGCCGGGATCACCATCCCCCGCAGCCGCGAGCCGGCGCGGGCCATCGGAGCCTGATGCCCCATGAGCAACCTCGAGATCAGCAAGGTACTGACCCAGATGCGTGCCCTGCAGGGCACGATGGGACTGCCGGAGCCGAACCTCACGCCCGCGGCGACGGAAGCCGGGGCCGGCAGCTTCGGCCAGGTGCTGGCGCGCTCCATCAACAGCGTGAGCGAGCAGCAGGCAGGCGCCACCCAGCTCATCACCGACTTCCAGACCGGGACCGGCAGCGCGAGCGTCGCCGAGGTGATGGTCGCCATGCAGAAGGCCAGCCTGTCCTTCACGGCCATGACCCAGGTCCGGAACAAGCTCGTCGAGGCGTACCAGGAAATCATGAACATGCCGATCTAGGGGCCCGCACGGGACCCGCCGGCATCTTCCCCAGGAGTGACTGATGGCCACTGCAGACAACCAGCTCACCAACCCCTTCGAGCCGCTCACGCGCATGCCCGGCATGCGCCAGCTGCTGGTGCTGATCGGCCTCGCCGCCAGCATCTCGATCGGGGTCACCGCGGCCTTCTGGATGAAGGACCCCGGCTACACGGTCCTGCTCGGCAACATCTCCGACAAGGAGGCGAGCGAGGTCATCAACGTCCTCGGCAGCGCCTCCATCCCCTACCAGCTCGACCAGAACAGCGGGGCCGTGAAGGTGCCCAGCGAGATGGTCCACCAGGCGCGGCTCAAGCTCGCGGAGCAGGGCCTGCCGAAGAGCTCGGGCTTCGGCCTGGAGATCATGGAGGGGGGCAACAGCTTCTCCACCAGCCAGTTCATGGAAGGCGCGCGCTACCACCACGCCCTCGAGACGGAGCTGGCGCGCACGATCGGCAGCCTGCAGCCGGTGCAGAGCGCCCGGGTGCACCTCGCCGTGCCCAAGTCGACGGTCTTCCTCGGCAAGAAGCAGCGGCCGAGCGCCTCGGTGCTGCTGCAGCTCTATGCGGGCCGGCAGCTCAGCGAGGCCCAGGTCGCGGCCATCGTGCACCTGGTGGGATCCTCCATCCCCGACCTCGAGCCGAGCCAGGTCACCGTGGTCGACCAGACCGGCCGGCTGCTCAGCTCGCCGGAGGACGGCTCCGAGCTCGGCCTCTCGGCCCGTCAGCTCGACTACGTGCGCAAGGTCGAGGAGAGCTACGTCCAGCGCATCGAGAACCTGCTGGTCCCGATGCTCGGCGCGGGCCGCGTCCGCACCACCGTGACGACGGAACTCGACTTCACCCAGCGCGAGGAGACCCAGGAACTCTACGACCCGGAGACCATCGTCCGCAGCGAGCAGGTGGCGGAGGACCGGAACAACGGCAGCGGCCTCGCGGGCGGCATCCCGGGCGCCCTCAGCAACCAGCCACCCCCGCCGGCGCCGCTGGCCGCCACGCCGGCCCAGGCCGCGACCCCGGCCCCGGGCGCGGCCAACCCGGCCATCCCGCCCGAGGCGGCGGCCGCCCAGGCGGCGGCCACGGTAGCCGCCCAGCCCGAGAACGAGTCGGTGCGCCGCACCCGCAATTTCGAGATGGACCGTACCCTCAGCCACACGAAGCAGTCCACCGGCAACCTGAAGCGGCTGTCCGTCGCCGTGCTCATCGACGAGAAGCGCGTGACCGCCGAGGACGGCACGGTGAGCTCCGCCAAGGTCCCGCCGGAGGAACTCGAGGCGATCCAGAAGCTGGTCCGCGACGCCGTGGGCTACGACGAGGCCCGGGGCGACACGGTCAGCGTGAGCAGCATGGCCTTCTACCAGAGCCCGCCGGCCGAGGAGGTCGAGGGACCGGGCATGCTGCAGAACCCCACCGTCCAGTCCCTGGGCAAGCAGGGCCTCGCGGGCCTGCTCATCCTGGTGGTTGCCCTCGTGCTGGTGAAGCCGCTGCTGCGGGCACTCGGCGGCGGTGGCGGCGCACCCGGCGCGCCGGGCGTGCCGGCCTATGCCGGGGCGGGCGCCGGCGGCGGCGGTGGCGCCATGGCGGACCCCCGCGTGCCCCTCAGCTACGACGACAAGGTGAGCGTCGCCCGCCAGCTCGCCGACAAGAATCCCGAGCGCGTGGCACAGATCGTAAGGTCGTGGGTGCAGGCCGATGGCTGAGAAACAGCAGGACCTCTCCGGCAGCGAGCGGGCGGCCATCTTCCTGATGTCCCTCAGCGAGAAGGAAGCCGCCGAGGTGATGAAGCACATGCCCGTCAGCGAGGTCCAGCGCCTCGGCAAGGCCATGGCCTCCCTCCGCAAGGTCACCCGCGGCCAGGCCGAGTCCGTGCTCTCCCAGTTCACGAACAACGTCGAGGGCGATGCCCCGCTCGTCGGCCGCTCGCCCACGTTCCTCAAGCGGCTGCTGACCAGCTCCCTCGGCGAGGAGAAGGCCTCGAAAGTCCTCGACCGGATCGTCGAGGACGAGCCGCGGGGACTCGACTCGCTGCAGCTGATGGAAGCGAAGGAGATCACCGAAGTGATTCACCGCGAGCATCCCCAGGTCATCGCCGTCGTGCTGGCCGGCCTCGAGTCGAAGAAGGCAGCCGACGTCATCTCCCAGCTGCCGGTCCGCCTCTCGACCGAGGTGGTGACGCGCATCGCCCGCATGGGCGAGATCCCCCAGCACACCATCGCCGAGCTCGACGAGGTGATGCAGCAGCGCTTCTCCCAGTCCACCGGCTTCAAGGTCACCGCCATGGGCGGGGTGCGCAATGCCGCCGAGATCCTGAACATGGTGGAGAAGGAGATCGAGCACCAGATCATCGAGAACCTGAACCAGGAGAACGCGGTCCTCTCCCAGGAGATCCAGGAGAACATGTTCGTGTTCGACAACCTGCTGGCCGTGGACGACCGCGGCATCCAGGCGCTGGTCCGGGAGGTCACGACGGACATCCTGGTGATCGCCCTCAAGGGCGCCGAGCAGGCCCTGCAGGACAAGATCTTCAAGAACATGTCCAAGCGCGCCGGCGAGATGCTGAAGTCCGACCTGGAGGCCAAGGGCCCCGTGCGCATCGCGGAGGTCGAGGCGGCCCAGAAGGAGATCGTCACCGTCGCCCGGCGCCTCGCCGACGAGGGCACCATCATCCTGGGCGGCGGCGGCGATGACTTCGTCTAGGCTGATCCGCAGCGGCGACGCCCCCGTCGTCGCCTGGCGCGCACCCGAGGTCCCCACCCAGGGCGGCCCGGGCAGCTACCGGCGCACCGGTGATGGCGACCTCGCGGCGGTCCAGCAGCGGGCCTGGGACAAGGGCTTCAGCGAAGGGCGTGCCGCCGGGATCGAGGCCGGCACCCGGGAACTGGCGGCCCGCATCGAGGCGGTCGAGTCCATCCTCGACGCCCTCGCGCGGCCGCTCGGGGACCTGGACCACCGGGTCGAGGACGAGCTGCTCGCCCTGGTGCAGGCAGTCGCCCGCCAGCTCGTCCGCCGCGAACTGCGCCTGGATCCCGGGCACCTCGTGGGCATCATCCGCGAGGGCCTCGCCGCGCTCCCGCTCGCGAGCGGCGACGTGGTGGTGCGCCTGCACCCTGCGGATGCAGAAGCGCTCGCCGAGCGGCTCGGCCAGCCAGCCGGCGACCGGGCCTGGCGGGTGGAGACCGATCCCACGCTCGAGCGGGGGGGCTGCCTCATCACCTCGCCCCGGTCGACGATCGACGCGCGGCTGGACGCCCGGCTCGCCCGCCTGGTCGCGGGACTCATGGAGGACCAGCGCGATGAGCCAGATCACCAGCCTGCCTAGGCATCCGGCCGTCCGGCTCGCCGGGGAGCGCAGCGAGCGGTGGTCGCGCCGCCTCGCCACGCTCCGGGCGGCCGCACGCCAGCCCGGCATCGTCGTCGAGGGCAAGCTGTCCCGGGTGGCCGGCATGACGCTCGAGGCCGTCGGGTGCGAGGCGGCCCTCGGCGCCCGGTGTCTCATCGAGGGAACCACCGGCAACCCCGTGGAGGCCGAAGTCGTCGGCTTCTCCGGTGACCGGCTGTTCCTGATGCCCACCGGCACCCTCGCCGGGGTCATGCCCAACGCGCGGGTGATCCCCCAACGGTCCGTGGCCCGGGTTGCCGTGGGCGATGCCCTGCTCGGCCGGGTGATCGACGGCGCCGGCAATCCCCTCGACGGGCGGGGCCCGCTGGTGTGCCAGGACGCGACACGACTCGAGGCGGAGCCCATCAATCCGCTCGCCCGCCAGCCGATCCACCAGCCGCTCGACGTGGGCGTGCGCTCGATCAATGCGCTGTTCACGGCCGGCCGCGGCCAGCGCCTCGGCCTGTTCGCCGGCAGCGGCGTTGGCAAGAGCACCCTGCTCGGCATGATGACCCGCTACACCCGCGCCGACGTGATCGTGGTCGGCCTGATCGGCGAGCGCGGCCGCGAAGTGAAGGAATTCGTCGAGGACAACCTGGGCGCCGCAGGCCTCGCGCGCTCCATCGTGGTGGCGACGCCCGCCGACTGCTCGCCCCTTCTCCGCATCCACGGGGCCTGGCGGGCCACGGCGATCGCCGAGCACTTCCGGGCCCAGGGGCGGCAGGTGCTGCTGCTCATGGACTCGCTCACCCGCTTTGCCCAGGCCCAGCGCGAGATCGGCCTCGCGATCGGCGAGCCACCCGCGACCAAGGGCTATCCGCCCTCCGTGTTCGCGCGACTGCCCCAGCTGGTGGAGCGCGCCGGCACGGGCGACACGGGCGGCGGCTCGATCACCGCCTTCTATACGGTCCTCGCCGAGGGCGACGACGAGAACGACCCCATCGTGGACGCCGCCCGGGCCATCCTGGACGGCCACATCATGCTGTCCCGGGACATGGCCGAGAGCGGCATCTACCCGCCGGTGAACGTGGAGTCGTCGATCAGCCGTTCCATGAGCCGCATCGCCTCGCGACAGCACCTGGCGGCGGCCCAGAAGTTCCGGGAGATCGTGTCCTGCTACCTGCGCAACCGGGACCTCATCACGGTCGGCGCGTACCGGCCGGGGGCGGACCCCCAGCTGGACCGGGCCGTGCGCCTCTGGCCCCGGGTGGAGGCCTTCCTGAAGCAGGCGACCGACCAGCCCGTGAGCTTCCAGGAAAGCATCGCCCAGCTGGAAACCCTCGTGAACACCGACCCGGCGGACGCCCGCACCCGTGGCCCGGCGTAGCCGCATCGACATCCTGAAGCGGCTCGCGAGCCACACCGAGACCGAGAACGCGCGGCGCCTCGCCGAGCGCCTGCGGGGCCTCGACGCCGAGGAGCGCCGTTTGCAACAGATCAGGGGTTACCTTGCCGAGTACGGCCAGGAATCCGGCCACGGCCGGAGCATGACCATCGGCAGCCTGAAGAGCGGCCGGGGCTTCCTCGAGCGGCTGCGGAACGCCGTCGACGAGCAGCGGGGCGCGGTGGATGTGCAGCGCCGCCAGGTCGAGCAGCAGACGCTGAATTGGCGGGCCGCCCGGGCGAGGACCCGATCCCTGGAGAAGCTCGGCGAGCGGGAGGCCGAGGGCGAGCGGGAGCGGGCCGACCGGCGCGAGCAGGCCCGGCTCGACGAGATGGCCAACGGCCGGGGTGGCACCGACCGCAAAGTGTGACGGCGGGTGGCACGGAGGTTGCTTGATACCTCCCCGTGAGCGAAGTGTCCCTGAACGTCGTCCCGGCCCCGGAACTGGTGACCGCCGCCGCACCGGCCCCCCTCCGGCCCGGTGCCGGCAACCCCTTTGCCGCGCTCCTGGCCGGCGTGCTCGGCGGCACGCAGACGCTCGCACCGCCGGCCGCCGCGAACGGCACCGAAGCCCTCTTTCCCGACCTCGCCAGCGACGCGGCGGAGGCCGACGCCACAGGCTCGCTGCCGCCCCTGCCCGCGCTGGCCCCGTCACCCGTCGCCCTTCCTGCGGCACTGCCCGCGGCACTGCCGTCCGGCAATGCGCTGCCGGCCGGCGGCAACGGCTTGCCGCTGTCGGGTGGAGAGTTGCCGGCACCGGCCACCGGCACGCCGGCGCCACCCCCACCCCCCGAACGCATTTCCCTCGCCGCCCTCGCCCTGACGCGGCCGGTGGCGGCGCCGCCGGTCCCGGTCCCGGCGATCCCCGGGGATGAGCCGGCCGTGGCAGGCGGCGCGACTGGCCCGGTGGCGAACCCGCTCCCGCTCGTAAGGTCCGCGGGAACGGACCATCCGGACGAGGTCCCGGCGGCGGCACGCCTGCCAGCGTCGACCGGCGCACCGACTCCCACGCCGGCCACAGTGCCGCTCCCCCTGCCCCAGGCGAACGACCGGCTCACCCTGCGACTCGCGGGCGCGGACCTCACGCGGAGCCCGCTGCCGGCGGTGCCGCTCGCCGGCGGTGAATGGCTGGCCGGCCACATCGCCGCATTCGCCGCGGCACCGGACACGTCGCCGGCGACCACCCTGGCCACGACCACCCTGCCCGCCAGCGCCACCGATGGCGGCACGCTGGCCGGCCGCCTGGCCGGCACCGGCCTGCCGCCGCTGCAGCCGCTCGGTGACGGGGCCGCGTTCGCCGGCGGCCTCGCCGACCGGCTGCTCACCCTCGCGGGGCCGGGGAGCCACTCCGCCCGGCTCCGGCTGCACCCGGAGCAGCTCGGTGAACTCGACGTGCAGATCACCCTGGAAGACGGCACGGCCCAGGTGTGGTTCGGGACCAGCAGCGCCCAGGCCCGCGAAGCCATCGAGGGCACCCTGCCGCGGCTCAAGGAGATGTTCGCCGAGCAGGGCATCCAGCTGACCCGCACCCAGGTGGACACCGGCACGGGCAATCCGGGCCAGTCCGCCTCCGGCCAGTCTGCCTCCGGCCAGGAGCGCCGGACGAGCGAGGTGCCGGGGCCCTGGGCCGCGGCCACGCGGCGCGACAGCCGGATCGCCGGCGACGGATCGCCGGCACGGCCCGCGCCGGACCGCCTGCTGGATGTCTGGGCCTGAGTCTCGACATAAGGCGCCGCGGAGCCGGGGATGCCATGGCGGCTCCGCGGCGGCTTGGTTAAGCTCGGGCGATCAAACCAGAACAACGATCGGCAGTCCGGCGGCAGTCCCGCCCGGAGACTGCCTGGGGGACCCACCATGCGCTTCACCACGTTTCCGGCCGCGCTCGCCCTCACGGGCCTCCTCGGCTTCACGGCCACCGCCGGTGCCGCCACCCTGAGCTTCACCGGCAACCTCACCCGGGATGACGACGTCGCCACGTTCGGCTTCGTCGTGACCGCGGCCGGCACGGTGACGCTGCGGAGCTTCTCCTATGCGGGTGGCACCAACGGCGCCGGGGCCGCCGTCCCGGCCGGCGGCTTCGACCCGGGCATCGCGCTGTTCGACGCGGCAGGCCTCCTGCTGCTCACCCAGGACGACGCCACTCCCGAATGCAATAGCGTGCCCAACGACCCGCTCACCAACGACTGCTTCGACGTGAACGTGGTGACGGAACTCGCGGCGGGGAACTACCTCGTCGCCATCACCCAGTTCAACAACGAACCGCTGGGGCCCGACCTCGCCGCCGGCTTCAGCAAGTCCGGGGCGGACTTCACCAGCGTCTTCGGCTGCAGCGCCGGCCAGTTCTGCGACGTCAGCGCCGAGTCCCGGACGTCCTTCTGGGCGGTGGACGTGAGTGGCGACGGGGTTGCCGTGGTGCCGGCGCCGGCCGCGGGCTGGCTGCTCGGCTGGGCACTGGCCGGCGTCGGACTGCTGCGCCGCCGCCTGCGGGCCGCGGCACCCGCCGCAGCCGGCGCCCTGGCCCTGCTCGCCGCGAACCCGGGGGAGGCCCAGGTCATCACCGAGACCTGCAACGGCAAGCTCGCCACAATCGTCGGCACTCCGGAGGCGGACAACCTGCGCGGGACCAAGCTGCCCGACGTGATCGTCGGCCTCGGCGGCAACGACACCATCACGGGCGCCAGCGGCAACGACACCATCTGCGGCGGTCCCGGCAACGACATGATCAGCGCGGGCAACGGGCACGACTTCATCGACGGCGGCCCCGGCGACGACACGATCATCGGCGGGTTCGGCAACGACTTCGTCCGGGCCGGCCTCGGCAACGACATGGTGAACGGCGACGAGGGCCGGGACACCTGCGACGGTGGCATCGGCCTCGACACCGCGATGGCCTGCGAGACCACGGCCAACACCGGCATGCGGGTCAAGAAGGTGGCGCTGCCCGTGTGGAACGGCAGCTTCACGCCCTGGGGTGCTGCGCCCCGCACGGAGCTGGATGGTTCGCTGTTCGTGCCCGCCGGCGCCACCCGCAAGGTCGCGGTACTCGCCACCCACGGCACCTTCGGCGGCTACGACCGCGGTCTCGTCGGCTGGCTTGGCTGGTGGCTGGAACCCCACGGGATCACCACCCTGGTCCTGAACCGGCGCGACAGCACCGACTACGGCGCGAACGAGGGCGGCGGCAACACCCTGTACCCCGACGCGATGTGCGACCTCAAGAGTGGCGTGGAGTACCTCGTGGACACCCTGGGCTACGAGGGCGTGGTGCTGCTCGGCCACAGCAAGGGCACGAGCTTCGTGCCGGTGTACCCGGGCAACTTCAGGCGTTGCGGCCCCGATGTGGCAGGCAGCACCGCGGCCAACGACCCGCGGGTGGCGGGTGTCGTGTCGGTCGGCACCATCGCCGACAACCGGGAAGGCGCCACGGCCGCGCCCTTCGCCGGTCCGTCCCTCGAGGAAGAAGTCTTCCCCGGACTGAACTGCGGTCCCCTGCTCTACCCCTGCGCGCTGGCCCAGGCGCAGGTGGAGATCGACGCGGGCCGGGGCGACATCCCCTACGAGTTCCTCGCCGGCGTCACCCTGGGCAACGGCGGGCTGCTGAGCGCGTCCGTGCTGGTCACGCCCCGCAGTGTCCTGAGCTATTACGGCCCCGACACGCTGGCCGTGGTCGAGCGGGAAGCCCGGAAACTGGTGACGCCCTATCTCATCGTCCATGCGGAAGGCGACTCCGCGACGCCCGTGCAGTGGTCCGACCGGCTCTACGCCACGCTGCTCACGGCCGGCACGGACGTGACCTACCACCAGCCGCCGTACGCGAGCCTGTACCCGAACGGCGGCCCGCGGGATCCCAACCGGGGCCTGCCGGCGCACTCGATGGACGCGGAAGGGGCCCGCTGGGACTTCGCCCAGTACCTCGCCGACTGGATGGCCGGCGTCATCCCCGGCGCTGGGGACCCGGCGACGGGGCTCGACAACGGCGCGATCGGCGCCCTCCCCGACTTCGACCCGGTGCTCGTGCCGCCGCCGCCGAGTCCGGCCCTGCCCGTCACGCCCTGAAGGTCGGCCAATCGGTTGGCGGCCGTGGGCCGCCCGCCAGCCGTTTGGCGGCCGGCGGCCGCCTGGCCCCGGTGGGCGGCCACAGATAGCTGATTCATAAGCTTTTTATCCAGCGGCCGCCGCTGGCACGTCTCTTGCTTTGAAGCTGTCCGGGACTCCCACGGACAGACACTCATGGCCACTGAAGAGACCGCCGCCCCCGCCGAAGCCGCCCCCGCCGCCGCCGCCAGGAGCGGCAGCCTGCTCAAGGCGGTGGGCACCGTCATCGGCCTGTTCATCATGCTGCTCACCACCCAGCTCGCGGCCCCGATCATCGGCTGCAAGGTGCTGAACTCGGTCACCCCCAACTGCCCCGCGCCCGAGGTGAAGGTCGGCGAGGACGGCAAGCCGGTACCGGAAGCCCCGACGGGTCCGCCGCTGTACCTGCCGATGGACCCGCCGCTCGTGGTCAGCCTCGAGGACCAGGGCAGCATCCGCTTCCTGCAGGTCACGGTCGAGCTCATGTCCCGGGACCAGCACGTGATCGACGCGCTGAAGAACCACATGCCCGTCATCCGCAACAACCTGCTCATGCTCCTCGGTGGGCAGCCCATCCCGTCGCTCACCAACCGGGAGGAGAAGGAGAAGATCCGCCAGGCTGCCCTCGCCGAGGTGCAGGAGATCCTGAAGAAGAACCCGATGCCGAAGGCCGATCCGGAGCATCCCGGCGTGGTCGAGGACCTCTACTTCACCAGCTTCGTCGTCCAGTAACCACGGGATTCCCCGATGACCACCCAGGACATCCTGTCGGACGAGGAATCGCAGGCACTGCGCGCGCCGGCCGATCCGGCGGACCCGCAGGGCCCCGCCCCCACTGGCCACGTGCTCGACCTGCACGCCGACCACTGGGAGCGCATCGCGTCCGACAAGGTCCCCGCCCTCGAGTCCATCTCCGAGCGGCTGACCAGCCTGCTGAAGCTCACCGCGCGCAAGTTCTTCCGCCAGTCGGTGGAAGTCACCCCGCGCCCGTGGCGCGCGGAACGCTGGGGGCTGCATTCCCGGCGGATGCCGGTGCCGAGCAGCCTCAACGTGATCGACATCCGGTCCCATGGCTGCAAGGGCGTGGTCACGCTCGACTCCGACTTCGTATTCACACTGGTCGACATCTTCTTCGGCGGCGACGGCAAGGGTACGCGCCTCGAGGCCACTGCCGAGTTCACCCCGATGGAGGTGAGACTCGTCCGCAAGTTCGTCGCCAGCATCCTCCAGGACATGCGCGAGGCCTGGAAGCCCTTCCTGGCGGTCGACTTCCAGCTCGGGGCCTCCGAGGTCAACCCCATCTTCGCGGCGGTGGCAGCCGGCTCGGACCCCATGGCCATCACCGGCTTCGAGCTCACCCTCGCCGGCCGCGACTTCCGCTTCGAGGTCGTGCTGCCCGAATCACTCATGGAGCCGATCCGCCAGCTGCGCGACGCGGGCCAGGCAGGCCAGGCCGCGGAGGAGACCCAGCGCTGGTCGACCCGGCTCAAGAACGACGTGCAGGACGCCCGGGTGTCACTGCGCGCCGTCGTCGCGCGCACCGAGATCAGCCTGCGGGACCTCACCGAGGCCAAGCCTGGCGACATCATCCCGACCGACCTGCTGCCCTCGGTGCTGCTCTACGCCGGCGACACGCCGCTCGTGGAAGGCACCTTCGGCGTGTACCAGGGCCGGAATGCCGTGCGGGTCACCAAGCCCGCCAACCGAATCACCGTAGGAGAGAAGTATGGACGAGGCGAAAACTCCTGAAGCCGGCGCCGGCGCGGCGCAGGCCTTCAAGGCCCCTGCACTCGATGACGCCGGCGTGGCCGGCAGCCCCGTGGGCGGCGAGCTGCGCGCGAACATCGACGTCATCCTCGATGTCCCCGTCACGCTCTCCCTCGAGGTCGGCCGCGCCCAGATGAGCGTCGGCAAGCTGCTGCGGCTCTCCCAGGGCTCGGTGGTCGAGCTCGACCGCAATGCCGGGGAACCCCTGGACGTGCTGGTCAACGGTGCGCTGGTCGCCCATGGGGAGATCGTGATCATCAACGACAAGTTCGGCATCCGCCTCACCGACGTGGTGCCGCCTGCCAAGCGCGCCCCGGCACCGTGACTCGAGCCCCCGTGATGCGCCTCGCGCTGGTCCCGACCCTCCTGCTCCTCGCCGGCCCCGCGCTGGCGGGCGCGCCGGCCAGTGTCGCGACGGGCGGACTGCCCGCCGCGGACCTGACGTCCGCCGCCATCCGCATGGTGCTCGGCCTCGCCGTCGTGCTGGCACTGCTTGGCGCGGCGGCGTGGGCCTCGCGCCGCTTCCGGCTCGGCGCCGGCATGCGCGGGGGCCTGATCGAGGTCGTCAGCGGCCTCTCCCTGGGCGCACGCGAACGGGTGGTGCTCATCCGCGTCGGTGGTGACCAGGTGCTGGTGGGCGTGAGCCCCTCCGGCATGCGCACGCTCCACGTACTCAACAGCAGCGGCGACGCGCCCGGCGACGGCGCGGGCCGCGACTTCGCCAACTACCTGGACAGGACCCCATGAGCCCCCGCATCGCCCACCTCGCCCGACAAGGCTGCTTCCTGCTGCTGATGCTGGCCCCCGTGCTGAGCGAGGCAGCGGCGCCGGCGATCCCGGCCCTCTCCCTGGTGGACAACGCGGAGGGCAGCAAGACCTGGTCGGTGAGCATCCAGATCCTGCTGCTGATGACGGCGCTGACGCTGCTGCCATCGCTGCTGCTGGCGGCGACCTCATTCACCCGCATCGTGATCGTGCTGGCAATCCTCCGGCAGGCCATCGGCATGCCCCAGACCCCGCCGAACCAGGTACTGGTCGGCCTCGCGCTCTTCCTGACCTTCTTCATCATGGCGCCGGTGCTGGAACGCGTGAACCAGGACGCCCTGCAGCCGTACCTCGCCGGCACGATCGAACTCGTCGATGCCGCCGACAAGGCCCAGGGGCCGATGCGTGAATTCATGCTGAGCCAGACCCGGGAACCCGACCTGGCGCTGTTCGCGGGCCTGGCCGGCAAGGAGGGCTTCGAGAAGCCCGAGGACGTGCCGCTGTCGGTGCTGCTGCCGAGCTTCCTGACCAGCGAGCTGAAGACCGCGTTCCAGATCGGCTTCCTGACCTTCATCCCGTTCCTCGTGATCGACCTGGTCGTCTCCAGCGTGCTGATGTCCATGGGCATGATGATGCTCTCTCCCATGCTCATCTCCTTGCCCTTCAAGATCATGCTGTTCGTGCTCGTCGACGGGTGGGGGCTCATCGTCGGCACGCTCGCCACCAGCTTCGTGCCGCAGGCCTGAGGAACGCTCCATGACCCCCGAGTCGGTACTGACCATCGCCAGCGAGTCGCTGACGCTCACGGCCCTGCTGTCCGCACCCCTGCTGCTCGTCACCCTGGTGACCGGCGTGCTGGTGGGGGTTCTGCAGGCGGCCACCCAGATCAACGAGATGACGCTGTCGTTCATCCCCAAGCTGCTCGCCCTCGTGCTCACCCTGCTGATCACGGGCCCCTGGATGCTCCAGCTGATCATCGGCTACACCCGGACCCTGTTCACCAGCATCCCCGGGATGCTCGGCTGACATGATCGCGACGACCGCACAGCTCGCCGACGGCCTGTTCGCGATCCTGTGGACCTGCCTCCGCGTGGGTGGCGTCGTGATGCTGGCGCCCCTGCTGGGTGCCATGTACGTGCCGCGCCGGCTCCGGCTGGCCATGGCCCTGGTGCTCTCCCTCGCCCTGCTGCCTTCGGCGGGGCCACCGCCGGCCCTGGACCCGCTGAGCGGCGCGGGACTGGTCGCCATCACCCAGGAACTCATCGTCGGACTCGCCATCGGCTTCGTGTTGCGCCTGGCGACCGAGTCGGCCCTGCTGGCCGGCCAGCTGATCTCAACCGGGATGGGCCTGTCGTTCGCGACGGTGGTCGACCCCCAGAACGGCGGCATGCCGCTGCTCGGCCGTTTCTACATCGTCGTCGCGTCGCTGCTGCTGCTCGCCACCAACGCCCACCTCTCGCTGATCGCGCTCCTCGCCCAGAGCTTCGCCGCCGTGCCCCTCGGCACGGGCGGCATCGATGCCTCCGATGCCCGTGTCATCGCCGACTTCGGCGCCGCCATGTTCGCCGGCGCCCTGCAGCTCGCGCTACCCTCGGTGATCGCCATCCTGATGGTCAACGTGGCGTTCGGCGTGATCAGCCGTGCGGCGCCGACCCTGAACCTGTTCGCAGTCGGCTTCCCGATCACGATCATGCTGGGCCTGCTCATCCTCGTGCTGTCCATCCGCACCCAGGGCCCCGTGTGGCAGGCGCAGATGGGCGACGCGTTCGAATTGCTGGCGCGGATCCTCGGGAGCTGACATGGCCGAGACGACGCGCCAGGACGAACGTACCGAACAGGCCACACCGAAGCGCCTGGAGGAGGCGCGCCGCAAGGGCCAGATCCCGCGGTCGCGGGAGCTCTCCATGGCGGCGGTGCTGATGACCGGCGCCCTCGTCCTCTACTCGAACGGGAACCAGCTCGGCACCAGCCTGCGGGAGATGATGATCCGGTCGTTCCGGCTCTCGCCCCCGGCCCTGGACGACCCGGGCTATCTCACCGGCGCGCTGGCCGATGCCGTGCTCACCGTGCTCGCCGCCTGTGCACCGCTCTTCACCGGACTGGTGGTGGCGGCATTCCTCGGCACCATCGCGATCGGGGGCTGGATCTTCACGCCCGCCCCGCTGGCCTTCAAGCCCGAGCGGCTCGACCCGGTGGCCGGGCTCGGCCGGATCTTCAGCGTCAACGGCCTGGTCGAGGTGCTGAAGGCGGTCGCCAAGGCGGGGTTCATCGTCATTGCGGCGGTGGCCCTGCTCTACGGCAGCATGGACCGGCTGCTCGGCCTCAGCGACCAGCCACTCATCGCGGCCATCGGCGACTCGATGACCCTCACCCTGCTCACGCTCGGTATCTGCGCGGGGGCATTGCTGCTCATCGCGGCGGTAGACGCCCCGTTCCAGCTCTGGTCCCACGCCCGGCAGCTGCGCATGACCCGCAAGGAAGTCGAGGACGAGCTGAAGGAGTCGGAGGGTAACCCGGAGATCCGCAGCCGGGTCCGCCAGATGCAGCAGGAAGTCGCCCGCCGGCGCATGCTCGAGGCCGTACCCACCGCCGACGTGGTGGTGACCAACCCGACGCACTTCGCCGTGGCGCTCCGCTACGACGAGGCCCGGATGCGCGCCCCGGTCGTGCTCGCCAAGGGCGCCGACGAGGTCGCGGCCCGTATCCGCGCGGTCGCCACCGAGAACAAGGTCACCCTGTTCGAGTCACCCCTGCTGGCGCGGGCGCTCTACTGGACCACCGACCTCAACCAGGAGATCCCGTCCCAGCTCTACCTGGCCGTCGCCCAGGTGCTCACCTATGTCTACCGGCTGAAGGTGGTGCGTGAGCAGGGTGGCATCTGGCCCGAGCGGCCGGTCGTGACCGTGGACGAGAAGCTTGCGAGCGGGCCGCAGCCGCGGCGCCGGCGTCGATAGGACCCTGAGCGATGGCAACCCCCGGCAACAATATCCTCGGCACCCTGCGCAGCACGGCCATGCTGGCCGCGGGCCTGCCCCTGGTCGTGCTGGCGATGCTGGCCATGATCGTGCTGCCGCTGCCACCCCTGGTGCTGGACGCGCTGTTCACCTTCAACATCTGCATGTCGCTGGTAGTGATCCTGGCGGTCGTCTACGTGATGCGACCCCTTGACCTGGCGGCCTTCCCGACCGTGCTGCTGCTGGCCACCCTGCTGCGCCTCGCCCTCAACGTGGCGTCGACCCGGGTGGTGCTCCTCCATGGCCACACGGGAACTGATGCGGCCGGCAAGGTCATCGAGGCGTTCGGCGAATTCGTGATCGGCGGCAACTACGCGGTGGGCATCGTGGTGTTCGCGATCCTCGTGATCGTCAACTTCGTGGTGGTCACCAAGGGCGCCGGGCGCGTGTCGGAAGTGAGCGCCCGGTTCACCCTGGATTCCATGCCCGGCAAGCAGATGGCGATCGACGCCGACCTGAACGCGGGCATCATCACCCAGCAGGAAGCCGTTACCCGCCGGGCCGAGGTGCGCATGGAAGCCGACTTCTACGGCTCCATGGACGGTGCCAGCAAGTTCGTGCGCGGCGACGCCGTGGCCGGCCTGCTGATCCTGTTCATCAACCTGGTCGGCGGCATCCTGATCGGCGTCCTCCAGCACGACATGGACGTCGGGCAGGCCGCGGAGACCTATGCCCTGCTCACGATCGGCGACGGCCTGGTCGCCCAGATCCCGTCACTGCTGCTGGCTGTGGCGGTGGCCGTGATCGTCACCCGCATGTCCCGCTCGGAAGACATGGGCAGCCAGCTGTATTCCCAGTTGCTCGGCGACAAGCGGGTGCTGCGCGTCGTGGCGGTGCTGCTCGGCCTGCTCGGCATCGTGCCGGGCATGCCCAACCTCGCCTTCCTGCTGATGGCCGCCGTGTGTGCTGGCGCGGCCTGGCTGATCGAGCGCCGGAAGGCGGCCGAGGCGACCGTCACCGAGAACATCGTCGCCCCCGACGTGGTGGACAAGGAAGCCAACCGGGACCTCTCCTGGAACGACGTGGTCGAGACCGATGCGATCGGCCTCGACGTGGGCTACCGCCTGATCCCGCTCGTGGACCGCCAGCAGGACGGGGAACTCATGCGCCGGATCAAGGGGGTGCGCAAGCGCCTGTCCGACGAACTCGGCTTCCTCGTGTCGCCGGTCCGGATCCGGGACGACCTGGACCTGCCCGCGAACGGCTACCGGATCTCGGTGATGGGCTCGGGCGTCGCCTCCGGCGAGGTGCACGTGGACAAGGAGCTCGCCATCAACCCGGGCCACATCGAGCAGCGCATCAACGGCATCCCCGCGAAGGACCCGGCCTACGGCCTCGAGGCCGTGTGGATCGAGACCGGCCAGCGGGAGGAGGCCCAGGCGCGGGGCTACACGGTGGTGGACGTGCCGACGGTGATCGCCACCCACCTGTCCAAGGTCCTGCACGAGCACGCCCACGAGATCTTCGGCCACCAGGAGGCCCAGGAACTGCTGGACCGGCTGGGCAAGCAGGTGCCCAAGCTCATCGAGGAGCTGGTCCCGAAGACCCTGCCCCTGTCGGTGATCGTGCGGGTGCTCCAGGAGCTCCTGCGGGAGCAGGTCCCGGTCACGAACATGCGGGCCATCTGCCAGGCCCTCGCGGAACACGGCCGGGCCACCCAGGACCCGGATGCCCTGGTGGGCGCGGTGCGGGTGACCCTCGGCCGGACCATCGTCCAGCGGGCGAGCGGCGGCAACGAGGAGCTGCCGGTCATCACCCTGGACCCCCGGCTGGAACAGATCTTGCAAGAAGCACTCAAGGGCGGTGCGGAAACCGCCGGGATCGAGCCGACGCTGGCCGAGAAGCTGCAGGGCCAGCTGGCGGAGACGGCCCACCGTCAGGAAGCCGCCGGCCAGCCGGCGGTCCTCCTGGTGGCGCCAACGCTCCGTCCCTGGCTGGCACGGTTCCTGAGGTTCGCCGTGCCCACCCTGCGGGTCCTCGCCTACAACGAGGTCCCGGACAGCAAGCGCGTACGACTGATAGCCGCCGTCGGCACCTGAGGCAGCAGAGGAAGAGGCCATGAAGATCAGACGATTCACCGGCACCGACATGCGTGATGCCATGCGCCAGGTGCGGGAAGCCCTGGGCGCCGACGCCGTGATCCTCGAGACCGCGCGGACCGGCGCCGGGGTCGAGATCTCGGCGGCCACGGACGAAGCCGACGTTCCCGCTGCCGCTGCCCCGATGACCTACACGGCGACCGGCTATGCCAGCACGAGCGGCCGGGAGGACGAAGGCCCCGTGGTGCGCATCGACGGGGGCAATGACCGCCACGGCGGCTGGTACCAGCCTCCCCGGGCCGCAACGGCGGCCACCGCCAGCGAACTCGACGAGATGCGGGAGGAAATGCGCGCCATCCGCTCCCTGCTGGAAGCCCAGCTCGGCCGCCTGCTCTGGGACGAAGGCGCCCGCCAGTCACCCGCGGTCGCCACCCTGCTACGCCATTACACCCAGCTCGGCCTCGACCCGGACATTGCGCGCCGGCTGGCGGACCGGGCCACGGCCGATCACCCGGTGGGCGGCTGGACCGCCGGCCTGCGGACCCTGGTCGAGCAGCTGCCCATCGCCACCTGCGACCTGGTGGCCGACGGCGGCGTGTACGCCGTCATCGGCCCGACCGGGGTCGGCAAGACCACCACCATCGCCAAGCTGGCCGCCCGGGCCGCCCTGCAATTCGGCCCCGAGGCCGTGGGCCTGGTGACGACGGACACCTTCCGCGTTGCAGCGCGGGAGCAACTGGAGACCTTCGGCCAGATCATGGGGGTCCCGGTGGCCCAGGCTGCCGATACCCAGAGCCTGACCGAGGCCCTGGCCGCCCTGAAGGACCGGCGCCTGGTCCTCGTGGACACGGCCGGCATGGGCCAGCGGGACGGGCGCCTGCCCGAGCAGCTGGCCCGGCTCGCGGCGACCGACACCCGGGTCTCCACCCTGCTGGCCCTGCCGGCCACCACGGCCGCGGGCGCGTTGCAGGAAATTGTGGACGTGTTCCGGACGGCCCGCCCGGCCGGGTGCATCCTCACCAAGACCGACGAGGCCACGTCGCTTGGGGGCGCCCTCTCGGTACTGATCCGGACCGGCCTGCCGCTCGCCTACGTGGCGAATGGCCAGCGCGTCCCCGAGGACCTGCACCTGATGAAGAACCGCCAGTCCTGGCTCGCCAAGATGGCGGTCGAGCTGATGCGCCGGGAGAGTCGCGTGGTGGACCCGGACACCCTGGCGCGCCAGTTCTCGGAGGTGGCCGACCATGCTTGCGCCTGAAGGCCAGACCGTGACCGACCAGGCCGAGGGCCTCCGTCGCCAGCGCAACCCGCGGCCCGTGAAGGTGCTCGCGGTGACCGGCGGCAAGGGCGGCGTGGGCAAGACCAACATCGCGGCCAACCTCGCCATCGCCATGAGCATGCTCGGGCGGCGGGTGATGCTGCTTGATGCCGACCTCGGCCTCGCCAACGTCGACGTGCTGCTCGGCCTGCAGCCCGCCCATTCCCTGTCGGACGTGGTGAGCGGCGAACGCAGGCTTGAGGACGTCATCGTGACCGGCCCCGCGGGGATCCGCGTCGTGCCGGGCGCCTCGGGACTCGCCTCGATGGCGAACCTCGCACCGGCCCAGCACGCCGGGATCATCCACGCCTTCAGCGAGCTCACGGAGGACCTGGACGTCCTCATGATCGACACGGCGGCCGGCATCTCGGAGGGGGTCCTGCGCTTCTGCGCGGCAGCCAACGAGGTCCTGGTTGTGGTGTGCGACGAACCCACGTCGATCACGGACGCCTACGCCCTCATCAAGGTCCTCAGCACCGAACACAATGTGACGCGGTTCCGCATCGTCACCAACATGACCCACCAGGGCGGCGACGGGCGCAGCCTCTTCGAAAAGCTGTTGCGGGTGTCGGAGCGCTTCCTGCAGGTCACGCTGGACCACGCCGGCAGCGTGCCCTACGACGACCGGGTGTGGCGCGCCGTCCAGCTGCAGACCCCCTTCGTGACGGCGTTCCCCACCAGCCTCGCGGCCGGCGCCCTCAAGAAGCTGGCCCACCGTGCCGACAACTGGGAGGGACCCCGCGCGGCACGGGGCAACATCGAGTTCTTCGTCGAGCGCCTGCTGAAGGGCGGCGGCGCCGGCCGGGAGCACGCCGCGGCATGACCCCCGCCAACCGGTATGCCACCGCCGCCGGGCAGTCGCCCGACGTGCTCGTGCAGGAGTACGCGCCGCTCGTGAAGCGGATCGCGAACCACCTGCGTGGGCGGCTGCCGGACGGTGTGGACCAGGATGACCTGGTCCAGGTCGGACTGATCGCGCTGCTGGATGCCGCGCGCCAGTACTCGCCGGCCAAGGGAGCGAGTTTCGAGACCTACGCGGGGATCCGCGTGCGCGGGGCGATGCTGGACGAGGTGCGGAACACGGACTGGACGCCACGCTCGGTCTATCGCAGGCAACGGGAACTGACAGCGGCGATTCAGGCAGTGGAAAACAGGACAGGCAAGCCGGCAGACGCCCGCGAGATCGCCGCCGAGCTCGGCGTGGGCCTCGAGGAGTACTTCCGCATCGTGACGGCGGCGGCGGCCCACCGCCTCTTCAGCCTCGACCAGGAGGGTGACGACGGCGACATGCCGGTCCACCAGATCCAGGATCCGGACAACGAACCCTCCCTGGAGCTGGAGTCCGACGAGTTCCGGCAGGCACTCACCCGGGCGATCCAGTCGCTGCCCGAGCGTGAAGCGCTCGTGATGTCCCTCTACTACGACGAGGAGCTGAACCTGAAGGAGATCGGCGAGGTGCTCGGCGTGACCGAGTCCCGGGTCTGCCAGATCCACGGGCAGGCCCTCGCCCGGGTTCGGGCCCTGATGCACGAGGCCCTCGACTCGCGGGCCGTGGTGACACGCTGATGGATATCCTGAGCGTCATCGGCCTCGTGCTCGCCTTCGTGGCGATCGTCGTCGGTGCGGTCCTCAAAGGCGCGGGCGTCGGCGCCCTGCTGAACGGCGCCGCCTTCACCATCGTGGTGGTGGGCACCTTCGCCTCGATCCTGATCCAGACCCCGAAGGCCACCTTCGCCCGGGCCTGGAAGATCGTCCCCTGGATCTTCAAGCCGCCGCTGGAGGACCACGAGAAGCTCATCGCCAAGATGGTCGAGTGGAGCGAGACCGCCCGCAAGCAGGGCCTGCTCGGCCTCGAGCCGTCCCTGGAAACCGAGCCCGACCCGTTTGCCAAGAAGGCCCTGCAGATGCTCGTGGACGGCACGGAGCCGGAGAAGATCCGCGAGGCCCTCGAAGTGGAGCTGGACGCCAAGGAGAAGTCCGAGACCCAGAGCGCCAAGGTGTTCGAGGGCATGGGCATCTACGCCCCGACCCTCGGCATCATCGGCGCCGTGCTCGGCCTCATCGCGGTCATGAAGAACCTGGCCGACCCCAGCAAGCTGGGCCCCGGCATCGCGGCGGCGTTCACCGCCACGATCTACGGCATCGGCCTCGCGAACCTGTTCTTCCTGCCGATGGCCAACAAGCTGAAGGACATCATCAAGAAGCAGACCCACGCCAAGGAGATGATCATCGAGGGGATCATCGCCATTGCCGAGGGCGAGAACCCCCGCAACCTCGAGTCGAAGCTGAAGGGGTTCATGGGCTGACGCCCGGCACGACCATGGCCCGCAAGCACGAGCACGAGGAGCACGCCAACCACGAGGCCTGGGCCATTCCCTATGGCGACCTCGTGACGCTGCTGCTCGCCTTCTTCGTGGTCATGTACGCCGTGTCCTCGGTGAACGAGGGCAAGTACCGGGTGCTGTCCGACTCGCTCACCGCCGCATTCCGCGGCACGCCGCGCACGATGGAGCCGGTGCCGATCGGCGACAAGCCCGCCAAGTCGAAGGGCGACGATACGCTCGCCGGCCTGAAGCCCAACCAGGCCATCAAGTTTCCCGAGAAGGGCGCCGGGACGCCGGCCGCCGAGGAGGACGAGGCCCTCCAGGCCCAGCTCCGCCAGATGACCGAGGACCTGGAGAGCGCCCTCCAGCTCCTCATCGACCAGGACATGATCCGCATCCAGCGGGCGCCATCCTGGGTCGAGGTGGAGATCAACACCGACATCCTCTTCCCGAGCGGCAGCGCCGAGATCGAGCCGGCCGCCGTCGGGATCCTCGAGCGCCTCGCGGCGATCCTGGCGGAACGCCCCTACCCGATCCGCATCGAGGGCCACACGGACAACCGCCCCATCCGCACCGTGCAGTTCCCGTCGAACTGGGAGCTGTCCGCCGCCCGCGCCGCGCGCATCGTCCGGCTGTTCGAGCAGCGCGGGATCACCGCGAGCCGCATGGTGGTGGCCGGCATGGGCGAGAACCAGCCGGTCGCCGACAACTCGACCACCGAGGGCCGCAACCGGAACCGGCGGGTGGCCCTGGTGATCCTCGGGACGCCACCTGCCGCCACAGACCCGATGCCGGGCGGTATCGCCGCCGGACCGGCCATCGAGGAGCTGCCCGCGGCCCTGCCGGAACCCGCCAGCGCGGTCCCTGCGGGTGCCACCACGCCCGAGCCCGCCAGCCTGGCCAGCGAGGTGACCGGATGAAACCCGTGGATCACGTCACGCCCACCATCCCGTCCAACTGGGTCCGCCGCGTGGAGGACCGTCGCCGCCGGCCGGACCCGCGCCGGCAGGATGACAAGGACAAGACCGGCAACGACCGCAAGCAGACGCCCGGGCAGGACCCGGACGGCTCCACCCATCACATCGACGAACTTGCCTAGGGGAATCCCATGCCCGCGCTCGACAACCTTGCACTGCCCTCCCTCCACGAGGCCCTCGCCCGCACGGCCGGCCTCCTGAACGAGGTGGCACTGCCCGCCGCCACCCCGGCCTCGGTGGCCGTGGCCATCGCCGCCATACCCTGCCTGCTCGCGCTCGGCTGGCTCGCGCGCCGGCTGGCCCGCCCGTCGCGGGCCACGGACATCGCAGAGCGCTGGGACGAACTGCACCAGCGCCTGCAGGCGACGGAACTGCTGCTGGCCGATGCCGCCAGCGAGGCCATCCAGCTGCGGCAGCGGGTGGACCAGCTTGCCTCCCGCCAGGACGCCGTGACGGGCGGCAACACGCGCAATGGCCTCCGCCAGGCCATCGCCCTGTCGCGCCACGGCGCCACGGCCCGCCAGCTGGTCGACACCTGCGGCCTCAGCCAGGGCGAGGCCCACCTCGTCCAGACCCTCTACGGCCGCGCCCCGGGCCAGGACGGCCCGGCGGAACTGCACTGAGCGGCAACTTCCAGCACCAGCAACCCAGCCACATCAATCAAGAACAAGCCCTCCGGAGCGACGAGCCATGAGCCAGATCCCCGAGCACATCATGCAGCGCCTGAAGACCTGCACGAACTTCCCCACGCCGCCGCCCGTCGCGATGCAGGTGCTGCAGCTCGCCCAGAATCCGGACATCGACCTCGGCAAGGTGGCCGATGCGGTGAGCGCCGATCCCGCGATCGCCGCCAAGGTGATGCGCATCGCCAACTCGGCAATGTATGCCCGGCGCCGGCAAAGCGCGAACCTGCGCCAGGCGTTGATCACGCTCGGCCTCAATGCCACGCTGACCCTCGCCCTCAGCTTCACGCTGGTACAGGCCCTCAAGAAGACCTCGACCGAGGGCTTCGACTTCCAGGCCTACTGGCGCCGGACGGTGCTGTCGGCAGCCTGGGCCAAGCTGCTGGCTAGCGAGCTGGGACGCCGGGACGCGGAGGAGATCTTCCTCGCTTCGCTGCTGCAGGACCTCGGCATGCTGGTGATCTTCAAGCTCTGGCCGGAGGTCTACGACGGCATGTCGCCGTTCAAGATCGAGCACCCGCGGATCTGCCAGCACGAGCAGAACTGCATCGGTTCCGACCACCGGATGATTGGCTCCGCGCTGCTCGGCATCTGGAAGCTGCCCGCCAGCCTCGTGCAGGCCGTCCAGCACAGCCATGACCCGAGCGCGGCCGGCGTCGAGGGCGACGACAAGCTCTTCGTCCGGACGGTCGCACTGTCGGGCGAGCTGTCCGACGTCTGGCTCGGCGCCCGCAACGACGTGACGCTGCGTCGCGTGGGCCAGCAGGCCCACAAGTTCCTCGGGATCCAGCCACACCGCCTGGGTGAGATGTTCGATCTCGTCCGGGAGCAGTTGCCCGTGGCCGAGGAGCTCTTCCAGATGGAGCTCTACGACGCGGACCAGCTGCAGGACATCACCGACGCGGCCCGCGAGACGCTGATGGTGCGCAACCTGTACACCATTGCCGAGAACCAGGACCTCAAGGGCACGAAGAAGCAGCTCGAGGAGGAAAACAGCGAGCTCAAGACCGAGAACATCCGGGACCCCCTCACGAACGCGCACAACCGGCGGTTCTTCGAGGAATCCCTCGCCCGGGAGTTCGAGGCCGCGACGAAGAACGGCTGGCCACTCTCGGTCGTGTTCGTCGACCTCGACAAGTTCAAGGAGGTCAACGACACCAACGGGCACCAGGCCGGCGACGCCGTGCTGCAGACGGTGGCCCGCCTGCTGCGGGAGTCACTGCGCGACACCGACGTGGTGGCCCGCTACGGCGGTGACGAGTTCGTACTGCTGCTGCCGGGCGTGGATGCCGAGAAGGCGAACCACGTGGGCACGCGGGTCTGCCAGGAGGCCCGGTCCCGCAAGGCGCAGACGGCGGATGGCAAGTCGGTGGGGATCACGCTGTCGCTCGGCATCGCGACCTGCGACTCCGGGACCCGCTTCGAGGACCCGAAGGCGCTCCTGGCCGCAGCCGACGCCGCGCTCTACGAGTCGAAGCGGGCCGGTCGCGACCGGTTCACCTGCCACAAGGCCGAACGCGCCGCCTGAGGAATGGCGGCCTAGCCGATCCCGTAGCGCTTCATCTTCTCGGCGAGGGTGGTGCGGCGGACCTGCAGCTTCTCGGCCGCGTGGGCGATGACGCCGTTGGCGTCGTGGAGCGCGCGGCGGATCAGGGCCATCTCGATCTGCTCCAGGTAGTCCTTGAGCGGCAGGCCCTCCGCCGGCAGCTCGATGTCCTGGGGCTGGGGCCCGGAGGCGCGGGTGGCGGCCACCTCCCGCCGGTCCGCTTCCCGCAAGGGGGCGCTGGCCGTGTACCGGGTGGGCAGCTGGGGGATATCCACCACCCCGTCCGGATACAGCACGCAGAGCCGCTCGAGCAGGTTGGCGAGCTCCCGGATGTTCCCGGGCCAGGCGTAGTGCCGGAGGATGCGCACCGCGCCGGGCGTCACCTGTACCGGTGACAGGCCGGTGGCCCGGCAACGCTCCAGGATGTTCGCGATGAGGTCGCCGAGGTCCTCGAGCCGCTCCCGGAGCGGGGGCAACTCGATCGGGAACACGTTGAGGCGGTAATAGAGGTCTTCCCGGAAGTTGCCTTCCCGGATCGCCGCCTCCAGGTTGCGGTGGGTCGCCGCGATGATCCGCACGTCGCAGCTGCGGGGACGGTTGCTGCCGACCCGCTCGTAGGTCCGCTCCTGCAGCACCCGCAGCAGCTTCACCTGCATTGGCAGGCTCATGTCACCGATCTCGTCGAGGAACAGCGTGCCGCCCTCGGCGGCCTCGAACCGTCCCACCCGGGTGGAGATGGCGCCGGTGAAGGCTCCCTTCTCGTGGCCAAAGAGTTCGCTCTCGAGCAGGTCGGCGGGGATCGCCCCGCAGTTCACGGGCACGAAGGCCTTGTCGGCCCGGGGTGAAAGTTCGTGCACGTAGCGCGCGGCCCACTCCTTGCCCGTGCCCGACTCGCCGGTGATGAGGACGCTGGTCTGGAATGCCGCCACCTGCTCGATGAGGTGGCGGACCGCGGTCATGCGTCCACTCTGGCCGGTCGGGAAGAAGGCCGACGGGCCGGGTGCGACCGGGGTTCCGGGCGCGGCGGCCGGGGCCACCGGGGCATCGGTGAGGGGATTCATGCGTCCTGGCGGGGTACCGCGGGAAAACAGGCGCTATGATCGGGGTGCGCCGCAACCGAAGTCAAACAAAACGCCAAATTCCCGTCACCGGATCCATGCCGCCCCCCGCATCCCCTGCCACCCGGGCGCCTGCCGGCCCGCCGCCCGAGGTCGTGAGCAAGCTGCCCGACGTGGGCACGACCATCTTCACCGTGATGTCCGACCTGGCGGCCCGCCACGGGGCCATCAACCTGTCCCAGGGGTTCCCGGACTTTCCGCCGCCCGCGGGCCTGCTCGAGCGGGTTGCGGCGCACCTCGGCAGCGGCCACAACCAGTACGCCCCCATGGCCGGCCTGCCCGCCCTGCGGGAGCAGGTGGCGCTGAAGACGCTCGCCCTGTACGGGCGGGTGGTCGACCCGGACACGGAGGTGACCATCACCTCCGGGGCCACCGAGGCCCTGTTCTGCGCCATCGAGGCCGTGGTGCAGCCCGGTGACGAGGTGCTGTGCCTGGACCCGGCCTACGATGCCTACGATCCCGCCATCCGCCTGGCCGGCGGCCGGGCCGTGCACGTGCCCCTCATGGCGCCGGACTTCGCCGTGGACTGGGACCGGGTGCGGGCGGCGGTCACGCCCCGCACGCGGCTCCTCATCCTCAACACGCCCCACAATCCGACCGGCGCCGTGCTGGTCCCGGCCGACCTCGACGCACTCACGGAACTGGTCAGCGGGTCGCGCCTCCTCCTCCTCGGCGACGAGGTCTACGAGCACATCCTCTTCGACGGCCGGCGACACGAGAGCCTGCTGCGATACCCGGCGCTCGCCGACCGCAGCTTCGTGGTCTCGTCCTTCGGCAAGACCTACCACGCGACGGGCTGGAAGATCGGCTACTGCGTGGCGCCCGCGGCGCTGACCCGGGAGTTCCGCCGGGTGCACCAGTTCGTGCAGTTCTGCGTGGTGACGCCCATGCAGTGGGCCCTGGCGGATTTCCTCGCGTCGGACCCCGGTCACTACCTGGGCCTGTCCGCCTTCTACCAGGCGAAGCGGGACCGCTTCTGCGCGCTGCTGGCGGGCTCGCGGTTCCGGCTAGCGCCGGCGGCGGGCACCTACTTCCAGCTGCTCGACTACGGCGACATCACCGGCGAGGACGACGTGGCCTTCGCCCGGCGGCTGACCCGGGAGGCGGGGGTCGCGTGCATCCCCGTGTCGGTGTTCTGCGCCGAGCCGCTGGCGCGCCCCCTGCTCCGCTTCTGCTTCGCCAAGGACGAGTCCACCCTCGAGCGCGCCGCGGAGATCCTGTGCAGGATCTGACCGTCACGCTCGTGCAGGCGCCGCTCGCCTGGCACGACCCGGCGGCGAACCGGGCGCATTTCGGCGCGTTGCTCCGCGGCCTGCCGGGGCCGACGGACCTCGTGGTCCTGCCGGAGATGTTCACCACGGGCTTCACCATGGACACCCGGGCCCAGGCCGAGCCCATGTCCGGGCCCACGGTCGGGTGGCTGGCCGCCCTGGCCGCGGAACTCGGCGCCGTGATCTGCGGGAGCCTGGTCATCGAGGACGGCGGACGCTACTTCAACCGCTTCGTCTGGATGCCCCCCGACGGCCGCCACCGGCACTACGACAAGCGCCACCTCTTCCGCATGGCCGGCGAGCACGAGCACTTCGCGCCGGGGCGGGACCGGCTGATCACGACACTAAAGGGCTGGCGCGTCTGCCCCCTCGTCTGCTACGACCTCCGCTTCCCGGTCTTCAGCCGGGGCGCCGACGCCTACGACCTGCTGCTCTACGTGGCCAACTGGCCCGCCGCGCGCCGCACGGCCTGGCGCGCGCTGCTGCCGGCCCGGGCCGTGGAGAACCAGTGCTACGTGGCCGGCGTCAACCGCACCGGCACCGACGGCAAGGGCATCGCTTATTCGGGCGACAGCAGCGTGCACGACCACTTGGGGCAGCCGCTCGCGGATCTCGGCTGCGACCCAGGGCACTGCACCGTCAATCTGGACCTTGCCGCCCTGCGCCGCTACCGGGAGAAGTTCCCCGCCTGGCGCGACGCCGACCCTTTCACGCTCCTGTAGGAGCGGCTTCAGCCGCGAACAGGCCTGTCGGCGCTCTCGGCCTCGAGCGCTTCCACCGCGTCGAGCACCCGGCTGAAACGGCGCCCGAAGGGTGTCAGTCGGTACTCGACCCGGGGAGGCACTTCCGGGAAGGCGCGCCGCTCCACGACGCCGAAGCGGACCAGCTTGCGCAGCCGCTCATTGAGCACTTTGGTGCTGATGCCCGCGATGTCGCGCTCGAGCGCGCCGGGCCGGACCACGCCGCCGCGGATGGCAGCCAGGACGCGCAGGGTCCACTTGCAGCCCAGCACCTGCTCGACCATGCGGGGCACGCTGCGCTGGCCGCGCTCCGGATCGAATTCTTTTTTCATCAACATACTGAACCTTCCGGTAACCCACCCACCTGCCGGTGCCTGCTGGGCAGGGCCGACCCCCGTTGATAGCGTGTGGTCCCGTTTCACGTCAACACCGGAGAGTGCCATGCCCAAGAACCCCGCCAACCGACTCCCCCCGGCCGTGCTCGCCGCCGTGCTGTCCACCGCCGGGCAGGCCGCCCTCGCCGTCGACGCCGTCGTCCCCTACCCGAAGGACTACCGGACGTGGCAGCACGTGAAGAGCATGGTCATCGAGCCCGGCCACGAACTCTACGCCTCGTTCGGCGGCATCCACCACCTGTACGCCAACGCCGAGGCGATGACGGGGTACGCCAGCGGGACATTCCCCGATGGCGCGGTCATCGCCTTCGACCTGCTGGATGTGGTGACCGGGGGCAACGCCGTGCAGGAGGGACCGCGCAAGGTCCTCGGGGTGATGCACAAGGACGCGCGGAAGTACGCTGCCACCGGCGGCTGGGGCTTTGAGGGTTTTGCGGCCGGCGATCCGGCCCAGAGAGTGGTGGGTGACCAGGCGGCGACCGCCTGCTTCGGCTGCCACACCAGCCAGAAGGCCAGCGACTACGTCTTCTCGAAGCCCCGCTGAGGCCCGGGACAGGCGGCGCGTCCAGCCCTAGAATCGCCGGATGCGCCGCCTGCTCGTCTTCCAGCACGTCCCCCACGAGATCCTCGGCACCCTCGACCCGCTGCTCCGGGACCACGGCTTCCGGATCCGCTACGTCAACTTCGGCCGCCATCCGGACGCGGTGCCCGACCTCGACCGCTACCACGGGCTCGTCGTGCTCGGCGGCCCCATGAACTGCGACCAGGTCACCCGCTACCGGCACCTGGCGACGGAGGTGGCGGCGATCCAGGCGGCGATGCGGGACGGGAAGCCCGTGCTGGGGATCTGCCTCGGCTCCCAGCTGCTGGCCCGGGCCCTCGGCGCCCCGGTGCTGCCCCATCACACGAAGGAGATCGGCTGGTACGACGTGGCGCCCACCGAGGCCGGCCGCTCGGACCCGCTGTTCCGGCACTTCGCGGGACCCGAGAAGATCTTCCAGTGGCATGGCGACACCTTCGCCATCCCGCACGGTGCGGTGCACCTCGCCACCTCGGCCGCGTGCCCGCACCAGGCATTCCGCTACGGGCACAACGTGTACGGGTTGCAGTTCCACCTGGAGGTGGACGAGCCCATGGTCAACCGCTGGCTGCACGCGCCGGTCAATCGCCGTGAACTCGAAGCGCTCCAGGGGGTCATAGACCCCGAGGCGATCGCCCGCGATACCCCGGTACACATCGATAGGTCGCGCCGGCTCGGTGACGCGGTGTTCGGGGAGTTCATCCGGCTCTTCCAGGCGCGCCGCCGGCGCACGGTTCTGCCATCCCGGTAGCGCCGTCAGGGCGCGAAGATCTCCTGCAGGGTGCCCAGGGTCGCCGCGAGGGTTCGCCGGCCCACGCTGCCAAGGCGTTTCACCAGCCGCTCCTTGTCGAGGGTCCGGATCTGGTCGAGCACGATCAGCCCCGACTTGCCGGCAAAGCGCACGGGGACGCGGAACGGGGCGGAGCGGGCCCCGCGGGTGAGGGGTGCGACGATGGCCGTCCGCAGGTGGGCGTTCATTTCCGGGGGCGAGATCACGAGGCACGGCCGGGTCTTGCGGATTTCGCTGCCCCGCGCGGGGTCCAGGGTGGCCAGCCAGACTTCACCACGCTTCACCACGCCAGGTCCTCATCGCCCGAATTGCCGAACTCGGGCCAGACCAGCGCGTCATCGCCCGCCAGCGAGAGGGACTGGCACGCCTCGGCCCAGCCGGCCCTGACCTCCGGCCGGGCGCGACGGAGCACGATGGCATCGCCTTCCACGGTCAGCTCGGCGGCCCCCTGCTCGAGCCCGACCTGTACCAGGAAAGGCTTTGGAATGAGGATGCCGCGGGAATTCCCGAGCCTGCGAATCGTGGTCTTCATGGATGGAACGAGCACTCGTTTCTGGCCTCCCGACATGTTAGTACATTGTTGTCACGGTGCGCAGCGACGATTCTGGGCTTGACGCACGCCGGATTCCAGCGGCATATCTGGCCATTGACACCCGTATTGATGCAGAGAGGCAGCCAATGACCAATCGCAGGACATTCCTCGCCCAGCTGGCCGGCGCGGCGCTCCTGGCCAACGGGCGGGTCCGCGCCGATGCCACGCCCGCGCCGCTGCTGACCCGCCGCATCCCTGCCACCGGCGAGGCCCTGCCGGTGATCGGCCTCGGGACGTCCCGCACCTTCGACGTGACCAGCACGCCAGAAGCCCGGGGCCCGCTCGTGGAGGTGGTCCGCACCCTGCTCGCGGGGGGTGGCACCGTCATCGATTCCTCACCCATGTACGGGCGCGCCGAGGCTGTGACCGGCGAACTGCTGGGCGCCCTCGGCCGGCCGCCCGTGTTCACCGCGACCAAGGTCTGGGCCGACGGCCGCGAGGCCGGCATCCGGCAGATGGAGCAGTCGCTGGCCCTGCTCGGCGTCGCCCGGATCGACCTCATGCAGGTCCACAACCTGCGGGACTGGCGGACGCACCTTGCGACGCTCCGGGACTGGCGGGAGGCGGGCCGCATCCGCTACCTCGGCATCACCACCTCGCGCAAGGAGCAGTACGAGGAGTTTGCCGCGGTGATGCGGGCCGAACCCCTGGATTTCGTCCAGCTGAATTACAGCCTCGGGGAGCGGGAGGCGGAGCAGGTGCTGCTGCCGCTGGCGCAGGAGCGGGGCATGGCCGTGCTGGTGAACCGCCCCTATATGCGGGGTGAACTGTTCGGCCGCGTCCGCGGCAGGCCCCTGCCGGGCTGGGCCGCGGAATTCGACTGCACGTCGTGGGGCCAGTTCTTCATGAAGTTCATCGTCGCCCACCCGGCGGTCACGGCCGTGATCCCGGCGACGACCAGCGTGAAGAACCTCCGGGACAACCTGGCGGGCGGCACCGGGCGGCTGCCGGATGAGCCGCTGCGCCGGCGGATGGCGGCGCTGCTGGACCCGCCCTGACGGCGACGCGCCGGTGTGACGTAATGCCGCGGCTTGAATTTGCGGCCGCCACCACCAAGTCCGCTTGATACCATCGGGGGGTCATTCCGCCGCCCGCCTGCCGAGGAACTTCCTTGAGCGTCATTCCCGCCGACGCTGCCCGTGCCTCCGATCCGGCCATGCCCGCCGGCACGGCCCGTGCCCGGGTGGACTTGCCGGTGCGCGGCATGACCTGCAGCGCCTGCGCCACCCGGCTCGAGAAGGCCCTCGGGCTGGTCGCGGGCGTGGAATCGGCCACGGTCAACTTCGCCGTGGAGCGGGCGGACGTCAGCTATGACCCGGACCGGCTGGCCGTGGCGGCCATCGCCGACGCCATCGTGAAGGCCGGCTTCGAGGTGCCTGCGGAGTCGTTTTCCTTCGCCATCGAGGGGATGACCTGCAGCGCCTGCTCGACGCGGGTCGAGAAGGCACTCCGCCAGGTTCCGGGGGTCCTGGAGGCCAACGTCAATCTCGCCATCGAGCGCGCCGACGTGCGCGCCGTGCCCGGCGTTGCGCGCCTCTCCGACCTGGCCGAGGCCGTCACGAAGGCAGGCTACGGCGCCCGCATCGACTCCCCGGCCGCGGGCCAGGCGGAGGCCGAGGAGGCCCACCGGCAGCGGGACCAGGCGGCGCTGCGCCGGGAACTCGCCATCCTGCTGATCGCGACCGCCTTCGCTGCGCCCCTGCTCGTGCAGATGGGGGCGATGTCCCTGGACCTGCACTGGCACCTGCCCGCCTGGATCGAATTGCTGCTCGCGACGCCCGTGCAGTTCGTCATCGGCGCCCGCTTCTACCGCTCCGCCTGGAAGGCGATCAAGGCCCGCTCGGGCAACATGGATGTCTTGGTCGCCCTGGGGACCTCGGCCGCCTACGGCTACAGCGTGTACCTGCTGGCCACCCTGGGCCTCGACGGGGCGATGGGCCAGCTCTACTTCGAGGCGTCGGTGGTCATCATCACCCTGGTGCTGCTCGGCAAGTTCCTGGAGTCGAAGGCCAAGCGCGGCACGACCGCGGCCATCCGCCAGCTGATGGACCTGCGCCCCCAGACGGCCCGCCTGCGCGCCGCCGACGGCAGCGAGCGGGAGGTGCCGATCACGGCGGTGCGGGCCGGCGACCTGGTGGTCGTCCGGCCAGGGGAGCGGGTTCCGGTGGACGGCCAGGTGGTGGCCGGCCGCAGCGAGCTGGACGAGGCCCTGATCACCGGGGAAAGCCTGCCGGTGGACAAGCAGCCCGGCAGCTCGGTCACGGGTGGCGCCATCAACGGCACCGGGCTGCTCGAGGTGCGGGCCACGGCGGTGGGCGCCGACTCCACCCTGGCACGCATCATCCGCCTGATCGAGAACGCCCAAGGCGGCAAGGCTCCGGTGCAGCGCCTGGTGGACCGCATCAGCGCGATCTTCGTGCCCATCGTCGTGGTGCTCGCCCTGCTGACCTTCGCCGGCTGGCTGCTGGTGACCGGCAGCTTCGAACAGGCGCTGGTCTCCGGTGTGGCGGTGCTGGTCATCGCCTGCCCCTGCGCGCTCGGCCTCGCGACGCCGACCGCCATCATGACCGGCACGGGGGCGGCGGCCCGGGCCGGCATCCTGATCAAGGACGTGGAGTCCCTCGAACGGGCCCACCGGCTCGACACCGTGGTGTTCGACAAGACCGGCACCCTCACCGCCGGCCGCGCCACGCTGGTCGGCACGGCGGCCCTCCGGGGCAGCGAGGACGAGTTGCTGCAGCTGGCCGCATCCGTGCAGCACGGCAGCGAGCACCCGCTGGCCCGGGCCGTGCTCGCGGGGGCTGGCGAGCGCCACCTCGGTCGCCTCGCGGTGACGGACTTCCGCAGCCACACCGGGCGCGGGGTCAGCGGCAGTGTCGCGGGCCGGGAGATCTTCATCGGCAATGCCCGGCTCCTCGACGAGCAGGGCATCGAAACCGGCGACGCGGCGGCCCGGGTGCTCGAGTGGGAACGCCAGGGTCGCACGGCCGTGTTCGTCGCCGATCGCGGCGGCGTGCTGGGCGTGCTCGCCATCGCCGACCCGCTGCGGCCCGAGGCCGTCCCCGCGGTCACGGCCCTGCGCCGGATGGGCGTGCGCACCCTGATGCTGTCCGGCGATGCGGAACTGGTCGCCGCCGCCGTCGGGCGGGACGCTGGCGTCGACGAAGCCCGCGGGGCCATCCGGCCCGAGGGCAAGTCCGGCGCGGTCGACGAACTCCGGGCGGCCGGCCGGGTGGTGGGCATGCTCGGCGACGGCATCAACGACGCCCCCGCCCTGGCGGCCGCCGACGTGGGCATCGCCATGGGCACCGGGACCGACATTGCCATGGAGACCGCGGGCATCACCCTGATGCGCCCGGACCCGCGCCTGGTGGCCGGGGCCATCGAGGTCAGCCGGGCCACGTTCCGCAAGATCAAGCAGAACCTGTTCTGGGCCTTCATCTACAATGTGATCGGCATTCCGCTGGCTGCCTTCGGCTTCCTCAGCCCCGCCCTGGCGGGCGCGGCCATGGCCATGAGCAGCGTCAGCGTCGTGACCAATTCACTGCTGTTGCGCCGCTGGCACCCACGCGGGTAGCCGGCGCACCGCGAGGAAAACACCATGATGACCGGAGGAAAGAACCTCATGAAGACGGAGTTCAAGGTGCAGGGCATGACCTGCGGGGGCTGCGAGCGCAGCGTCCAGAACGCCCTGACGAGCCACAAGGGCGTGACGGCGGCGAAGGCGGACCGGGTGAGCGGCACGGTGGCCGTGGAATTCGATCCCGGCCAGATCGGGCAGGACGCCCTCGCGAAGGCGATCACCGCCGCCGGCTTCCGCCTGAAGCCGCTCCGACGTCCTCAGTGGGCGGCGCCCATGAAGCCGCCGCCGGTGGTCATCGGGCCGGGGGCCTTCCACCGCACCCAGACGGCGTAGAGCACCACGAGCACCGTGATGCCGCCCACCATCTCGAAGACTGCGTGGGGCCCGATGGCATCGAAGAGACGGCCGCCGATGGCCGTGCAGAACAGGATGCCGATGGCGCCGGACATGTTGAAGAGTCCGACCACCGCGCCCCGGGACTCCCTCGGCGCCTCCTGGCCGATCAGCGTGGCGGCGCCGACGAAGGCACTGATCTGGCCGATGCCGAGCAGGATGAAGAACACCAGCGACTCCTTCGCCAGCGGATCGTCCACGAGGTCGGTGAAGAGGAACCCGAGGGCCGCGAGGGTCATGCAGATCACGGTGCCGGTCACCCGGTTCACCTTGTCGAGCATGTAGCCCATGATCGGCAGCCACACGAGCCCCGCCGTGGTCGCGGTGGCGAACAGGATCCGCCCCTGGGCCGAGGCGGCGGCGGGGTCCATGCCGGCCTCCATGCCCGCATTGGTCCCCCACAGGTTCACGAACGTGCCGATCACCACCAGGTCGCCCCGGGCGATGAAGGCGCAGGCGTAGGCCAGCGCAATGCGGGGATTGCGGGCTGCCGCGAAGCCGCTTGTCACCAGCACCTTGAGGGGCAGCCGCTCCTCGTGCTGGACACCGGTGCCTTTCCTGAGTCCCGTCAGCACGACGATCGACGAGACGAAGCACAGGCCCGCGACGATGAAGTGGGTGATGTAGCCGGCCATCTCGGGCGTGAAGCCCCGCTGGACGAAGGAGCGCATGAGCCCGCCGAGGCCGACGGTGAGCACGATGACGCCGAGGCCGTTGAGGGTACCCACCAGCGCCGTGGCCTTGCCACGCGAGACATTCGCCGGATAGTCGGCCACCACGGTCTGCAGCATGGCAGTGGCAAGCCCGATGCCGAGCGCGTAGACCAGGCGGTAGCCGGTGAGCTCGGTAACGGTATCGGCGAAGGGGTACAGGGCGTAGGCAATGGCCATGAAGAGGAAGCCGACCGCGAACACCTCCCGTCGCCCGATCCGGTCGGCGAGGATGCCGGCCGGGGCGAACACGAGAAGCAGCATCACCTCGGTCCAGGCGGCCAGGTCGCCCGCGATCTGGCCCTGCTCGCTCGTGGGGATCTTGAGATAGACGTTCAGCACGTAGGGCGTGCCGACGCCGATGAAGGCGAGGAGCCCGATCGCGGTGAAGGCCGCGTACAGCAGGGTGCCGAAATTGGAACGGCTGATGCCCTCGGCCAGCTCGACGAAGAGGAATTTTCGCGCGGCGGTGGTGCCGGCGGAGGCCGGCGACGCGGTTTCAGACGAAGACATGGATGGCCTTGTTGTGGGTGTAGCTCAGCAGTTCCTCGAGGCATTCCTCGCGGCCGAGGCCGCTGTTCTTCCAGCCACCGAACGGCGTGCCGACGAAGTGCCGGGCCGTCGTGTTGATCCAGACGAACCCGGACTGAAGGGCCCGGGCGAAAGTCATTGCCACCTTGAGGTCATGGGTCCAGACCCCGGAGGCCAGCCCGTACTCGGTGGCATTTGCCATCGCGATCGCCTCGTCCTGGGTCTTCCACTTCAGGATGGACATGATGGGCCCGAAGATCTCCTCCCGGGCGACCCGCATGTCCATGGTCACGTCACCATACACGGTGGGCCGCAGCCAGTAGCCGCGGCGAAATGCCTCACCGGCCGGGCGTTCGCCGCCCGTCAATAGCTTCGCCCCTTCCTGCCGGGCGGATTCGACGAAGGACAGGATGCGGCGGTAGTGGGCCGCCGAGTTCACCGGACCCATCTGGGAAGCCGGGTCCAGTGCATCGCCCACCCGCAACGCGGACACCCGGGCGACGATCCGCTCGACCACCTCGTCGTACAGGGACTCGTGCAGGAGCACCCGGCTGTTCGAGCCACAGGACTGTCCCGCCCAGGCGAAGTTCATGCCGCCCACCGCGGCATCGGCAACCGTGGCCGGATCGGCATCCGGGCAGACGATCATCGGGTTCTTGCCGCCGAGTTCCAGGGAGATGTGCTTCACGGCGACCTCGGCGGCGGACCGCTGGATGGCGAGCCCGGTCTGTACCGATCCGGTGAAGCCGATGCGCCAGATGCGCGGGTGGCGGACGAGCGCGTCGCCGGTGGGCAGCCCCGGGCCGTGCACGATGTTGACGACGCCTGGTGGCAGCACGTCCCGGCAGATCTCCCCCATCAGCGTGCCGGTGAGGGGACTGGTCTCCGGGGTCTTCACGATCACCGTGTTGCCGGCCATGAGCGGCGCGGCCAGGTGGGCGGCGGCGAACAGGAACGGGTGGTTGAAGGGCACGATGCGGGCGACGACGCCATAGGGCTCCCGGATGGAGAAGTGGATGCCGTCCTTCGAGGCCGGCACGCTGTCGCCCTTGAGCTCGGTGCCGTAACCCGAGAAGAGATCCAGGTAGTTGGCGGCCACCTCCACGTCCCGGCCGAGGCTGCCGATGGTATTGCCGGTGTCGGCGGCCTCCAGGGGCACGATCTCCCCCGCCCGGGCCTTCATGGCCGCCCCGAGCTGGCGCAGGTAGTCCCGGCGTTCCCAGATGGACGTTGCCGCCCAGGCGGGCTGGGCCGCCTCGGCGGCGCGGGTGGCCCGGTCCACGTCTTCCACCGTGGCGACGGGCACGCGGCCGTGCACCTCCTCGGTGCCGGGATTGACGGAGTCGAGCCAGTCGCCGCCACTGCCGGCGACGAACTGACCGCCGATGTACATCAGGCGATCGCCAAACTTGCGGGACATAGCGGGGGATCCAGGCTGGTCAGGGCCCTATTGTGGGGGACCGCCGGTTCCACGGGAAATGCGGCGCCATACGGGATTGCCGCGGCGACCACCTACCGGAGGGAGCGGGGTCTGGGGCAGGAGGGGCCTGCAGGAGAACCAGTGGGAGCGCCTTCAGGCCCGACCCAGATCGCGCCTGAAGGCACTCCTACAGCGCCATTTTACGGCTTCGGCGGCTGGGGCTTCTCCCGCTCGGCGTAGTGCTCGAGGCTGGACAGGCTGCGGACGGCCTCGTACTTGTCCGGGGCGTTGAAGTACTTCTTGTAGTTCTTCTCGGCGAAGTCCAGCGCCGACCGGCTCAGCACCTGCTCGAGATCGGGCGTCGTGCCCATGAAGCAGTTGTACTGGACGTGGCCCGGCATCTGGCCCATGAGCATCCAGGGCAGCCAGGGCGTGGTGCGGTTCCAGGTGCCGTGGTAGTCGATCGTGGTGAGCTTCTCGTTCTGCAGGTCCTCGACCCGCATGTGGTGGGCGAAGTACTCGGACACCACCGCGATCGGGCCCGCGGACTCCCGGGGCCACTTGTCCGGCTGGAGCGCGCTCGGGTAGGCCAGGTGGATGTGGATCTCCATCTCGGCCCAGGCCCCGTGCTGGTACCAGGGCAGGATGAAGGGGATCCGGGGCGGGGGCGCCTCCTTGTTCAGGCCGCCGAAAGACGGCGGCGCCGGGAAGTAGTCCTCGATCATGTAGTTGAAGGGGTCGTTGTCCACGTGGACCACCTTCACCGTCTCGTTGAGGTACGGGTTCTTCCACTCCTGGATGACCTCGCCACTGCGCAGGTCGGTGTAGAAGATGACCTCCCGGCACATGCGCTGGATGCTGCCGTCGGGCAGCGGGTTCAGCCGGATGGTGCCGAAACCCTGGGCCCCGACCAGGTCGTCGATCTTCTTGCCGGGGCGCACGCCCGAGCAGTAGCCCTTGAACCAGAAATACTTCTGCTTGGTATTGTCCAGGTCGCCCTGGATGCGCGCGTAGGCGAGCTTGTTGCCCTTGCCGGTGCGGAGGTCCAGGTACGGCCCCTCGAGGCCCGGGCCCTTGCCGTAGCGGCTGGTGGTCATCGAACCCGCCGCCGAGTGGGCGCCGCCCAGGGCGGTGCCGGACTGGAGCAGGCCCAGGGACAGTGCCCCCAGGGGGCCGACGGTGGCGAAGGAATTCAGCAAGTCCCGGCGGGTCGTCTGCATCGGTGCAGTCCTCGAGGTCAGGTGGAGTGAGCCCGGATCATATCAAGCCCGGGTGGCCGCCGGGTCCCCGGGGCGGTCTCCCCCGGTCGTCCGGGTGGCGAGGTACACCAGCAGGGCGGCCACCACGAGGACGGCGTTCGAGGCCGCCATGTAGAGGAACGGGCCGACGGGCTTCCAGTTGTCGAAGAGCCAGCCGCCCACCAGGCCGACCACCATGATGCCCACGGCGCCGAACAGGCTGAACAGGCCCAGCACGGCGCCCCGGCCCTTGTCCGGCGCCTCCTTGCCGATGAGGGAGGTCGCGGAGATGTTGGCCGACATCTCGCCGGCGCCCACGAACGCGGCGGCGATGTACATCTCGAAGCTGAGCGGGTCCTCGAGGAATCCCAGGGAGGCATAGCCGCCGAAGGCGACGCCCATCCCGATCATGAGGCCCTTCAGCCTGTCGATCCGGTCGAGCAGGATCCCGAAGACCGCCGCCCAGGGCAGGGCGAAGGCCTGGATGACGACGTAGAACAGGGTGGCCTTCACGGTGGCCTCGGCCGGGGTCATGCCCTGCTCCATCCCCTCCCGGACGAGCCAGAGGGTGAGGAACTGGCTGACCACGGCGAGGTCCGCCCGGGACACGAAGGCGGCCGCGTAGCCCAGGGCCACCCGGGGCATGCGCGCCGCCGCGAAGCCGATCTTCAGCGTGGCGAGCAGGGGCTCGCGCTCCTTGGTCTTCGTCATGGCGCCGGGCTTGAGGCCCCAGAGCAGCACCAGGGCGAGCATGGTGCAGGTCCCGGCCAGGCACCAGTAGGCGTAACGGCCAGCCCAGAGGGGGTCGATGCCCATCTCGATGAACATCTGGGGGAGCCCGCCGATCAGGCGCGGCAGCGTGGCGATGCCGACGCCGTTGAACATGAAGACCTCGGCGATCATCTTCGCGCGGGTCCGGTCCACGGGATAGTCGTTGGCCACCGACGACAGCATGACGTTGATGCAGGCGACCCCCGAGGCGATGAAGAGCCGAAAGAACACCAGTTCCCAGCGCACGGTCTCGAAGTCCCCCGACGCCAGGGGGTAGAGGCAATAACCCAAGGCCAGCAGCAGGAAGCCGGCGGCAAACACGGGCGGTCGACCCACCCGGTCGGAGACGGCGCCAGCGAGCCCCACGAGCAGGATCACGACGAGCTCCTGCACCACGAGCAGCGTCCCGGTGAGCGCGCCCTGCTGGTCCGGCGGGATCTTCAGGATCTCGTTGAAGAGGTAGGCCTGCATGATGCCCACCGAGTTCATCATGGCGATGCCGAAATAGGACACGAAGAACAGCGTGAGGACATGCCGGTGGCTGACGCCGGGCCGCATTTCCAGCGGGCCGATGCGGATGCCCTGCTGGCCGGGAAGGCTGTCGGTGGGACTGGTGACCATTGCCGCCCTTTCAGGGCCCGTGAACTGGCGCCATCGTGGCAGTATCCGCCACGGAAACAAGGCCCCGCGCGGGCTTATCCGTCTGGTGATTCGCCCTGCCCCCGGGGTCCGATGCACGCGCCGGGGTTATTGACCGGACAGCCTCCCTGCAACAGAGTTCCCCCACCCCGTCGCCAGCCCTCCCGGAGCAGCCATGCGTCTCATCAAGCGGATCCTCAAGCTCATCGGCATCCTCGTCCTGGTCGCCACGGTCGGCACCCTGTACGTACTGAACCGCGGCGGCGCCTTCCGCAAGATCGAGCCGCACTTCGCCGGCAACTGCACCGCCCTGCCGCTCGATGCCAGCGCCGAGGACCTGACGGTGGACCGGGAACGCGGCCTGGTCTACCTGTCCTACCTGGATCGCCAGTCCCTGGTGAAGGGCGACGGGACCAACGTGCAGGGCACCGTGATGCGCATCGACCTGAACCGTTCGCCGCTCGCCATCGAGGACGCGCTCGCCGACAAGCCGGCGCACCTGCGCCCCCACGGGCTCAGCCTGTTCGTGGACGCCTCCGGCCGGCGCACGCTCATGGCCATCAACCACCCGGTGAACCGGGGCAGCGAGCCGGAACTCATCGAGATCTTCACGGAGACCGCCCCGGGCACCTTCACCCACCGGGAGACCGTGACCAGTCCCCTCTTCAACTCGCCGAACGACCTCGCCGCCGTGGGCGACCGGCAGTTCTACGTGGCCAACGACAAGACCATGGACGGCGGCCTCGCGGCGGGACTCCAGCAGCTCGGCGTCGGCGCCTCGCCGCTCACCTACTTCGATGGCACCGCGGCCCGGGTCGTGACGGGCGACATCGCGTCCGGGGGTGGCATCAACGTGTCGCCCGACGGCACGACCCTGTACGTCTCGGAAACCTCCGCCCAGCGCGTGCGGGTGCTCGCGCGGGACCCGGCCGATGGCTCGGTGACGGACCGGGCGCGCATCGCCGTGCCCACCTCGCCGGACAACATCGACGTGGCGGCCGACGGCAGCCTGTGGGTCACGGGCCACGCCAACACCGTGAAGCTGATCCAGCACTTCATCAACGGCTCCCCGGCGCCGACCCAGGTCCTGCGGGTGGTCCCGGGCAGCACCGGCGACGCGGCGGTCGTCGACGAGATCTACCTGAACGCGGGCGAGCAGATCTCCGCCGGCAGCGTCGGCGTGACCTGGGGCAGCAAGCTGCTGATCGGCTCGATCACCGCCCGGCAGGTGCTGGTCTGCGAGATGACGTAGGAGCGCCGGCCGGCGCTCCTACGTCATCTCGCAGAC
>ERZ761602.1012-NODE-1012-length-54787-cov-7.388036_pt1 | contig 54787 bp, 49 predicted proteins | sample MGYA00512165_ERZ761602 | MGnify/ENA primary metagenome ERZ761602 (study PRJEB28899, sample SAMN02445085) | bioreactor sludge metagenome | biome: EBPR sludge; isolation source: Thorneside wastewater treatment plant | place: Australia: Brisbane, Thorneside... | reverse complement strand
CGCCCTCGCGGGTCAGCAGTTCCACCGTGCCCATCTCGCGCATGTACATGCGCACGGGATCGGTGGTGCGGCCGCCCTCGGTGTCCAGCGAGGTCAGCGCAGCGGCGGCTTCCTCGGCGGCGGTCTCGTCGACTTCGCGGTTGCCGGTGTTGCCGTCGGCCAGCAGCAGGGTCTCGGCATCGGGCGCGACTTCATGGACGTCGATGCCCATGCCGTTGATCATGCCGATGATGTCCTCGATCTGCTCCGGGTCGACCAGGTCGTCCGGGAGGTGATCGTTGACTTCGGCGTAGGTCAGATAGCCCTGCTCCAGGCCCTTGCTGATCAAGAGCTTGATGTCGGACTGCTGGGCAGGACGTTCGTTGGCCATGGAGGTTGCGCCACCGGAAAGGAGGAAAGGAGGAACCTAGTATTATACCAGCCCGGGCCGGCTTGGGTTCCCGGACCCGCCTGCCCGCCAAGGGGCGAACGTCATGGGCGGAGCAGGAAGGTCACCGGCCCGTCGTTGACCAGGCTGACGACCATATGGGCGCCGAAGCGGCCGGTTTCCACCCTCCCGGCGTGCTTTTCGCGGCAGATCGCGACCAGCCGGTTGAAGCCGCGTTCAGCCTCGGCGGGCGGAGCGGCCGTGGTGAAGCTGGGCCGCATGCCCGAACGGGTGTCGGCGGCCAGGGTGAACTGGCTGACCAGCAGCAGGCCGCCGCCGGTATCGGCCAGGGAACGGTTCATCCTGCCCTGGGCGTCGGCGAACACCCGGTAGCCCAGCAGCCGCTCGGCCATGCGCAGGCACTGCGCTTCGCCGTCGCCCGGCTCCACCGCCACCAGCGCCAGCAGGCCGCCTTCGATCTCGCCCACGGTCTGTTCCTCCACGCTGACGGAGGCCCGGGCAACGCGCTGGATCAGTGAAAGCATGGCGGATGGCAGAAAGGCGGGCGGCCAGCATACCGACGCCCGCGGCGGCGGGCATCCGGGCCGGTTGGCTACACTGCCGGCATGAATCCCCGCTTCCTCGCCGCCGTGGCCTACCGTGCCGCCACCCTCATCGGACGCCTGCCTTGGTCCTGGCTGCATGCGACAGGCGACCTGATCGCCTGGCTCTGGCGCCTCACCGACGCCCGCGAGAGCCGGGTGGCCCGGCGCAACTTGGACATGGTCTTCGCCGACCTGCTGCCGAGCCAGCGCGAGGACCTGCACCGGGCCATCCTGCGCACCACCGCGCGGCAGGCGCTGGAAACGCTGCGCTTCTGGACCCGTCCGCCGGCCGAGAACCTGGCCCTGCTGCGCGAGCGCCACGGCGAGGCGCTGTACGACGCCGCCCTGGCCAGCGGCAAGGGCGTGATCGTGGCCGCCCCGCACTTCGGTAACTGGGAACTGCTCAATCAGTGGCTGTCCTCGCGCGGCCCCATCGCCATCGTCTATCGGCCACCGGAATCCGCCACCGGCGACGCCTTCCTGCAACGCGTGCGCGGCGCCGACAACATCCGTCAGGTGCGCGCCGAGGGTCCGGCCGTGCGCCAGTTGTGGAAGGTGCTGAAGGACGGCGGCGCGGTAGGCATCCTGCCCGACCAACAACCGAAGGCCGGCGACGGCGAGTTCGCCCCGTTCTTCGGCAAGCCGGCGCTGACGATGACGCTGGTGTCGCGGCTGGCCGAGCGCACCGGGGCGACGGTGCTGTTCGCCTGGTGCGAGCGGATCGGCCCGGGACCGGACTTCGCCCTGCACGTGCGCCCGGCGCCGGCCGGCATCGCCGATGCCGACCCGCAGGCGGCCGTCGCGGTGCTCAACGCGATGGTGGAGCAGATCGCGCGGCGCGACCCCGCGCAGTACCAGTGGACCTACAAACGCTATACCCTGCGGCCTCCGGGCGGCGGCGAGGAGAATCCCTACCGTTGACCCGGCGACGACCGGGGGAAGGCGAATGGGGAAGCGCGTTTGGCTGGCATGGCTGTTGGCCGTGCCGGCGGTGGCGATGGCCGGCGACGATCTGGCGCGGATGAACGCGGTCAGCCGGGCCTGGGACCGCTACACGGAACTGAGCAGCCAGGACAAGGAGGAAAGCGCCGGCCTGCTGGCCGCGTCCAGCCTGGCGCACTTCGGCTTCCTGCGCGACATGGCGCTGTACGCCTCGCCGGAGCAGGTGCGCCGACTGCCCGCCATGGACCGCCTGCTGGTCTATCTGCTGCGCGCCTCGCAGCCGGAGGAAGCGCTGCAACGCATGGACGGGCGCGCGGTGGCGGCGCTGTGCATCGCGCGCGGCTGGGCCGGGAGCAAGCCGTCGGACGACGGCGGCGCCCTGCCCTCGCTGTCCCAGGTCACCCTGCTCGGCGAAGAAGAGGCGGTCGGCGAGATCGGCCCGCCCACCGAGACCCAGTTCCAGTTCGGTCCCGCCTTCGTGCACGAGGACGGGCAGTGGAAGTACCGCTTTGAATCGACGGTGCAGGACGTCTCCATGATGCTGGACCGCAGCTTCCAGCAATCCGGGCTGGGCGAGGCGCGCGTGCTGGAGATCGCCCTCGCCAACCTGCTGGATGCGCCCAGCGCGCCCGCGCTGGCGGTGCTGGACCGCGCGCTGCTGGACGATCCCGCCGCACGCACGCGCTTGAACGAAGCCTGGCCCGACTACGCACAGCCCTACCAGCAGCGCCTGCAGGCCGTGCGCGCCAAGGCCGAGGCGGGCGATGCGTTCGCGCAGTTCGTGATCGGCTCGCTGCTCTACAGCGGCGCGCTGCCGGACTACGTGGCCAAGGACGAGGCCGCCGGCATGGCCTGGCTGGAGAAGGCCAGCGTGGGCGGGCACGCGCGCGCGGCCTGGCTGGTGTTCATGACGATGATGCAGAAGGAAGGCTACAGCGACGCGGTGACGGTGCGTGCGCTGCCGCACCTGCAGCGCGCGGTCGCGCAGAGCGTCGATCCGCAGGCGTTCTCCGCGCTCGGCTCGTACTACTTCGACGGCCTGGCCGGCCTGCCGCGCGATTGCCGCGCGGCGGCGGAATGGCATGCGCGCGCGGAGGAAGCCGGCGTGAAGACCGCGCGCAACGAACTGGTGTGGATCTGGGCCACCTGCCCGGTGGAAGGCCAGCGCGACCCCGCCCGCGCGCTGGAACTGGCGCAGTTCATGATCCAGCGGCAGGACCGGCTGGCCTGGCACGAGCTGGACACCGTGGCCGCCGCGCTGGCCGCCAACGGCAGATTCGAGGAAGCCGTGCAGTACCAGGCCCGCGCCCTCGAAGGCATGTCCGCCGACGCCGACTACACCGGCCGCAAGCGCGCCGCGGCGCTGAAGCGCATGAACGCCCGCCTGTCCGGTTATCGCAGGGGACGGGATTTCGTGGTGGACTATCGCGCCATCGATCTCGCCCGACTGGAGAGCGAGTGAGCCAGCCGCATCCCGATGCTCCCGCGCATGCCGCAGCGCCGGGCGCCACGCCCGACTGGCAGGCGCTGCCGCGGCGCGGCGCGTGGCTGGCGGCGCTGGGCGGCGCGATGCTGCTGTTCCCCGCCGGCCTGCCGCTGTTCTTCGTCGCGCGGGCGACCGGCCTGGCGTCGCCGTGGATCGCCGTGCCGGCCGCGCTGCTGGGCGCACTGGCCGGCGCGTGGATGAGCGTGAAGCGCCACCGGCGCACGCGCTGGAAGCTGGACGACGAGGGCTTCGCCGTGCGCCGCGGCAACTGGTGGCAGAGCGAGACGCACGTGCCGCTGTCGCGCGTGCAGCACCTGGACCTCAAGCGCGGCCCGCTGGAGCGCGGCGCCGGCCTGTCCACGCTGGTGGTGCACACGGCCGGCACCCGGGTCGCGGCGCTCTCGCTGTCGGGCCTGGACGCGGCCGATGCCGAACGCCTGCGCGAGCGGCTGTCGCGCCAGCTCGACCACGACGACGCGCTGTGAGCGAGGAAGCACCGCCGGAAGCCGGCGCACGCGAACAGCGGCTGCATCCCTGGTCGTGGCTGTTCGTCCTGCTGCAACAGCTCCGGCAGTTCATCCTGCCCCTGCTGGCGCTGCTGTTCTTCGGCGCCGGCAAGCGCGACGACAACCTGTGGATGAACCTGGCCCCGGCAATCGGCATCGCCGTGCTGGTGGCACTGTCGGTCCTGCAATATTTCACCTACCGCTACCGCATCGGCCGGGACGGGCTCAGCGTGCGCGAAGGCTGGCTGCACCGCTCGCGGCGCGAGATCCCGTTCTCGCGCATCCACAACGTGGTGGTCCACCAGTCGCTGCTGCACCGGCTGTTCGGCGTGGCGGAAGTGCGGCTGGAATCGGCCGGCGGCCAGAAGCCCGAGGCGCAGATGCGCGTGCTGGGCTTGCAGGACGCGCTGGCGCTGGAGAACCTGGTGCGCCACCAGGGCGGTTCGCACGCTCCCGCGGTGGCGCAGGCCGATGCCGCCATGCCGGCCGCGCCCGCGCCCGCGCCCGACGCCACGCTGCTCGCCTTGTCGACACCGGAGGTGCTGCGGCTGGGGCTGGTGTCCAACCGCGGCATGATCGTGGTCGCGGCGGCGTTCGGCGGCGCCTGGCAGATCCTGCCGGATCGGATGATGGAGCGGTTGTTCCGGCAGGCGGCAGAACGCGCGCACGGTTACGCCGAACACCTGCACTTGGGCTGGATGTCCGGCGCCCTCGCAGTGCTCGCGCTGCTGGCCGTCGCGATGGCGCTGGTCCGCCTGCTGTCGGTGGCGCTGGCCCTGTTGCAGTTCCACGGCTTCCGCCTGAGCGAGGACGCGCGGCGCCTGATGGTCGAACGCGGCCTGTTCGCGCGCCTGCGCACCAGCGTGGCGCGGCGGCGCATCCAGGCATGGACGCTGGAGGAAGGCGTGCTGCACCGCCTGCTGGGACGGCGCACGCTGCGCATCGACACCGCCGTCGCCGAGAGCGGGCGGCAGCAGGACATGCGCGCGTTCAAGGACGTGGCGCCCATCGCCACGCCCGAAGCCTGCGACGCCCTGGTCCACCACCTGCTGCCGCATGCCGACTGGCCGCGCGAGGACTGGCGCGGCGTCGGCGCATCCGCACAGTGGCGACTGTTGCTGCCCACGCTGGCGCTGCTGGTCCCGGCTACGGCGGCGGCCGCCTGGTTCTTCGGCGCCTGGGCCTGGCTGGCCGCGCCATGGCTGGTCGCCGCCGCCTACGCCGCCCGGCGCCAGGCCGGACGCATGGGCTACGCGGTGGACGCGCGCCTGGTCGCGGCCCGGGGCGGCTGGTGGTCGCGCTACTGGCGCTTCGCCGAAGTGGACAAACTGCAGGCGTTGCGCCTGGCGCGCTCCCCGCTCGACCGCCGCTGCGGCACCGCCACGCTCTGGCTGGACACCGCCGGCGCCACCGGAATGGCGCCGCCCCTGCGGCTGCGCTTCCTGCCGGAAGCCGAAGCGCGCGCGCTGTTCGCGCAGCTCTCGGCCGCCCTCGCCCGGCGGCGGCTGCGTTGGTAGCCGCGCGGAGCCGTCGCCGCGCCTTTTCCTTCCGCCATCGCCATGCCTGCCCCGCTGCCGCTTTCCGCCGTCATCATCAGCAAGAACGAAGCCGACCGCATCGGCCGCTGCCTGCGTTCGCTGCAAGGGCTGTGCAGCGAGATCCTGGTGCTGGACTGCGGCTCCGACGACGGCACGGTCGAACTGGCACGCGCGCTCGGCGCCCGCGTCGAGCACCAGGACTGGCTGGGCTTCGCCGGCCAGAAGAACGAAGCCATCCGCCGCGCCGGGCAACCCTGGCTGCTGCTGATGGACGCGGACGAATGGCTGGCCGACGGCGCCGCGGACATCCTCCGCAGCCTGTTCGACAGCGGCCGCGTCGAACAGGCCGACGTCTGGCGCCTGCGCCGGGAGAACTGGTTCCTCGACCGCAAGCTGCACGGCCACGAGCGCATGGAACGGCTGGTGCGCCCCGGCCACCGCTTCCTGCCGATGCGCGTGCACGAGAAGCCCGACCTGGCCGGCAAGCGCGTTGCCGACTGCGCCGCCGTGATCGAGCACGACACCGCGCGCTCGCTGGCCGCGCACCGCGCCAAGAACGACCGCTACGCGCAGCTATGGGCCGAGCAGCGCCACGCCGACGGCAAGCGCTGCTCGGCGCTGAGCCCGTGGACGCACGCCGCCGCGTACTGGTTGAAGATGTACCTGCTGCGCGGCGCCTGGCGCGACGGCCGGCAGGGCCGGCAGTTCCACGCCAGCCACGCGCGCGCGGTGGTGCGCAAGTACCGCGAACTGCACCGGCTGTGCCGCGCCAGTTGAGCGCGGCCGTCGCCTCCGCACGCCGGCGCTAGGCCGGGGTCTTCCTGATCCCGTAGGGCGTCCAGGTCCTCTTCTGCGCGCGCGTCTCGGCGCGGATCGCCAGGTTGCGCCGGATCGATTCCTCCGTCCGGTAGCCGCGCGCGTGGTCCAGGTGCACGCAGACCGCGCGGTGGCGGATCTGCTTGCCGCGCACGCCGTGGTTCTCCAGCCGCTCGCCGAGCTCGCGGTCGGGACCGCCGTATTTCATCCGCTCGTCGTAGCCGTTCACGGCCAGCAGGTCGGCCTTCCACGCCGAGGAATTGCAGTTGTTGAAACTCGCCCGCGCCGGCGTGAGCGCATCCAGCGACACCGCGGCCACGCCGCCCGCGCCCAGCTTCAGCATGTTGGACAGCCCCTGCCGTTCCTGCGCGCGCAGCCACGGCAGGCGGAAGCAGCGGCCGCTGCGGATGTCGTCCGCGCTGATCGCCTGGCTGAGCCGCATGCCCAGCTTGCAGTAGCCGCCGGACAGGAAACGGCCCGGTTCGGCGTGGCGTGCATGCGCTTCGACGAAATCCCGGCGCGGGATGCAGTCGCCGTCGGTGAACAGGATGTAGTCGTGCGCCGCCAGCGGAATCGCGCGGTTGAGGATTTCCTGCCGGCGGTAGCCGTCGTCCTCGTGCCAGACGTGCCGCAGCGGTACCGGGTACGACGCGGCGTGGCGCTCGACCAGCGCGCGGGTGGCGTCGCGCGATCCGTCGTCGGCGACGATCACCTCGAAATCCCGCCAGGTCTGGCAGGCATAGCCCAGCAGCACCTTGTCCAGCCACGCCTCCGCGTTATAAGTGCTGGCGATGACGGTGATCTTCATGTTCCCCCGGCCGTATCCGGCGATGCGCCGGCCCGCGCATGCTGCACCGCGCCCATGACAGCCCCGCTCATCTCCGCCTCATCCGCGGCCCCAGTAGCCCAGTTCGTGGCGGATCTGCAGCCGCCGCAGCAGGCTGCCCCAGGGTTTGCGCCGCAGCGGACCCAGCCGGCCTTCGAGCAGGGCCTCGGTCGCCGCCATCACCCGCTGCGAGGACAGCCCGTCGCGGTAGGGATGGATGTCGTCGGCATACGCCGCCAGTGCGGCGCGCAGGGCCGGCGACGGGTCGAAGGCGCGCACCAGCATGTCTTCCAGCCGCGCCGGATCGTCGAAGTCCAGCATGTGCGGCTTGGGCGCGCGGTTGCGGAAGGTCACCACCGGCTTGCGCTGCACGACGAACTCGCTGACCACCGAGGTGGTGTCCGCCACCAGCACGTCGGCAGCGCGCTGCGCGCTGACCAGGTCCACGGTGTCGACGAACGCCGCATTCGGCCCGCACAGGCTGCGGTAGCGCCGGAACAGCGCCTCGGGGCACTTCGGGTGCAGGGTGAGCAGCCAGAAGCGCCGGCCTTCGGCCACCTGCGCGGCGATGGCGTCGAACAGGTGCGGCGCCGCGCTCAGGCGTTCGGTGAAGGTGGAGGCGAACATCGCCACCGGGCGCCCACCGGCGTCGCGGCGCCAGGCGTCGGCCAGCGGGTCCTCGCCGCGGAACAGCGGATCAAGCTTGGGCCAGCCGGTCTCGACCACCTTGAAATGTCCTTCGCGCGCGGCCAGCGCGGCGAACGGCGCGGTGGTGGCCGGCCCCTGGGTGCAGTACAGGTCGAACAGGCCGCGCACGCGGAAGTGCCCGCGCGCGGCGTCGCGCTTCTCGACGTTGAAGCCGTGGAAGAGCTGCACCTTGGCGCCCGGCACGAAGGCGGGCACCCAGTTGGCGGCGCTGAACACCGCGCGCGGGCGCAGGACCACCGCCTCGTGCGGGCCGGCGACGGTGCCCACCGGCCCGCGCAGCGCCGCGCCGCGCGCACCAGCGGCGAACCAGGCGTGCACGCCGTGCCCCGCGGCTTGCAGCGCGTCCGCCAGGGGCTGCAAGATGGGCAGCGCATAGCGCTCGGTCCCGAACAACAGGTAGTCCGCCATCAACGTCTCCTCGCCCCAACGGCCCGCCATTTCGGCGTGCATTATCGCGTTCAACGAGGCGGATCGCATCGGAGCATGCCTGGCCTCGCTGGATTTCTGCGACGAGATCCTCGTGGTGGACTCCTTTTCAACCGACCGCACCGTGGAGATCGCGCAGTCCCGGGGTGCGCGCGTGCTGCAACGCCCGTTCGACGGCTTCCGCAGCCAGAAGCAGTACGCCGTGGAGCAGGCGCGGCACGACTGGGTGTTGTGCCTGGACGCCGACGAGCGTATCGGCGACACCCTGCGCGCGGCGATCCTGCGGGCCCGCGATGCGGGGTTCGGCGCGGCCGCCGGCTACCGCTTCGCGCGGCTGTCCGAATACTTCGGCCGCTTCCTGCGCCACGGCAACGCCTACCCCGACCGCGTGCTGCGCCTGTTCGACCGCCGCCATGGCGGCTGGCGCGGCAAGCGCGAAGTGCACGAGGCCGCGTCCGTCGACGGCCCGGTCACCACCCTGCCGGGCGACCTGATCCACTACCCCTACCGCTCGCTCGAACAGCAATTGGCCAAGACCCAGCGCTATGCGCGGATGATGGCCGAGCACGACCACGCGCGCGGCAAGCGCGCCACGCTGACGGGCCTGGTGCTGTCGCCGGCGTGGCGGTTCTGGCGCGGCTACCTGCTGCGCGGCGGCTTCCTCGACGGCTGGCACGGGCTGGTCTACGCCTACGTGCGCGCCAACTACGTCAGGCAGAAGACCATCATGCTGTGGATGCTCCAGCACGGGCAGCCGGTGGTCGCGCCTTCCACGCCGGACGGCGGCTGAGGGCGCGCGGATGTGCGGCATTGCAGGCGCGCTCGCGCCCGGACACGGCCACGGCGACGACGCCCTGCACGCGCTGGGCCGGCGCATGGGCGAGGCCATCGCCCACCGCGGCCCCGACGACGCCGGCACCTGGACCGACGTCGCCGCCGGACTGGTGCTGTCGCACCGGCGGCTGTCCATCCTGGACCTGAGCCCGGAAGGCCACCAGCCGATGCTGTCGGCCGACGGCCGCTGGGCCATCGCTTTCAACGGCGAGATCTACAACCACGCCGCGCTGCGCGCGGAACTGGCGGCGCTGGGCCATACCTTCCGCGGCCATTCCGACACCGAAGTGCTGCTGGCGGCCATCGCGCAATGGGGCGTCGAAGCGGCGCTGACGCGCGGCAACGGCATGCTGGCGCTGGCGGCCTGGGACCGCACCGAGCACGTGCTGTGGCTGGCGCGCGACCGCGTCGGCAAGAAGCCGCTCTACTACGGCTGGAGCGGCGACGGCACGTTCCTGTTCGGCAGCGAACTGGCCGCCCTGCGCGCCTGTCCTTCGCTGCGCGTCGAGGTCGATCCGGACGCGCTGGCGCTGCTGCTGCGGCTGGACTACATCCCCGCCCCGCATTGCATCCTGAAGGGCATCCGCAAGCTGCCGGCCGGCGCGCTGCTGCGGCTGGACGCCGACCGCGCAGGCACGCCACAGGCCGCGGACGTGCGCCGCTGGTGGGACGCGCGCGCGCGCCAGGAAGCGGCCATCGCATCCGGCTTCGACGGCGACGAAGCCGCCGCGCTGGACGCGCTCGACGCCCTGCTGCGCGATGCCGTCTCGCTGCGCATGGAAGCCGACGTGCCGCTGGGCGCCTTCCTCTCCGGTGGCACCGATTCCTCGCTGGTCACCGCGCTGATGCAGGCGCAGTCGGCGCGGCCGGTGCGCAGCTTCTCGATCGGCTTCGACAACGCCGTGCACGACGAGAGCGCGCACGCCGCGGCGGTGGCGCGCCACCTGCGCACCGACCATACCGAACTGCGCGCCGACGGCCGCGCAGCGCTGGACCTGGTACCCGGCATCGCCGGCATCTACGACGAACCCTTCGCGGATTCCTCGCAGTTGCCGACCGCGCTGCTGTGCCGGCTGGCGCGCCGGCACGTCACCGTGGCGCTGTCCGGCGACGGCGGCGACGAACTGTTCTTCGGCTACGGCCGCTACCTGCGCGCGCTGCGCAATCATGCGCGGCTGCGGCGTGCGCCGTGGCGCCTGCTGGCGCGGCTGGCGGGCGATCCCGGCGAACGCGCGCGGCTGGGCGGACTGGCAGCGCTGCGCGCGGAACTCGCGGCCGACGGGCTGCAGGGCATCGCCCGCCAGCGCGTCAGCCGCTGGCGCCAGCCCGAGCGCGTGGTGCCCGGCGCGCGGCGCCTTGCGACCGCCTACGACGACCCCGCCGCGCTGCTCGCCCGCGGCACCGATGCCGACCGGCTGATGGCGATGGATTTCGCCTGCTATCTGCCGGAAGACATCCTGACCAAAGTGGATCGCGCCAGCATGGCGGTCGCGCTGGAAGCCCGCGCGCCGCTGCTGGATTGGCGGGTGGCGGAACTGGCGTGGTCGCTGCCGCTGTCGATGAAGCACCGCGACGGCGAGCTGAAGTACCTGCCCAAGAAGCTGCTCGCCCGCTACCTGCCGCACGAACTGGTGTACCGCGCGAAATCCGGCTTCGGCGCCCCGGTCGGCGACTGGCTGCGCGGACCGCTGCGCGATTGGGCCGAAGCGTTGCTGGACGAACGCCGGCTGCGCGAACAGGGCCACTTCGATCCGGTGCCGGTCCGCATGCTGTGGCGCGAATTCCTCGCCGGCCAGCGCAAGTGGCACACGCACCTGTGGGGCGTGCTGATGTTCCAGGCGTGGCGGGAGCGGTGGCAGTAGCGGATTCTCCGGTGGCGGGACTCGCCATCGCCAGGGGCAGCCCTCGACGGAGGCCGGTCAGGAGACCAGTTCGCCGTCCTCCACTTCGAGGTCGACGACCGGCGGAGCCGACACCTGGGGCCGCCCGGCCACCGTCCGCACGGCATCCACCAGTTGGCTGCGGAACGCGGCGTCGTTGTCGAGGTAGAAGGCCCGCGCGGCCTGCGACCGGGACATGATCTCCGCGTCGTCCAGCGCAAGCGCCCGCTCCACCGCGACCTCCAGCGCTTCGGCCCCGACCAGGTAGCGGGTCGCCAGGTGCTGCGGCCTGGTATCGGCGTAGGGGATGAGGATGCCGCGCTCGGCGGTGACCAGTTCGTTCATCGGTTCGGCATCGGTGGCCAGGACGATGGCGCCGACGCTCAGCGCCTCCACCAGGTAATGGCCGAATCCCTCGGTTTCCGAGGGGCAGAGGTGGAAGAGGCTCTCGTTCTGCAGATGCCGGAGTTCGGCGTCCTCCACGTAGTCGATCCGGTGGACGATGTTCGCCGCCTGCGGCCGCACGCGCGCCATGCGCGGATGCTGCACGACCGTCAGCACCGGCCACTCGGGGTGCCGCGCCCAGACGTCCAGCACGAGTTCGGTGCGCTTGGCGCTGCTGCGCCCCGCCAGGTGGAAGAACGTGCGGCGCCGGGCGACCTCCGGGCGATGGCGGTCCAGGCTGGTGAAGCCGACCTGCGCCACCGTGCACTTCCGCTCGCGGAAGATGTCCACGGCGTGGCGGGTTTTGACCATCACCCGGTCGATGCGGTGCAGCCGCTTCACGTCCGCGGGCAGGCACCATTCGGGATTGGGAACGAACACGTTGCGGTGCGCGCCGGCGAGGAATTCGGCGTGGACGTGTTCGAGCATCAGGTTGACGTCGTGCAACGGACGGCGGCGCCAGCGTCGCAGGAGGATGCGGGCGCGCTGCATCCAGGGGCCGAGCCACTTGCGCAGCTTGCCGCGGCCGCGCGCGGGCTGGATGTCCACCCGCATGCCCGCTTCTTCCAGTATCCGTGCGATCAGCCGCAGGTCGCGGCTCAGGCCGACGCCGTTGTCCCAGGCGATCAGGTTGACATGGAGCATGCGGCCCCGGGCGACGGTATCGGTGGAGGTCGCCGGAGTCTAGGAATCGGAATCTGACTGGAATGTGAGAGTGCAGGGCATGGACGGCGCGCCGTTCGGACAGGATTCATCTGGCGCAGGACGATGCAGGACTATCGGCATGCGCCATGAGTTGGGTGGCCGGTTCGCCGCCGTCTTCAGGGCCTTCGCGACGATTGCCATGCCGGCGCCGGATGCTGCACCGGGGCCGTGCTACGGCTCGTGCGCGACACAGCCGCCTTCTGCACTTCGCCGCCCCGCGCGCGCAGTGCCAAGCCCAGCATGGTGCCGGCGAGGATGGCGTAGGAGCTGGCGGTCATCGCGTGCGAGAAGGTCGACTGGCTCATGCCAGCCAGCAGGCAGGCGACGACCAGCGCGGCGCAGCCCAGGTACAGGCGGCGCGTGGATGCGTATCCGCTGCGGCGGAAACCGCGCAGGGCGACCGCCAGCGGCACCATATACACCGCGATGATCGCGACGATGCCGGGAATGCCCATGGTCGCGCCCCATTGCGCGACGTCGTTGTGCGCGTGCCTGAGATCGCAGAAGTGCCGCCGCTCGCCGCGCCGGCAATGATCGCTGGCGTCGATGCTGGCGTCGAAGCGTTCGATGCCGGTCCCGGTGAACGGCGCGTCGCCGAATTCCCGGGCGGCGACCGACAGCAGTTCCAGGCGTGCGCCGATCGGCGTGTCCACCTGCCCGTGCCGGTAGCCGGCCACGTCCGACCACACCTGGTCCATGCGCGTCTGTTCGGCCAGCCACGGCACACTGGCGAACGCGATCGCCACGGCGAGTGCCGCACCCGCCACCACGCCCAGCTTCAACCAGAGCAGGCGCCCGGTCGCTTCGCCGAGCAAGGAAGCGATCACGATCAGGACCAGGCCCGGAATCACCCCGCGGCTACCGCTGAGCACGATCGCGACGACCGCCATCGCCACCGACGCCGCCCACAGCACCGTCCACACGGGCGCCTTCATCGCGGGACGACAGAACAGGGCGGCCACCAGCAGCACCATGACCGCATGCGCGAAGACCAGCGGATTGATGTAGCCGCCCGCGCGCTCTGCGCCCAGCAGGTGTTCCAGCACGGCGAGCGCGCACGCCAGCGCCAGTCCCACCATCGCGCCCGACCACAGGCTACCGCGGCTCACGCCGCTCGACCATGCCAGCCACGCGCACCACGGCAGCAGCAACAGCCGCGCCGGATTGTCGAGCACGCCCCATCCCTGGCCGCTGTGAAGCATCGACACGGCGCACACCAGCAGCACGAAGACGGGCATCGCCGCCAGGGCTCCCAGCGCGTGCGGAAGCGCGCGCCGCTTGCCGGCCGCATTCGCCGCGGACACGAGGGGCATCAGACAGGTCGTCACGGCAAGCAGGATGCCGAACGGTGCCAATCCCTTAGGCAACATCACGAAAGCGGTGGCAGAAAAACCGGCCATCCAGACCAGGCGGCGCACGTTGGCCGCATGCCCCATCCTTGAGTCCATCACTTGCGTTCCTGGAGAAGCTGCGAGCATATCTTACCGAGAGCGCATGCCTGCGCGACGGCAGGCACGCGCAGTGTGACTTGCAGCTCGTCACCATCGCGTCAAGGCATGCGTCATTGCGTCACAGTTTGTGTTTGCGGCGATGATCGCGGCGTCGATCACATCACTGAACATCAGTGCAACATCGCCATGCGGCGATGCATTGCGATCGGGTCAGGTATTCGTGCGCTTGCGCAGTCCCGCGTAGAAGAAGCCGTCCATCATCGATTTGCCGGGAAAGCGCTGCGCACCGGCTCCATCGGGATGGCCCCATGCCTGCGCAGCCGCCACCGGCTCCGCATCGGCGTGGCGCCGGAGGAATGCTTCCATCTGCAACGCATTTTCGGCGCGCAGGATCGAGCATGTCGTATAGACCAGCAGGCCACCCGGGCGCAGCACGTGCCAGGCGGCATCGAGCAGCCGCGCCTGCAAGGCGGCGAGTGCGGCGATGTCGTCGCGGCGCCGGTGCAGCAGCACGTCCGGCTGGCGGCGCACGATGCCAGTGGCCGAACAGGGTGCGTCCAGCAGCACCGCATCGAAGGGACGGCCATCCCACCAGGCGCCGGGATCGGCGGCATCCGCCGCGCGCAGGTCCGCCGCGACGCCCACGCGCGCCAGCGTGTCGCGCACGCGCGCCAGGCGGCGCGCGTCCACGTCCAGCGCCAGCAAGGCGCGCGAAGGATCGCGCTCCAGCAGGTGCGCGGACTTGCCGCCGGGCGCGGCGCACATGTCCAGCACGCGCGCGCCCGGCGGCAGGCCGTCGAACGCATCCGCCACGCGCTGGGCGGCGCCGTCCTGCACCGACACGTCGCCTTCCGCGAAGCCCGGCAAGGACGCCACCGCCACGGAGGAAGGCAGCACCAGGGCATCGGCCAGGTCTTCCGGTGCCTGGGCGTCGAGCCCGGCCGCCACGAGGCGCGCCAGATAATCCCCGCGCGTGCCGTGCAGGCGGTTCACCCGCAGCCACAGCGGCGCTTCCTGCTGGCTGGACTCGAAGATGGCCGCCGCCTGTCCCGGCCAGTCGTTCTGCACCTGCCGGCGCAGCCAGTCCGGCCACAGGGCGGCGGCATCGGCAGCGGGCAGACCTTCGCGCTGGGCGCGGCGCAGCAGTGCGTTGGCCAGGTTGGCCTGGTGCGGACGACCCAGCGCACGCACGGCCTCCACCGTCGCCGACAGCGCCGCGTGCGCCGGCAGTCGCAGCGCGACGAGCTGAGCGAAGCCGACGTGCAGCAGCGCGCGCAGTTCGCCGTCGCGCGGGCCGAGCGGTTTCTGCATCCAAATGCGCAAGGCGGCGTCGCTGCGCGCGCGCAGCCGCAGCGCGGCGAAGCACATCGCCTCGAACAGGGCACGGTCGCGGCCGTCCTCGATCCGCGGCAGGGCGGCGGCGAGCTCCGCCTTCAGCGAACGGCCGCGGTGCATCACCGCGTCCACGACCCTCGCGGCCAGCACGCGGACGGCGACCCCGGCCTGGGTGTTCATGCGCCGGCCAGGTCGCGGCGGGCGTTGAGGTAGTCGGCGGCGGTGATGGCCTTGCCGCCTTCGCGCTGCACCACGCGAAGACGCAGCACGCCTTCGCCGCAGGCGATGTCCAAGCCCTGCCGGCTCGCCGCCAGCAGCGTGCCGGGCGCAGCCGCATGCGCCTGCGCCACCGCCTGCGCGCCGTGGATGCGCAGGCGCTCGCCGGCGACCTGCGCCTCGGCGACCGGCCAGGGGTTGAAGGCGCGCACCTTGCGCGCCAGCACCTCGGCCGGCTGCGTCCAGTCCAGCTTCGCTTCGGCCTTGTCCAGCTTGTGCGCATACGCCACGCCCTCGCCGGGCTGCGGATGCGGCGGCAGGCGGACGCCCGCGCGCAGCAGCCCCAGCGCATCGCGCAGCACCTGTGCGCCGAGGTCGGCCAGGCGGTCGTGCAACTGCCCGCCGGTCTCCTCCGGCCCGATCGGCAGGCTCTGCGCCAGCAGCACCGGGCCAGTGTCCAGGCCGGCTTCCATCTGCATCAGGCAGACACCGGTCTCGGCGTCGCCGGCCTCGATGGCGCGCTGGATCGGCGCCGCGCCGCGCCAGCGCGGCAGCAGCGAGGCGTGCACGTTCCAGCAGCCGTACTGCGGGATGTCGAGCACCGCCTGCGGCAGGATCAGGCCGTAGGCCACCACCACCATCACGTCCGGCTGGAGCTCGCGCAAGGCGTCCTGCGCGGATTTCTTCTTCAGCGAGGTCGGCTGCAGCACCGGGATGCCGCGCTGGATGGCCTCCAGCTTGACCGGCGACGGCGTCAGTCCGCGGCCGCGGCCGGCCGGGCGGTCGGGCTGGGTGTAGACCGCGACGATTTCGTGGTGGGCGTGCGCGGCGCGCAGGCAGGGCACGGCGAACGCCGGCGTGCCGGCGAAGACGATTCTCATGTGAGCGTGGAACCGGGAATGGGAAACGGGGAATGGAACATCGCGGAAACGGCGACGGAACCGCCGGTGCGACAGCGGGCCGTCATTCCCGGCCCTCGTCCGCGCCTCCGCCTGGGCGCCTTAGGCCACGTGCTTGCGCTGCTTGGCCAGCTTCTTGCGCACCATCTCGCGCTTGAGCGGCGAGAGGTAGTCGACGAACAGCTTGCCGTCCAGGTGGTCCATCTCGTGCTGGATGCACACGGCCAGCAGGCCGTCGGCGCGCAGTTCCTGCGGTTGGCCGCGGCGGTCGAGAAATCGCACGGTGATCTCGTCGGCGCGGGTGACGTCGGCGAAGATGCCCGGCACCGACAGGCAGCCCTCCTGGTAGACCTGCTCGCCCGCCTTGTCGCTCAGCTCGGGGTTGATGAAGACCTGCGGCTGGTTCTTCTCCTCGCTGATGTCGATCACCATGAAGCGCTGGTGCACGTCCACCTGGCTGGCGGCCAAGCCGATGCCCGGGGCGTCGTACATGGTCTGGAACATGTCGTCCAGCAGCCGCTGGAATTCCGGCGTGGTCACGTGCGCCGCGTCCACCGGCACCGCTTTGGTGCGCAGGCGGGGATCGGGGAATTCGAGGATGGGGAGCAAGGCCATGGTACGTCTCGGGATGGGGGCGCCAGTGGAATCCGGCAAGGCCTCACGAATTCTAACGCGGGCGCTTGCGTTGCGCCGGGTTTTCTGGACTATAGTGCCGACCACCTGTCGGGGAATCAGGTAGATACCGCCATGTTCAAACGTTTTCGTACGGTTCTCGCCGTCGCGGTGCTGACCGTCGGCACCTATGCGGCCGCGGCCGAGATGGCGGGGAGCCATCCCGACACCTATGTGGTCAAGCGTGGCGACACGCTGTGGGACATCTCGGCCCGCTTCCTGAAGAAGCCGTGGCTGTGGCCGGAGATCTGGCAGGCCAACCCGCAGATCCAGAATCCCCATCTCATCTATCCTGGCGACGTGATCAGCTTGGCCTACCTGGACCGCGTGGCGGTGCAGGCCGGCCCGCGCCAGGAAGCGCCGCTGAACGCCATTCCGCTGGCCGACATCGAACCGTTCCTGAAGGACCGCCGCGTGGTGGACAGCTTCGAGCACCTGCCGCACGTGGCGGGGCTGGAGGAAGACCGCCTGCGCAGCTCGGGCGGCCACAACATCTACGTGCGCGGGCTGGACAACGCCCAGCCGGGCCAGCGCTTCCTGGTCGTGCGCCCGACCGCCCGCTTCACCGCCAACCCCCGCGCGCAGGCGCTGGATTTCCGCGGCCGCACCGTGCGCGGCGAACCCGACCGCTGGAAGGACATCGTCGAGCAGACCGGCAACGGCGAGTTCCTGGGCTACGAACTGGTCAAGATGAACGTGGCCACGTTCACCCGCGGCGTGGTGCCAGGCACCGAGGTCAGCACGCTGGTGGCCGACATCGGCGGCCACGAGGTGCGCGTGGGCGACCGCGTGATCCCGGTCGACGCCCAGCCCTACGACCTGCACTTCTTCCCGCATCCGCCGGCGAACGACCCGGCCGGCAAGTTGCGGGTACTGGCGGTGGCCGATGCGCTGACCTCCGGCGGCCCGCGCGACGTGATCGCCATTTCCGGCGGCCGCCTGGATGGCGTGGACAACGGCACGGTGTTCTCGGTCTGGCGCAACGGCAGCCACACCGCCAACCGCATGGCGTACCCGGAATCCTCGCGGATCAGCGAATCCACCAAGTCCGGCGCCGGCCGCGTCAGCCTGCCCGACGAATACACCAGCCACGCCATGGTGTTCCGCACCTTCGACCGGGTGAGCTACGCGCTGGTCATGGAAGGCGTGAAGGCCGCCCGCGTGGGCTACGAGCTGAAGCATCCGGATGCGGCGTACTGAGCGCTGCGGGCAATTCCTACGCATCACCGCGACGGCGCCCGAGGGCGCCGTCGCCGTTTCCGGCCCAGCATGGCGCCATGGCTCCCGATGAACTGCACGCCCTGGCGGTGCTGGTCCTGGCCGGCGGCGCCGTCGCGCCCCGGCGCTCGCTGCTGGACCGGTTCGGCGGTCCGGCTGCCGCGCGCGGGGCCGGGCCCGCGGCATGGCGCGAAGCCGGCCTGGACGACGCCCAAACCGCCGCGCTGCGCTCGCCCGAACCCGACCGCCTGCGGCGCACCCTGGACTGGCTGGCCGGCGGCCCGCGCCGGCAGTTGATCGGCTGGCACGACCCGGACTACCCCGCCCTCCTGCGCCGCATCACCAGCCCGCCGCTGGCGTTGTTCGTGGAAGGCGACGCCACCCTGCTGTGGCGCCCTGCCGTGGCGGTGGTGGGCAGCCGCTCGCCCACCGGCGGCGGGCGCGACAACGCGCGCGCCTTCGCCCGCGCACTGGCCGCCGCCGGCATCACCGTGGCCAGCGGCATGGCGGCCGGCATCGACGCCGCCGCACACGAAGCTGCGCTGTCCCTGTCCACCGGCGGAGGCAGCTTCGCGGTGGTCGGCGCCGGACCGGACGTAGCCTATCCGCCGCAGAACGCCGGCCTGCGCGACCGCCTGGCCGTGCAGGGCGCCGTCGTCAGCGAACACGCCCCCGGCACGCCGGCGGTGCGCTCCCACTTCCCCAGCCGCAACCGCCTGCTGGCCGGCCTGTCGCTGGGCACGCTGGTGGTGGAGGCGGCCGAACGCTCCGGCGCCCGGATCACCGCGCGCCAGGCGGGCGAAGCCGGGCGCGAGGTGTTCGCCGTGCCCGGCTCCATCCACAACCCGATGGCGCGCGGCTGCCACCGCCTGATCCGCGAAGGCGCGGCGTTGGTGGAGAGTGCCGCGGAAGTGATCGCCGCCATCGCCCCGCTAGCCGCCGGCCTGGCCGTGGCCCTGCGCCAACGGCTCGACGAAGCTGAACCGGGGGCGGTGCCCGCGCCTCCCGGAACGCCCGCCGGTCTGGCCCCCGACTACCAGACCTTGTGGGAAGCGCTCGACCACGACCCAACAGGTATGGATAAGCTCGTCTCACGCACCGGATTGACGGCCGCGGAACTGTCCTCCATGCTGCTGGTCATGGAACTGGATGGCTTAGTAACGGCCGAGCACGGCCGATACCAGAGAAAGACCGGTTTCTTCACCTCCACAGCGTCCACGACGCAGGCCGAGGGGCAATGAAAGAGAGCATCCTGGATGTACTGTTGTACCTGTTCGAGCACTACTTCACCGAAGATGCGGACCCCGTCCGCGACCGCGACTCTCTCCAGAACGGCCTGATCCAGGCCGGTTTCAGCCCCGCCGAAATCAGCAAGGCATTCGACTGGCTGGACGCCCTGGCCGAACAGCGGCCGAGCGCGGCGCAGCCGCGGGCGGGCGGGCCGACCCGCGTGTTCCACGGGCCGGAGCTGGAGAAGCTGGACGTGGAGTGCCGCGGCTTCCTGCTGTTCCTCGAGCAGCATGGCGTGCTCGACGCCGACCAGCGCGAACTGGTGCTGGACCGCGCCATGGCCCTGGACCAGGACGAACTGGACCTGGACGACCTGAAGTGGGTCGTGCTGATGGTGCTGTTCAACCAGCCCGGCTCGGAAGCCGCCTACGCCTGGATGGAAACCCAGATGTTTGCCGACGAGCCGGAGCCGGTACACTGAGGCGTTGATCCGCTCCAGGGGAAAGCATGTCGGGCTGGCATTACGCCGACCGGAACCGTCAGCAGCACGGTCCGGTGACGGCCGAGGAATTGGTGGCGCACTACCGCAACGGAAGCATCGCGCTGGACGGCCTGGTCTGGCGCGAAGGCATGCCGCAATGGCAGCCGCTGCGCGATTTCGCCGACGAACTCGGCCTGTCGGCTGCGCCGGAAGCCGCGCCCGAACCGCCGCCGCCGCTGCCCAGCACTCCGCCGCTCGCGGCGCCCGCCACGGCCACCTTCGCCGCGGCCCCACCGCGCAAGCGCATGTCGGGCGGCATGATCGCCCTGATCGTCATCGCCGCGCTGGCCCTGCCCTGCCTGGGCTTCGGCGCGATCCTGGCCGCCATTTCCGTCCCCGCCTACAACGACTACACCCTGCGGGCGAAGGTCGCGCAGGCGCTGGGTGAAGCCGCGTCGCTGAAACTGGCGGTGGCCGAATTCCAGGCCGCCGAGGAACGCTGCCCCAGCAACGGCGAGGGCGACATCGGCGCGCCCGAGAGCTATGCGGGCACCTACACGACGCGGGCCACGGTGGGCGAGTTCGACGACGGCACCTGCGGATTCGAACTGGAGATCGGCAACACCGGCGAAACGCGGATCGACGGCCGCAAGATCTGGTGGGAACGCAGCGACCCGGACGCGGAATGGCGATGCTCGTCCGAGATCGACGACAAGTGGCTGCCCCCGCACTGCCGGGGCTGAAGGGACTGAAGCGACACGTCAGCGCGGCGACGCGGGCCGCGCACCGGCAAGGGGAACATGCATGACGCAGTGGTACTACGCCGACGCCCAGGGGCAGCGGCAGGGGCCGTTCACGGCCGAGGAATTCGGCGGCCATTACCGCCACGGCCGGATGGCGCGCGACAGCTTGGTCTGGCGCGAGGGGATGGACGGCTGGCAGCCGCTGCAGGCGGTGGCCGGCGAACTCGACCTGCCGGTGCAGGACGCCGTGCTTGCCTCATCCATCGAGCCGACGGATGCCGGCAGCATGTCGCCGTACACGCCGCCGGGCGCGGTGCTGGCCGCCGATGCGGTCCACGCCACCGCCGTGGAAGGCGAGGTGGTGCAGGCCGGCTTCTGGAAGCGCCTGGCGGCCTACCTGATCGACGGCTTCCTGATCGGCGTGGCCACCCAGCTCGTGCAGATGGTGCTGATGGTGCTGTTCCTGGGCGTCGGCGGCCTGGGCGGCGGCTTCGGCTCCAACCCGGACGCCATGTTCACCACGGGCCTGGGCATCGCCTTCATGCTGTCGATCTACCTGATCCCGCTGGCCATGCAGGCGATCTACTTCGCCGCCTTCCACGCCTCGTCCAAGCAGGCCACCCCCGGCAAGATGGCGGTGGGCATCAAGGTGGTGGACGACGCCGGCCGGCGCATCAGCATGGCGCGCGGCATCGGGCGCTACTTCGCCGGCATCCTGAGCAGCCTGATCCTGTGCGTGGGCTACCTGATGGTGGCGTTCACCCAGCGCAAGCAGGGCCTGCACGACATGATCTGCAGCACCCAGGTGGTCGACAAGTGGGCCTACACCGACCATCCGGAATGGCAGCGGCGCGAACTGGGCACGGTGACCGTGGTGATCCTGGCGATCTTCGGCGGGCTGACCCTGCTGGCGCTGGTCGCCCTGCTGTTCATGGTCGGCATGCTGGCCACCCTGAAATCCTGACCCGGAGCCGCACGATGGAATGGTATTACGTGGACCCGCAGCACCAGCGCCAGGGGCCGGTGGCCCGCGAAGCGCTGGCCGGCCTGTACCGCAACGGCGCGCTGACGGCGGCCTCGCTGGTCTGGCGCGAAGGCCTGGGTCAATGGACACCGCTGGGCGAACTGGCGGCCGAACTCGGCCTGCCCGCACCGGCGCCGGCCGTGCCCGCCGCCGCGCCGGACCCCGATCCGGCCGTGGCCGGGGATGCCGAAGAAGACCGCCCGCTGACCGGGCGCGCCGTGTTCACCGCACGCGAGCCCAGCTACGCGCCGCCCGCGGCCGTGCGCGCCGCCACGGCCGGCGCGGCGTCGGCGGCCGCCGACGCTTCGCCCTACACCGCGCCCCATGCCACCATAGCCGACCCCGGCATGGTCCTCCATGCAGACCCGGGCCATGTCGTCCAGGCGGGTTTCTGGAAGCGCGTGGCGGCGTACTTCATCGACTACTTCATCACCAGCCTGATCGGCGGCGTGGTGGGCGCCATTATCGGCGCGGTGATGGGCGGCGCGCTGAGCCTGGGCAGTTCCCCGGGCAGTTCGGGCTTCCTGCTGATCCAACTGGTTTCCGGCCTGGTGGGCTTCGCCATCAGCGTCACCTATTTCTCGTGGTTCCATTCCTCGGCGCTGCAGGCCACGCCGGGCAAGCTGGCGATCGGCATCAAGGTGGTGCGCGGCAACGGCGAGCCGATCAGCTTCCTGCGCGGCGTGGGGCGCTGCTTCGCGATGATCCTCAGCGGCCTAATCCTGTGCATCGGCTACGTAATGGCCGCGTTCACGGAGCGCAAGCAGGGACTGCACGACCTCATGTGCGACACCCTGGTGGTGGACAAGTGGGCCTATACCCGCTATCCCGAGCGCCAGCGCGAGGAACTGGGCGTGGTGACCTGGGTGGTGCTGGCCCTGGTGGGCCTGCTGGTCGTGGTGATGCTGTTCGGCTTCGTCGCCCTGCTGGCCGCCCTGGGCGGCCGCTGAGCCCCTCCGCGGCGGCCGGCCCGCACCGGGCCGGCTTGACAGCCCGGGCCCGGGCGTGATTCCACTATAAATAGGAAAACTGAACGCCCGGGGCTCCCGCCCCGGGCGTCGGCTTCTCTGGCGCCCGCGTTTGCGCCACCCTAGCCGGCCCCGGACGGCCCCCTCTGGACACCCCCGAACCCCGACATGCCCAAGCACCTGCTCATCGTCGAATCGCCCGCCAAGGCCAAGACGATCAACAAATACCTCGGCAAGGACTTCACGGTCCTGGCGTCCTACGGCCACGTCCGTGACCTGGTGCCGAAGGAGGGTGCGGTGGACCCGGACAACGGGTTCGCGATGCGCTACGACCTGATCGACAAGAACGAGAAGCACGTCGACGCCATTGCCAAGGCGGCCAAGGCCAGCGACGACATCTACCTGGCGACCGACCCGGACCGCGAGGGCGAGGCGATCAGTTGGCACATCGCCGAGATCCTCAAGGAGCGCGGCCTGCTCAAGGACAAGCCGCTGCACCGGGTGGTGTTCACCGAGATCACCCCGCGCGCGATCCGCGAGGCGATGGCGCAGCCGCGCCAGATCGCCGTCGACCTGGTCGACGCCCAGCAGGCGCGCCGCGCACTGGACTACCTGGTCGGCTTCAACCTCTCGCCGGTGCTGTGGCGCAAGGTACAGCGCGGCCTGTCCGCCGGCCGCGTGCAGAGCCCGGCGCTGCGCATGATCGTGGAGCGCGAGGAGGAGATCGAAGCCTTCGTCGCCCGCGAGTACTGGAGCATCGAGGCCGAGTGCGCGCACCCGCGCCAGGCGTTCACCGCCAAGCTGACGAAGCTGGACGGGCAGAAGTTCGAGCAGTTCACCGTCACCGACGGCGACACCGCCGAGGCCGCGCGCCTGCGCATCCAGAAGGCGGCGCAGGGCTCGCTGCACGTCACCGATGTGACCAGCAAAGAGCGCAAGCGCCGCCCGGCGCCGCCGTTCACCACCTCCACGCTGCAGCAGGAAGCCTCGCGCAAGCTGGGCTTCACCACCCGCAAGACCATGCAGGTGGCGCAGAAGCTGTACGAAGGCGTCGCCATCGGCGACGAGGGCACGGTCGGCCTGATCAGCTACATGCGTACCGACTCGGTGAGCCTGTCGGCCGAAGCGCTGGCCGAGATCCGCGACGTCATCGCGCGTGACTTCGGCACCCAGGCGCTGCCGGACAAGCCGAACGTCTACGTCACCAAGTCCAAGAATGCGCAGGAAGCGCACGAAGCCGTGCGCCCGACCAGCGCGTTGCGCACGCCCGCGCAGGTCGCCAAGTACCTCAGCGACGACGAGCGCAAGCTGTACGACCTGGTGTGGAAGCGCGCCGTCGCCTGCCAGATGGTCCCGGCCACGCTCAACACCGTCTCGGTGGACCTGGCCGCCGGCAGCGAGCACAGCTTCCGCGCCAGCGGCACCACCGTGGTCGATCCCGGCTTCCTGGCCGTGTATGAGGAAGGCAAGGACAACAGGAACGCCGAGGACGAGGACGAAGGCCGCAAGCTGCCGCCGATGAAGCCCGGCGACAGCGTGCCGCTGGACCGCATCCACGCCGACCAGCACTTCACCCAGCCGCCGCCGCGCTTCACCGAAGCGGCGCTGGTCAAGGCGCTGGAGGAATACGGCATCGGCCGCCCCTCCACCTACGCCTCGATCATCCAGACGCTGATCTTCCGCAAGTACGTGGAAATGGAAGGCCGCGCCTTCAAGCCCAGCGACGTGGGCCGCGCGGTCAGCAAGTTCCTGTCCGGCCACTTCACCCGGTACGTGGACTACGACTTCACCGCCAAGCTGGAGGACGAGCTGGACGCCGTCTCCCGCGGCGAGGAGGAGTGGGTGCCGCTGATGGAGAAGTTCTGGGGCCCGTTCAAGGAACTGGTGGACGAGAAGGCCGAGTCGGTCGACCGCAGCGAAGCCACCGGCGCACGCGAGCTGGGTACCGATCCCAAGAGCGGCAAGCCGGTCAGCGTGCGCCTGGGCCGCTACGGGCCGTATGCGCAGATCGGCGACAAGGACACCGACGAGAAGCTGGAGTTCGCCTCGCTGCGCCCCGGCCAGTCCATGCACACCATCACCCTGGAAGAAGCGCTGGAGCTGTTCAAGCTGCCGCGCAAGCTGGGCCAGGACAAGGGCGAGGAAGTCAGCGTGGGCATCGGCCGCTTCGGCCCGTTCGCCAAGCGCGGCAGCATCTACGCCTCGCTGAAGAAGGAAGACGACCCGTACACCATCGACCTGGCGCGCGCGGTGTTCCTGATCGAAGAGAAGGAAGAGATCGCGCGCAACCGGATCATCAAGGCGTTCGAAGGCAGCGACATCCAGGTGCTCAACGGCCGCTTCGGCCCCTACATCAGCGACGGCAAGCTCAACGGCAAGATCCCCAAGGACCGCGAGCCGGCCTCGCTGACGCTGGAGGAAGTGCAGAAGCTGCTGGAGGAAACCGGCAAGCCGGCGCGCCGCGGCTTCGGCGCCAAGAAGGCCGCCGCCAAGAAGGTGACCGCCAAGGCCGAGCCCGCGCCGAAGAAGACCACCGCCAAGAAGGCGCCCGCGAAGAAAGCCCCGGCGAAGAAGGCAACGAAGAAAACCGTCGCCAAGAAGACCGCGACCAAGACCGCGGCGAAGAAATCCGCCGCGCCGGCCGGGGACGACGCTCCCTTCTGATCCCACCGCACGACACGACCGCGCGCCACACTGCCATGCCCATCGAACGGACCATCGAGGAAGCCGCCGAGGTCGTGCGCAGCGGCGGCATCATCGCCTACCCCACCGAAGCCGTGTGGGGCCTGGGCTGCGATCCGTTCGACGAGGGCGCCGTGCACCGCCTGCTGGCGATCAAGCAGCGCCCGGTCGACAAGGGGCTGATCCTGGTCGCCGCCACGCTGGACCCCCTGCGCGCGCTGCTCGACGTGGCCACGCTGCCCACCGGCCGGCTGGCGGAAGTGCTGGCCACCTGGCCCGGCCCGCATACCTGGGTGATGCCGGCCAGCGCGCAGGCGCCGCCCTGGATCACCGGGCGCCATCCCGGTATCGCCGTGCGGGTCAGCGCACATCCCATCGTGGTCGGGCTGTGCCAGGCGTTCGGTGGCGCGCTGGTGTCCACCAGCGCCAACCTCGCCGGCCATCCCGCCGTTGCCGACCGCGAAGCGCTCGACCCGGCACTGCTGGAGCGCATCAACGCGCTCGTGCCCGGCCGCACCGGCGGGCTGGAACGGCCCACGCCCATCCGCGATGCGCTGACCGGAGAGGCGCTGCGCGACTGAGCGCAGGCCGTCCGCCGGTAGCGCCGGCGCTTTCCATCGCCGCGCCGCGCGCGCACCATGCGTGCATGGCCTCCGCCTCCCTGCTCCCGCTGCTGGCCGCGCTGGCGCTCGCTGCGCCGATCCTGCGCGCCCAGGCCGCACCGCCGGCCGGCGGCACGTCGGCGGTCACCATCTACCGCTGCATCGCCGCCAACGGCGCGCTGACGCTGCGGGATTCGCCCTGCCTGAAAGGCGAACGACAGGAAGTCCGGACCATGGCCCGGCCGCGCGATCCGGTGCTTCCGCCCGCTCCAGCGGCACCCGCGGCCGCGCCGCCTGCGCGCGAACCGCCGCCCGCGACCCGCGTGGTGTACCGCACTCCACCGCGGCCGATGTACGAATGCGTCACTCCTGAAGGCCAGCGCTACACCAGCGACAACGGCGACGGCAATCCGCGCTGGGTCCCCGCATGGACGGTGGCCTATCCGCTGCGGCCGCAGGCCAGCGTGTCCGGCCAGTTCTCCATCGGCAACGGCAGCCTGTCCTTCCACAGCGGCGATCCGCGGCCGCCGCCGCATCCGCCGGGAGGACCGCACCGGCCGTACGGCGTGGTCCTGCCCGCCGGCGGCACCTGGGTGCGCGACGAATGCCAACCCCTGCCCCGGGAAGAAGTCTGCGCACGGCTGTCGGACCGCCGCTACGAAATCCTGCGCGTGTACGGCAGCGTGCTGCCCAGCGAACGCCGCAGGCTAGACTTGGAACAGCGCGACATCGACGCGCGCCTCGCCAACGACTGCACACCATGACGCCATTCCGCGCCTCCGTTACGCATTACCTGCTCGGCCTGCTGCTGGCGGCGCTGCCCGTGCTCGCCGATGCCCAGGCCGGCGACGTCGTGATCTACCGCTGCACCGACGCCGCGGGCGCACTGACCTTGCAGAACGCGCCCTGCCCCAAGGGCAGCCGGCAGGAAAAGCGCGTCATGCCGGGCGTCAACACGGTGCCGATGGTGCCCGGTGCGACGGCTTCCCCGACGGCGCCCGCAGCGTCCACGGCCGCGCCTTCCCCTGCGCCATCGGCCGCCGAACCGGACGCGCACACGCCTGCGGCCAGCGCTCCCGCAACGGAGGCGCAACGGCTGCCGCCACCGGTGCTGTTCCAGTGCACCACCTACGACAAGGACAGCTACGTCACCGAGGACGACGAACCCGCCTCGCGCTGCGTGGCCATGCGCACGGTCGGCCTGGACGGCAACCCGCAGGCCGGCGCCGGCCAGGCCTGCGAAGTCGTGCGCGACACCTGCGCCCGCGTGCCCGACGGCGCCCTCTGCGACGCATGGAAGAAGCGCCTCGGCGAAACCGAAGTCGCCTGGCGCTTCGCCCGCCCGGAGAACGCCGAGAAGAACCGCGGCGAGTACGAGCGCGTCGCGCGCATCGTGGCGGAGAGCAGTTGCGGGCAATAGACAGCGCTCAACCACGCACCAACACCTGCAAGCACCACGCCTCGCCCAAGCATCCTTGCATACCAGCCACCAGGACATGCATCAGCACAGCAGACCTGCAGCGTCCGGCCGCTCTGCCCGCGCTTCGCGCGGCGTCGATACCATCCCGGTGATAGGCGGCGAGCATCTGCACCGCCAGTTCGTAGCGTTCCCACGCACGCGCCGCCGGCACATGGCCCAGCGCACGCACCATCGCTTCGACGGTGGACCACGTAGACAATGGATTCCACCAGTAACCAGCGGATCCACCGACAGGAACCGTCCCACCGTCGAATCGTAGTACCGCTGCTGCATGTACGTCAGCCCGGTCGCACCATCCTGCTTGTGCCCCGTAAACCCCATCGCATCGTAGGCTGGCTTGCCGACAACAGGGGTCAGAGTGCTTTCTAGGTGAATCGCCCCGGATTTCATAGACATCTACAAGCCTGAATATCCCGCCTGCCGTTCGAACTCTACCGGAGACCGTCCTCCATTGGAGCCGTGCCGGCGCTTGGGGTTGTAGAACATCTCGATGTAGTCGAACACGTCGCTGCGCGCCGTAGCCCGATCCGGGTAGATCCGGCGCTTGATCCGCTCCCGTTTGAGCAACTGGAAGAAGCTCTCGGCGACCGCGTTGTCATGACAGTTGCCGCGTCGACTCATGCTGCAAACGATCCCATGGGCCTTCAGGAACGCCTGCCATTCGCTGCCGGTGAACTGGCTGCCCTGGTCGGAGGGCAGCATCAGCCCCGATGCTGGCTTCCTGCGCCACACCGCTGCCAGCAGCGCTTGCAGCACCAGATCGGCATGCATCTGGCCTTGCATCGCCCACCCCACGACCTGCCGTGAGTACAGGTCCAGCACCGCCGCCAAGTACAGCCAACCCTCATGGGTCCGGATATAGGTGATGTCGGTGACCCAGTGTGTGTTCGGCGTGGCCACGTCGAACTGTCGGTCCAGATGGTTCGGCGCCACCGTCGACATCCGACCGCCACGAGGCCGCGGGCGACGGCCGTAGCCGACCTGCGCCCGCAGGTCTTCGCCCTTCATCAGCCGCGCCACACGATGCTTACCGCAGCGCTCACCCAGGTCGCGCAGGTCCTCGGTGACCTTACGGTAGCCATAGACCGTGCCGCTCTCCAGCCATGCCTGCTTGATCATCCCGAGCAAACGCTGGTCTTGGCGATGACGTTCGCTGTGCGGACGTTGCTGCCAGGCATAGAACCCACTGCGCTGCACACCCAGTACGCGACACATGCTGGTCACGCGGAACTCATCGAGATGCGCCTGCATGAACGCGTACTTTGCCCTTACACCTTGGCAAAGTACGCCGCGGCCTTTTTTAGAATGTCGCGCTCCTCGGTCAGCCGGCGCACTTCGGCCTGCAGGCGACGGTTCTCCGCCGCCAATGAGGAATCTGTCTGCCGCACGACGGGGGTCTTGCGCTGCGCGCGCACCCACCCGTACAGCGTGTCGATCCCGATCTCCAGCCGCTGTGCCACTTCTCGAACCAGTCGGCCTTGCTCTAGCACCTGTTTAGCCGCTTCGAGCTTGAACTCGTCCGTATATCACTTGCTGCTCATGCCCACCTCCGTGATTGCCGTAATGTACGGCTCGGAGATGTCTACTGAACCCGGGGCGATTCACCTTCCACTTCCCCGCACCGCACGGCATAGCCATCTCCGACGACGAACGCGCCTTCTTCATTGCCCTTGGCCATCGCATCGCCGAGCGGCGCAAGGCGCACGGCATCACCCAAGTACAGCTCGCCGAGCAGCTCGGCGTGTCGCAGCAGGCGATGAACTCGTTCGAGAAAGGGCGGCGGCGCGTGCCGGTGTCGCTGCTACCGGTCATCGCCCATATGCTCAACACCACGCTCGATGCGCTGGTGGCCGAACACACCACGCCACCGGAAAAGACCAAGTCCGGCAAGCGCGGGCCAGCACCGAAGATTCAGCAGCAACTCGAACAGATCGAAACGTTGCCAAAAGCCAAGCAACGCGTCGTCAGTCAAATGATCGACGCCATGTTGCAAGCCAACACCAGTGGCTAAACAAAAGGGGCTGTCGTAGATAAGAGCTAGATTTAAGCTCTGGATATGGGCCTAAACCACTGTAAATTAAATAAAAATCCGCAAGTCAGACTGGTCGAATTTTTCGTGCTGGAAGTGACAGCCCGTTCTGCTGCCGATGTGCTTGGCATCCAGCCCAACACAGCAGCATTGTTCTACCGCAAGTTGCGCCAGTTGATCGCCGACCAACTGGCCTTGGTCGAACACGAAGTATTCGACGGTTCGGTCGAGCTGGACGAGAGCTACTTCGGTGGCATGCGCAAGGGCAAGCGAGGTCGCGGCGCAGCGGGCAAGGTCATCGTGTTCGGCCTGCTCAAGCGGCGGGAAGGTCTACGCGAAGGTCGTGGACAACGCCAAGGCCAGCACGCTGATACCTGTAATCCACCGGAAAATCGCCCCTGACAGTTGGGTTTACACCGACTGCTTCGGCAGCTACGACGCGCTGGACGTGAGCCAGTTTCATCATGCCCGCATCAATCACTCCGAGCAGTTCGCCCGTGGCCGCAACCACATCAACGGCATCGAAAACTTCTGGAACCAGGCAAAGCGGGTGCTACGCAAATACAATGGAATCCCGAAGGAAAGCTTCCCGCTGTTCCTCAAGGAATGCGAGTTCCACTTCAACTACGGAACACACAAAGAACAACTCAAAACGCTGAAGGAGTGGGCTGGAATCTAGCCTTATCTACGACAGCCCCAAACAAAAACCCCGCCGGTGAGAGTGGGGTTTGTTGTTCATCGCAGCGGGTCAGAGACCCGCCCTACGGTTCCTATGGATAAAAGGCGCTCCAGATATCGCCAGTGCCGCCTTGCCACGGGCTCAGCTCTGTCAGAACGCGCCTAGTTAGCTTGCAGGTGAAATGAAGCTCAAACTCCTTGCTCTCTCGCCTATAAGAGTTTTCCGCTCCGATCAGACCCGTAACCTCAACGAGATTTTCGCGTCCAAGCAATGGCCTTATATCAATTGCAACTTTGTCGGATACCCAGAAGTCTGCCTTGTACGCAAAGCCAGACCATCCACTCGAAAAATGACCATTTTTCAACTGAAGCCTTTTCGTACCGAGATCGTCGGCGCCACTCAGGTACCCCGTTACCTTCGTAAAATACTGCGAATCAGCGACTCCTTCCTTCTCGGAGAAGATTCTCAAGGACAACACCGAACTTGAGCCGGGTCTCAGCTGGTGACCGGAATTCGCAGCCCACAAATTCAACTCGGATTCTTTCAACCCACCGGGGGAAGACGTCACAATTTCCGCATCATCTACGATGATGCATTCATGATTTTCACTCGCCCTGACTCTCCATTGGGTTGAGCAAGAAGCGACAAGAAGAACCAGAAATACAGCTCTAGCTAGCGAGATCATTGGTCACACCCGCACTGCGACTTCCGCTCTTTGTTGAAGTCGTAGACCTGCTCGCGCGCTCGTCGAGTTGCCTCGGGGCTAATGTACCGGTGGTCGTAGTTGTTCGACTTCTCTTGCAACTCTATCGGACGCGTAAAGTGCAGTCCTTCATGAATAATTGTGTCGAGCAAGTTGTAGACACCGCTCCAATCAAGCACATCTAAGTATCTTTCATTGAGATGAATGTATCCGTCACCTCCACGCAGTTGAGCCTCCCCCTCAGCGCCGCTGCGCGGCATGTCTGCCTTTGGAGCGCCCCCTCCAAATTTGATATCCGGGTTCATTTTCTTTGCGAAGGCGAATGCAGCATCGATATCGCATTGTGTTAGCCCGAATGGATCAATACTGCTGATCGGATTCCCCCCGACATAGGCATACGTATTCAACCCTCCTCCCAACCCAATCGGATCCGACTGCGTATAGCGCCCCAACCGGGCATCGTAGTACCGGTTGACGTTGTACCAGAGCCCTGTTTCCTGATCGTAGTACTGCCCGGGCAAGCCAATATTCAAGCCACCGATGCTGTCCAACGCCACCGCACGGTCGAATGCGTAGTTGCTGGCGCGCCATACCACGGCCTTGGCGCTGTTGGTCACTATCTCGGGACGGCCAAGATGATCACCGTGTACCCAGTACACCTGGCTGCCACGCGTGATGCCGACCAGTTCGCCACCGAACCACAAGTAATTGGTCCACACATCGCCATTGTCCTTGTGCTCGCTCATCAAACGACTGTCAGGGCCATACACGTAACGGCAATACCCGTGGCTTGGGGCAGACTTCCATACACGCTCATTGAAAGCGTTGTAGCCGTAGTCATTTGTCCCGGCACTGAAGTTAACCGTGATGTAGTTGGGTTCCCCATAAGAAGTCGCAACATCTCGCATTACAGAACTCATATTGTTGAACGCGTTATACGCAAATGTCGCGCTAGAACCTGCCCAACTCTGGGTTTGACGATTTCCGCGCGCATCATGACCATAAATGTGTCCACTCATGTTCGCAATGCGATTGCTACTGGGATCGACAGCCAATGACTCGTCCCAGGTCCATACGTGCCGAGTCTTGTTGCCATTGGCATCCCAATAGAATGATTGGTTCCCTGACCCCGACGTCACCCCTGTTAGACGCGAATTGGCATCATAGGCGTATTGCTGCGATAAGCCCGCGTTGACCGAATTGGTCAGCTGACTGATCTGGCTGTCCGCGTCATAAGCGTAGGACAGGCTCTGCAACGCAGAACCTCCATTCATCACGGCATTCGACGTCAAGCGACCATCAAGATCTCGAGGCCGACTTCTTGTCAGTCCGTTCCCGAGGATCGTTTGTGTCGCAGGCCCAAACGGCATGTATTTGCTATCGGACACCACCGACGAGACATTGCCCCCAATGTTTACGGTCATCGTTAGCAGTTTTCCGGACGCGTATCCGTAGCCAACAGCGATCCCGTTCGGATAGGTAATCGCATTATTCCGTCCTAACGCGTCGTAGTAGTAACGCGTCCAATAGTCGGAGGTGACTCCATTGCCCGTAATCCCTTCCCGACGCGTCGACAGTCGACCATCAGACGTGTAAGTGAATTGGGTCCAGTGACCACCACTCGCCTCAATAGCACACAGCCGTCCTTTACCATATCCATTTCCATCGCCATAGCCGTAGCCGTAGCCGTGATGGCAAGTGTCGTAGTGGAAGGCCCGACCTTCGGTGCTCGATGCACCATACCACTTGAGACGCCCCAAGCCATCGTAGTCATAGACCAGCGCACTACCATCATTTCTGACCATGTGGGTCAGCTGCCCTGAGGCGTTGTACTGGTAGGTCGTGGAGCCGGTGTCAGGGCTGTACTGCGCCCACAACTGTCCGAAACCATCATAGGCATAGGTCGTGATCTTCCCCCGAGGGTCCGTGACCTTGGTGATGCGATCACCGATGTCATACTCGAAATACGTCGTCTGGCCGAGAGGGTCCGTCATGGACACCAGTCGATCCAGCGCATCATAAACAAGGTGCGTATCCCGCCCCTGGGAATCTTTTACCGTCTTGACGTTGCCATTGAAGTCGTAGGCATACCGCGCATTGAGTCCGTAGTTGCCTCGATTGGCGCGCGGACGGCCAAGCTCGTCGTAGTCGATGTAGGAGGAACGCTTAAGCACTGGCGATACGATCCAGACCGGTTGCGGTTCCGGATGCGGTACGGAGCATTGCGATTGCGGCGCTCCGGAAGGGATAAAACAAACAAACTGCTCCTCGTAATGCCCTTCGGATGAGAAGGTGCTGGTCATCGTTACGTTGCCGGCGGCGTTATAAGCATAACGCTGACTTTCCTGGATACCACCATTTTCCAGTACGCCCGATATGTTCCTTGATCGCATTATTAGACGGCGTGCGGAATCATAATTGAAATTGGTAGTGACACCGTCGGCAGTGGTGATGGACGCGAGGTCCCCGTTGGCTGAATACGCATACACCGAATCAGCCGGTGTCGTGCCATTGGGATAGGTCCGCATCAAGGTCACTCGACCCCGTGCGTCATAGACATATTCCTTGATCTCGCCATTGGTACCGATGACACGGCCCGGTTGCCCTAGGCCATTGTGGTTCTCGTAAGTGATCGTGTGGCCCAGACTGTTTTCGACCGACAGCAGGTTGCCGTTACTGGCGTAACGGGTAGTCACACGATCGCCGGCGCCTGCGATCGGGCCGTCCACCGTCACACTCGCGAGCAGACCATTGGCGTGCTTGGTATAGATGTAAGCGGTTACCTGCTGGTTGTACGGACTGGTGATCAGTCCGTATGGCGACAGATTGGTGTGCGTGACGCTGGCGATGCGATTATCGGCGGTGTAGGCATAGCTGATGCTCAGCCACTCACTGCCACTAGCGGTGCCGCCGACGGTAAGGCTAACCAGGCGGTTCTTGACCGCATCCCAGATATAAGTGGTCTTTCGCGCTACTGCGGTGCCGTAAGCCTCGATTTTATGCGTTAACTGGCCCTTGGCGTTATAGGCGAACGAGGTGTTATTGCCGTTAAAGTCGGATTTGAGTTGCGCATAGCCATTACTATCGTAAACCGTTGCTGCATAGCTTGCCGGGCAATAGGTGCTGGCATGGCCGGTGACTTCAATGGACTTCCCATTCTTAAACCTGTGGGTAGTCTGCTTTCCGAGCGGGTTGGTTATGACGGTAGTGAGATCGCCGTTACTGCCTTGCGTATAAGACAGCGTATATTTATCAAGACCGTTATGTTCCGTGCTGGTAGCACGATCATAATTGTCGTAGGTAAATTTGGAGTACCGGATGCCGTTGAAAGATTTTCCGGTAAGTCTGTCTCTGCGTTTTCCCGCGCCGTCCACCAGTTCATAGTGGTACGTGATAGTAGTTGCCGGCGCCCCTGGCTTGGTCGTGCTCGCCAATATATGCGAGTAGTTATAGCCGTAGGGATGATTCAAGTATGTGTAATTGTAAGCATTACCGGCGGGATCCCGAACTTGGACGAGCCTGTCTCCACTCCAGGTGAACTGAACGGAACGACCCGAAGTGTGCGTCACGGAGACGGGAAAGTTTGCACTATAAGCGTAGGTCCAGCCGATTCCGTGTTCGTTCTTGACCGATTGGACGCGACCATACTGCGAATAACTCTCGACGGAATCATTCTCGCCGTAAAGCGTAAAGCCGCTCGCCCCATTGCTGACAATCTTAGCCACGGGATTTGGCTTGTCCTCGTAGAAGACTCCATCCGTTCCTTTCAGGAACATGATGGTGCGACCATCGGGACGCCATGCGAGTATTTGTGTGCTGCTACCGATCGAACAATCAATGCCGCCAGGACGAGAACAGTTGTTGGTGTTGCTCAAGGCGCCAAACGTTAGCATATAGTCGAAGTTTGTAACCCAGCGCCTGCCAAAAATAGTAGCCGCCGACCAGTGAGCATTGTAGGTGCGCTGTAGATAAAGACCGAACTCCTCAGATGTGGCGAAATCCAGTTCTGGTTCGATTTTGTTGCCGGTGGAGGGAAGGATCGGATTGCCGATACCGCCACAGTCGTCAAGTACACCTGCGATTTTTCCATCGATCAACGTGCCGCCTGAGCTAGTGAACCCATCCGGGATGTGATAGTTGTTGATATCCGTAGGATCGCGCCCCAATCGACCACGCACAAAACCTTCATCAAAACATTGGGCATCCGTGCCTCCCGAAGTCATTACCCACACGCCATTACATGAGGGACGCCTGCCAGCCACTTCAACTGTGTCTAGCGTTGTCGCATCGGAGCCTGCGGCTGCCGTTACACGGCAGCATGCCACTAGCAGCAGAAAAACAAAGAATTGCAACCAACGCGTATTCATAGAGGTCCCTATAGTCCTTGGGAGTGCATCAAATGGGTGACAATAGATCTTTTCTGGTTCTGAATCGTGCCGGCCACAGTAGCTATGGTCGGGCCGCATACTGAGGTCTATGCAGACGTTGGTATGAACGGAAACGTGACTTTGGCTGATCAATGAATATATCGAGTTCGCGGTTCGGGCTCATTGCAGGCCAGAATCCTTACGGGCACCCTTCGGCAGGACGTCCATGTCGGCGAAACTACTCCTGCAAGCGCGCACAGAGAAGACAGGAAAGGACGTAAACGTATGTACTTGACGCGATTGACCGCTTTTGCCTCCCCATCCCAGTAGCACGGCCGATCTATTAGCTCGCCCGAATTACATGGAGGACAATCCCAGGACACGAAAAAGCCCGCCATACGGCGGGCTCTCGTTGTACGGCAATGCGGCAACGTCAGTCGCATGACGGGAGTCTTGCGCTGCGCGCGCACCCACCCGTACAGCGTGTCGATCCCGATCCCCAGCCGCTGTGCCACTTCTCGAACCGGTCGGCCTTGCTCTAGCACCTGTTTAGCCGCTTCGAGCTTGAACTCGTCCGTATATCACTTGCTGCTCATGCCCACCTCCGTGATTGCCGTAATGTACGGCTCGGAGATGTCTACTGAACCCGGGGCGATCAGACAGATAGGGGATGTCCAGATCCCATTCCGCAAAGCCCCCGAAGTGATCAAACCACGTGACGATAGTGGTCTCACGCCTATCGGCTACGTTGAAACGCCTGCGAAGCTCCACCGGAAGACCGGAGTTTCCAGGAACCGAGACATCGGCAACGCCGAAATCGACACTGCCGTTGTACATGCTCAGGCTGTCGCCGAACATCCCGTCCACCTTGAGCGGACCAACTTCACGCGCTTCGCTGATGCGCTCTATCGCCTTCTCATGTACGCCGTACTTTGGCGTTTGCGCACCTGCCAACCCTGCGACTACACACAGGAACAGGCCCGCCGCCGACAGCACGCACCGCTTGCCTGGGCCTGACGGCGCCAGGGACATGAAAATGGAATCCCCGATCATGCGGCTTCGCTCCCTTCCAGCCCGTTGCAGGCCAGATTCCTTGCGTCCGCCACCCCGGCGGAACACCCCTTGGACGCGAAGATACTGCGGCGACGGGTCACAGGACAGTTACATCGACTACTAAATGCATTTACTTGCAGCCCGGAACATATCGGGGACAGAGTCGATCAGAAAGACGCCCCCCTTCACATGGCACATAGATCCAGATCCTGTGTCTCAGTGACGGAAGTAGATTCCCTCTTGCCAACGAATAATCCCAGGCCTGGATCGGGGATTCCCTAGAAGCTGATTTCCGTTGCACGCTTCAGCATGTAGCGGTGAGTACCACGGCCGGCAGGCAAATGCCTGCGACCACACCGTTCCTTCGCCTCAGAACCCGTACCGCAAAAAACCACCATCCACCGCAATGCACTCGCCGGTGACGTAGCTGGCCGCGGGCAGGCACAGGAAGCCGACGGCGGCGGCGACCTCCTCCGGCTCGCCGATGCGGCGCATCGGCGTGCGGGCGACCACTTCGTCGTAGTAATCCGGGTCGGAGAGTGGGCCGGAGGTGCGGCGGGTGCGGATGTACCACGGCGCGACGGCGTTCACGCGCACGCCGTCCTCGGCCCATTCGGCGGCCAGGTTGCGGGTGAGCTGGTGCAGCGCGGCCTTGGTCATGCCGTAGGGCGCGCCGCTGCGCACGGCGGTGATGCCGGACACGCTGCCGACGTTGACGATGCACGAGGCCGCGTGGCGGGTGAGCAGCGGGTGCGCGTAGCGCGACAGCTCGAAGGCGGAGAACAGGTTGGTCTCGAAGATGCCGCGCCATTCGTCCTCGGTGTAGTCCACCGCCGCACGGGTGACGTTGCCGCCGGCATTGTTGACCAGGATGTTCAGCGCGTCAGCGTGGTCCTCCACCCAGTCCAGGATGGCGCGGCGGTCCTCGTCATCGGCCACGTCGGCGGACAGGCCGCCGATCTCGCGCTCGGGGAATTCCTCGGCCAGGTCGTCGCGCGCCGCCTGCAACGCGTCGGCATCGCGCGCCACCAGCAACACGTCAGCGCCGAAACCCAGCAGTTCGCGCGCGATCGCCAGCCCGATGCCCGCGCTGGCGCCGGTCACCAGCGCCAGTTGCCCGTCCAGCCGCCACCGGTTCGCCGCCACGTCGCGCCCTCCTCGTTCGATGGGCGTAGCATACCGCCAGGTTCCACGAGGGTCTCCGCCATGTCCGTGATCCGCTGCATCGCGTTCGCCGCACTCGTCCTGGCCTGCGCCGCGTGTCGCGCGCCGGAACCGCCGCCCACCGACCAACCGCCGGAACCGAAGGCGACCGCAGCCACGCCACCGGCGCAGACCGGACTGAGCGCCGCGATCCAGGCGCCGATCCAGAAAGCGAAGGCGGCCGAAGCGCAGGTGCAGGCCGCAGCCGACAGGACGCGCGAAGCCGCCGCCGCGGCCAATCCCGACGCGCCCTGAGCGTCAGCCTTCGCCGTCGGCGGCGAATTCCACCCAGCGCCAGCGGCCGTCGATGCGTTCCAGGTAGAACAGGTAGGGCGCGCAGGACAACACATGGCGGCCGTCCTCGTTCAGCGGCGCCACGCTGCGCAGGCAGCGGCGGACCGCGGGCGTGAACAGCGCGGGCACCACCGTGCGCGCGATGCCGTCGCGATCGTGCTCGCGGCCTTCGAACAGGAACGGCACCTGCGCCATCGCCGCCAGCGCCGCGGCGTCGTTGCGCTCGGCCGCGCTGCGCCAAGTGCGCAGGAAGGCGGTGAATTCCGCGTCGGCTTCGGCATTAGCTTCGACTTCGGCTGCGTGCGCGGTCATAGTCGCGCTCACAGCGATGAGGGAGATGGCGAGCAGCACCATGCTGCCGAGGCATCCACGCAGGTTCATTCGGGTTCGCCCTCGCACGCCGGCGGCGGCGCGTCGCCGATACAGGCGCGCGGCCAGCTCGGCAGGCGCAGCGCGGCCCAGGGGTGGTCCTCCAATCCTTCGCACACCGGCGCCGCGGCCATGCCGGGCGCTGGCGCGACGCCGGGCATGGTGCAGGTGAGATCGGGCTCGCCGCGCGAATCGCGGCGCCAGCTCGCCACGCGTTGCAGGCGACCGTCGACGAACCACAACGTCGCCCAGCGCCAGGGCTGCGGATCGACGTCCATCACCCACAGCGTCTTGCAACCGGTGTAGTCGTCCGGCAGGTGTGCGTTGCGCGGATACACCAGCAGGAAGCCGCCGGGCGTGGCGACCGCGCCGGCATCCTCCGGCGGCGACTGCAAGGCGCATGCAGAAGATTCCGGCGCCGCTGCACGCGCAGCCTGCGCGGCAGCCGACGCCAGCACCAACGCGAGCGCCACCACGATCCGCCACCCGCCTTCGACGCGTTTCATGCAACGGCATCCTCCGCCATGGATGCCGCATACAACGCGAATCCCCGCGCCGGCGGCCACGCGGCGCGGCGCGCGGGAGCCCGGAAACGGCGCGGGCCGCCCGGTCGCCCGGACGGCCCGCGGAAACGCGCTGGGGAACGGAGCCGCGGCGCGGCTCAGAGCCCGCAGAAGCAGTAGGCCAACGTCTTCACCGGCGCGCCGTGGCGGTCGTTGATGGCCTCGTCGACGAAGCGCAGTTGCGCTTCCACCTCCGGCAAGCTGCGCGCCAGCAGCCCGCGGGCGAAATCCGAGTCCTTCAGCATCGCCGCGCCCAGCCGGCTGCCGGCGAAGCCGGACATGAACTGCGCGAACGGCGAAGCGGCCTTCTCGATGTAGCGCACGCGGTACTTGCCGGGCGCGCCCAGCTTGGCGCGGGTGGCGGCGTCGGCGAGCGCAGCATCCAGGCCGCCGAGTTCGTCCACCAGCGCGCGCTCCTTGGCCTGCGCGCCGCTCCACACGCGGCCGCGGGCGACCGCATCGATCTCCTCGACCGACTTCTTGCGCGCCTCGGCCACCTTGCCGGTGAAGTCGGCGTAGCCCTTGTCGATCACCGACTGGATCACCTGGCCCACGGCCGGGTCCAGCGGGCGGGTGATGTCGAACGCGCCGGCGAAGCGGGTGGTGCCCACGCCGTCGGTGTGCACGCCGATCTTCTCCAGCGTGCGTGGCACGGTCGGGATCATGCCGAAGATGCCGATGGAGCCGGTGATGGTGGACGGGTCGGCGTAGATGCGGTCGGCGTTCATGCTGATCCAGTAGCCGCCGGACGCGGCCAGGTCGCCCATCGAGACGACCACCGGCTTGCCGGCCTTCTTCAGCGCGGCCACTTCGCGGCGGATCTGCTCGGAGGCGAACACGCCGCCGCCGGGCGAATCCACGCGCAGCACCACCGCCTTCACGTCGTCGTCGTCGCGCGCCTCACGCAGCAGCGCCGAGGTGGACAGGCCGCCGACGCGGCCGGCCGGCTGGTCGCCGTCGGTGATCTCGCCCTCGGCCACGACCACGGCGACCTGCGGACGCTTGTCCAGCGGATTGCGCCTGCCGTCGAGCTGGGTCAGGTAGCCGGTCAGGCCGATGGCGCGGAAGCCGGTGTCCGAATCCTCGTCGGCCACGCCGCGCTGGGCCAGCAGGTTCTCCACTTCCTCCTGCGTCTTCAGACCGTCCACCAGCTTCTGCTGCAGGGCGTACTTGGCCAGGTCGCCGCCGGCAGCGGACACGCCCTCGGGCAGGGTATCCACGCCCGCGGCCAGCGCCTCGGGCGTGGTCTTGCGCGCCTTGGCCACATCGGCCAGGAAGCGCTGCCACACGTCGCTCATCCAGTACAGGTCGGCTTCCTTGGCTTCCTTGGAGGCCGCGTCCAGCACGTAGGGTTCGACGGCCGACTTGTATTCGCCCACCTTGAACACGTGCACGTCCACGCCCAGCTTTTCCTGCAGGCCCTGGCGGTAGTACTGGCGGTAACGGCCCAGTCCCTCCAGCACCAGGCTGCCCATCGGGTCCAGGTAGACCTCGTCGGCCTGCGCGGCCAGCAGGTATTGCGCCTGGCTCATGTTCTCGCCGAAGGCGACGATCTGCTTGCCGGCGGCGCGGAACTTGGCCAGCGCCGCGGCCACTTCACGCAACGAGGCGTAGCCGGTGGGCTGCAACTGGTCCACGCGCAGGTACATCCGCTCGACCTTGCCGTCCTTCTGCGCCGCCTCGATGGCGCGCAGCAGGTCGCGCAACTGCACTTCCTCGCCGCTCTTGTCGCCCAGCGCCTTGGCCAGCGCGCGCGTGGCCGGGTCGGAGCTGAACTGCTCCACCAGGCGGCCTTCCGGCGCCAGCACGAAGGTCGTGCGCTCCATCATCGGCTTCACCCCGCCGCTGCCGGCGGCGAGCACGAACACGACGAAGAGGAAGAACAGGAACCCGAAGAAGATCAGGTTGAGGATCAGCTTGCGGGTGAAGTTCAGCGCGTTCCAGGCGGTGACGAAGAAGCTGGCCACAGGACTGCGGGGTGCGGCTTGGTTCATGGGGGACTCCGGGAAACTGGGGCCACTCTACCGCCTGCGCAGGCGGCTTTCATGCCCCGTTGGTCACCCCGCTTCCGGCAGGGCGAATTCCGGGCGCCGGCTGCTGCGCCGGAACCGCCAGGCCAGCAGCACGGCGGCCGCGGTCAGCCCCAGGATCAGGCCCAGCCACATGCCCTGCGGCCCCCAGCCCAGCCCCAGACCCAGGCCGGCCCCGAGCGGCATGCCCAGGCCCCAGTAGGACAGCATCGCCAGCCACATCGGCACGTGGGTGTCCTTCAGCCCGCGCAGCGCGCCAGCCGAGAGCACCTGGATGCCGTCCGGGAACTGGAAAGCCGCCGCGTACAGCAGCAGGCTGCCGGCCAGCGCCGCCACCGCCACGTCGGCGGTGTACAGCGCCACCACCTGGTCGTGGGCGAGCAGCAGGAACGTCGCCGACAGCGCCTGCGTGCCCAGCACGATGACGTAGCCGGCGTGCGCGGCGCGGCGGATGCCCGGCGCGGCGCCGGAGCCCACCGCGTGGCCCACCCGCACGGTGGTGGCCTCGGCCACACCCATCGGCACCATGAAGCACAGCGCCGCCACGTTGATCGCGATCTGGTGCGCCGCCGCCGGCACCGCGCCCAGGCGTGCGATCAACAGCGCGGTGACGATGAACAGGCTGCCTTCCATCAGCACCGTGATGCCGATGGGCAGGCCCGTGCGCAGCAGTTGCAGGATGGGTCCGGGCCGCGGCGGCTCGAAGTGCGCGAACAGGCGCAGGTGGGCGAAGCGGCGCGCGCGCCACAGGTACAGCGCGAAAGCCGTCGCCTGCAGCCACATGGTCGCCGCCGAAGCCACGCCCAGTCCGCCCGCGCCCATTCCCGGCAGGCCCAGCCTGCCGAACGTCAGCGCGTAGCCCAGCGGTGCCAGCACCAGCAGGCCGCCGAAGCCCAGCAGCATGGTGGGCAGCGTCCAGTGCATGCCTTCGCTGAGGTAGCGCATGCAGAAATAGAACGTCAGCGCCGGCACGCCCCAGCGGATGCCGTGCAGGAAGGCGGTGGCGCCGGGAATGATCTCCGGCGCGATGCCGAAGCTCGCCAGCGCCATCGGCGCCACGCTGAGGAAGGCGAACATCAGCAGGCCCAGCCCCAGCGACAGCCACAGCGCCTGCCGGAACAGCGGCGCGATCTCGCCGTGCCGCTGCGCGCCGTCGAGCCGCGAGACCGAGGCGGTCAGCGAGATCAGCGTGCCGATCGGCACCATCATCGGCAGCCACAGCAGCGCCGTGCCCACCGTCACCGCCGCCAGCGTGTGGGTGGCGTGGTGGCCGGCGATCACGTTGTCGACGAAGCCAATCAGGCCGGTCGAGACATGGCCCAGCACCAGCGGCAGCGCGAGCTTGGCCGTCGCGCGCACTTCCTGGCCGAAGCGCGGAGTCGGGGAGATGGGGGCAGACATGGAGAGAGCACCGCCGGACTGCGGCCGCGCGAGTCGCGCGCTGGCACCGGGTCGCGGGAGGCCGGTATCTTACCCGTCCACCTGCCGTCCGGACAGAACGCCACATGACCACGCCGCACGCCGCCGCGCAGGGAATTCGCCAGGCGCCGCGGACAGACAGGTCCCGCCACGCCCACGGACAGGATGCGCACGATCCGCTGCACGGCGCCGGGCGAGCCGCGGAAGGCGCATCCGCTTCAACCTGTCATTCCCACCGCATCCTGCACGCCCGTCGCGTAAGGCAGTCCCCTGGCAAACCGACCAACACCCTGCCTGCGCAGCGCGCAAAGGTGAACGCATGAGCGCACCGCCGGTGGTGTACGAAGTGATGCTGGACGTGGAATCCGCGCTGCTGCCCGAATACCTGCCGTGGCTGCGCCACCACGTCGCGCAGATGCTGGCGCTGCCCGGCTTCACCGGTGCGCAGGTCCACGAACAGCACGAGCCCGCGCCGGCGCCCGGCCGCACTGTGTTCTGCGTGCATTACCGCCTGCGCGACCGCGCGGCGCTGGACGACTACCTGCGCACGCACGCCGCGCGCATGCGCGCCGACGGCGAACAGCGGTTCGGCGGCCGTTTCCGCGCGCAGCGGCGCATCCTGCAGGCGCTGGCGGACTACTGACCGCGCTGGGCGCGCAGCCACGCGCTGCGCTGCGCCGGCGGCAGCGCCAGCAGCTTGCGCCGGAAATCATCGCGCTCCTGCGGCGGAATGCGCTGCGCCAGCGCGGCCAGGTCCTCGCGCTGGCCGGCATCCAGTTGCCGCAGCAGCGCCAGCGCCGGCTCGCGTTCGTGGGCCGGCAGGTAGGCGAACAACGGATGCAGGCGCGGCCAGTCCGCGCCCAGTTCGGGGCCCAATCGCCAACCCGCCTGCTGCAACCGGTCGAGCGCGGCGAAGCGGGCGCGCAGCGCGGCCTGCTGTTCGGCAGGCAGGGCGGCGAAGGTTCCGGCGGCGCCGCGCAACCGCGCGCGCTGCGCTTCGTCGAGCGCGCGCCAGGCGGCATAACGCGCGCGGCGGTCCTCGCGTTCGGCCAGCGGCAGCGCATCCCAGGCGGCGCGGCGCTGTTCCCACGCCTGCCGCGCGGCAGGCGCCATCGTTTCCCAATACTCATGCACCTGCTGCGCCGCCGCCGGCAGCAGCAGGCTGCCGGGCAGTGCGAGTGCGAGCACGGCAGCGAGCGCGAGGCGGTACCGGTCACGGCACGGCATCGTGCGCCTCCTCCGGCAGTGCCTCCGGCGCCGGTGCCGTGGCCAGATACCACGCTAGGAAATCCGCCTGCTGCGCCAGCGCCTCGCCTTCCGGGTCCGCCAGCAGGTCGAAGTCGGCGTGCGTGGCCACCATGACACCGGGATCGATCGCGGCCGCGGGCGGCGCGGTGGGCGGCAAGGGTTCGATCTCGATAGCCGGCGCTTCGGCGACGCGACCGTCGCCGACGCCGGTGGGTGCACCGTGCAGCTCGTGCGGCCGCTGCTGCCACCACCACCATCCACCGAGCCCGGCCGCGGCCAGCGCCAGCAGCACGAACGCCAGCACCCACGGCCAGCGGCGCCGGCCGTGCTGCCGCGCCGGGCGCAGAACCGCCGACGGCGCCTGCGCTGCGGCACGCAGCGGTTGCTTGGTGCCGGCCAACGCGTCCTCGCGCAGGCGGGCCAGCCGCGCCAGTCGGTCCGGCGGCAGGTCGCGCAGGTGCTGCTGGATGGCATCGGCCAGCGTCCGCCACGCCGCGGCATCGGGGCGGCCCTGCGCGTCCCGCGGGCAGGCCCGGGCCAGCGCTTCCCGATAGTCGGCTTCGCCGGCTCCCATCGCCTGCGCGGCCACGTCTTCCTCCAGCCCGCCGGCCAGGCGCAGCAGCAGGGCGGCGCGATCCCCGGCCTGCATGGCCGGCAAGGCGTCCAGGGCCGGCGGCCAGCCTGCGCCGGGTACCGGCCCGCGCAACTGCGGCGTGGCCGCCAGCAGGGTCCAGAACCGCACCGGCCAGTCGGCCATCGGCAAGGTCGCGGCGTGCGCGCGGAAGGCCCTCAGCGCCGCGGCCAGCGCCACGTCGCCGCGCTCCGGGTCGCCGCACTGCAATTCCGCGTAGACCGCGCCGCGCCGCTCGCAGCCGCGCAGGAAGGCGGCCAGCGCGGCCGGCGGCGGCGAAGCGGGGACGGAGGGAGAGGACATGCCGGAACCGTTTGCAGGGACCCCGATCATAGTCAGACGGCGGACCTCCCGAACCCTTGACAGCGCGCGCAAATCTGCTCTCCCCGGCGGCACAAGGCTTTCGGCGAAAAAAGCGTTGTGCACAGCCGTCATGGATCCGTCACTTCTCATTCCATGGCTGCGGCCTACCCCCATGTTTCAGCTTGGTTTCACAGTCAAGTCATTGATCTGGAAAGCATTTGATGTTGTGGCGTTTTTTTCGCCAACCCGGGGACGATGCTTGCAGCAGGCCGGCCGCGGCGTGGAGCCGGGCGGCCATGCACAGATTTATCCACAACATGTGTGGATAAACCGGAATCCCTTTCCGCAATCGGCACTTGCGTGATTTTCGTCATGGAACAGGCAGCACATGGCCGCAACTGCACGAGCCCTCACTCCGCCCGCCGCGGCCCGATACACTGCCGCCGATGCCCCCCGCTCCCGTCCTGCACGTCGCCCTGCCGGTCCCGCTGCCGCGGACGTTCGACTACCTGCCTCCCGACGGCCACGCCGCGGCGCCGGGCGACGTCGGCAAGCGCGTCCGCGTGCCGTTCGGCCCCCGCGAACTGACCGGGCTGGTGACCGGCGTCGGCGCGGCGGAAGGCGACGCGCCGGAGCTGCGCGCCGCCCACGCCCTGCTGGATGCCGACCCGCTGCTGGGCGGCGAGCTGCTGGAATCGCTGCGCTGGCTGGTTCGCTACACCCACGCCCCGCCGGGGGAGGTGTTCGCCACCGCCCTGCCGGTCGCGCTGCGCCAGGGCGAACCGCTGCCCGACACCCGGGCCTGGCGCTGGCGCCTGACCGAGGCGGGCCAACTGCAACGCGACCGCCTGCGCGCCGGCAGCCGGCCGCGCCGCCTGGCCGACCTGCTCGACCTGCACGGCGCGCTGGACGAGGACGCGCTGGACCTGCACCTGGACGAAGGCCGCGCGACCGCCCGCGGCCTCGGCAAGCGCGGACTGGCCGAGCGTTTCGCCGCCGCCGCGGCGCCCGCCGTGCCGGCCCCCGCCGAAGGGCCGGTGCTGAACGAGGAACAGCGCGCCGCCGCCGAGGCCATCGTCGCCACGGCCGGCTTCGCCGCGCTGCTGCTGGACGGCGTGACCGGCAGCGGCAAGACCGAGGTCTACCTGCACGCCATCGCCGACTGCCTGCGCCGCGGACGGCAGGCGCTGGTGCTGGTGCCGGAGATCGGGCTGACCCCGCAGACGCTGGCGCGCTTCCGCGCCCGCCTGGGGGTGCCGGTGCACGCGCTGCACTCCGGCCTCAACGACGGCGAGCGCGCCCGCACCTGGGCCGCCTGCCTGCGCGGCGAGGCGCGGGTGCTCGTGGGCACGCGCTCGGCGGTGTTCACGCCGCTGCCGGAAGCCGGCCTGATCGTGATCGACGAAGAGCACGACGGCAGCTACAAGCAACTCGACGGCATCCGCTACCACGCGCGCGATTTCGCCCTGGTGCGCGGCAAGGCGCTGGACGTGCCGGTGGTGCTGGGCAGCGCCACGCCTTCACTGGAAACCCTGCACAACGCGCGCAGCGGCCGCTACGCGCACCTGCGCCTGTCGCGGCGCGCCGGCGAGGCGCAGCCGCCGGCCGTGCGCGTGCTGGACATGCGCAAGCGCCCGCAGCAGGCCGGCCTGCTGCCGGACACGCTGCAGGCGATCCGCCAGGCGCTGGATGCCGGCGGCCAGGTGCTGGTGTTCAAGAACCGCCGCGGCTACGCGCCGGTGCTGCTGTGCCACGACTGCGGCTGGAGCGCGCACTGCAAGCGCTGCGACGCACCGATGACCGTGCACGCCGGCGGCCGGCGCCTGCAGTGTCACCATTGCGGCGCACGGCAGGCCGCGCCGCCCGCCTGCCCCGACTGCGGCGGACTGGCGCTGCAACCGCAGGGCGTCGGCACCGAACGCCTGGAGGAAACGCTGGCCGAACGGTTCGGCGACGTGCCGGTGCTGCGCGTGGACCGCGGCACCACGCAGAAGCGCGACGGCCTGGCGCAGCAATTGGCGAAGCTGGGCGACGCGCCCGGCATCCTGGTCGGCACGCAGATCCTGGCCAAGGGCCACGACCTGCCGCACCTGACCCGGGTGGCGGTGGTGGGCGTGGACGAAGGGCTGTTCTCCACCGATTTCCGCGCCGGCGAAAGACTGGCCCAGCAGTTGATCCAGGTGGCCGGCCGCGCCGGCCGCGCGGGCAAGCGCGGCGACGTGTGGCTGCAGACGCACCATCCCGACCATCCGCTGCTCAACACGCTGATCGCCGGCGGCTACCACGCCTTCGCCGAGGCGGAACTGGAACAGCGGCGGATGGCCGGCTTCCCGCCGTTCGCGCACCTGGCGCTGCTGCGCGCGGAGGCGCAGCACGTCGATGCCGCGCAGCAGTTCCTGCACGCCGCCAAGCAGGTGCTGCGCGCGCACGACGCCGCGCTGGAACTGCACGGCCCGCTGCCCGCGCCGATGCCGCGCCGCGCCGGCCTGCACCGCATGCAGTTGCTGCTGTCCTCGCCGGAACGGCGCCGCCTGCACCGCGCGCTGGACCTGGCGTTGCCCGCCGTCCACGCATTGCCCGAAGCGCGCCGTACCCGCTGGTCGCTCGACATCGACCCGATGGACCTCTACTGATGGCGCCGACGCCGCACGACGCGATGACCCCCGCCCGCCGCCTGCGCAGCATCTTCAGCGGCTCGGTCGGCAACCTGGTGGAGTGGTACGACTGGTACGTGTACGCGGCGTTTTCGCTGTACTTCGCCGAAGTGTTCTTCCCCGGCGGCGACCGCACCAGCCAGTTGCTGAAGACGGCAGCGATCTTCGCGGTGGGCTTCCTGATGCGCCCGCTCGGCGGTTGGCTGCTCGGTCGCTACGCCGACCGCCACGGCCGCAAGCGCGCGCTGATGCTGTCTGTCGTGATGATGTGCGGCGGTTCGCTGATCATCGCCTGCACGCCCGGCTACGCCAGCATCGGCATCGCCGCGCCGGTCCTGCTGGTGTTGGCGCGGCTGCTGCAAGGGCTGTCGGTCGGCGGCGAATACGGCACGTCCGCCACCTACCTGAGCGAGATGGCGACGCGCGAGCACCGCGGCTTCTGGTCCAGCTTCCAGTACGTGACGCTGGTGATGGGCCACCTGATCGCGCTGGGCGTGCTGATCGCGTTGCAGCGCGTGTTCCTGACCGACGGGCAGTTGCGCGAGTGGGGCTGGCGCATCCCGTTCGCGATCGGCGCGGCGGCGGCGCTGGTGGCGCTGTGGCTGCGCAGGAACATGGCCGAGACCGAATCCTTCGTGCGCAGCGAGGCCGACGGCTCCGCCGAACACCAGCGCGCCCAGGGCACCCTGCGCATGCTGGCGCGGCACCCGCGCGCGGTGCTGGCGGTCGTCGGCCTGACCATGGGCGGCACGCTGGCGTTCTATACGTACACCACCTACGTGCACAAGTTCCTGGTCAACAGCGCGGGCATGGCCAGCGAGACGGCGAGTCTGGTCAACGCATCGACCCTGTTCGTGTACATGCTGCTGCAACCGCTGGTGGGCGCGCTGTCGGACCGGATCGGGCGCCGCCGGGTGCTGATCGCCTTCGGCGTGCTCGGCACACTGTTCACGGTGCCAATCCTGAGCCGGTTGCAGGACGTGCAGAGCCCGGCGCAGGCGTTCTGGCTGGTGCTGGCGGCGCTGGCGATCGTCAGCGGCTACACCGCGATCAATGCGGTGGTGAAGGCGGAACTGTTCCCGGTCGAGATCCGCGCGCTCGGCGTGGGCCTGCCCTATGCGGTCACCGTCGCCCTGTTCGGCGGCACCGCCGAATACGTGGCGCTGTGGTTCAAGCAGAACGGGCTGGAAACCGGCTTCTACTGGTACGTCACCGCCTGCATCGCCTGCTCGCTGCTGGCGTACGTGTGGATGCCCGATACCCGCGCGACGTCGCTGATCGACCGCGACCCGGCCTGACCCGCGCAGCCGCGCCATGCCGGCAGGCACGGGCATGCGACAATCGGCCGCGATGACCGGAGAACGGAGCATGCAGGCAGCACTTCCCCATGTCGTCATCGTCGGCGGCGGCTTCGGCGGGCTGTGGGCCACGCGCGCGCTGGCCGGCGCGCCAGTGCGCATCACCCTGGTCGACCGCCACAACCACCATCTGTTCCAGCCGCTGCTGTACCAGGTCGCCACCGCCGGCCTCTCCGCGCCCGACATCGCCGCGCCGCTGCGGCACATCCTGCGCAGGCAGAAGAACGTCGAAGTGCGGCTGGCCGAAGTGGTGTCGATCGCCCCTGAGGAAAAAAGGGTGCTGCTGGCCGACGGCACGGCGCTCGCGTTCGACCACCTGCTGCTGGCGACGGGCGCGACGCACGCCTACTTCGGCCACGACGAATGGGCGCGGCACGCGCCGGGCCTGAAGACGCTGGACGATGCGCTGCACCTGCGCCGGCACCTGCTGACCGCCTTCGAGCGCGCCGAGGTCGAGACCGATCCCGCCAAGCGCGCGGCGTGGCTGAGCTTCGCCATCGTCGGCGGCGGCCCGACCGGCGTGGAGCTGGCCGGCACGCTGGCGGAAATCGCGCGGCACACGCTGAAGAACGAATTCCGCCGGATCGATCCTTCGCAGGCGCGCGTGCGGCTGATCGAAGCCGGGCCGCGCGTGCTGGCCTCGTTCCCGGAAGCGCTGTCGGAAAAGGCGCGCAGGCAACTGGAGAAACTCGGCGTGGACGTGGTGACCGGCACGCCGGTCAGCGACATCACCGGAGAAGGCTACCGGCTGGGCGATGCGTTCGTGCCGGCGAAGACGGTGGTGTGGGCCGCGGGCGTGGCGGCCTCGCCGCTGGCGCGCTCACTCGGCGTGCCGCTGGACCGCGCCGGGCGCGTGCCCGTGCAACCCGACCTGAGCGTGCCGGGGCATCCGGACATCTTCGTCGCCGGCGATCTGGCCGCCATCGCGTCCGATGGAAGGCCGGTGCCCGGCGTGGCGCCGGCAGCCAAGCAGATGGGCCGGTACGTGGCGCAGGTGCTGCGCACGCGGCTGTCGGGCGGTGCGGCTCCGGCACCGTTCCGCTACCGCGACTACGGCAACCTGGCGACGATCGGCCGCATGGCCGCGGTGGTGGATTTCGGGCGCCTGAAGTTCTCGGGACTGCCGGCCTGGTGGTTCTGGCTCACCGCGCACGTGTTCTTCCTGATCGGCTTCCGCAACCGCCTGGTCGTGCTGCTCAACTGGTTCTGGGCGTACTGGAGCTACCAGCGCGGCGCGCGGATCATCCTCGGCCGCGACGAAGAGGATCAGGCCGGGTCGACCCGGCACAGGTAGCAGCCCGGGCGCGCGCTGTGCACGTGCAGACGGGCGACGCCCGGTGCGTCGAGCATGCGTTGCAGGTGGGCGTGCGCGTCGGCGCCGTCCACGACGTCGGCTTGGCGCATCATGCCCTCCGCATCGTAGGCGCGCAGCGACAGCAGGCGGCGGGTGAAGAACGGCGTCCGCGCATCGCGCAATTCCGCCGCGGGCTGCTGCATCGCGCGTTCGCGCACGTAGATCGGGCCGCTGGCGCGGAACGGGCCGGCCACGTCATGGTGCAGGAAGGGCAACAGCAGCAGCGTTTCGCCCTGCCACGCGTCCTCCAGGGTGACGCGGCAGGGGAAGCCGTGGCCGGCATCGGCGATCACGCGGCGGATGTTGCGCGCAGCCATAGTGGCGGCGTCCAGCGCGAACAGCGGACGGAAGGGTTCGGGGGACAGTCCCCGGATCACGAACGGCATGGCGTCGCTCCGCTGGAGGAAGGACGCCATGCTGGTGCAGCGGCGGCGGTCCGGCTATCCGGATCTTGCGCGGCTCATTCCGCCAGCGCGTGGCGGGTGCCGTCGGCCATCACCAGTTCGCCGTCGCCGATCCGCTCGTTGTCCGCATCGACGGTGATGAAGTCGGCCACCAGCCGGCCGCTGCCCTTGCTGCCCTTCAGGTCGAAGGCGTAGCGGTCGCCGGGCAGCGTCCACGACGCCTCGCGGTCGAACGCGGCCTCGCGGATGTCGCCGATGTAGCGCTGCACGACCGGGTGCGCCTGCATGGCGGCATTGGCCTGCAGCACGAACATGCCGCCCTGGGTGGCGAAGGTGTCGGGGATCTCGCCGGCGTCACGGCGGCCTTCGCCCGGATGCGGCGCTTCGCCTTCAAAACGCAGTTCGCGTCCGTCGGCCAGCGTCAGCACGCCCGTGCCCAGGCGCTCGGTGTCGGCATCCACGGTGATGAAATCGGCGACGATGCGGCCGCTGCCCTTGTCGCCGGCGATATCGAAGGCGAACTCGTTGGCGCCCTCGGCTTCGCCGGTGCCGGCCATGTCCAGGTCGAAGCGGTCCAGCGTGCCGATGTACTGCTGCACCAGCGGATAGCGCTGCACGGCCTCGCGCGCCTGGCGGGTGAAGAGATTGTCCTGCAGGCTGCCGAACAGCGAGGAGAAATCGTCCTCGTCCGCGCCAGAGGTTTCGCCGGGGCCGGGCGGTTCACCTTCGAACGGCAGGCGGCGCCCGTCGGCCAGCGTCAGCACGCCCTTGCCCAGGCGTTCGGTGTCGGCATCGACGGTGATGAAGTCGGCTTCGAGCTTGCCGTTGCCCTTGCTGCCGGCGAGGTCGAACACGAAGGTGTTCCGGCCGGGCGCCGCGCCCGTGCCCATCGGGTCGATCACGAAGCGCTCGATCCGGCCGATGTGCTGCTGCACCAGCGGATAACGCTGCGCGGCTTCGCGCGCTTGCCGGCTGAAGATGTCCTGGCCCTGCGCCAGCAACGATCCGTCGTCGGTGCGTGATGCGTCCTCCGCGTCCGCGGCCAGCGCTTCCGCGTTGCCTTCGATGGCGTGGCGGGTGCCGTCGGCCATGACCAGGGTGCCGGGGCCGAGCGCTTCCTCGCTGGCGCTGACGGTGATGAAGCGCGCCGTCACCCGGCCCTTGCCGCGGCTGCCCTCAATGTCGAACACCAGCACGTCGGGGCCCGGCTCGTCGAGGCTGGCAGGCTCGTCCAGGGCCACCGCGCGGATCGCGCCGATGTGCGCGGCGACGACCGGGTCCACCTGCATGGCGGCGCGCGCCTGCGCTTCGTATTCCTCGCGCTCGATGCCGAAGCGGATGCCGCCGGAGCCGGATTCGGTCGCCTGCGTGCCGTCGGGCACGGCCGCGATCGCGACGGCCGGGGCCAGCCCCAGCGCCAGCACCGCGGCCAGTCCCATGGCCGTCCATTTCCTCGTGTTCCCGCGCATGTCAGTTCCCCTGTGTGGATGGATGCCCGCGGCCCGGCGGGCCGCGTAGTTGACCATAGAACGCCCGGGCGGCGGCAGTGGGGCTGGCCGGCCACGCGGCACGATGCCGCTTAACCGGTGCACCGACTTCCCTGCAACGATGGACATGAAAAAGGCCCCTCGCGGGGCCCTCTTCGATCACCGCGCCGGCGCCCTCACGCCGCGAACAGCGCCTTCATCTTCTTCAGCGCATTGGCCTCGATCTGGCGCACGCGCTCGGCCGAAATGCCGTACTCGTCGGCCAGTTCCTGCAGCGTGACCTTGCTTTCGCTGTCCAGCCAGCGGCGCTTGACGATGTCGCGCGAACGGTTGTCCAGCCCGGCCAGGCCTTCGCGAAGCAACTCCAACTGGTTGTCTTCGCTGTCGGCGCGCTCATAGGCCTGGGACGGATCTTCCTCGTGCGCGACCAGATAGCTGGCCGGCGACGGCGGCGCATGGTCGTCGTCCTCGTCGGCCGGGGCATCGAAGCCGATGTCGCGGCCGGACAGGCGCGCTTCCATCTCCAGCACTTCGCGCTCGGACACGTTGAGGTCCCTGGCGACGGCGCTGACTTCCTCGGCGTTCATCCAGCCCAGGCGGGTCTTGGACTTGCGCAGGTTGAAGAACAGCTTGCGCTGCGCCTTGGTCGTGGCGACCTTGACGATGCGCCAGTTCTTCAGGATGAACTCGTGCATCTCGGCGCGGATCCAGTGCACGGCGAAGCTGACCAGGCGCACGCCCATGTCCGGGTCGAAGCGCTTGACGGCCTTCATCAGGCCGATGTTGCCTTCCTGGATCAGGTCGCCCAGTTGCAGGCCGTAGCCGCTGTAACCGCGGGCGACGTGCACCACGAAGCGCAGGTGCGAATGCACCAGTTCGCGGGCGGCATCGAGGTCTTCGTCCTCGCGGTAGCGGACGGCCAGCGCACGCTCGTCCTCGACCGACAGCACCGGGATCTGGTGGACGGCACTGATGTAGGCATCGAGCGAACCCAGCGCGCTGGGAATCGGCAGGTTGTTGGCGACCAGGGCGGTGGTGGCGGTATTCGGATTCATGGGCAAGGATGTTAGCAGTCGGGGGGTTGGACTGCTAACCGCATGGGAAGTTCCCATTGTTCCATGACGGCAACACTGGGCGAGGGCGGCCAAGCTCCCGACAAAATAGCTTCCTGCTCAATGGGTTAGGAGTTCCTCCCTTCTACCCCCTCTGGATTCCCCCTGGTGATGCCGGTTCCAGCCCCCCCTTTCAGGGACGCCTGTCAGCCTCCTCCACGCAGGGGCTCGACCGCGGGCGGCCGGGAAGCCGTCTGCCGCTCCAGGACCGCCGCTGCGAGGGCGTCACCGCCGAGTTGCGCAGGATGGAAGCCCGGCCGCAGGTAGTCGCACAGGTGGCCCAACGTGCGCCTTGCCATGTGGTGCCCGCCGGCCAGATGCTTCCTCCATAGCCGCCAGGTCCTCCCCTTCCCCAGCAGGCCATCCTGCGCCAGCAATCCCAGTGCCAGCACGGTCATCAGCAGGTAGAACAGGAAGGCGGTCATGGCGCAGCCGAGCAACCGCACCGGATACGCCGGCGCGACCACCTGCAACACGTCGAAGGCCACGCGGCGGTGCTCGATCTCTTCGGCGAAATGCCATTCCATCAGGTCGCGCATGCGCGGATCGGCACCGGCCAGGATGCGTTGCTCCAGGAATTCACGGGCCAGGTAGGCGTTGATGTGCTCCACGCAACTGACCAGCGACACGCGCAGCCACAGCGGACTGATGCGTTCGGTCAGGCCGTACACGCCCTTGCCCACCCAGCGCTCGAAAGTCCGGAACCGGTAGCCCTGCGCCTGCAGGTTGTTCCAGTAGCGCTGGTGCGCCACGCCGTGCTGGGCTTCCTGGCGCATGAAATCGAGGCAGCGTGCGCGCAACTCGCCCGTGCCAACGCGCGGCAGGCAGGCTTTCAGGGTACGGATGTAGAAGGCTTCGTTGGCCGGCACCAGGATGGTGTACGCATTGAGCACTGCGGACACCACTTCGTTGCCCGGCAACCAGTGCTTCGGGATGTCCGGCGGCAAGTCCCAGGCGAAACGGCGCGGGGTGATCGTCTCCGTCATGCGGGTCTTCTTCCGCGCCCGACCCGCATGGTGGATGCCGGTAAGCGGGAAGGCAGTGCCGCCCTCCCGTCCCGTTCCCACGACTGCGCGGTCGGCGAGAAGCAGCCGCCCGTCACGCTCCCGGCGCCGCGGCGGCCTGCACCTGACGCAACACCCTCAACAGATTGCCGCCCCAGATCTTGCGTATGTCGGCCTCGCTGTAACCGGCCTTCAACAACCGCTCGGTGACCAGCGGAAGCGCGGCGACGTCTTCCAGTCCTTCCACGCCGCCGCCGCCATCCCAGTCGGCACCGATGCCCACGTGGTCGACGCCGGCCACCTTCAGGATGTGCAGCAGGTGGGCCATGTAATCGTCCAGCGTGGCGCGGCGGACGGGGAAGCGCGCCTCGATCTCCTTGCGCTCCGCCAGGAAGGCGCTGACCTTGTCTTCGGAGAGCCGGTTCTCCGGCCCGTACTTGTCCGACAAGGCATCCAGCGCGGCATCGCGCTCGGGATTCTTGGGGATGTCGATCAGGTAACCGCCATACGCATTCACGTGGATCACGCCACCTTTGGCCGCCAGGCGGCGGATGCGCTCATCGTCGATGTTGCGCGGATGGTCGTACACCGCGTCGGCGCTGGTATGCGAAAGCACGATCGGCACCTTCGACAATTCCAGCAACTGGTCGAACACCGCATCGCTGGCGTGCGAAGCGTCCAGCACGATGCCCAGGCGATTGGCCTCGGCCACCAGCGCCTTGCCCGCCGGGCTCAGCCCATGCCATTCGGCGCCCTTCGGATCGGTGGAGGAATCGCCGAAATCGTTGTTGCGGGTGTGCGTGACGCCCAGCATCCGCAGCCCTAGGCGGTGATAGGCGAGCAGCAGCGAGGGGTCCGTGGCCAGCGGTGCGGCGTTCTCCATGCTGATGAAGGCCACGCGCTTGCCGGCGCCGGCGATGCGTTCGGCATCGTCGGCGGTCAACGCCAGTTCGAATGTATCCGGATTGGCCGCCAGCATTTCATGGATGCGGACCAGCCGCTCCAGGCCGTGATCGCGCGCGGCGCGCTTGCCGGCTTCGTCTCGCGGTCCCTGCGCGGTGTAGATCACCCAGAAACCGCCATCCAGCCCTCCCGCCTTCATGCGGGGCAGGTCCACCTGTGAAAGATCGCTCTGGCCCTGGTGGTTGTCGGTAATGCGCCAGCCCGGACGCTCGAAATTGGCCGGCGTGTCCAGGTGGGTGTCGAGTACGAGCGCACGCTCGTGCACGCCACGCGCCTGCGCCGACACTTCCGCCGCCCGTGCATGGCCACACAGCGCCATTGCCACCGCCACGCCCACCGCCAAGCTTGCCGCCACCCTCGTCATGCCATGCTCCCCGAGCGATTCAAGAAGTGTGATTGTTGGGCATGACGGCGCAAGAAAAAACCCCCAGCCTTGCGGCTGGGGGTTTAGGGATAAAGCCCCTGGCGATGACCTA
>ERZ761602.1011-NODE-1011-length-54809-cov-7.468057_pt1 | contig 54809 bp, 42 predicted proteins | sample MGYA00512165_ERZ761602 | MGnify/ENA primary metagenome ERZ761602 (study PRJEB28899, sample SAMN02445085) | bioreactor sludge metagenome | biome: EBPR sludge; isolation source: Thorneside wastewater treatment plant | place: Australia: Brisbane, Thorneside... | reverse complement strand
GCCCATGGAGAGCAGAGCAGCCGTCGCAGCGAGGGCCCACATGGATCGACGCGTCTTCATGCCTCACAGCATCGCACGCTCCGTGCCAAGCCGAGCACCGCCCGAAGGCCCGCGTTCTTGCGTAGGATTGTGCCGCTCTGGGTCAGGGCCGGGCGAGCGCGTCGCGGGCGGGTGGCGCGCAGGCGGGTGGGAGCTCGAGCGAGCGCCGCACGCGCCCTGGGCCCTGCGGCCTGCCGCATGCGGCGTGTAGGATCGGCCGATGGGGCCGAGGCTCGTGGGCGCGAACTGCCCGCACTGTGGTGGCGCGATGAACCTGCTCGCCGGGCAGCAGATCGCGCAGTGCAGCTACTGCGGCAAGAGCTCCTTCGTGCACGTTCCGGGCAGGCCCGACCCGCCGCCGCCGATGCAGCCGCCGCAGGTGCCCTACGGCCACATCTATCTGCAGCAGGATCCGACCGCGCATACCCGCGCGCTCGACGGTGCGGCGAAGACCATGAAGTGGGTCTTCCTGCTCACGGGGCTCGGCGTGATCGTGCCGGCGGTGATCGCCGCGGTGGCGACGACGAACCTCAGCCAGAGCTTCGGGGTGTCGAAGGCGCCGAGAGCCGAGCTCGCAGTGGACGACGAAGACGACGAGGCGCCGAAGAAGAAGGGCGCCGCCAAGGAAAAGGAGGACGCGCGGCCCAAGGTGGCCGCCGCCGACCTCGGGCGCGTGGAGCTCGCCTCCGTGCTCGAGCAGGGCCTCGCGCTCGCGCAGAAGGACGATCCCCGCTTCCAGCTGACGCGCGCGCACGCCACGAACGTGCGGAGCGGCTTCGTCGATCTGAAGGGCGACGGCGTGGTGCACCTGAGCTTCGAGCTCTACGCGCTCGATCCGAAGCTCCCTCCCGGCAAGAACGCCGTGGGCCGAGGGCTCAGCCTGCGCGCCGAGAAGCCAGGCGTCTTCGTGATCTCCGAGAGCAGCGGGCCGAACCGAGAGCTCGACCCACGCAAGAACCTGCCCGTGCCGAGGTGCAAATCCGACGCGATGTGGTCCGCCGCGGTGGCGAGCGGCGTCGCCGCCGACTCGGTCGCGACGGTGCACCTCTACAACAGCAACCCGCACCGCGGGCCGAACCAGTTCACCTGGAGCCTGCGCGTCGACGGCTACGATCAGTACCGACGCGAGATCGACGCCGACGGATGCAAGATCGTGCGCGACTGGTCGAAGCGCTGAGCAGACTTCGAAGCGCATGGTGCGACACGGGTGACGTCCGGCGCGGAACCTGCGAAAGATCCCAGCCGTGAAGGACAAACACGTCCGCATCCGCATCGAGCAGTGTCTCGCGCTCGCCAAGGCCTCGAACTGCCCACGTCGCAAGTTCGGCGCGCTGCTCGTCGACCCTTCGCGCAACGTCGTCTTGATGGACGGCTACAACGGCGGCCCGCGCGGCGGCGGCGAGCTCTGCGGCGGCGAGGTGTGCCTGCGCGACACGATGCAGATCCCGAGCGGGACGCGCATGGAGATCGGCTGTCACCACGCCGAGATGAACGTCGTCTGCAACGCCGCGGCGAACGGCGTCGCCTGCCAAGGCGCGTGGCTGATCGTCACGGGCGAGCCCTGCATCCTGTGCGCGAAGCTCATCCACCACGCGGGCATCGCGCGCGTGCTCGTCGTCGAGGGCGGCTACATGGGCGAGAACGGCGTCGAGTACCTGCGCGCGCATGGCGTCGAGGTCGTGACCGTCGAGGGCCCACGCGACCCTCGCTCGATCGCGGCCGAAGCCGAGGCCGACGGCGAGCCCGCGACCGAGCGCGCCTGAGCGCCGCGCGACCTCGGCCGCTCGCCTGGCCCTTCAGCCCGTGGTGCCGAGCCCGGTCGCGACGCCTTCGATGCTCGACACCAGCGCCTGCTCGAAGAGCTCGAGCTCGGCGACCGTGGCGCCTCGCTCGCGCGCCTGGCGGTAGTCGGCGATCAATCGCACCTGGATGTAATTGAGCGGGTCGAGGTAGGGCTCCTTGAGCTCGATCGAGCGCAGGAGCTCCGCGTCGTCGGGCCCGGTGAGCGGCTCGTGACCCGTGAGGCGCGTGAGCTCGAACCGCGTGGCCGCGTGCTCGGCCTCGATGAGCCCGAAGACGCGCATCGCGCCCTCCGACTCCCCGGCGAGCTCTCGCACGTAGTGGCGCGCGATGAAGAGGTCCGTCTGACGCAGGGCGATCTCGCAGTTCTCGATCACGCTCCGGAAGAAAGGCCACCCGGCGTACATGCGCGCGAGCTCCGCGCGCGCCGTGGCCTCACCCTCGGCGTGCTGGGCGACGAAGCCCGAGAGCGCGGCGCCGAGGCCATACCAACCGGGCAGGATCTGCCTCGACTGGAGCCAGCGGAACACCCACGGGATCGCGCGCAGATCACTCACGGTGCGCGCCTCACGGCGCCGCTCCGGGCGCGAGCCGAGCTTCACGAGCTCGACCTCGCGCGGCGTGCACTGCTCGAAGTAGGCGATGAAGTCGGGATCGTCGTGCACGAGCGCCGCGTAGCGCTGCTGCGCGCGGCGGCTGAGCTCCGCGGCGGCGTCGAGCCATGCGGGCTCGGGCGCCGGCGTCGGGGAGAGGCGTTTGTCGAACATCGCGCCGAGCACGTCGGCGAGGTGCTGCTTCGCAGTGCTCTCGACCGTGTAGTGGCGCGCGAGCACCTCGCCTTGCTCGGTGATGTCCTTGCCGTAGCGCGTGGTGCCGGTCGGCAGGGCCATCACCGCGCGGTGCGCGGGGCCGCCGCCGCGCCCGATGCTGCCGCCTCGACCGTGGAAGAAGCGCAGGCGCACGCCGTGACGCTCCGCGACCGCGGAGAGCTCGCGCTGCGCGCGGTGCGCCTGCCAGTTGCTCGTGAGGTAGCCGCCGTCTTTGTTGCTGTCGGAGTAGCCGAGCATGACGAGCTGCGAGAGGCCGCGCGCCTCGAGCTGCGCTCGATACGCAGGCTGCGCGAAGAGCTCCTCGAGGATGGCGGGCGCGCGCTCGAGGTCGGCGATCGTCTCGAAGAGCGGCACCAGATCCATGGCGCTGTCGAAGCCGCCGTCCCAGCGGCGCACGAAGAGCCCCTCGGTCTTGAGCAGCAAGAGCGCGTGCAGCACCTGCTCGACGGAGCTCGCCATCGTGAGCACGAGATGACGCGCGCAGCCCGGGCCGATGCGCCCGTGCGCCTCGCGCGCCACGCGCAGCACGCCGAAGAGGCGCCGCACGAAGAAGGCCTTGGAGGCGTCGAGCCCGGCGCGCTCGAGATCCTCGTCGGCGAGCTCGAGCCGCCAGGGGGCGACCGAGGTGGGCGCGAGGATCTCGCGGCCGAGCTGCGAGATCAGCGCGCTGCGCTCGGCCTCGGGCTCGAGGCCCGAGGCGCGGAGGACGGTCTCGCCCGCCTGGGCGATGTGCTGTGAGTCCTCGCGCAGATCGAGGCTCGCCAGGTGGAAGCCGAAGGCGCGCACGACGCGCGCGAGCGAGCGCGGCTCCTGATCGGCGACGCGGGCGTAGCGCGCTTGGTCGAGCGCGGCCGAGACGAGCTCGAGGTCGGCGACGAGGCGTTCGGGTGCGCGGTAGACGGCGGCGTCGTCCGAGCCGGCGCGCTCCGTGCGCTCGAGGCGCTGCGCCACGAGCGTGAGGAAGAGGCGGTAGGGCTCCTGCTCGCGGCGCGTGCGGTCGAAGGCCACGTCGAAGCCGAGCGCGGCCTTCTCGGCGACGAGCTCGTCGAGGCGCGCGAGCATCGGCGCGTTGGGCGTCGCGCGCCTGGTCGACAGGCTGAGCCTGGGTGCAGCGCGCTCGATCTCCCGCCGGTAGAAGGCGAGCACGTGCCTGCGCTGCCGCTCGAGCGCCTCGGCGAAGACCCCCGCGTCGACGAAGGGGTTGCCGTCCATGTCGCCGCCGACCCAGCTGCCGAACTCGAGCGGCGGAGGCGTGGAGCTCGGGTGCTCGGCGCGCTCGACGAGCGACCTCGCGAGCGCCGCGCGATCGAAGAAGGCGCGGGAGGCGCGCAGGATCGTCGCGTCGAAGAAAGCGAGCACGTGATCGACCTCGTCGATGACGCGGGGCTTCTGCCAGCGGGCGAACTGCGTCGCCCAGAGCGTCTCGATCTTGGCGAGCAGGCGCTCGACGAGCTCGATCTGCTCGAAGCGATCGCGCACCGAGGCGAGCTCCGAGACGAGCAGGTGCACGTCGCGCTGGTGCGCCAGCATGCGCTGGCGGAGGATCTTCGTGGGGTGCGCCGTGGCCACGAGGCGCACGCGCGTCTCGCGCCAGGCGGCGTCGAGCTCCTCGGGTGAGGCCGCGGCGAGCACGCGCTCGAAGGAGCGCTCGCGCCCGCGGCCGCCCTCGGTGCTCTCGGCGATCGCTGCGAGCGTGAGGAAGAGGCGGAAGGCGCGCGTCGACTTGGCGAGCCAGCGCACCTGCGCGTCGTGACCGAGGCCCTCTCGCTCGGCGGCGAGGATCGCGTCCAGATCGTGCCAGCTGCGCCCGTCGGGCCTCCTCCGCGCGCGTTTGGCGGCGAGGCGCATGCGCTCGATGCCTCGGTAGAAGGCCGGCCCCTCTTGCTCGACGAGCACCCAACCGAGCAGCGCGCCGAGCAGCTGCACGAGCCCACGTACGCCGTCGTCGGCGCGGCTCGACCGCTCGGCACGATCGACGCCCCGCGCAGGGGGCTCGGCGGCGAGCAGATCGACCTCGGGCGGGGGCAGCGCGCTGCGCACCCGATCGACGAGCGCAGTCAGCCCGAGCGGCGCCGGGTCGAGGTCGGCGGCGAGCAGCGCGCGCAGCTTCTTGTCGAGGGACTTGGTCATGAGCGGCGCACCTGTGCCCTGAGCATCGTGGCTTCGATGAGGTCTTCTTCGGCGTCGTCGCGGCTGCGGAAGCCGAGCGAGAGGTAGAGCAAGAGCTCGCCGAAGCGCGGGCCCGCTTCGACGTCGTGCCCGGCGTCGTCGACGATGCGCAGGGCATCGCCGTCGGGCGCGAGCGCCAGCACGCGAGGGGCCCGCGCCGTGGCGCCGAGCGCATCGCGCAGCAGGCTCGCGAGTGGGTACAGTCCGCGCTTCGCCGGACCTGCGAGCCAGTCTGCGCGCGCGCCGAAGGCCTCGAGCTCGGCGAGCCGGAAGAAGCGCAGCGTGCCTTCGACGCCGCCGATCGCGAGCCCTCGGTAGAGATCCGCAGGGTCGCTCGGGTCCTCGAAGTCGTAGGCGCGCACGAAGGCGCGGTAGCTCGGCGGAGCCTCCACGCCGCCGAGCCCGGGGAAGCGCTCGAAGGCCGCGCGACCTCGCTTGCGGTGGAGGCTCTCGACGAGCGCGATCGTCCGCTCTTCGATGGCCTCCGGCTCCGGATCGGCGAGCCTCACGACGAGCTTGCGGTCAGCCAGGTAGAGGGCCTGCGCGACCGCCGGCAGGAGGCGCAGGCCGAGCTCACCAGCGAGGTAGGTCGAGCCGCGGCGCGGACCCACCAGCTGCTCGAAGGCCGCGTCGTCCTCGAGCTCGTCGAGCGGCTCGAGTGTGGTCTCTTCGTCGTCTTGCGCGCCGGCCTCGGGGCCTTCGTCGCCCTCGCGCACGAAGCGCCGCCTGAGCCCCGAAGCGCTGAAGCTCGCCGCGTCGTCGAGCAAGAGATCCTCGGTGTAGACGAGGCTGTGCACGACACAGCGCTCGGCGCGTGCCTGTTCGCGCACGGCGAGCCCAGGGGGCAGCTCGTCTTCGAAGAGCTCCGCCGCGAGGTCGAGCTCCTCGGCGCCAGCGCCGGGCCCGCGCGCGAGGCCACTCGTGAAGAAGGCCACGGACCAGCCCGGGGCGCCGGGGAGCTCGCTCAGCGACAAGGAGGGCGACGCCAGGTCGTAACCCGCGAGCGCCACCGCGAAGCCTCGACGGAGGGCGGCTTCGCTCACCTCGTCCCGGCGGAAGAACACTGCGGCGAAGGAGAGCCCCATGGCGCGGCAAGTTAGCACTCCGCGGCGCGTGGCTCTTCGGGCGGGCGCGGCGCGGCGTCCATCCCACCTCGGCACACGGCGCCGGTGTCCAGTGCGGGAGCGGGCCAGCCGAGCGGGGGATCCCCCTCGTGGGCTTGGCCCGCCAGACCGTTCCGCGCGATGCTACTCTGCGAACATGGTCCTCTCTCCTGGCTCCTTCCTCGCGGGTAAGTACCGCGTCGAGAAGCTCGTCGGGCAGGGAGCGATGGGGGCCGTGTGGCAGGCGAAGCACGCGCTCACCGAGCGCACGGTCGCCATCAAGGTGCTCGGAGAAGACTCGCGCACGGTCGAAGCGCGTCAGCGCCTGCTGCGCGAGGCGCGCGCCTGTGGCCGGATCCAGCATCGCAACGTGATCGAGGTGCTCGACGTCGGCGAGCTCGACGACGGCACGCCGTTCCTCGTGATGCCGATGCTCGCGGGAGAGACGCTCGAGGATCGCCTCGATCGCGAGGGCGCGATCCCCGAGGAAGAAGCGCTGGAGATCGCGCTCGGCGTGGCGCGCGCGCTCGCCGCTGCGCACACGCTCGGGATCGTCCACCGCGATCTCAAGCCGGGGAACATCTTCCTCCACCGCGAGCCCGGGCACGAAGAGATGCTCGTGAAGGTGCTCGACTTCGGCATCAGCAAGATCCTCTCGCGCGAAGAGGCCAGCTACACCGATGCGGGGCGCGCGGTGGGCTCGCCTGCGTACATGGCGCCCGAGCAAGCGCGAGGCGCGGCCGATATCGATCCCAGGGTCGACGTCTGGGCCTTCGGCGTCTTGTTCGTCGAGATGCTCACCGGCCAGCTGCCCTTCCCCGGCGACACGCCCTACGCGATCGTCGGGCACATCCTGCACGGGGCGATGCCGGACTTCGACGCGCTGTGCCCGATGGCTCGCCCCGCGGTGCGTGAGCTCATCAAGCGCTGCGTGGTGCGCGAGCCGGCCCAGCGTCTCGCGTCGGCGCGCGACGTGCTCGGCTGGCTCGAGGCTGCGCGCAGTGGGCCGAGCTCCTCGCGTGGCAGCTGGGTCGCGCTCGACCCGAGGCAGTCGATGAGCTCGATGCCGCAGTTCATCGAGGCGCCGCCTCGCTCGAACCCCGGGCTCGCGCGCCCGATCTCCCCGCTCACCGCGACCTCGTCGGTGCTCGTCGCGCAGGGCGCGCCGTCGACGCACCGGAGCACCAGCAAGCTCGGGCTGGCCATCGGGGTCGTCGTCGCGCTGGGGGTGGGCATCGGCGGCGTCTTCGCCTTCGGCGGAGGGGCGACCCGCACGAGCGCCGCAGGTGGCGCCGCCGCCGCTCCTTCGGCCGCTGCGCCGACTCGCGAGGCGACGAGCGCCCCCGCCGCTGCGAGCGCACCGGCGCCCGAGTCGCCCGCCTCCGCCGCCAGCGCGGCCACGAGCACCTCGGCAGCCCCCACGACGACGGCGGTGGTCGCGCCGACGCCACCTGCGGCTGCAACGACCGCGCCGGCCGCGCCACGGCCGTGGCAGCCCGCGCCCGCCGCCCCGCCCAAGCCGTCGCGCCCCGCGCCGAAGTCGACCGGGCGCGTCGCGCTGCCCGACTCACCTGGCTGACTCGAGCCTCGCGCTCGCGGTGATCGTCGCGCGGCCGAGGCGCCTGCGCGGCTGCGCTATGCTCTCGCGCCATGCGACGCCCGCTCCACCTCGCCGCCGCGTTGATCACCCTCCTCGCCTCGACGAGCGGCTGCGGTGACGACGATCCGCTCGGCTCTGGAGGCGGCGCAGAGGGCGGGGGCTCGAGCAGCTCGGTGTCGGGCGCCGGCGGCGCAGCAGGTGGCAGCGGTGGCGAGGGCGGGGGCGCGGAGATTCCCGCCGAGGAAGACCCCTCCGAAGCTGCGCCGACGCCTCCGTCGTTCAGCGACGCGGAGCTCGCGAGCCTGAAGGCCGACATCGACGCCGCGCTCGCCTCGGCGACCGCGTCTCACTCCGCGCTCATCGTGGGTCTCGAGACCGGACAGGTCGTCTACGAGCGCGCCGCGGACACGCTCCGGAAGCCTGCCTCCAATACGAAGCTGTTCACCACGGCGGCGCTCCTCCGGCAGCTCGGTGAGGCGCACCGCAGCGAGGGCGGCGCCTACGCGACGAGCGTCGCGGGCGGCATCGTGCAAGGCGACCTCGTGCTCTTCGCGCAGCACGATCCCTCCTCGTCGACCTGGTTCGCCGATGGCGCACGGCAGCCCTTCGACGCGCTCGCTTCCGAGCTCGCGCAGGCAGGCATCACGCGCGTGACGGGCGCCGTGATCGCGCGTGGCGAGCTCATCTACGAGGGCAATTCGCTCGGCACGCTCGACGTCGCCACCGAGCGCGCGCAGGCCGCAGCGGCCTTCCGCGCTGCGCTCGTCGCCGCCGGCATCACGGTCGACGGTGGCTCCTCGGGCGCGGTCGGGCTCACGCCTCCTCCGGGCGCGACGCTGCTCGCGAAGCTCCCGAGCGCCTCGGTCGACGTGCTCTCCCACGCCATCAACGTGCCGAGCCACAACGAGCTCTCGGATCTCGCGATGCGACACCTGGGCTACTTCGGCAGCGGGACGAGCTCCTACGCAGCCGGCTTCGCCGAGGTCGCCGCGACGCTCGACGAGCTCGGCGTGGCTCGCGCAGGCTTCATCCTGAACGACGGCTCCGGGCTCTCGCACGACAACCGCGTGAGCGCGCGCCAGCTCGTCGAGCTGATGCGTGCCTTGAGCCAGGAGCCCGAGTGGCCGGCCTTCGTCAGCTCGCTCGCGATCGCCGGGCGGCGCGGCACGGTCTCCGGGCGCATGACCGGCGCGAACACCGCGGGCCGCTTCTGGGGCAAGACCGGCACGCTGACCGGCGTCATCACGCTGAGCGGCGTGCTCTACCACCGCCACGACGGCCAGCAGTACCTCGTGTCCCTGCTCGCGAACGACGTCGCGAACGCCACCAGCGCGCGCGCCGCGCTCGACGCGGCGGTGAGCGCGCTCGCACAGAACCGCCGCGGCTCGGCCGGCCTACCCGCGCGGCCCGAGCTGCTCGGCCTGAGCGACGACGCGAACGCCGCGACCGTGGAGGCGCGCTGGTCGCCCGTCGAAGGCGCAGAGGGCTACCTCGTGTGGCGCAGCGCCGACGGCAAGACCTGGCGCCGCAGCGACGCGCGCTACACGAGCGCGACCAGGTTCCGGAGCTTCGCGATCGACGGCGCGCTCCACGTGCGGGTGAGCGCCGTCGGCGCGCACGGCGAGGGCCCACCCTCGTCGGTGCTCTCCGCCCGCACGAGCGAGGACGGCGCGCGCGTGCTCCTCGTCGACGCCAACGCGCGCTACGCGAGGGCGCCTGTGCCCGAGAACCCGCTCGCCTGGGGCCACGACGCGCTCGTGGCGCACGCGAGCGTGCTCAGCCAGGCCTACGAGAGCTGCGCCGCTTCGGAGCTCTCGAGCGGCGGCGTCGACCTCGCGGCCTACGATCGCGTCGTCTGGGTGCTCGGGCGCGAGTCGACGAGCGACGAGACCTTCTCGATCGACGAACAAGAGCGCGTGCGTGCCTTCGTCGAGGCGGGTGGGCGCCTCTTCGTCTCGGGCTCCGAGCTCGGCTACGACCTGCTCGGCGAGGGCTCGCCAGACGACGCGGCCTTCGCGCGCGAGGTGCTCGGAATCGGCTACGTCGGCGACGACGCCGCGACGACCTTGCTCAGGCGTGGGCCCGCGCTCGGCGCGGGCGACGCACTCGCCCGCTTCTCCAAGCTCGGGCAGCACGAGGTCGACTTCCCGGACGTGCTCTCCGCCGAGAGCGGCGGCTCGAGCTGCCTCGGCTACGCGCGCGGCCAAGGCGGGAGCGCGTGCATCTACACCACGACGAGCGCAGGGGCGCGCGTGGTCGCGATGGGCGTGCCGCTCGAGTCGCTCGACGATCCCGAGCTCGGTCGCGAGCTGCTCGGGCTGCTCGACGACTGAGGCCGAACGGCTGCCGCGAGCGCGCTGAGCTCAGAAGCGCAGCGCGAAGCCGTTCGGCGTCGGCGCGAAGGCCGAGCCCTGCGGGTCGTTGCCCGTGAGCTCGAGCGCGAGCCAGACCGCGCCGCCGACGACGAACGCGCCTCCGACGGCGAACACCACGTCGCCGGCGATGATCTTGTCGGCGCCGGACTCGGCGAGCGGCCGCGAGGCCGCCGGACAGTTGATGGTCCTACCATCGCAGAGCGCGCGGGCGTCGGACTGGTCGCCGGAGCCGAGGCCCATGAACGTGAAGCCCACGCCCATCGCGATCACACCCGTGCCACCGAGGATCGCCGGACCGACGAACGGTGGCAGCAGGCGTCCGCCGCCCGCGCCGTCGTCTTCGGCGGGCTTCTGTTTGTCGGGCGCGACGTAGATCGTCGACGCCCGACCGACAAGCGCGAGCACCGTCTCGCGCTGCGGCGGGTGCCCAGGCGCCTCGAGGCGGACCACGCGGGTGCCCGGATCGAGCAGGATGCGACCGTCGAGCCTCACGGCGGGTTGGTCGTCGACGAAGACACGCAGGCCCTCGAAACGCTCGGCCTCCTCGAGATCGATGCGCGGGATCGCGGGCAAGAGCTCGGAGAGGGCCGACTTCGCGGCGGCTTCGTCGTCGGGGAGCTGGGCCTTCTGCGCGGCGGCGATCGCCTCCTCGAGCAGCCTGCGCGCCTCGAGCATGTGCGTGAGCTCACGCTCCACCAGGGCGAGCGCGATGAGCGCCTTGGGCGCCGTGCGGATGCGCAGGACCTCTCGCAGAGGCGCGACCGCCTCGGCGAAGCGGCCTTCGTCGGCGAGCTTCCGCGCCTCCAGGAAGAGCTGGGTCCGGCGCTTCTCGTCGGCCTCCGAGGGTTGCGCGAGGGCCGTGCCGCCGGCGAGCGCGAGCAGCAGGGGTGCGACGACGAGCGCGCGGAGCGTGCGACCGATGGGCTGGGTGCTCAAGGTGCGTACTTCCTCACCCAGGCCGAGCTGCGCGTCTGGCTCACCTGCTTGCGCCCAGCCACGTAGACGTAGCCGTCGGGGTCGATGGTGATCGCGTAGCCGTCGTTCTCCGCCACGAGCACGTCTTGTGCGGCGACCGGGCTGCGGTACGTGCGCGTCCAGCGAGGCGAGAGCTCGCCGCCCGCGCTCACGGCGTAGCGGCGCGTGACCACGCGCGAGTGCGTGGTGCGGAGAGGGTCGGCGGAGGCGTTCTCGAGGGTGCTCTCCTCGCCGACCACGACGACCGTGCCGTCCGTGTCGCACGCGATCGCGGCGAAGCTGTCGGCGCCACCGGCTTCGCCATCGAAGAGCTCGTGATCGAGCACGTCGAGCTGATCGTCGACGAGCACGACGACGCCGTCGTAGCCGCCGTCGACCAAGGCCCGGCCGCTGAGCGCGTAGCGGCTCGCCCCGAGCGCGCACACGCCCGTGACGTCGAGCTCGAAGCCGAGCTCGCTGCCGAGATCGGTGCTGAAGACCACGCCTTGGCCCTCGGCGCCGAGCCGCGCGACGTAGTCCTGCCACGCCACGACCGCGCCAGTCCCGGCCACGGGCGTGACCGCCGCCGGCCCGGCGCCGGTCCAACCCACGGGGATCGCCGCGTCTTCGACCTCGGTGCTCTGCCCGTCGGGCGCGACGCGATGAAGCACCGGCGTATTCGCGAAGTCGGGCCCGAGCGCGAGCACGCGCCCGAGGCCGTCGGGTTCGCCCAGCGCAGCGTAGGAATACTCGGGCGCGGCGACCGCCGGCGAGTCCCACACCGTCGTACCGCTGCGCCGCAGCCTCACGTAGCTCACGAGCCGCACGCCGGTCTGATGCACCGACTCGAGCGCGTAGACCTCGTTCGGCTCGCCGCCGATGCGCATGGCGAAGATCGCGTTGCCGTCGACCTCGACCCCTTGCCCGTCGAGATCACGATCGACGACGACCTCGACGTCTTCGCCGTCGCTCGGGCGGAGCTCGGCGTAGAGCCGGCGCCCACTGAAGCGGATCGCCTGCAGATCGAGGGGGTTCGTGTGGACCACTCCGCCCACGAACACCGCGTCTCGGCTCGCCGCGACGCCGTAGAGCGTGCTGAGTCGATCGATCGCCGAGCCGCCGACGACGGTGCTCCACTGCACCAGGTGCTTGCAGCTCGACGAGCACCCGCGCGAAGCCTCGGTGTCGTCGAGGGAGACGTCGACCTGATCGTCTCCGTTCTGCAGCCCGAGGTCGCACTCTTCGTCGCCGTCGACCTCGCCGTTGCCGCAGACGCCCGGACTACCACCGCCGGCGGAGCTGGAGCTGCCGCCGGTGCCGTAGGTGAAGCTGTCGGGCACGCAGCCGGGCTGGGCCGATGCGAAGAACGCAGCGGCCACGAAACCGCAGGATGCGAGCAACGTACGTAGAGGGCGCACGAGAGCCGTGACGGTAGCACGAAGGAGCGAGCGAGATCCGCATCTCGCCCTCGCCACCACACCCCTGGGCCTGGCGCCACCCGAGCGAGCGCCCTACATCTTCGGTCTGCGTGGCCGAGGCCGACCGAGGTACACCCATGAAGAAGCCGTGTCGCTCGCTCTACTGGTCGCTCTTGCTCGCTGCTCTCGCGCTGCTCGTCGTCGGCTGCGGCTCGAGGCGCAGCGAGGGTGACGGCGTGGGCAGCGCGCTCGCCGAGGTCCCGAGCGGCCCGGGCGCGGGCGCTGGCGCCATGGTGGGTGGCGCGCCACGAGTCACGAGCCCGACGAAGGAGACGTCGATGTCGAACAAGCGCTACGAGAAACCCGCGACCGAAGAGCTGAAGAAGCGCCTCTCTCCGCTCGAATTCGAGGTCACGCAGAACGACGCCACGGAGCCGCCGTTCCGCAACCGCTACTGGGATCACCACGAGGCGGGGCTCTACGTCGACATCGCGAGCGGGGAGCCGCTCTTCAGCTCGGTCGACAAGTTCGACTCCGGGACGGGCTGGCCGAGCTTCACCAAGCCGGTCGAAGCCGAGCGGGTGATCGAGAAGAGCGACGTCTCCTACGGCATGAAGCGCGTGGAGGTCCGCTCGCGCGACGGCAACTCCCACCTGGGCCACGTCTTCGACGACGGCCCTCGCCCCACGGGGCTGCGCTACTGCATCAACTCGGCGTCGCTGCGCTTCATCCCCGTCTCGAAGCTCGAGGCCGAGGGCTACGGCGCCTACCTGCCGCTCTTCAGCGGAGGCGCGCAGTCGCTGCCCGCCAGCGCGAGCGCCGACAACAGCTGCACGGCGCCCGAGCCCGGCGAGAAGGCCGGCTGCAACAGCACGCTCGAGACGGCGATCCTCGCAGGCGGCTGCTTCTGGGGCATGGAGGAGCTCTTGCGCGCCATCCCGGGCGTGCTCGACACCGAGGTCGGCTACACCGGCGGCACGGCGAAGAACCCCACCTACGAGATGATGAAGACGGGGCGCACCGGCCACGCCGAGGCCGTGCGCATCACCTTCGATCCGAAGAAGCTCGGCTACGCCGAGCTGCTCGAGAAGTGGTTCTACAAGATGCACGATCCGACGACGAAGAACCGCCAGGGCAACGACGTCGGCACGCAGTATCGATCCGCGATCTTCTACACGACCGACGAGCAGAAGCGCGTCGCGGAGGAGATCACCAAGAAGGTCGACCAGGCCGGCAAGTGGGGTGCGCCGATCGTCACCGAGATCGTGGCCGCGACCGAGTTCTACCTCGCCGAGGGCTACCACCAGGATTACTTGCAGAACAACCCAGGTGGTTACACCTGTCACTTCATGCGCGACTGAGAGCACCCTCCAGGCGCGACGAAGCCCGAGCCACCTCCAGAGGTGGGCTCGGGCTTCTTCGTGGGCGCGCGACATCGCCTGCGGCCCGAGGGAGCCGCAGGCGAGATCAAATCACTGAGCCGAAGGCGAAATCAGATCACTGAGCCGCAGGCGAGATCAAATCACTGAGCCGCAGGCGAGATCAAATCACTGAGCCGAAGGCGAAATCAAATCACTGACAGGCCGAGGGCACCGAGGCACCGGCGAGCATGCCTCGGACCTGCGCGAGCGCGGCTCGACCCTGGGGGTTGTTGCGGATCGCATCGCAGGCGCCCGCGGCGAGCATGTAGGCGCCCTGCTGCTGCGGGGGCGCGCTCTTCGCGTTCTGACGGAGCGCGTTGCAGCACGCGCCGATGCCCGAGGAGTCGCCGCCGCCGGTGGCCTTCGCGACCGAGCGCATCGAGCCGAAGACCGAGTTGCTGTCGCCGTCCGGATCCCAGCCGCCGACCACGAGCAGGTTCTCCGCGCCGAAGTGCACGTAGGCCGTCGCGACGTTGGCCGTGCCCTTCTTGCAGCTGCCGTCGGCCGCGGAGCCGGCGAGCTTGCCCTTGCCGACGGTGACGGTCTCGCCGCTGTTCCACTGGCAGCCCGTGAAGCCGAGCGCGGTCGCCGCGGCCTCGAGCTTGTCGATGCCACCGCCGGCGGCGCCGATCTTCGCCTTCGAGTCGCCGGAGCTGACGACGTTGAAGTCGCCCGACTTCGCCGAGGTCCAGCCGGTGGGCGACTGCACCGTGCCGCGCGCACCTGCAGCGGTGAGCGGCGAGCCGGCGATGCCGTCCTCACGGTTGTCGAGCTCCTGCTTCACGCGCATCGTGATGCCGGGCTGCGTGATCGCGGGCTCGAGCGTCACGGCCGTCGTGGGCGCGGGCGTGGGCGCAGGCTCGGGGGCCGAGGTCTTGACGGGCTTCGAGGTCGTCTCCTCCTCCTCGTCATCCTTCTTCGGGCATCCGGTGAGGACGAAGGCAGCGAGCGGCACGAGCAACCAGAGCGAGCGACGAACGAGCATGAAAGTCCTCCGACGGGTGGCGGCGCCGGCACGGGCGCCGAGCGCATTGGTCCCCCTGGTGGGGGTGGCTGTCAAGTTCGCGTGAGCACGAGCACTGCTCCGGTGCGCAGCGGTGTCGCGCGGTCCAGGAGCCGTGGAGCTTTGGACGGATGAGCTCCACAAATCGCGCTCCCTCTTCGAGAGCGAGCGCCGAGTCGCGCTGGTTTGTACTACACCCTCTTCCATGCGTCGTGGCGCGCAGGTCGGGCAGGAGCGATCTCGCACCCATCGAGGGCGAGGGCGGGCGCTCGCGCTCGCGTCGGTGGTGGGCCTGTTGGGCTGCGGAGGCAGCACAGCTCGCCCCGCCGACCCGAGCAAGCCGCCGCCCGTGCCCAACGCCTCGGCGAGAGCGACGATCCCCGGCCCACCCGGGCTCGAGTCGGTCCCGCTCGCGAGCTTCCAGAGCGAAGAGCCCATGGTCGCCTTCGCGAGGCGGCCCGATGGGGCGCTCTTCGTCTTCGCCCACGCAGACCGCCTCTGGGCGCGCGCCGTACGCGACGGGGCTGCCAAGCCCGACGAGGCGATCGATCTCGGGCCGGTGGGCACGCTCGGCGTCGACCCCACGCTCGTCGGTTTCCGCGACGGCTACGCGCTGCTGGTCGACGAACGCGACGAACAGAACCACCACCTGCGTGTGTACAAGCTCGGCCCGGACGGTGCGCCCCTCGCAGCGCCGCTGGCGCTGCCACCCATCGCCGAGCCCGTCGGCTGGGCCGGGCTGGTCTTGCTCGATCAAGGCGCGCTCGCGCTCTACAGCGTCGAGGCCGAGGGGCGCGCTTCGGTGTCGGCGACGCCGCTCGATCGTGGCCTCGGGCGCGCCTTGGGCCCAGCGGCGCGCCTCGTCGAGGGCGCGGGCGCATGGCACGCGACCGCAGCTGGCAGCGCGTTGTTCGTGGGAGCGGTGCGCGCAGCCGACCAGGGTGATCCACGCCACGGCCACGTGGAGGTCTTGCGCGTGGAGTCGACCGGCAAGGTGGCCGCCCGGCTCGCGCTCACCGAGCGCCCGACCGCCGAGATCGACCTCCAGCTCGCGGCGATCTCGGGTGGCGTCGTCGCTGCGTGGACCGACGCCTCCGGCGCCGACCCCGCGGTGAAGCTCGCCGTGGTCGACCGCGAGGGCAAGCTCGCGGTCGCGCCGCGCTACGCCGCCGCGCCGATCGGCGACCAGGCGCTGATCGGCCTCGCCGCCGACCCGACCGGGCGCGGCGCGCGCGCGACGCTCGCGTGGGAGAACATCGGCCAGGTGCACGAAGGCTCGCGGGTCGTGAGGCTCGCGACGGTCGGCGCCGACGGCGTCGTGTCGGCCACGCAGACCGTGCTCGCGGTGGAGTCGACGAGCTCGCCCGATCTCGTGGCCGACGGCGACGGCGTGGCCGCGCTCACGATCGCTCGCGTCGCGCCGACGGGCGGCTCCGAGGGAGGGCTGTGGCCGAGCTTCGTGCGCTTCGCGCCCGACCTCTCGATCCGCTCCTCGGAGCCGATCCGCTTCGTAGGCGGGCCGACACCCGAGGGCGTCGCCGACTCGGTGTGGGGGCTCAGCTGCGCCGGTGGTCGATGCGCCGCGCTCACGGCGCACCGAGAGACGTCGACGCTCATCCACGCCGTCGATCTGCCGGTGCGCAGCTCGGCGTGGAGCGCGCCCGCTTGGCGCACCGACGAGGAGCTGTCGCCCACGATCACCTCGATGCGCATCGTCACCGAAGCCGAGCGGCTCGCCGCGACGCGCGCGGTGCGCATGCCCGCGGAGAACAGCCGCTCCCTGGTCGCGTGGCTCAGCTACCACCTCGAGGGCACGACGCCCACGGAGACGCCGCCCCGCGGCGAGCCCCCCTACGCGGCGACGCTCGCGCTGCAGACCGTCGACGACGACGGCGCCGCCGGATCACCGATCGTCGTCTCGAAGCGCGCGCTCTCGTCGGGCGGCGTGGCGACCGCGGTGCTGCCCGGGCGCGAGCGCGGCGAGCTCGTGCTCGCGTGGGTGGCGAGCGACAAGGGTGCGCCGCAGGTCTTCGTCACGAAGCTCGACCCGGACGGCAAGAAGCTCGCGCAGAAGAAGGTCACGCTCGTCGAGCGCAAGTCCAAGAAGGGCTCCGGCGCAGGCGACGACGCGGCGAGCGCGGCCGTCTCGGGGGTCGCGATCGCACACGCGCCGCTCGCCGCCGACGCGCGGCGCCCCGACGCGCCCGTCGGCGAGGGCTTCGTGGTCGCGTGGGTCGACCGGCGCGACGGCAACGGCGAGCTCTATGCGGCGCGCGTCAACCGCGACCTCGAGAAGACGATCGTCGACAAACGCATCACCCTGGCGCCCGGCGACGCCGCCGATCCGAGCATCGCGGTCCGCGGCGGCGAGGCCTTCATCGCCTTCTCGGACGCACGCGACGGCAAGCCCAGCGACATCTACCTCGCGCACCTCGACGTCGCGACGCTGCGGGAGATCGACGACGACGGGCGCGTCTACTCCTCGCGCGGGACCTCACGCTCGCCGAGGCTCTTCGCCGTGGGTGGCTCGCTCCTGCTCGCGTGGATCGAGGAGCCGCCCGAGGGCGACAAGAGCCCAGCCGTGCTCAAGCTGGGCTTGGTCGACGATCTCGGCAGGCTGATCGGCGCTCCACGCACGCTGCTCGCGCCCGACGGCGCGAGCGTCACCTCCTTCGCGCTGAGCTGCCAGGCGAGCTCCCTCGAGAGCTGCCGCGGCGTGCTCAGCTACACCTCGGGCGCCGCGCCCTCGATCGGCGGCTTCACGCTCGGCGCAGACGCGAGCCCCAGCGCCGTGAGGCGCCTGGGCGCGCTCGTCTCCGCCCCCTTCGCCGACCCTTCACCGAGCTTCGCCGACCCGGCCGGCAGCTCGCTCTTCTTCATCGACGAGGCCGGCCCGGATCGAGGTCGCCTCCGGCGACTCGGCCTCGGCTGGTGAGCCCCACCGAGGCGCGCGTCGATCGCGCGCAGCTCTTCAGCGCTTCATCCTCGCGCGGATCTTCGAGTACACCGAGGCCTCACCGGGCAGCACCTTCGAGTAGCCGTAGCTCGCGGCGCGCTTGAGCTTGATCGCGCAGCGGATGTCGCCGTCGAAGCGCTCGACCGCCGCATCGAGCGCGGCCTCTTCGGCGCCCGGCCTGCTCGCGAGCGCGACCGCCTCGAGCGCTGCTCCGAGATCCCCGCAGCCCTCGGGCGTGGCGGGCAGCTCGAGCGGCTTCACCGCGCCGCAACAGCGCCCGCGCAGCGTCGCGACCACGGCGAGCTCGTAGAAACCGAGCTGCGACCACTCCTTCATGCTGTCGCTCACGTATCCACCAGCGGAGTCGACGATGGCCACGCGCAAGCGCGAGGCGATGTCTTTGGGCTGCGACGCCTCGCAGACGAAGCGCAGGCTCGGCGCCTTGCTCACGAAGGCGTCTTTGCTGAAGAGCGAGCGCAGGCATGCGTTCACGTCCTCCGGTGCAGCTGGCTCCGCCGCGCCCTCGGGAGCGGCTGCGGCCGCGCTCGCCGAGGCCGCAGCAGCGCTCGACGCGACCGCCGCGGGCTCGGCCTCGACGCTGGCCGACGCGGGCGCGGGCGGCTCGGGCGACGCCGTCTCGGAGGGCACCGCTGCGCCGAGCGCGGGCGGCTCGGCCACGGGCGCCGCGGGGAGCGGAGCCCTCGGGGAGAGCGCCACGAAGGCTCCGAGCCCCGCGCCCACGCCAGCGACCAAGGCCAAGAGCACCCAGAGCGCGCGCATCAGCTGCGACCTCGATCCATGGAACGCGCATGGTCTCCCGTGCTCGGCAGGAGCGCAACGGCCGCCCCGAGACCAGCCCCGAGCGAGCCCACGATCCTCGGCCTTCAGTCGGCGGTCGTGGCGCGCCGCTTCACCGAGCGCTTGCGCGCCGAAGCCTCGGCGGGCTCGGAGGCCTGGCTCGAGCTCTTGGCCGCGCGCTCCGCAGGCTTCGCGCGCTCGGGTGCGCTCGCCTGCGCCGGCTCGGGCGGCCGCTTGCTCTTCGTCTTCGCGCTCGGGCCGTCGAAGCTCAGGTGGTCGGCCCCGTAGCGCTCGAGGAACTCGTCGTAGCTGCCCACGAAGTCGCGCACGCCCTCTCGCGTCAGCTCCACGATGCGCGTCGCGAGCTGCTGCACGAACCAGCGATCGTGGGAGACGAAGATCAGCGTGCCTTCGTAGTCCGACAGCGCCTCGACGAGCGCCTCGATCGACTCGAGGTCGAGGTGGTTGGTGGGCTCGTCGAGCACCAGCACGTTGGGCTTCTCGATGGCGAGCTCGGCGAAGACGAGCCTCGCGGCCTCACCACCGGAGAGACGTCCGAGCTTCTTGTCGACCTCCTCCCTGCTGAAGAGCAGGCGCCCGAGCACGCCGCGCACGTAGTTCGTCGTCTGGTCCTGGCAGTGGCTCCACAGCCAGTCGTGCGCGCTCTGCTCCGGATGCGTGAGCAGGTCGCGGTGGTCCTGCGCGAAGTAGCCCACGCGCGCCTCGTGCCCCCACACGGCCTCGCCCGAGTCGGCCGCGAGCCTGCCCGTGGCGATCTTCAGCAGCGTCGACTTGCCGAGCCCGTTGGCGCCGATCACCGCGACGCGCTCGCTTCGGCGCACGGTGAGCGTCACGTCGCGCAGCACCTGCTTCTCGCCGAAGGCCTTCGAGAGGTGCTTCAGATCGAGCACGTCTTTGCCGCTGGGGCGCTCCATCTCGAAGCTGAACTTCGGATAGCGGCGCGAGGTGGGCTGCAGCCTCACGATCTCCACGCGCTCGAGCTGCTTGAGGCGGCTGTTGGCCTGGCGAGCCTTCGTGGCTTTGGCCTTGAACCGCTCGAGCGAGGCCTTCTTCTCCTCGATGGCGCGCTCGACGCGCGCGACCTCGGCCTCCTTGCGCTCGCGCGTCTCGACCTTGGCCTCGAGAAAATCGCTGTAGTTGCCGACGTAAGGCTGGATGGTGCCGTAGTCGACGTCGAGGATGTGCGTGGAGACCTCGTCGAGGAAGCGGTGGTCGTGGCTCACGATCACCGCACAGCCCTTGAAGGCGAGCAGGAAGCGCTCGAGCCAGCGGATCGAGACGATGTCGAGGTGGTTGGTGGGCTCGTCGAGGAAGAGCGCGTCGGGCCGGCCGACGAGCGCCTGCGCGAGCAGCACGCGGAGCTTGTAGCCGCCCGAGAGCCGGCCGAGAGGGAGCGTGAGCGCAGCCTCCTCGACGCCGAGGCCGACGAGGATCTGCGCCGCGCGCGACTCGAGCCCGTAGCCGCCCGTGGCGTGGAGGACCTCGTCGCAGTGACCGAGCCGGTCGGGGTCGGGGTCGTCCTGCTGCGACAGGCGCTCGAGCTCGTCGAGCGCGGCGAAGGCGGCCTCGTCGCCGCGCATCGCGACGCGCAGCACGCTCTCGGCGTCGTCGACGAAGCGGTCCTGCCTGAGCATGCCGATGCGCGCCGACTTCGGGATCGAGACCTCGCCCGCCGTCTCGTGCTCCTCGCCCATGAGGATGCGCAGGAAGGTCGACTTGCCGCTTCCGTTGGCCCCGACGACGCCATAGCGGCAGCCAGCGTTGAGCTGGAGGCTCACCTGCTCGAAGAGCGTGCGCCCTCCGAAGCTCTTCTCGAGTCCGCTGACGGTGATCATCCGAGGGGCGCTCTAGCACGAAGCGCGCAGGATCCGTGTGGACCTGCGCGCTCGAGCCTCGGATCGGCCGCCGCGGGGGGGGCGCCGCTCAGGCCGGCGGCTTGATCGAGCAGACCCCGCCGATGCAGATGTTCGTCGCGTCGCAGCAGTCGGCCGCCGTCTCGCAGCTCTCCTGCGGCTGCGAGCAACCGCCCGGAGGCGGCGGCGAGCAGACGAGGTCGCCGTTCGCGTCGGGCTGGCAGAAGCCGTTGCAGCACTCGTCGCCCGTCTCGCAGCTCAGGCCGTCGGACTTGCACGGGTCCTTCGCCCAGAAGCCGCGTGAGTTGCCGGCGAGCAGCTCCTGCGCCGGGAGGTAGAAGGCCGGGTGGCTCGCGTCGGCCGCGGGCGTGCCCGTGACGTCGACGGCCGCGACCCAGAGCTTCTTCGTCGTGATGTTCGTGAGGTGGTTCACCCCACGCGGATCACTGCAGAACGGCGGGATCTCCGCCACGTTGCCGTAGAGCCTGCGGCTCGTGAAGATCACCCAGGCATAACCGCCCGTCGCGACGGGGCCGACGGTGGCCTCGTAGTTGAGGTTCACGTCGTCGGCGTGGGTGTTGTCGATTCCGCCGACCTGCGCGCCGTCGCCCGTGCAGCTCAGGTTGATGGGCGCCTCGAGCTGGGGCAGGTAGCTCTGACCATTGGCATTGCGACCGTTGAGCTGGTTGAGCGCCACACGCTGCGCCGGATCGGTCGCCGACACCCAGGCGAGCTCGGCCTTCGCGCCCTTGCGCGTACGCAGATCCGCGACGTTCAGGCCGTCGATGCCCGCCTCGTATTGCGAGTGGTAGATGATCGAGTTCCCGTCCGGGAAGAACGCGGGCCAGCCCGGCCTGCGCTGGGCGGGCTCACCGGTGTAATCGACCACGACGACCGGGTTCGTGAAGCTGTTCGTCGCATTGTCGAAGTCCATCACGACGAGCTTCTGGCGAGGGTTGGCGATGAGACCGCTCACCATCGGCCCGAAGGCGACGCGCTGGTCGTTCGGCGAGAACGCCGGCGTGCCGAGCGCGCTCGCCGTGGCGGTGACGCCCGCGCCGAGCACCACGCTCGAGTCGGGCAGCCCGTAGAGCTGGCCGTTGGGCGCGAGCATCTTGGCGCCATTGCTCGTGATGGCCGGGAATTCGGCGGGGTTCGCGAGCAGGCTCTGGACGGCGCCATTGGGGCTGAGCTCGTAGAGCGAGCTGTCGGCGGTGAGCCCGCGCTGGACGACGAGACGCGAGCCGTCGGCCGAGACCGAGTGGCACACACGACACTCGGCGCTGGTGCCCGTCGCACCCGCGGTGAGCTGCGGCCCGGCGTCGCCAGCACGGATCGACAGGATCGCGCCGCCGAAGGTGCCGTCGCCGCCCACCGCCCCGGTGAAGTTCTTCGCCAGGTTGGTGCCGTAGGACGCGTAGTAGATGGTGCCCGAGAGGCGCGCGGGCGCGATCGTCCAGAGCTGCTCGATGGGGCCATAGGCCTGGCCATTGCGCGCGATCGTGAGGCGCACGCGCAGTCGGTCGGTGCCGCCTGTGGTATCGGTGGCGGCCTTCCAGACGTCCTGGGGGATCGGGTGGCGTTTGAAGGTGCCGCCCGTCTGCTGGAGGATCGCCGGGCGCGCGAAGGTGCCGGTCCATCGGAACGAGCCGGTCGTCGACTCGAGCTCGATGCGGATCGCGTCGGCGTCGCCGACGCTCCAGCGCCACATGAGGTTCGGGGCGAGCAGTCCGCGGGGCCACACGGTGCCGTCGTAGGGGTAGAGGAACTGGAGGTTCTGCGCCTGTCCGTCGCCCACCGGATTGGCGAGCGCGTCGACGAGCGCGGGATCGAGCACGCCAGGGCCGAGGCCCTCGCCGCCGACGCCGCCCACGCCTCCACCGGCGGTCAGATCCGCCACGCTGGTCGGGACCTGGCCGACCTGCAGGGGGTTGTTCGGGTCGTAGCCATTCTGCGAGCCGGTGAGCCGCACGAGGATCTCGCGCTCGAGCTTCTGTGCGCCGAGGCTCGCGGTGAGCTTCACGAGCCCGCCGGCCTTGCCGCTCGGGATGAACTCCGCGCTCGACGAGGGCCCGGTGCCGACGATGCCGACGTTGCCCTTGTCGACCGCCCAGCCTGCGTTGACCGGAGAGCCGTCGAGCGTCGCCGTGTAGCTCAGCGTCGGCGTCTGCGCGTTCATCGCGACGTCGAGGACCTGCTGCGCGACCGGCTGCACCTCGAAAGCCTGGGTGCTGCCGCCGCTGCCGACGAAGCCTGCACCTTCACCGTTCCCTCCCGAGGAGCTCTCGGTGCTCGTCGACGAGGCACCGCTGCCTCCTGTGCCGCTCGTGCTCGTGGTGGCCTCGTCGTCGCTGCACGCCGCGAAGGCGACGGAGAGCGGGAGCGAGGCGGCGAGCAGATAGGTGAAGCGCGGAGCGATGCGTGCAGCCATGCGGGAATCGTACGGGTTGGGTGTGGTGCGCTCAAGGCTCGCGGCGCGCCTGCATCGACATCGAAGGCTGCGCGTGTGCGTAGGTGCGTGCGCGGCGTTCATGCTCGAGGTGGGCGGATGCTCTACACTGCCCGCCACGTGCATCTCTCGGATCTGCCTCCCAAGCGCGGCAAGGCGCCGCGCATCGAGCTGCGGCGCTTCCTGGGCACGGCGCGCCACGCCGAGCAGCTCGCGCACCTGCGCGTCGCGCACCTGACCGATCAGCACTTCGGTCGGGTGACGCCGCACGCGGTGCAAGAGGCCGCCGTCGAGCTCACCAACGCCGAGCGCCCCGATCTCGTGGTGCTCACGGGCGACTTCGTCGCGCACTCGCAGCGCTACCTCGACCAGCTCGTGGAGACGCTCTCGAAACTCGATGCACCATCGATCGCCGTGCTCGGCAACCACGATCACTGGTCCGGCGCCGACGAGGTCGCGCGCGCGCTCGATCGCGCGGGTGTGCTCCTCCTGCGCAACCAGCACACCTCGATCACGCTCGGGCACCAGCGCATGCAGGTCGTCGGGCTCGACGACTCCTACACGGGACACGCCGACGTCGAGCGTGCCACCAAGGGCCTCGATCCGCGCTTGCCCACGATCGGCCTCTCGCACGTGGCCGAGGAGGCCGACGCGCTGTGGAGCCGCGGCGTGCCGCTCGTGCTGAGCGGCCACACCCACGCGGGGCAGATCACCCTCGCGCGCCTCAACGAGATCGCGCTCGGCAAGCTGGTCGGTCACAAGTACGTGCACGGCCTCTACGGCGCGCGTCGACCGAAGGAGCTCGATCCGAAGGGCGCGGTCTACGTGAGCGCGGGCATCGGCGCCTCCGTCATGCCGCTCCGGGTCGGCGAGCGAGGGCGCCGCGAGGTCGCGGTGTTCGAGCTCGGCTGTGAGGCCCCCGAGCTCGACGAGCACCACGCCGAGCAGCCGGCGCTGCCCGGTCGCACGCCGAGCGAGAAGCTCAAGGAGAAGCGCCGCCGCCAGAACGAAGCGAAGATGTGGCGCCGCGAGCAGGAGGCAGCGAAGCAGTACGTCGGGGGCGTGCGCGGGCCGAGCGTGCCGATCGTGCCCGGCGAGGATCTCGGCGAAGGCTGAGGCGGAGGCCGACGGCGCCGAGGGGGTCGGCCTGCGATGAGCGCTCTCAGACGTATTCACCTGGCCTACGACGGCAGCCTGCACGGCGACTGGACGGCGCGCTACGCGCTCTCGCTCGCCGGGTCGCTCCGAGAGCCACGCCTCAGGGTCGTGCACGTCGCCGAGCTCGGCGCGGAGCTCGCCGACCTCGCGGGCCGGCTCGCGTGGCTGGAGCGCCAGGGGCGCGACGCGGGCGTCGTCATCGAGGTCGAGCGCGTGAAGGGGCCCGACGTGTACTTCGCGCTCGATCGCGCCGTCCCGGCGCGCCCCGACACGCTGCTCGTGTGCGGCACCCGCGCGCGCGACCGAGGTCGCGGCCTGCTGCTGGGCACCCCGACCGAGCGCCTCTTGCGCGCGGGCGGGCGCAACGTGCTCGCGCTGCGGGTGCTCGACCCAGGCAGCCTCGGCGCGCCCGAGCGGGTGCTCGTGCCGCTCTCCGACAACCCGCGCGCAGCGCGAAGGATCCTGCCCTTGCTCGAGCTCCTCGCCCCACGCACGCACGAGCTCTCGCTGTATCGCGCGGTCGCGGTGAGCGAGCTCGCGTTCCGACACCTCAGCGCGCACGCCTCCCACGAGCTCGTCGAAGAAGCGCTCGCGCGGCTCGACGCCGAGAGGGCCCTGCTCGACGAGCACCTGGAGCTCGGCCCACGACGCATCGACGCGCGCGTAGAGGTCTGTGACGACTGGCCGAGGTCCGTGCTGCTCACCGCCTCGAGGATGCGCGCGCGGCTCATCCTGCTCGGCGCGACCGAGCGCAGCCTGCCGAAGCGCTTCTTCCTCGGTAATCCCACCGAGCAGGTGTTGCGCGGAGCGAGCACCGACGTCGGCATCTTCCGCGCGGCGCGCGAGCCATGAACCTGCGCATCCACCAGCTCCACGCGAGCAGGGTGCACGAGGCGCTGCACACGAGGCCCGAGGGGCTACGCGCCGACGAGGTGGCGGAGCGCCTTCGTCAGATCGGGCCCAACGAGCTGGAGCGCCCGGCGCGCTTCGTCGCGCTGCGGAGCCTCGCGAGGCAGCTCCTCAATTTCTTCACGCTGCTGCTCTTCGCCGCCGCGCTGCTCTGTTTCGTCGCGCACCGCTCGAGCCCTGGTGAGAGCATGGATGTGCTCGGCTACGCCCTCGTCGCGGTGGCGCTGCTCAACGCGCTCGTCGGCTTCGTGCAGGAGCACCGCGCCGAGCGCGCCATGGCGGCGCTCCGGGGTTACCTGCCTCACAGCGCCGTCGTTCGTCGCGAGGGCCGGGAGCTCACCGTGCCGCTCGAGACGCTCGTACCGGGCGACGTGCTCTTGCTGAGCGAAGGCGAGCGCATCCCGGCCGACGCGCGGCTCGTCGAGGCGAGCGATCTGGTCGTGAACGACGCTGCGCTGACGGGTGAGTCGCGCCCCTCGAGGCTCTCGGCGGCGCCCTCGAGCGCGCGCCTCCACGAGGCGGAGAACCTCGTCTTCGGAGGCGCGACCGTGCTCGAGGGCTCCGGGGTCGCGGTCGTCTTCGCGACGGGCGCGCGCAGCGAGTTCGGTCGCGTCGCCTCGCTCACCACGCAGGTGAAGCGCGCGCTGTCGCCGCTCGAGCGCGAGGTGAACCACATGGTCCGCGTGCTGACGACGATCGCCGTCGTGCTGGGCCTGGGCTTCTTCCTCTACGGGGTCGCCATCGGTCGGGACCTGCTCACCAACCTCGTCTTCATGATGGGCATCATCGTGGCCAACGTGCCCGAGGGCCTGTTGCCCACGCTCACGCTCTCGCTCGGCGTCGCGAGCGTGCGCATGGCGAAGCGCAAGGTGCTCGTGCGCAGCCTCGCGGCGGTGGAGTCGATCGGCGCGGTGCAGGTGATCTGCACCGACAAGACCGGCACGCTCACCGAGAACGAGCTCAGGGCCACGTGCGTGCTCGACCCGTGGACGGGCGAAGCGCTCGGTGCGGAGGCCGAGTCCCGCGCCCTGCGCACGGCGCTCGACGCCTCCGACCTGCGTGAGCTCGACGGCCGTCTGCACGGCGATCCGCTCGACGTGGCCCTCGCGACGCTCGCGCGCGAGCGCGGCCTCCCGAGGAGCACCACACCGCCGCTGCGCAGGCTCGCCTTCGATCCTGCGCTGAGGCGCGCGGCCGCGGTCGTCGAGGCCCCAGGCGGCAGCCGCTCGCTCGCGTGGAAGGGCGCGTGGGAGGCGCTGCGCGTGCACCTCGCCGCGAGCGGCGCGGGCGACGCGCAGCTCGAGCCCGTCGACCGAGCCGTGCGTAGGCTCGCACTGCGAGGCGAGCGGGTCATCGCGATCGCCTCGCGCGAGCTGCCCGAGAGCCTCGAGCGCTCGGCCCCTGCCCCCGAGCTCGAGGCGGGCCTCGAGCTCATCGCGCTCGTCTGCTTCTCGGACCCGCTCCGGCCCGAGGTGCCCGACGCCGTCTCGCGCTGTCACCGAGCGGGCATCGACGTCGTGCTCATCACCGGCGATCACCCCGACACGGCGCGCGCCGTCGCCACCTCGAGTCACATCCTCGCGTCCGACGACGAGCGCGCGGAGGAGCGCGTCGTGACCGGCGCGATGCTCGACGCGATGAGCGAGGCCACTCTCGCCGACAGGCTCCGGGAGGGCGTGCGCGTCTTCGCGCGCACCACGCCCGAGCAGAAGATGAAGATCGTGCTCGCGCTGCAGCGCATGGGTCGCGTCGTCGCCATGACCGGCGACGGCGTGAACGACGCGCCCGCGCTCAAGGCTGCCGACGTGGGCATCGCGATGGGCAGGAGCGGCACCGAGGTCGCGCGTGAGGCCGCGCAGATCGTGCTACTCGACGACAACTTCGCGTCGATCGTCGCCGGCGTCGAAGAGGGCCGCACCGTCTACGCGAACATCCGCAAGTTCACCAACTACGTGCTCGTGTCGAACGGCCCCGAGATCCTCCCGTACCTGCTCTACATCGTGCTGCCGGTGCCGCTCGCGCTCAACGTGCTGCAGATCCTCGCCATCGATCTGGGTACCGACATCGTGCCCTCGATGGCGCTCGGCCTCGAGAAGCCCGACCCGGAGGTGATGAACCGCCCACCACGCGGCAGGCACGATGGCCTGCTCACGCGCGAGCTCGTCCTTCACAGCTACCTCTTCCTCGGGCTGCTGCAGGCGGCGTTCAGCCTGTCGCTGTTCTTCATCGTGCTCCACCGAGGAGGTTGGTCCTACGGCGACCCGGTGCCCGCGCCCGGCGATCCGCTGGTCCGCTCGGCCTCGGGGCTCGCGCTCGTGTCGATCTTCCTCATGCAGATCGGCAACCTCGTCGGGCGTCGTTCGATCCGCGGCAGCGGCATCGACCGCGAGCTCTGGCGGAGCCCGCTCCTCTTCGCGGGCGTCGGCGTCCAGGTGCTCTTCTCCTGGGCTGCGCTCTACTTCGAGCCGCTCGCGCGCGTGCTCGGCACCGCGCCGGTCGACCCGGAGCTCTATGCGCTGGCCTGGCTCGGTGCGCCTCTCGTGTACCTGGTCGACTTCGCGCGCAAGAAGCTGCGCGCGCCCAGCGAGCAGAGGCACGCGTCGGCCTGAAGCGCGCGGCCGAGCCGCACGGGGCCGGCGCGGCGGGCGCGCTCCTGCGCGCCGAGCCGCTCAGCCGGTGCGCTCGATGGCCTTCTTCAGCGCCTTCGGGTCGGCGCCCCAGCCGAGCAGCATCGCCTGCGCCTGCACGAGGCCGACCTCGGCGGCGCTCGGCATCATCGGCACGATGCGCCTCGCCTTCTCGAGCGACAGCGCGCCCGAGAGCGCCGCCCAGTAGGCGAGCGTGCGCCGGAGATCGTCGCCTGGGTCGAGCGCACCGAGCTCGCGCGCAGCGACGAAGAGCGCCTGGATCTCGGCGAGGAACGCGAAGAGGATCGGGGCCGTCTTCTGCGCCTCGTCGTCGGCGATGAGCGGGCGAGGATCGCCGAGCAGGAGGGCGAGCAGGAACCAGGCCTCGGGCTCCGAGCTCGGCAGAGCGAGGTAGAAGCGCGCGCCGTGCACGAGGCGCGTCAGCGCGAGCTCCGCCTCGCTGGCGCGGGTGCGCTGCGCGTCGAGCTGGGCGCGCGCCTCGCGGTAGCGCTCGTGCAGGCGCGCGACCGCGCGCCGCTGCAGCGCCGCGAGCAGGCCGTCTTTGGAGCCGAAGTAGCGGTAGAGCGCGGCGGGCACGTAGCCGCTCGCTTCGGCGACGCTCTGCAGCGTGAGGCCCTCGATGCCTCGCTCGGTGAGCAGCGCCATCGCACGATCGAGGATCTGCTCGGTGCGCGCGTCACGCTTCTGCGCGACGCGGCTCGAGGGCTGGCGCGCGGCGAGCTCGCTCACGACACCGCGACCGAACGCTCGGAAGCCGGGCGCGGCATCGGCGCACTCTCCACGGCCTCGGTGGATGCAGCCTCACGCGAGACGCGCTGGCGCTTGCCGACGAGCTCGTAGTCCTCGGCGTATTCGGGGCGGACCTCGCCCGTGGCCTCGTCGACCAGCCAGCGCGGCGCGACGTGGCGCGGCACACGCACGCGCTCGGGCGGCTGGTAGGTGCCGAACAGCACGTCGAAGAGCGGCGAGGTCACGCCGTGGTTGTCGCGCGGCGTCTTGTGGTGGTGCAAGAGGTGGTGCCGGCGCAGCCAGCGGCTGTACGGACCGGTGGGCGCGTGCGTGTGGATGCGCCGGTGCAAGAACTCGTAGGTGCCGTACATCGTCGTGAGGCCCGTGCCGAAGGCGAAGGCGCGGCGCACACCGAGGAAGGGCGCGGTGAGCAGCGTGACCGTGGGCACCGCGACCGCGGCGGCGAGCAGCTTGCGCGAGGTGGGCGCGAAGTACGACGGGTCGGTGTGGTGGGCGAGGTGCTCGGCGTTGAACTCCGCGGCGACGCCGGCCGGAGAGATCATGCCCGCGAGGCTCTTCGCCCGCTGACGCTTGGGCCCGTGGCCGACGAAGCGGTGGATCGAATACTCCGCGGCGGACCAAGCAGCTGCACCGAGCGTGAACCAGACGGGGAACATGGGAGCCTCCGTGGATGAATCGTGATGACGATTCACACAATGAAGAATCAACACGAACCCGTCAAGGGAGAATCGTGAAGTGAGTTCACCTTTCTTGGAGTCGAGGGAACGGGGCGCCCATGCGGGCCTGGTAGAGCACCCGCGCCACGAACAGCGGGTTGCCGAGCAGGTAGCGCCGCGCGAGGCGGCGCGGCTCCTGCGCCATGCGGAAGGTCCACTCGAGGCCCAGGCTGCGCAGCCATCGAGGTGCCCGAGGGATGCGATCGGCGTAGAAGTCGAACAGACCGCCGACAGTGAGCACGGTGACGTTCGGCACCCGAGCGAGGTGCTGCCAGGCCCAGAGCTCCTGTCGAGGGCTGCCCATGCCCACGAGCACGATGGCGCCGCGCAGGCTGCGCAGCCGATCCGCCAAGCCCTCCGCCTTCTTCGCGTCGAGGAAGCCGTCGGAGATGATGGGCACCGAGAGGCCAGGGAAGCGCGCGCCGAGCAGCTCCGCGGCACGCGCAGCGACACCGGGAGCCGCTCCGATGAACACGAGCGACCTCTGCTCGCGGGCGGCCCGCGCGCAGATCTGCGGGAGCATGTCGGTCCCGTTGACGTTGTGCGGGATGGGCGTGCCCAGGATGTCGCCCGCGAGGCGGATCCCCGAGCCATCCGGCCAGACCTGGTCGGCCCGCGCGAAGGCCTCGCGGAGAGCGCCGTCTTCGGCGGCGAGGTTCAAGGCGTGGGCGTGGGCGAAGTGGCACATGCGCGCGCGATCGCTCGGCGGCGTCGCGAAGAGCCGCTCCAGCGCCTCCGCTTCGCTGACGCGGTCGAGCAACGCAGAGACCACGTAGGCGGGTTGGAGCGGCGCGCTCGGACGCGAGTGCGGGGTCTTGGCGGTGGTGTCGTGGGTGAGTCTCATCACGCTTCTCCTGCGGCGATGCACGAGGCCAGCAGCGCCTCGGCGGATCCATCCCAGCTGCGCGCGGCAGCCCACGCCGGGCCTTCTTCGGCGACGCGCGCGCGGAGCGCGAGGTCGAAGGCGGCGCGCTCGAGGGCGCTCTTCATGGAGTCGACGTCGTGCGGGTGACACAGCGCTCCGAGCGGCCCGACGACCTCGGGCAAGGCACCGGTCGACGACGCTACGACGGGGATGCCCATCGAAAGCGCCTCGAGCGCCGGCAAGCCGAAGCCCTCGAAGAGCCCGACCATGGTGACGAGCTCGCTCGCGGCCATGAGCGGGGGGATCGCCTCGGAGGGAACGAAGCCGAGGAACTTCACCCTCGCCTCGACGCCGTGTCGCTCCGCGGCGCGGAGGATCGCGTCGCGAGCGCCCCAGTCCTTGCCGGCGAGCACGAGGTGATGTCCGGCCAGGCGCTCGCTGCGAGCGAAGGCCTCGACGAGCCTGACGTGGTTCTTTCCGGGCGCCTCGAGCCGCGAGACGTAGAGCACGTAGCGTTCGGGCAGCACGAGATCGAGCTCGGCCAGCGAGGCGCGTGCAGCGTCGATCGACATCGCGCGGAAGCGCTCGACGTCGACGCCGTTGGTGACGACGTCGATGGCCGAGGGCTCACGGTGGATCGCGTCCGCGAGGTCGTTGCGGGTCGCTTCGCTGACCGCGACGAGCTTGGGCGCACGCGCGAGCGCGGGGAGCAGGACGTGCTCGAAGTAGGCCATGCGGAAGGGGTCGTACTTGTCGTGGACGTGTCGCTGAGCGAGGTCGTGCACGACACCCACGGTCGGGATGCGGGCGTAGAACGGCATGCGACGGTTCGCGGCCGGGAGGAGCAGGACGTCGCTGCCTTCACGCTTGGCGCGCTCGGGCAGCATGGCGAGGTGGTAGGCGGCGCTCGCTCCTGGAGCGTCGACGACGTCGGGCAGGGTGCTCGTCTCCACCTCTCCGAGCACGTCGGCGTAGGCCTCGAGGTCGGCGCCGGTGCCGTAGACCCTGGTGACACCGCCGCGCGCCGCGAGCGCACGCGCGATGCGCGGCACCATCTCGCGGACGTAGGTTCCGATGCCGCTCTCACCGCGATCGGTGCCGGCGATGCTGATGGCGAGCTTCATGACCGAACCTCTCCTTCTCGAACCGCGCGCACGGCGCGCGCTGGTGCACCGACGGCGACGTGCCGCGGTGGGATCTCGCCTCGCACGACCGAGGCTGTGCCGATGAGCGAGCCCTCCCCGACCTTCGCCCCCGCGAGCACCGTGGCTCCGTTGGCGATGACCGCGTGGTCACCGACGACGGTGCCCTCGCCTCGCTGGATCGTGACGTTGTGCATGAGCGTGCAGCGCTCGCCGACACAGGCGCCGTCGCCCACCACGATGCCGAAGGGGTGCGGCAAGCGGAGGCCGGGTCCGATGTCGTCGGTCCAGACGTCGATGTGATAGACGGCGCGGAGGATCGCGCCGAGCCCGAGGGAGCTGCCGACCGCAGCGCGCAGCGCGGCCGAGCCACGCAGGAGCGCGAGCGGCGCGACGGAGGCGTCGGCGGCGATGGTGCGCCACGAGGCGGGCGCGCCCCGACGCGCAGCGAGCTCAGCGATGCGCGCGAGGTCGGCGCGCAGCCTGCCGAGCTGTACGGCGGCGCCTCCGAGACGCGCGGCGAGGGACTGGGAGCTTGCTCGAGGCGACATGCCCAGAGCGACTGCGAGCCGCGTGCCACCAGGAGCGAGCCTCCGACACGATCACGCGGAGACAGGTTCGCGCCACGCGGAGCCTTGCTGGGGGCTGGCCGAACGCGACCCGGACGTGCCAGCATGAGGGCGGGGGACACGCCGACGCGTCCAGATGCTGCGCTCGCTCACACCTTCGAACCCATCCATCACGTTCCGTTCTGGGACGGGCGACACGAGCTCGATGTTCCCGCCGGGGAGCCACCCGAAGATCGCCGTCGTCGACGACGAAGCCATCCACCGGCGCGTGCTCCGGGCGATGCTGGGCGACGAGGGCTTCGACGTCGTCGAGTTCGAGCGCGGAAGTGAGCTGCTGCGCAGCCCCCTCGCCGAGGTCGCCGTGGTCTACCTCGACCTGGGCCTGGAGGACATGCCAGGCCTGGAGGTCATCCAGCATCTCCACGCGAAGCACCCGGACGTGTCCGTCGTGGTCGTGAGCGCACACCAGGAGATCGACAGCGCGGTCGAGGCGATGCGCGCTGGCGCCTACGACTACCTGACGAAGCCCTTCGGCCCAGAGCGCGTGCTGCTCGCGGCGCGCCGAGGCTGCGAGCGGTGGGCCCTCACCACGAGGGTGCGCATCCTCGAGACCGTGCTCGACGAGCGCGGCCGAGCCCCTGCGATCGTCGGGCGGAGCTCGGCGATGAAGGCGATGCTCCAGCAAGTCGAGCGCGTCGTCGACAGCGAAGCGACGGTTTGTCTGCTCGGCGAGAGCGGCACGGGCAAGGAGCTCGTGGCGCAGACGATCCACGCGCGCAGCCCTCGGGCACAGGGGCCCTTCGTCGCGCTCAACTGCGCGTCGATCCCGGTCACGCTCCAGGAATCGGAGCTCTTCGGGCACGAGCGCGGTGCGTTCACCGGCGCGGTCCAGTCGCACAAGGGCCGCTTCGAGCAAGCCAAGGGGGGCGTGCTCTTCCTGGACGAGGTCGGCGAGATGTCGCTGGCGACGCAAGCCTCGCTGCTCCGCACGCTCCAGGAGAAGACCGTGCGGCGCGTCGGCGGGAGCACGGACATCCCCGTCGATACGAGGATCGTCTGCGCGACGCACCGCGATCTGCGCAAGGAGGTCGAGGCGGGCAGGTTCCGCGAGGATCTGTACTTCCGGCTCGTGGTGTACCCGATCGCGCTGCCGCCCCTGCGGTCCCGGCGCGCCGACATCCCACTCTTGGTGGGTCACTTCCTTCGGAAGCTCGCGGCAGACGTGGGCCGGCCGGTCCAGCGCATCGAGCCCGACGCGCTCGAAGCGCTCGCGCGCTACTCCTGGCCAGGCAACGTGCGAGAGCTGCAGAACGCCGTGCACCGCGCGATGCTCTCCTGCGCGGGCACGGAGATCGAGCTCGGCGACTTGCCCCCCGAGGTGGCAGGCGTGGGGCTCCACAGCCTACCGCCGCCCCCGCCGTCGAGTCACCCGCAGCCCGTGCAGCCCGCACCGCCCTCGCCTCTGTTGGCGGAAGCTGAGGTCATCAAGCTGGTCGATCTCGAGCGGCGCGCCATCGATCACGCGCTACGCGCGACGAAGGGCAACGTGGGTCAGGCGGCGAAGCTGCTCGGGCTGGGGCGCACGACGCTGTATCGGAAGCTCGCCGGCATGGACCTCCACGTGGAGCTCGATCGCGAGGAGTGAGGACGTGACCAGAAATGCCAAACAGCGCTTGGGGCTGGGGCCCCGAGCGCGGCGCGCGGCAGCCGACAACAGAGAATTCTTCGCCGAATTCTCCGCATTTCTCGATTTCTGACGAATAACAAGTCGAAAAGCCGAACCCCTGGGTTCGGCTCTTCTGGTCAGCTATTGAGCGAGGCGCAGCGCCACGCGCCTCAACCGATGCGAGGACGACGAGACGCACGCGACAAGACCTCGGCGAGCAGCTGTGGCTCGTAAGGCTTGAACAGCACGCCGTCGGCCCCGGCGGCGATGCACGCGTCGCGATCGGCCTCGCTCGCGCTCGCCGTCACCGCGACGATCATCGGGCGGAAGAGGTGCGACTGACGGATCGCCTGGATCGCCGCGATGCCGTCGAGCTCTTGGAGGTGGAGGTCCATCAGGACGAGGTCGAAGTCGCCGGCCTCTACAGCCTCGATGGCCGCGCGCCCGCTCGCGACGACGACGGGCGAGATGCCTCGCTTCTCCAGCATCAAGCCGAGGATGCGTTGGTTGAGCAGCTCGTCTTCGACGACCAGCACCGACAGAGCAGAGACGGCCATGAAGGGGCGAGCAGGCGTGGCTGTGTGCTCGGCCTCCACGAACAGCTTGCTCAGGTGGATGAAGCGGAGCGGTCGCGGCAACAGGACGATGTCCGGGTCCGCGACGGCGAAACCGCGTGGCACGCTCAGGAAGAGACCTGGCAGCTCCGCGAGCCCTTCGACCAACCGACGGGCGGACTCGTCACTCCGGTACGTCCCCACGATGCAGGCGTCGAGAATGCGGCGCTCGGACTCCGCGAGCACCTCCGCGACCGAGCCCAGGCGAGACACCTCGGCCCCGAGCCTCGTCAGGCGCAAGGCCGTGGACCGGGCGTGCGTGGGCGACTCGTCGTAGACGGCGATGTTTCGACCGTGGAGCGGGAGGCTGGTCGCCTGGAGCGTCTCGTGAGACGAGGGAGCGGTGCTCGACGAGGCGGAGCGCGGAAGAAGCAGCGAGATGCAGGCTCCTCCTCCGTCGAGAGGCCGGACGCTCAGCTCGGCGCCCAACAACGCGCCGGCCTTGTGCGCGAGCACCATACCGAGGCCGCCGAGGCGGAGGTGACGCAGCACCTGCCTCGAGTCGGTAGCTCCTCCGACGAGCAGCTCGACGAGGCTCGACGCGCGTGCGTTCGTGGTCGTCTCCTCCACGACGAAGCGAGCTCGACCTTCGTGGAGGCCGACGAGCAGGCTGACTCTCCCTGCATCGGTGTGGGCGACGGCCTCGCGGAGCAGATTGGACAGCACTTGTCGCAGACGCGTCGGGTCGACGTGGAGAATCTCGGGCACGTCGCGCTCGACGAGCCCTGCGAGATCGAGCCCCTTACGCGAAGCCGCCTCGGCCACGAGCTCGAGCGCGTCGTCGACCGCGCGGTGGGTGGAGACGACTCCCTGTCGTGCAGCTGCTTCCCCGGTGTCGAGCTCGGTGAAGTCCACCGCGTCCTCGACGAGCTGCGAGAGCTGCCGCGCCGCCGAGCGCAGCACCGCGGAGAGCTCGAGTTGGTCGGGATCGAGCCCAGTGCCCAGCAGCAAACCGATGGCGCCGGTGAGCGAAGCGAGCGGCGTGCGCAGCCCTCGGCCGAGCCCCCCGAGCACGGCGAGCGCGGTCGCGTGGCTCTCGTCGACCGCGCGCTTGGATCGGTCGATCTCCACCTGCATCTCGCGGAGTCGCTCGTTCGCCTTCTCGAGGCGGGCGATGGTCTCCTTCTTTCGGTCGAACAGCGCGAGCAGGTCGTGCGAAGGATCGTGGGGAGAGAAGTCGTCCGGCGTGAGGCCGAGACGGCTGAGATCCTCGTCGGAGGTGATCCACGGGCTCGCCAGGAGCAAGAAGCCCTTCGAGCTCGGCAACTGCACGAGGGTGGCGCGCAGCACGGCTCGAAGCGAGTGGCACTCCAGCGTGAGGGGCCTGTGCTCGAGGCCGAGCAGGGCACCGAGCTCGAGCTCGACCTGCGGGTGGACGACCCTGAAGACGTCGCCGAACGGCGTGGGCAGCACGAACCTCGCGCCCAACATGCGCCGGAGCGAGCGCCCCACCCTCACGATTCGCAGGCCATCGTCGACGAGCAGGAAGAAGGGGGAGCTCGCTTCGATCAAGGCGAGCTGTTCCGGGGCGGTGTGGGCGCTGGATGCGTCGCTCATCGTGGGATCGACCCCGGGTGCGCAGCACCAATGGTGCGCCGCGAGTCGAAGCTCAGGATCGCACGTCGTGAGACCCCGAGCGAGTCTTCACCGCTGCGAGCGCGAGCCGCGTCGTCGCGCGCCGCTGCTGCAAGGCCGCGACGATCGCGCGGGTGTCCCGGCGCTCGGCGCGCCTGGGGCGGAGGCCCAACACCAGCGGGTCGTCGACGGCGAGGTGCTCGCCCGTCTCGATATCGGCCACGCCGGTCGGCTCGACGACCGAAGCCGAGAGCTGCACACCCTCGCCCACGATGACGTCTGGTTGCACGATCACCCCATGCAGGGTCGCACCTCGCTCGACGACGCTGCGCTCGAGCAAGACGACACCCGGACCCACACGCGCGCCGGCCCGGATCACCGCGTCGGCCCCGACGTAGACGGGCGCGGTGAGACGGGCGCCGCGCTCGACCTTCGCCCCACGCGCTAGCCAGATGCCAGGTCGGCTCTCGGCCGCGTGGATCTGCACACCGACCTCGCCGACGGCGGCGTCGGGCTCGAGCCCACCGGAGAGCACCAGAGCGGCGAGCTCGAGCGCGTCGAGCGCCGTCGGGAGGGAGACGCCCCACCCAGGGGCTTGGGCCTCGTCGACCGCCGGCGCGTCGGGCAGGAGCACGGTGATGTGCCCTGGTGGGAGCATCGCGAGCTCGTGAGGGCGCCGCAGCTCGAAGCGCGTCGAGCGGTGGAGTCGAGGCAAGAGGCGCAAGACGTCGACGCCGCCGAGCACGTGGGACGGCACGAGCAGCAGCGGCCCGCGCTGCCCTAGGCCAGCACGCCGGGCGAGCTCCTCGGGGCTGCGCGGCGTGCGCGTGACGACGCGCTGCACACCGGCCGTGAGCGCGAGGTCGGCGTCGAGAGCGCGCACGATGGTGGCGTGCTCGGCGCTCGGCGAGAGCTCGACGGCGACGCGCTCGGCGCCGATCTCGCGCAGCCACTGCAGCTGCCTCACGAGGAGCGGGCGGCCAGCGACGTCGTAGGCGCCAGCATAGGGTGCGTCGGGGCTTCGGTAGATGATGGCGTCCATGACTGGTTCCTCCCAAGCTCGTCGCGCGGGTCGCGCGCGCGTGTCAGTAAGCGCCCTTGCCGCCGAGCACCGCGGGGATCGTCTTGAGCGCGATCTTCAGCTCGTCCTTCGGCGTGGTCGTGTCGATGTAGGTGAGGTCGAGCTCGACCTGCTGCTCGAAGCTCAGATCGCTGCGTCCACCGACCTGCCAGAGGCAGGTGAGTCCCTGCGGGACCTCGAGGCGGCGGAGCGCGCGCGCGTCGTACAGCGCGACCTCACGCCACACGGCCGGGCGCGGTCCGATCAGCGTCATGTCGCCGCGGAGCACGTTCCAGAGCTGCGGCAGCTCGTCGATGCTGAGCTTGCGCATCACGCGGCCGACGCGCGTGACGCGCGGGTCGACGCGAAGCTTGAAGCGCACACCGTCGGTCGAGGCTTTCTGCGCGGCGGCGAGCGCGGTCTTCATCGCGTCGGCGTCGGCGATCATCGTGCGCAGCTTCCACATGCGAAAGCGCTTGCCGCCCGCGCCGATGCGCTCCTGCGCGAAGAAGACAGGTCCCCGGTCGTCGATCTGCTGGGCGATCGCGACGATCAGGAAGATCGGCGCGAGCAGGACGAGCGCAGACCCGGCGACCAGCACGTCGATCGCGCGGCGGACGCGCGGCGAGAAGTCGCGTGCGCGGAGCCGGAGCCAGAGCGAAGCACGCCTGAGCCACGCGGCGACGTGGGAGCGACGCTCGGGCACGACGAGGCGCGGCGCGCCGAGAGAGGGCCGGAGGCTCTTGCGGGGGATGACGCTGGTGCTCATGTCGACCTCACTTCCGTGCTGGGTGACGTTGCGAACTCGGTGCCACCGCGTCTGCCGCGGAATCCGCTGTAGTGCTCGTGCGGAGCTCGGCTCGGTGCGTCCGAGGCGTACCGGATCGGGACGCTGGATCAGGTGGTTTCGGGTGAGGGCATCGCGCGTACCGTGAACGAGGCCACGTCGCCGACGCGGTCGGGCATCGAGCCCAGAGCGGCGTCGGCCCCGATGAGCACGGCTGCTACCGCGGGGTGCGCGAGCCCACCGAAGCGAGCGCGCAGCTCGAGCGCGGAGGACGCGCCCGAGGTGGCGACGATCACCACCTGCGAGGCGTGCCGGACGACGCGCCGGTTTCGTGGCGCGCTCGGGTCTTCGACGATGCAAGGCTCGCCGAGCGCGAGGCTCGAGGCCTGTACCTCCGCGGCGATCCGTCGGGTGCAGTCGAGCGAGGCCGCGTCGGCTGGCAACCACACGACGTCGGGGTCCTCGCCGAGAACGTCGACCAGGTCGAAGGCGAGGGTCTCGAGCGCGGCCTCGTCGCTCTTCGGCCAAGGCGACACGGCCACGACCGGCGCGCCGCTCCAGAACGCGAGCTCTCGACTCGAGGAGATGCGCCCACGTGCGAGCTCGCGCCCGATGGCCCAGACGACGCCGAGCAAGAGGGCGACGAGCGGCGTCGCGAGCACGACGAGCTTGCGCGAGCTCGAGGTCGGAAGATCGGGCGCGCGCGGCGCGGTGAGCACACGGAAGCCGGGGGCCGGCGAGCGCGCGACGTCTCGCGCCACGCTGGCGAGCGCCTGGAGCTCCGTCAAATGCCGCTCGGCGACCTTGACCCGCCCTTGGAGCCTCGCGACCTCGCCCTCGACCCGCGTGAGCTTGGTGACCTGCTCGTCGGCGTTCTTCGCGAGCTGCTCGTAAGAGCCTTCACGCGTTCCCGCCTGCAGCTCACCCGCCTTGGCCTCGGCGAGGTTCAGCTGGATGGCCTCCCACTGAGGGTTGCGACCCACGGTGCGCTCGGAGCGCGCGATGAAGTCTTTCGAGCCCGCGCGCTTCGCGAGCGACTCGATCTCCGCCGAGAGCGAAGCCACCTTCGGGTGATCGGCCGCGAGGCGACCCTGTAGCGCCGCGAGCTCGGCGCGCGCCTCCGCGAGCCGCTTCTGGTCCGGGTGGAACTCCTTCTCCGCGAGCAACGCGATGGGCGATTGGTCTCGCGCGGCGTCGACGAAGATGCGGATGCGAGCGCGCTGGCCCTCGGCCTCGGCCCGCGCGAGGTCGGCCTCCGCGCGGAGACGGCCGGCGTGGTCGAGCGCAGCCTGCCGTTCGATCGACAGATCGAGGATGCCATGCTCGCTCCGGAAGGCGTCGAAGGCGCGCCGCTCTGTGTCGAGCTCCGACTGCGCGGCGCGCGCGTTCGCCTCGAGCCTGGCGAGCTCCTCCTCGCTGCGCTTGCGCTCCACGGCGACGCGGTGCTCGAGGAACACCTCGACCACGGCTCCGGCGAGCGCGGCGGCCTGCTCCGGGTCATCCGAAGCGGCGGCGATCGTGAGCAGGTTGGAGTCGCGCCCCGTCTTCACCTCGACCGCGCGCCCCAGGCCCTCGAGCGTCGTGCCCAGGGCGAGGCGCTCGCGCACCGCCGAGAGGTTCTCGGGCAGCTTCACGCTCTCCGCGAGCGTCTTGAGCTCGCGGTCCGCACCCATGTCGACCGCGTTCGCCGTGACGCTGCGCTCCCAGGCGAGCACGGCGGAAGCGTCGTAGCGACGGGGAACCACCGTCTTCGCGGCGACCGCACCCACCGCCGCGCCTGCGACGAGCAGCGCGAGCAAGACACGGTGGGCGCGCGCGACGGCGACGATGAGCCGTCGCGGGTCGACGGGCAGCCCGCCGACGCCTGAGGCGCTGGGTCGCTCTTCGGTGGGGTCAGCTTGATCGTCGAGCATGGTGGTCGCTCCGGCGGGTTCGCGTTCAAGCGAGCGGACGAGGCGGCAGAGACAGGAGCTTCGGCAGGGGAACGGAGCGAGGTGCGTCGTCGCGCGCGTGCGCGCTGCGCGCCGCGTGCACGAGCTCGCGTTCGATCGCCTCGACGTAGCGCTCGAGCGAAGCGCGCTCGTCGAGCATGCGCTGCCCAGCCTTCACGAGCTCCGGGCCGAGCGAGGGCTCGGCGACGAGGCGCTCGACCGCGGCGGCCATCGAGCCCGCGTCGGGGGCGACGATGCAGTTCTCGCCGTCGCGGAGCAGCTCGGCGGCTCCTCCCATCGGCTTCGCCACCACGGGCAGACCGCAGGAGATCGCCTCGAGGTAGGTGAGGCCCAGCGGCTCGGCCCAGCGTGAGGGGAAGAGGAAGACGTCGTGGGCGCGCATCAGCGCCGGGAGCGCGCCGCGATCGACCTGACCGAGGAAGTGCACGCGCTCGGCGACGCCACGCTCTCGCGCGCGTCGCTCGAGGGCCTCACGCTGATCGCCCGCTCCAGCGACGCTGAGCGTCGCCTCGCGATCGGCGAGCTCGGCGAGCGCATCGATCGCGACGTCGCAGGCTTTGGTCTCGTGGAGTCGGCCCGCGAAGAGGAGCTTCGCCCCCTTCGGCACCGCGCGAAGCTCTCGCGCCGCGAAGAGCTCCCGATCGACGCCCTGGTAGCTCACGACCCCCTCGGGCACGGGCGCGCCAGCGCTCTTCATCGCCTCACGCAGCGCCTCGCTCACGTAGACGGCCCGTTCGAAGTGCACGCCTGCCCAGCTGCGCGCCGCGAGACGCCCTCGCTCGCCGAGGCCCCAGATGGCGCGCTTCAAGGGGCTGCCGCCTTCCGCCGGTCGATGCGCGAGCAGCCAGTCGTCGTTGAAGCTGAACACCACGGGCACACCGCGTCGCTGCAGCGCGCGCACGGCGTGCAGGCCGAGCCTGCGCAGGGAGAACACGACGGCGGCGTCGAAGGGACCGAGCTCGTCGATCAGCTGTTCGGTGGCTCGCTCCTGGTCGGAGGCGAGCAGCCCGTGTCGGACGCGATCGAGCGAGGCCCGCTCACCGAAGGCGCGCACGAGGCGCAGCCGGCGGTGGACCCAGCCGGGGTCTTCGGCCTGGTCGGCGCCGGTCGTGAGCACGTGGACGACGTAGCCGTAGCCCCGAAGCGCCTGCGCGACGTCTCGCGCGAGCAGCTCGTAGCCGCCGAGCACATCGGGAGGGAAGAGGTTGGAGACGAGCAGGATTTTCATGGCATCCTCCACCTCGCACGCGCCGTGCCATCGCTCCATCGACCATGCGCACACCCACCTCGCTGCTGCTCGTCGCGCTGCTCGCCTGCGGGCCCTCGCTGCCCGTCGCGCCGAGCGACGCCTCCGACGCCTTCGGAGCCGCGCAGAGGGTGGAGCTCGAGGGCGTGGACCCGAGCGCGGCGAGCGCGCCCTTCGAGCTCTTGCCCGGCGACGTGGTCGCGTTCCGCAGCGTCTCGGCGGAGCCGCTCGAAGCCACCGAGCTCGTCGTCGACGACGCGGGGCTCTTGCACGTCCCGCTCGCCGGGCCCGTGGGGGTCGGCGGCAAGGACCTGAGCTCCGCGGCGCGGGAGGTCGAAGCGGCCGTGCAGGCCTACGATCGCTTCGCACGCGTCACGCTGACGCTCGTGCGCCCGGCGGGGCACCGCGCGACCGTCCTGGGCGCGGTCACGTCGCCAGGAGTCGTCACCTTGCAGCCAGGCATGCGCCTCGCCGACGTGCTCGCGACCGTAGGCGGCCCCAGGGTCGAGACCAGCGGCGAGGAGATGGTCGAGATCGCCGACCTGGCTGCGGCCCGCGTGGTCCGCGAGGGTGTCGCGCTCCCGGTGAGCCTCGCCTCCGCGATGCGAGGCGAGCCGCGCCACAACGTGCTGCTACGCGCGGGCGACCTGATCTACGTGCCCTCCACCCGAGGAGAGACCGTGAGCGTGCTCGGCCTCGTGACGAAACCGAAGTCGGTGCACCACCACCCCGGACTGCGCCTCTCGGAGGCCATCACCAAGGCCGGCGGTCTCGCGCCGGGGGCAGACGGCGGCGACGTGCGGGTCGTCCGGGGGCCGCTCTCGGCGCCGAAGGTCTACACGGCCAGCATCTCGGCGCTCTTCGCAGGCGAAGCGGCAGACGTCGAGCTCGTGAAGGGAGACGTGGTCTTCGTCACCGAGCACTGGTTCGCCTCGGTGAGCGACGTGATGAGCCGCCTCACACCGTTGCTCGCTGCGACCGCGATCGGTGTCGCCGTCGCGCGCTGAGCAGGCGGGGAGCATGCGAAGCGAACGCTCGGGCTGAGGCTCGGCGCGTCGCGGGTGTTCCGAATCGGGACACGAGGTACGCCCGCCTGAGCGCGAGACCACGAGCCGGGGAGGAGGAAGCCGGGGCCCGCGGTCTCGCGCTCGGCGAGACGTCTTTCAGCGCGCGGTCACGCGCAGCGCCCAGGGGCGGCTCCGCAGCGTCTCGGGCATCGCGTTCGTGACGCGCGGCGCGGACGCCGTGGTGCTCGGGCTGAGGTGCCAGCCCGTGGCCGAGGTGCCCCGGCTCGTCGCCCAGCCCTCGAAGAGTGGGTAGGCTTTGCGGATGTCGACCCGCTCGAGAGGGAAGCGCCAGCTCGAAGGCAGCAGCAGGGCGAAGGGCCTGCCGGCGCCGTCGACGAAGCTGTCTTTGCCCTCCTCGAAGGGCAGGTTGCCGGGACGATCCTCGAAGCCTGACTTGCCAGGCAGGTGGATGTCCCACATCTCGGATCCGTGGATCGCGAGCAGGTAGGGGTCGTAGGGCGGGGCGCCGAGCGGGGCGCGCACCACCGCGTCGTCGAAGCTCGCGATGAAGCGCACCGACGCCGCGGCGCCGTCGAGCTCAGGTGAGGTGGTGTTGCTGTACGGTCCGCTCGACGGAGACAAGGCCCGCTGGGTGCTGGCAAAGAGGCCGTCGATGCGCACGCGTAACCCGCCGTCCGTGTCGCCCAGCAGCTCACTGAGCTCCTGAGTCGGGTCGAGCTCGCTCGACTCCACGAAGGGCGCGAAGCGCTCGAAGTCGATCGTGCCGCTCGTGCTGAGCGGAAGACCCTCGATGGCGACGCCGAGCTGGTGGTCCAGCGTCGCGCCACGCGCGAAGAGGTGGAAGGTCCCGGAGACGTCCTTGAGGCGACCTTTGGCGTCGAGCACCTCCTCGAAGGCGAGCTGGACGACGGCGTCGTTGTAGTCGGCGTCGCCCACGTCGGGGTAGCGATCCTCGAAGGCGAGCGTCTGCCATCCCGTGGGCGGCGTTCGTACGATGAACGCGCGATCGGGATCCTGAGGGAAGTAGTCGGCGAGGCCCTCGACGCCGTCACCATCAGGATCGGGATCGTCGGAGGCGTAGTAGGGGATCTCCGTGCGATCGATGGCCTCGATCGGGTTGCTACGTACGATCATCACCAGGTCGTTGAAGTCGTTGTCGCTACCGGTGTCTCGCCGCTGATCCTCGAATCCCACGAGCACGAAGTCCTCGCCCCCGAGGAAGCCCGGCCGACCGGCCACGCGCAGCATCGCGACGTGACGTCCTCGATCCTCGAAGCCGGCGCTGATCTCGGGGTTCAGCACGTCGAGTGTCGTCATCACGCGCCAGGCCGCGTTGTCCTTCGACGTGGCGAAAGGGAGCTTGGGGTTGGCAGGGTCCCAGCCGTAGACGGACGCCGTGCTCTTCTGCCAGCCGTTCGACACGATGAAGAAGCCGACCCGCTCGCCTGGTTGGAAGACGCGGATCGCCCCGGAAGCGTCTCGAAGCGTCACGGTGTCTCCGGTGCTGAGCTTGCCGCCACCCCAGCCCTTGTTGGGGTCGGCGTAGGAGGCGTTCGGGAAGACGAGCTGTCGATCGACGATCTGGATCGTGGAACCATCGCTCGTATACGTGAAGTACCCGAGCGAGTTCAGGTAGCCCGCGCCTTCGTGGACGAAGCTGAGCATCACGTTCGCCGGCTCGACGATGACCAGGTTCGGGTCGAAGCTCCCAGAGAGGTAGGAGCTGCCCACCTGGCTGCTCTCCGGGAGCACCTCTCCGACGATCGCCAGCACCTCGCTGGGGATCGCGACGAAGTCGTCGATGAAGCCTCGTTCGTCGATGCCGGCGACGACGGCTTGGGCGGGAGCGGCGAAGGACGTGGCCCCGAGCGCAGTGAGCGCCATCAGCGCGCGCGTCCTCATGGCGACACCTCCTCGTCGAAGCTGAGGTCGAGCGCCCTCAGCGCCTCGACCGGCACCCTCCGGATGAGCGAGGGCGCGAAGTGGCCTAGCTGCGACTGCCGCTCTGGGTCGTCGAACGCCGCGCGTAGACCGCGCTTCTGCACGACGACCTCGACCTCGCCTTCGTCGGCCAGGAGCGAGAGCGGCGTGTCGACCAGACCGAGCGCGTCGGAGCGACCGAGCGCGAGCACGCCGCCGCCATTACGTTCGAGTCGACGCACGGTGAGAATGGCGCCTTCGACCGGCGCCTTTCCCACGCGCACGCGCGCGAGCATGCGGTCGGAGCGCACCGCGCTGAACGCAGGTTCCGCATCCACATTCTCGTCAGGTGAGTCGGCCGCGCAGGCGGATGCACCGATCGAAGCGAGGACGGCGACGAGTATCCCGGAGGGCGTGTTGAGCTTGCGCATGAGCTGCCGCTTCTGCGAAGCCCGTGCCGAGGCTCATCCGGCGCAAGCCCTGCGCCTCTCGACACACGAACCCTCCGCGCCACGGTACTGGCACGTGAATTCGTGCTGCAATGGCCCTCCCCTCGGGCTCAGACCCGAACAGTGCGCCTCGGCGTCGTCGTCGCCCGTGTCTCGCGCGTCCCGCCTTGGGATCGATGAGACGGCATTCCGGCGCGCTTCGTTGCGGAAGCGGCTCGCCTCGGGGCGTCGATACCGAAGGCTGCCGCGAAGGCGAAGAGGATCCAGAAGAGCTGGGAGAGCTGGGTGATGCGCAAGGCCCATTCGAGCTTGCCCTGCAGCAGCGTGGCGGCGATCGACGCGGCGACACCGAGCGCGAAGTCGCCATTCACGCCAGGCCGACGAATCGCCCCGCGGAGCGCCCACCACAAGGGCGTGAGCACCAGCCATACGAAGCTGGCAAGCCCCAGCCACCCGAGCTCGGCGGCGGTGAGGTAGTAGAGGTTGTGGACGATGCCGCTGCGGTCTCCCTCGGGCAGGCCGACCTGGGCGCCGACGCCACCCGCCTCGAGCGTGTGTGAGAACATGTTGAGCCCCACACCGGAGGGGCGCTCTTTCAACATGTGCGCGGCCGCCTCTTCGAAGAGCTCGCGCGCCTCCTCCGAAGACTTCGGCGCGTGGAGGAAGCGCTCGACGATCGTGTCGTAGGCTTTGAGCAGAACCGCGGCGAGCGCGAGCATGGCGAGCCCGGCCATCTTCGCCTTTCGCGTGGTGGGCCTGCGCGCCAAGGAACCCACGAAGACGACACCACAGCCGAGCACGAGCATCGCCATGCCGCCACGCGAGAGCGTGAGCAACACCGCGAGCGCTCCTGCGCCGAGCACGGCGATCGCGAAGCGGCCGCCCTTGCCATTGAGCACCAGCGCGAAATAGCTGGGCGTCACCATGTTGGCCGCCATCGCGAGGCTGTTCTGGTGCGAGAACGGCCCTGGCGCCTGGAGATAGCCGAGGCCGTAGCGCTGCCACAAACACAGCCCGGCGGCATAGAGGATGCCCGCGCCCAGGCCCTGGTGAATGGCGCTGCCGAGCTTCGCGTCGCGGATGGCGCGGACGAGCACGTGGAACAAGAGGTAGAGGCGCAAGAGGCGGAACAAGCCGAAGCCCGCATAGAGCGGGATGTCGGCCCGGACGACGGAGAGCGCCGCCACCGCGAGATAGGCGTAGCGCGCGAGCGGCATCGGGGTGCCGCTCGAGCTCGGTGGGAGCGCGATCCAGAGCGATACGAGGAGGAAGTCGACCAGGGTGAGCTCGAGCCCGCGCGCGTCGCCTCGGTAGGCCTCGTAGGAGATGAGGTTGATCGAGACCAGATGGAACGGCAAGAACCCGATCGCCATCGCCAGGTAGCGCGCGATGCGTGGATCCCGGGCCGCCGCTCTCCCCAGCGGCGCCACGACGGCCAGCATGAAGGCGAGCGCCACCCACTTCACGTGGCGCTCGGCTCGCGGAAGGCACCAGCCACCACGCGCGCTCCTCAGGCCACGAGCGCACTGGGCGCGAGGCGCCCGGCCGCGCGCTCGAGGATGCCGGCGAGCTGCTCGGCCGCACGGCGATGGTCGAAGCGGGCCGCCGACGCGAGCGCTCGCTCTCCCGCCGAGGCATCCGCGACGAGCAGGCGCACACCCTCGGCGATCGCCCGCGCATCGAGCGGTGGCACGAGCACGCCGCTCTCCGAGGGATCGAGCCACTCCGGGATGCCGCCGTGGGCCACTCCGACCACGGGCCTGCCGCGCTGCATGGCCTCGACGCCGATGAGACCGAAGGGCTCGGGCCAGCGAGATGGAACGATGACGACCGAGGCCGCGTCGTAGGCCTCGTGCACGCGCTCGGGCGGCAGATAGCCGAGGAAGCGCACCCTGCCCGGAGCGACGCGTCGAGCGTGCGCCTCGAGCTCGGCGCGCGAAGGACCGTCGCCTACCACGTCGAGCACGTGCTCGGTGGGGAGCGAGGCGAGCGCGTCGATCGCGAGGTCGAAGCCCTTGCCGCGCAGGAGCTGCCCCATCACGAGCAGGCGTGGTGTGCGAGGCCGAGGCCTCAGCGGCGCGTCGGCGGCGGGCAGCACCGGGTGGAGCACGTGCACCCTGCTGGGTTTGACGCCTGCGTCGACGAGGCGGTCGCCCACGTAACGACTGCAGGCCACGAAGGCCGCGCGCTGGGAGAGGCGCCGGGTCTCCCTGGCGAGCGCGAGCGGGTCCGCGATCGCGATGGGGAATCCCTCTCGCCTGCGCACCACGGCGCAGCCACGCAATACGCACCCGACGCCAGGGGTGCGGTGACAGGGAGACCTGTCGATCGGCAGGTAGCGGTGTGAGCGCACGCAGGTGTGGTCGTGGTCGTGTGCCGCGACGACGACGGGCACGTCGCCGAAGGGCTCGAGCTCGTCGGCCGAACGGGCGCGCTGCACGTAGACGACGTCTTGGTCTTGCGCGAGCGCACGATCGTTCGACGCGCCCACGCGATCGAAGCCTGCGGCGAAGCCCTCCGGGTCGCGCGCGACCGTGGGGCCGTGGAGCAGCGTCAGCTCGTGACCGAGCGCGCGCAGGCTGGCCGCGAAGCCGTGGGCGTAGCGCTCCAGGCCGCCCTGGAAACCCAGCGAAGGCGTCGCGATCCCGATCTTCACGAGGCCCTCGAGATCGAGCGCGCGGTGAGCGCGGCGGCAGCGGACCCGACGATGGTGACGAGCACGCTCGCGAGCAGGCTCAGCGCGAGCCCCTCCGCGAGGCGCTCGATCCAGCTGCCGAGCGCGAGCGCGACCGTGCCCGCCGCGAGCGCGGGACCGAGGAAGCGCAGCGGCCGGAGCCACGCGAAGAGCGAGCGAGCACGGTGCCAGAGCCAGACGCTCGTGAAGAGCGTACCCACCAGAGTTCCCCCCGCGACCGCGAGCACGCCGTAGGTTCGCACGCCCCCGACCGAGATGGCGACGTTGATCGCGTAGCCGACGACGAGGGGGAGCGCGGCGTCCCACGTGGAGCGTCCGGCGATGGTGAGCGCCGAGGCGATGGTCTCGTGCGAGGCCGCCACGACCGCGGCGGCGCCGAGCAGGGCGAGCGCCAGGGGAAGCTCGGGCCGGAGCGCGGCCTCTCCGGCCCAGGCGTGCAAGAGCCCTTTGCCCGGGAGCGCGAGGGCCGCCATGCCCGCCGCCACGAGACCACCGAGCAGGGCGGTGCCGAGGCGCACGGCCGACTCTCGCTGCGAGGGGTCGCCGAGCCGGTGGAGCAACGCGGAGCTCGCCTGCTTCGCGATCGTGAAGGACTGGTCGACGGCGCGCGAGGCGACGCCGTAGGCCGCGACGGCCGCGAGCGGCGCGGTGGCGGCCAGCAGCGCGACGTCGAGCCTCAAGGCCAGCATGCCACCCACGGCGATCGAGAAGGCCGCGGAGCCTTCTTTCACGGCTTCGCGCGCGACCTCGATCGAGCTCGGGCGCCTCGGCCAGAGGGGCAGCTCCGGATCGAGCAAACGCGCCGCGCGCACCGAGCCGGCGGTCTCGACGAGCGCCGACGCGAGCAACGCGGAGGCGACCGCGACGAGGCTGGGTGCGAGCGCCAGCAGCACCGCGGTGAGCGCCACCTGGGTCGTGGCGCCGGCGGCGCGCAGCTTGGCGAGCGTCGAGATCGCACCGCGCGCGAGCAGGATGCTTCGGTAAGGCATGCCCCAGGCGAGCACCAGCCCAGCGGCGAGCGTGGGCGCCACGGCCCGCGCGATGTCGCGTGCCAGCGCTGCGTCGGCGTTCGGGAGCTCGCTGAGCGCCCAGCTCGCGAGGCCGATGGGCAAGGAGACGACCGCGATCGACGCGAGCGCGACGCCGACGAGCTCTCGCGCGCGCTCTTGCTCCTGGCGCAGGCTGGCGCGCTGTGCGGCGGCGCTCAGCCCGAGATCACTGACGCCGAGCAAGAACGCCGACATGCCGAGCAGCGCCCACGCGCCGAGCGCTTCGGCGCCGAGCCGGTGCGCGACCAGAGGGATGACGAGCAGCCCCGCGAGCGCGGACACCGCGTGACGCGCGAAGGCGGAGCCCACGTCGACGATCGTGCGTCGGGCGCTCATGACGACAGCCCGAGGTGACGCTCCACGAGCGGCGCGACCGATCGGAGCGAGTCGATTCCATCGGGGAGCGCAGCGTCCGACAGGAGCGCAGCGCGCGTGGTGCCTGCGCCGAGCGCGTAGCCGTGCATGCCGCGCGCGATGCCGCCGAGATCGCTGGGAGCGAACATCGAACCCTCCGGCAGCACCGCGATCGCGTCACCGTAGGGCGCGCCCGCCGTGGGGACCCCCTGCGCCGCGAGCTCGTCGGCGCCGAGCCAGGTCGCCCGAGGCGCCAGGCGCTCCGTCGCGGTGCGCGCGCGCTCGAGCTCGTGAGGGCTCCCCCAGAACCTCGCCATCGTGGCGTCCACGAAGAGGCGCGCAGAGCTCGCGCGTCGGATCGACGCAGGGTCGACACCAACGCGGATGTCCGACATGCCGTGGTCGCCGACGACGAGCGTGAGCAGCTCGTCGGTGCCGCGCGACATGCGCTCGCGCGCCTGCTCGACGAAGCGCTCGATCCTCGCGAGCGCGGCGCGGGGTCGCGCACCGTCGTTGCCTTCGGCGTGCAGCGCACCGTCGAGCTCGGCCGCATAGAGGAAGGCCAGATCGGGGGGATCGCGCTCGAGCACGCGGAGCGCCTCGGCGAAGCGCTCCGCCTCGCGGGACTGCCACGGCGACGCGTAGACGCCGAGACCCGCGCTGCGTGCGCGCGCGAGGAAGGTCGGCGCACCACCGAGCTCCCGTGCGGCGAAGATGTCCTCGCGCTCCGGCACGTCGACCCAAGCGAAGTGCTCGGGCGGCAGCTTGTGGAGCGCGAAGTAGCCGGTGTAGCCACGATGAGCTGCGAAGCGAGCGCCGACCCACCTCCGGAACGCGCCGCGCTCGTGCACGACGCGCGGGAGCAGACCCATCCAGCGGAGCGGCGCGAGGCTCGAGCCGGAGGTCTCGGCGCGCTGGAACAAGCACATGCGCCCGTGCACCGACGCCGAAGCGCCGGTGAGGATCGTCGCGAGGGCCCCGCTCGAGTAGCCGAGCACGCCCGCGAGCTCTGCGCGGTGCGGCAGCCCGCCGAAGCGCGCTCCGAGCCGCTCGAGCTGCGAGGGGCCGAGCGCATCGACGAAGACCACGAGGACGCGGCGAGACATGGTTCAGCCTCCCTGGGCGCGTATCGACTCGAGGCCACGAAGCAGCAGCTGGTCGTCGACGCTCCGGTCTCCCGTGATGCAAACGGAGAGCCACCTTGCCGCCGAGGCCCTCGCCAGCTCGGCGTCGGGGTCGTAGGCGAGCGCGATCGAAGCGCGCGCCATGCGCTCGCGTGGGTGGAGCCAGTCTGGGTGCGAGGTCCCGACGAGCGCCTGCAGCGCGGTGCTGCGCGCGCGGCTCAGCGGGTGAGCGTCCGAGAGCTGGAACATCGGGCGCTCCCCGTCGACGACGCTGAGCAGGGTCGGCGCGAGCTCGAGCCGCCGAGCCTCGAAGGCGAGGTGGTGGTTGCGCACCAAAGCGATGCGGAGCTCGCGCCACGCCGTCTCGTGTTTGGGCGCTTGCCAGAGGTCGGGCCGCAAGCGAAAGGCCGCCGCGTCGGCGTAGGCGACGCTCGTGAGCTCCAGCCTGGGGTCGAGCGCCGCGAGCTCGGCGAGCTTCTGTGCGCGCGCGGCGACGTTCGGAGCGTAGAGGCGACGCTCGAGCAAGAGCGCGTCGCCGGCCGCGAGCACCGACTTGTGGATGTGGCGCCGGAAGCGGAGCGGGTCTTCGGAGGCACCGGTGAGGCGCGAGAGGGCGAGCCCCGTGGCGCGGTTCGCGAGCAGCCGACCCGCCTCTTCGAGCGGCACCTCGCGCAGGGCGACCCGCCCCCGAGGCACGAGCCCGCTCGGACCCCAGAGCATGCGGCCGCCGCCCAGCGCGACGTCGAGCCAGAACAGCGTCTTCGGCGGCTGCTCGAGCACGCTCCTCGCGACGGGCCAGAGGTCCACGTCGACGCCCACCTCGGCCGACAGCTCGTGTCCGAGGCGCGCGAGCGGCTCACGCAGCCTGCGCGGCTGGCCCTCGACGACCGCCACGAGGTCGAGGTCGTTGTACGGGACGAGCCGGCCTTGGCGTTCGACGAAGCCACCCTCGTCGCGGGCGAAGCTCCCCACGAGCATGACGCCCACGATCCCCGGGATGCGCTCGACGACGCGCTCGGCGACCTGCTCGAGCATCGTGTCCAAGCTGCTGCGTAGCGCCCGCTGCGTATTGGGCGTCGGGCGCGCCGAGCTCAGCGTCTGGATGTTCATGACCTACCCCCTGTTCTTCTGCCTGCGTAGTAGCCACCTGCTTGCGCGAGCCGGACGGCGAGCGCCTGCCCACCGATCAAGCCTTGCCGGGCGTCGCGCACGAGCGCACCCACGAGCGGGCGCGCGAAGTCGTCGACGAGCGACGGTGGGCCGAGCTCGTGGATCCGTCGATCCGCGGCCCCCTCGCCACGACGTCGACGGATCAAACCCTTCAGATCGTAGTCGTGCGAGTGCTCGAACTCCGCCTCGGGCACGTAGCGCACCTCGTGTCCTTCACCGAGGATCTGGCGCGTCCACGCGACGTCCTCCGAGTACGGCAAGGTCTCGTCGAAGGGCCAGCGCGCCCACACGGAGCGCCGTACCGCGCTCGCCACCATCGAGAAGAACCGCCCGTGCCGCACGTCGACCGGCTGCGTAGGCCCGAAGGCGCGCGCGTACTCCGCGCGCACGAGCGGGTCTGCACCGGGCCTCGCGAGCTGTCGCCCGAAGGTCGCGCCCAAGCTCGGAGCGCCCTCGAAGGGCGCGACGAGGCGAGCGAGCGCGTCGTCCGACTGCGGGATGGCGTCCGCGTTCACGAACGCGACGACCGGAGAGCTCGTGAGGCGCATGCCTCGGTTGAGCACCGCCCCGGGAACGTAGGGCCCAGGCTCGCGTGGCAGGGTGCGCACGCCGAAGCGCTGCGCGACCTCCAGCGATCCGTCGGTCGAGCCGTCGTCGAGAAACAGCAGCCGCGCGAGCACACCACGCTGCTTCAGCAGCGACTCGAGCGCGTGCTCCACGTGCGGCATCTCGTTCTTGCACCGCACGACCACGTCGACGATCTGAGCTTCCATGACCGATCTCCTCCCTCCACGAATCAGGCCGCGCGCCCCTGAGATCGCTCAGCGAGCACTTCGCGGTAGAGCCCCGCCGTCCGCTGCGCGACCGCATCCCAGCTGAAGCGCCGTTCGACGAGCTCGCGCCCACGCTGCGAGATCTCTGCACGCGCCGGGCCATCCGCGAGAGCGCGCTCGATGCCCCTGCTCCACGCTTCCACGTCGAGCGAGTCGAGGGCCCAGCCCGGCTCGCCGAGCGCGTCGGCGAGATCTGCGAGACCGCTGCGCCGCGCGAAGAGCACCGGCCGCCGAGCCGCCCAGGCCTCGAGCACGACGAGCCCGAAGGCCTCGTGGATCGACGGCGTGATCGAGAGCGTCGCCCGCGCGAGCAGGTCGGGGATCGCCGAGGGCTGCACGTTCCCGAGGAAGTGCACGCGCTCACGCACCCCGAGCTGGCTCGCCTCCTGCTCGAGCCTCGCGCGTTCGTCGCGGTCGGTCTCCGCGCCGACGAAGACGAGCCGAGCCTGCTGGCGCACACCGGCGAAGGCCGCGAGCGCGAGGCGCTGGTTCTTCTGCTCCGAGAGCCGACCGACGAGCAGCACCACCGGGTCGTCGCCGAGCTCCGGCCAGCGAGCGCGCGCCCGGTCCTCGTCACCCGCGGCGAAGCGCTCGAGGTCGACCCCGTGGTCGAGCCGCACGGCGCGATCGCCGATGCGCTGCGCGAGCGCAGCGCGCTCCTCTTCGTTGAAGCAGATCACCCTCGCCGCGTCGTCGATCACCCTGCGCGAGCCGAGCAGCCAACCGAGCGGCTTGCCGAGATCGATCGTGCCCGCGAGCCGACGCTCGACGTCGCTGCGCAGGATCTCGGGCGCGCCGAGCAGTGGACCGTGGACCGAGACGACGTAGGGCCGGCCCGTGAGCCGCATCGCCGTCCTCACGCCACCACCGATGCGCCCGAGCGTGTGGACGTGCGTGAGCGCGAGCCCGGGGTCGAAGCCGAGCCGGAGCGGCTCCTCGATCGACGCGATGTTGCCGGACATCTCCCAGAGCGCCCGGCGTTGCGCGCCGCTCGCGAGGAAGGGCGTGAACGCGTGAAACCTCCGGAGCGGCACCCAAGGCGCGAGCGCGCGGTCTTGGGCCTCGGGCCCGGTGGGCGCGTGGACCTCGGCTTCGAAGCCCTGCCCACGCAGCGCGCCCGTCAGCGCGGCGACGTGGGTCTCGGTGCCGCCCCAAGCCTGGGGGTCGTACTTCCGAAGGACATGCGCGATGCGGGTCTGTGCGTCCATGGGTGCCTCCACGGAGCGACCATTGCAAGGAGGCAGCCAACATGGGCACCGACGAACACCCGCCGCGTCGTCTCCTCGAGCTCCTGCGTCACGAGGCGTGGGTGCCGGTGGCAGGGGCGGCCTACGTCGCCGTACAGGCCGCGCTCGCGAGCCAGCGTGGAGGCGAGCTTCGCTACTACGATGAGCGCGACTACCTCGCGATCGCGCGCTCCCTGCGCGCTGGCGAGGGCTTCGCGCTGCACGGTGGACCCACCGCGTTTCGACCGCCGGGCCAACCGCTCTTCGTCGCGCTCGTCCAGAGCGTCGGCGGAGCCTCGATGGTGGCGCTCGTCGTCGCTCAGGCGATGCTGCTCGCGGCATGCGCCGTCTGGCTCGCCCGTGTCGCGCGTCCCGTTCTGGGACGACCCGAGCACGCGAACCTCGTGGGGCTGTGGCTGCTCGCGCACCCCGGCCTCGCCTACGCGACCGGCACGGCGTACCCGGTCGCGCTCGGAACCGCTTCACTCACCGCGGGGCTCTTGCTCGCCGCCCGCGCGCTCGACACGCGGTCCTCGCGGAGCGCGCTGGGTGCCGGGCTCACGCTCGGCGTAGCGGCGCTCACGACACCTTACTTCCTCCCTCTCGTTCCCGGCGTCGCTCTGCTCGCAGCGTGGCGCCGGAGCTACCGCGTAGCGCTCCTGGTGGCGCTCGTCGGCTTGGCGCCCAGCGCGGCGTGGGTCGCCCGCAACGCGGCGGTGCTGGGAGCGCCCACGATCGGTACGCACGGGGGCTACAACCTCGCGCTGGGCGCCGACGATCGCGCGACCCCTCGCTCGGGCAACGCCTTCGAGCCTTTGCCTCCGCGCGAGACGCTGCCAGACGCCGAGCTCGAGCGAGACGCCGCGCGCAGACAGTCGGCGCTCCGCTGGATCGCGGCGCACCCGACGCGTTGGCTCGGTCTCGCTGCGGCGAGGTCGCTCGCGACGCTCGACTCGACGGGCAAACCCAGCGCGGCCGGAGCCCCACGCGGCGCCGCGAGCTTCGTCGCCGGGCTGGGCCTGAGCGCGATCGCAGTGCTGGGGCTCATGGGCCTCTGGCTCGAGCGCAGACGCGACCTCGCCAAGCTCACAGCGGCCGCCTTCTGCTGCGTCGCCCTGAGCGCGGCGCTGAGCATCGTGAAGCCACGCTTCCGCTTCCCGGTCGACCCGATGCTCGGTGTGTTCGCCCTCGTCGCGCTCACACGAGCGCACACGGCGTACGTGCAGTGGCGAGCGCGGCGACTCGGCGCCACACGCGTCGACTGAGGGTCGCGTCGCACGGCCTGCAGACTTCGCTCATCACCAACGGCGCCAAGCTCACCGAAGCTTTGCTCGAGAAGATCGACGTCACGAAGGCGAGCAGGGTCAGGATCCTCGAGTCGCTCACGTGCAGGCTGTCGCCGCTCGACTCCCACTTCACCGGCAGGAGCGCGCAGCCGGGCGCGGCGCCCACGGTGTGGCGCGCGTCGGCCTCGCGTCGAGCGCCTCGCGAAAGCGCAGCAGCACCCGATCGGTGATCGAGAACGGCGCCCCGGTCGCTTCGTCGATGTAGACGTGGTGCGTCGGGGCGAGCTTGCGCGCCGAGTCCATCAGGGTTGCAGCGAAGCCGCGCGGCGTGCTCAGTCCACCGGCAGGGAGGCCCAGAAGCGCCCGCCCTCCGACTCGGGCCAGGGCGGGTTGGTGTTCTGCCGCTGCGTGAGCTCCATGAACCGCCGCAGCACACGCAGCTGCGCGGGAGGGAAGGCGCGGATGCGGCGGACAGTCTCGGACCTATACTCGGGAGACAGCCTCTTCCAGCGGTTCGGATTGAGCGCAGAGACAATCGTGTCTTCGAGACCGAACCTGGGCCCGTCGGGTCCACCCGGAGCCAGGATCGATTGCCGCAGGTACGCCGCCACCAACACCGGGAACGCCTCGTCCGACACGTACCGCTCGAAGTCGAACCCGCGCAGCGCGCGCAGGTCGTCAGCGCTGAGCTCGTCCCAGCGGTGCCCCGCACAAACGCGGACGATCTGAGCCGTCTCCGCGGGGTGGTTCGGCAAGACCCGGGCCAGCTTATCTGGCGGCGGCGTCTCCAGGCCGTCGAACGCAGCGCACAGCTCGCGCAGCAGCTCGGCGCCCTCTTCGTCGCTCCAGTCGGGCCCCCACTCCGAGTACGGCGCGTCGTCGTCTACTTGCAAAGCTTCTTGCCTCCCTTGAAGTCGAAGACGTCGCGACAATGCGCTTCGTGCGGCCCTTGCTTGCTGAGTATCTCCAGACACATCCGCGCCGTGCCTTCGATCCGCGCCCAGCCATAGCAATGAGTGTGGTTCAGGCATATCGCCAACACGTCGATGCGGCGACACCCGCGCCGCACGCTCAATCCTCCGGCAAGGTGCCCTTGGGCTCGCGGTCCGAGTTCACGTAGGGAATGCCCTCGCACACCGGGTCGAGCAGCACGGCCCCGATGCGGCCCGTGCACACCGCCGAGTCGAGCGTGTCTTCGCAGGCGGCGTAGTCGATCGTGTCCTCCGGGA
>ERZ761602.1009-NODE-1009-length-54852-cov-10.429312_pt1 | contig 54852 bp, 53 predicted proteins | sample MGYA00512165_ERZ761602 | MGnify/ENA primary metagenome ERZ761602 (study PRJEB28899, sample SAMN02445085) | bioreactor sludge metagenome | biome: EBPR sludge; isolation source: Thorneside wastewater treatment plant | place: Australia: Brisbane, Thorneside... | reverse complement strand
ACGCCTACTACATCGACTACCGCAACCTGCGCCAGAAGTTCGTCGAGACCTTCCTCGACAAGCTGGTCAACTGGGACTTCGCCGCGAAGAACTTCGCCTGACGCCGCGCCCGGTCATCCGGGGCGGCAGTGCCGCTGCCGCCCCGCTCCGCTGGGCCGCATCATCGGCCGGCGGGGTTCCCATCGCCGAAGACCTTGCCGCGCAGACGGTCCCCGGCCTTGATTCCGCGCTTGTCGAACCAGCCGCGGTTCATCTCCAGCACGTAGCGCACCGGCTTGGCCGAGCAGTGGGTATCGTCGCTGCGCGCCTGCATCTCCGCGATGTTCACGATGCGGCCGTCGTCGGCGACGAAGGCGATCGACAAAGGCAGCAGCGTGTTGCGCATCCAGAAGCACTGCTGCGCGGGTGACTCGAACACGAAGAGCATGCCCTCGTGCTGGGCCATCTGCGTGCGCATCATCATCCCGATCTGGCGCTGCTGCGGTGTGCTGGCGACCTCGGCGACGATGTTGTGCATGCCCGCGCCGAGTTGCACCGTGGGCAGTCTCGGCTGAGGGATCTGCTGCGCCGCGGCGGCCGCCGCGCAACAGGCCAGCAGGCCTGCGGCCAGCTCAGCGAGCCGGCGGCGTCGGGGCGTCTCGCGAGCGCGGTCAGGCCCTGGCGGCGTGTTGACGGTGGTCATGCGTCTCGGCGGTGGTCTGCGCGATCATTATCGATACTCCGCGTGCGCCCGTCCGGTCGGCGCGATCACCTGCCGTCCGCCCTCGATCCCGCCAGCCATGTCCGGTGCCGTTGTCCACGCGTCCGTGTCGAGCGCCGAGCAGCCGCTGCGCGCCGAGGGGATATCACCGGTCGTGGACGACCCGCTCGAGCTGGCGCGTTTCACGCGCTGGGAGGGCGACGAGACTGCGCAGCGCATCGGCGTGTCGTCGTTGCAGCTGTCCGGCATGCACTGCGCGGCCTGCACCGGGCTCATCGAGGGCGCGCTGACGGCGCTGCCGGGCGTGCTCGGCGCGCGCGTGAACGCCGCCTCACAGCGGGCGACGGTGCGCTGGGACCCGGCGCGCTCGCGCATGTCGGAGCTGCTCGCCGCAGTGCGCCAGGCGGGTTACGGCGCCGTGCCCGACGTCGCTGCCTCGGCACGCGAGCAGCGACGTGCCGAGCAGCGCAGTGTGCTCTGGCGGCTGTTCGTCGGCAGTTTCCTCGCGATGCAGGTGATGATGCTCGCGACGCCGAGCTACGTCGCCGGCCCGGGGGATCTCGCGCCCGACCTGGCCCAGCTGCTGAACTGGGGCAGCTGGATCCTGTCGATCCCGGTGATGGGGTTCGGCGGCATGCCGTTCCTGCGGGGGGCGTGGGAGTCGCTGCGCCGACGGCGCATCGGCATGGACGTTCCCGTGGCGCTCGGCCTGGTCGTCACCTTCGTCGCGAGCACCGGCGCGACCTTCGATCCCGGCGGGATCTTCGGTCACGAGGTCTATTTCGACTCGCTGACGATGTTCATCGCGTTCCTCTGGTTCGGCCGCTGGCTCGAGATGCGAGCCCGCCACCGGGCGGCCGAGGAGCTGGAGTCGGCGCTCGCAGCGATGCCCGAGACGGCGCTGCGCCTGCTCGACGATGGCAGCGTCGAGGAGGTGGCGGTCGCACGACTGAGGCCGGGCGACCGGGTCCGCGTGCCGGCCGGAGCGGCCGTGCCGGCCGACGGCGTGCTGCTCGGGGAGAGCGGGGGCGTCGGCGAGGCGCTGCTGACCGGCGAATCCGAACCGGTCCCCAAGCGCCGGGGCGACACGGTGCTGGCCGGCAGCATCAACGTGGTGGCGCCGCTGGAGATGCGCGTCGAGCGGGTCGGCGCGGATACCCGCCACGAGGCCATCGTGGCGCTGATGCGCGAGGCGCTCAGCCAGCGGCCCGCGTCGGCGCGGCTGGCCGATCGCGTCGCGGGTCCCTTCCTGTGGGTCGTGCTGGCGCTGGCCGCAGGCTCGGCTGCCGCATGGTCGGTGATCGAGCCGTCGCGTGCGCTGTGGGTGGCGGTGTCGGTGCTCATCGTCACCTGTCCCTGTGCGCTGTCGCTGTCGATGCCGGCGACCCTGGTCGCCGCCGCGGGCGGGCTGGCGCGCCGCGGCGTGCTGCTGAGTTCGCTGGACGCCCTGCAGAGCTTCTCGCAGCTGCGCACGCTCTTCGTCGACAAGACGGGTACCCTGACCGCGGACCGGCCGGTGCTCTGCGCAGCCGAGCCGATCGGCCCGGACGCCGAGATCGCTGGCGAGGCGGACCGCGCGCTCAGGCTCGCGGCGAGCCTGGCGCGCTGGTCCTCGCATCCGTTCTCGGCGGCGATCGTCGCCGCCGCTGCCGAGGCTGCACCGCTGCCGGCGGGCGGCGATGCCTGGCGCGACGTTCGGGAGGAGGCCGGCTTCGGCCTGTCGGCCACCGATGCCCGTGGCGTCGAGTGGCGACTCGGGACGGCGGCCTGGGCCATGCCGACCGGGCCTCGCGACAAGCTGGGGGATGGCGCGGTCTGGCTCTCGCGCGCGGGCCGTGGCGTCGCGCGCTTCAGCTTCGACGAGCAGCTGCGCCCGGACGCGCAGGAGACGGTGCGCTGGCTGCAGGCCGAAGGCATCCGGCTGACGCTGCTGTCGGGGGACCGCTCCGGGCGTGCCCGGCAGGTCGCCGACCGGCTGGGCATCGCGGACGTGGTCGCAGGCTCCGGGCCGGAGGACAAGCTGGCAACCCTGCGCGCGGCGAAGGTCGGCGGCGAGGTGGTCGGCATGGTCGGCGACGGGCTGAACGACGCACCGGTCATGGCTGCCGCCGACGTGTCGGTCGCGATGGGCCACGGGGCACTCGCCGCGCGCCGCAGCGCCGACGCGGTGATCGTCTCGGGTCGGCTCGAAGGCCTGGCCGACCTGCGCCGCAGTGCCGTGCTGACGATGCGCATCGTGCGCCAGAACCTGGCGTGGTCGGCGGCCTACAACGCGTCCTGCATCCCGCTGGCGATGATCGGCTGGCTGCCGCCGTGGCTGGCTGGCCTGGGCATGGCGGCGAGCTCGGTGCTCGTCATCCTGAACGCCCAGCGTGCAAGCTCCGCGTCAGCTAACGCACGAATTGACTGACACGGGGCTTGCGCATGGACATCCTCTACCTGCTGATCCCGTTGTCGGCGGTGCTGATCCTGGTGATCGTCGGCATCTTCGGCTGGGCGGTCTACTCCGGCCAGTTCGACGACGTCGAACGAGAGGGGGAGCGACCCTTGATGGACGAGCCCGAGGCTGCTGACGGGCCGGGTGCGAGGCAGCGGGGCGACTGAGGCGCTGGCTGTCCATTCCCCAGAAGGGCTACCGCGCATCATCGGCCCGCTGTCCTTGATGTCCGTCAAGCAGACCGTCGGGTGCTCCACCAAGAATCCGCGCCTATCGAGCGTGGAGTCAAACCAGGAGGTTCCCGATGGTTCAAAACAAGACAACAGGCGCGGCGGTGTATTCCGACACCGTCGTGCGCCTGTTCGCCCTCGTTGCCGTGGTGTACGGCATCGTCGGCATGCTGGTCGGCGTGATCATCGCCGCCCAACTGGCGTGGCCGGAGATCCTGCCGTCCGTGCCTTGGCTGAGCTACGGCCGGCTGCGGCCGCTGCACACGAACGCGGTGATCTTCGCGTTCGGGGGCTGCGTGCTGTTCGCCACGGCCTATCACGTCGTGCAGCGCACCTGCCAGACACGGCTGTTCATGCCCGGACTGGCCATGTTCACGTTCCTCGGCTGGAACCTGATCATCGTCCTGGCGGTGATCACGCTGCCGCTGGGCATCACGTCGGGCAAGGAGTACGCGGAGCTCGAGTGGCCGATCGACCTGCTGATCGCCGTGGTCTGGGTCGCGTTCGCGGTCGTCTTCTTCGGCACGATCGGCACGCGCAAGGTCCGGCACATCTACGTCGCCAACTGGTTCTTCGGGGCCTTCATCATCGCGGTCGCCCTGCTGCACATCGTCAACAGCATGGCCGTCCCGGTGAGCCTGACGAAGAGCTACTCGGTGTACGCCGGCGTGCAGGACGCGATGGTGCAGTGGTGGTACGGCCACAACGCGGTGGGCTTCTTCCTGACCGCCGGCTTCCTGGGGATCATGTACTACTACATCCCGAAGCAGGCCGAGCGCCCGGTGTACTCGTACCGGCTGTCCATCGTGCACTTCTGGGCCCTGATCTTCACGTACATGTGGGCCGGTCCGCACCACCTGCACTACACGGCGCTGCCGGACTGGGCGCAGAGCATCGGCATGCTCTTCTCGCTGGTGCTCCTCGCGCCGAGCTGGGGCGGCATGATCAACGGCATCATGACGCTGTCGGGCGCCTGGCACAAGCTGCGTGACGACCCGATCCTGAAGTTCCTGATCGTCTCGCTGTCGTTCTACGGCATGAGCACCTTCGAGGGGCCGATGATGTCGATCAAGACCGTCAACGCCCTCTCGCACTACACGGACTGGACCGTCGGCCACGTGCACAGCGGAGCCCTCGGCTGGGTCGGCCTCATCTCGATGGGTGCGCTGTACCACCTGATCCCGCGCATGTTCGGTCGCAAGACCATGTACAGCACGCGGGCCATCGAGTTGCACTTCTGGATCGCGACGATCGGCATCGTGCTCTACATCGCGGCGATGTGGATCGCCGGTGTGATGCAGGGCCTGATGTGGCGCGCCACGAACCCCGACGGCACGCTCGTCTACACCTTCGTCGAGAGCGTCAAGGCGACCTATCCCTTCTACGTGATCCGTCTGGCCGGCGGCCTGCTGTACCTGACGGGCATGCTGATCATGGGGTGGAACGTCTTCAAGACGGTGATGATCGGCAAGGCCGAGGCGGTGCCCGTCCCGGCGGTTGCTGCGGCCCACGCGTGAGTCAGGAGGAACGCAGCCATGGCAAACCCGAATCAAAAGCCCGTCGGTCACGAGAAGATCGAGACCAGCAACTTCCTGATGATCGTGCTGATCCTGATCGCGGTGGCGATCGGGGGCATCGTCGAGATCGTGCCGCTGTATTTCCAGCGTTCGACGACCCAGCCGAGTGAAGGCCTGAAGCCCTACACGCCGCTGCAGCTGGCCGGCCGCGACGTCTACATCCGCGAGGGCTGCTACAACTGCCACTCGCAGATGGTTCGCCCGTTCCGCGCCGAGACCTTGCGCTACGGTGCGATCTCCCGGGCGGGTGAGTTCGTCTACGACCACCCGTTCCAGTGGGGCAGCAAGCGCACCGGCCCGGATCTGCACCGTGTCGGAGGCAAGTACAACGACGAGTGGCACCGCCTGCACCTGATCTCGCCGCGGGCGCTGGTGCCCGAGTCGAACATGCCCAACTACCCCTGGCTCGAGCGCGCGGCCGTGAACCCTGCCGAGCTGGCGCCCAAGATGAAGGCGCTGCGGGCAGTCGGCGTGCCCTATACCGATGCCGAGATCGCCAAGGCGGCCGACGACGTCAAGGGCAAGAGCGAGCTCGATGCGATCGTCGCCTACCTGCAGGTGCTCGGCACCGCGGGCAACAAGTGACGTGACCGGGAGCGTGCCATGGACGTCAACGACATGCGCAGCCTCGTGACGGTGGTCAGTTTCGCGGCCTTCGTCGGCATCACGGTCTGGGCCTGGCAGCGATCGCGCCGGCAGGCCTTCGATGAAGCGGCAGCCCTGCCGTTCGCGGACGAAGCGAACAGCGACACCGCCGGCAGGACTTCCACAGGGGAACAGCAATGAGTGATTTCGTTTCGGGAGGGTGGTCGCTGTTCGTGGCCGCCGTCACCGTCGTCAGCCTGATCGCCTGCCTGGTGCTGCTGGTCATCGCCAGCAAGCGCAAGGTGATGGCCAACGACAACACCACCGGGCACGTCTGGGACGAGGACCTGCGGGAACTCAACAACCCGCTGCCGCGCTGGTGGATGTGGCTGTTCGTCGGCACGGTCGTCTTCGCGGCGGTCTACCTGGCGTTCTACCCGGGCCTGGGCAGCAGCCCCGGGACGCTGAAGTGGTCCAGCGACGGCCAGCTGAAGCTGGAGACCGACCGCCACCTGGCCTCGATGGCGCCCGTGTATGCCAAGTACAAGACCATGAGCGCGACCGACCTGGCCAAGGACGCGACGGCCATGGGCATCGGCGAGCGGCTGTACCTGAACAACTGCGCGAGCTGCCACGGCTCCGATGCACGCGGCAGCAAGGGCTTCCCGAATCTGGCCGACGGCGACTGGCTCGGCGGTTCGGACCACGCCTCCATCGCCAAGACCATCGTCGAAGGGCGGACCGGCGTGATGCCGCCGATGGCCGCGGCCCTCGGCAGTCCCGAGGACGTCAAGAACGTCGCGCATTACGTGCTGAGCCTGTCGGGCAGTGCGCACGACTCGATCGCTGCCGGCCTCGGCAAGGGCAAGTTCGGTGCCTGCGCGGCATGTCACGGACCGGACGGCAAGGGCAATGCCGCGCTCGGCGCGCCGAACCTGACCGACAAGATCTGGTTGCACGGTGCGGGCGAGGCGGCCATCGTCAGGGCCGTCAACCAGGGCTTCAACAACGTGATGCCGCCGCAGGGGCGTCTGCTGACGGCCGAACAGGTGCACGTGCTCGCGGCCTATGTCCTGAGCCTGTCGCAGTCGACCTCGAAGGTCGCGCAGCAGTGACGGCAAGCGGATGACGGCAGGAGCGACCGGCGCGACGCCGTCGGGTTCACCACCGGGCGGCCAACCGGACAGCGACGACGCGGCCACGGCCGTCGTCTCGCTGTATCAGGCCACCCGCAAGATCTATCCCCGCGCGGTCAGCGGCTGGTTCGCCCGCTGGCGCTGGACGCTGGTCCTGCTGACCCAGCTCGTCTTCTACGGGCTGCCCTGGCTGAGCTGGGGCGAACGCCAGGCGGTGCTGTTCGACCTGGCAGCGCGGCGCTTCTACGTCTTCGGCCTCGTCCTGTACCCGCAGGACTTCATCTACCTGACGGCGCTGCTGATCATCAGCGCCTATTCCCTGTTCCTGTTCACCGCTGTCGCCGGGCGCCTGTGGTGCGGCTATGCCTGCCCGCAGACGGTCTACACCGAGATCTTCATGTGGATCGAGCGGCGCTTCGAGGGCGACCGCGCGGCGCGCATGCGACTGGACGCCGCGCCCTGGTCCTTCGACAAGCTGTGGCGCAAGGGAGGGAAGCAGGCGGCCTGGATCGGCCTGGGCCTGTGGACGGGCTTCACCTTCGTCGGCTACTTCACGCCGATCCGCAGCTTGTGGGCCCAGGCGTTCACGCTCGGCTTCGGGCCCTGGGAGTGGTTCTGGGTGCTGTTCTACGGCTTCGCCACCTATGGCAATGCCGGCTGGATGCGCGAGCAGGTGTGCAAGTACATGTGCCCTTACGCCCGCTTCCAGAGTGCGATGTTCGACAAGGACACCCTGATCATCAGCTACGACGCCTCGCGCGGCGAACCGCGCGGTTCGCGCAGCCGCAAGGCGGACCCGCGCAAGCTCGGCCTGGGCGACTGCATCGACTGCCTGCTGTGCGTTCAGGTCTGCCCGACGGGCATCGACATTCGCAAGGGCCTGCAGTACGAGTGCATCGGCTGCGCCGCCTGCGTCGACGTGTGCGACGGCGTGATGGACCGGATGGGCACCCCGCGGGGCCTCGTGCGTTACGCGACACAGAACAGCATGACCCAAGGCTGGTCGAAGTCGCAGATGTGGGCCCGCGTGCTGCGCCCGCGGGTGCTGGTCTACATGACCATCCTGGTGGCGATCTGCGTGGCGTTCGCGATCAGCATCGCGGTGCGCACGCCGTTCCGTGTCGACGTGGTGCGCGACCGCGGCTCGCTGGCGCGCATCGTCGACGAAGGGCGCCTGGAGAACGGCTATCGCCTGCAGATCATGAATGCCACCGAGCAGCCGCAGCGCTACGAGATCCAGGTCAGCGGGCTGCCACAGGCGGCCGTCTTCGGCACGGCACGGGTCGAGGTCGGTCCGGCCCAGGCGCGCTGGGTGCCGCTGGCAGTCCAGATCCCGGCCGACGTCGCCGAGCGCACCGGGGCCGGTGCGCACGTGATCCACTTCCAGATCGTGCGCCTGGCCCATGATGGCGAGCCGGCCGTGGCCGTCGCCGAGAAGTCGACATTCGTGATCCCGAGGTGAAACATGGCGAATCGCAGTGCACGTCCCGACGACGGTCCGCGCATCCCCTGGTGGCGGGTGCCGATGGTCTGGCTGGTGATCGGGGGGCCGGCGATCGTCGTCGTCGCGGCCATCGCCACGGCCGTGATCGCGATACGCGGCGCCGATGTCGTGATCACCGACAAGGCGCCGGCGGCGTTCTCCGAACGCCCGGCCATGCAGGGCCGCAACCACGCGGCCACGCCGACCGAAGAGAAATAGACCCATGGCCTCGCCAGCCACCCCGGGCAAGGTCGAGCGGGTGCTGCTCGTGCTGTGGCCGTCGTTCGTGATGGCGGCGGTCCTCGAGGCCCTGGTCTTCGTCGTCGTCGACCCCGAGGGTCTGGCCTGGTTCGGGGGACCGCCGGTCGAGCTGTCCCGCCAGGCCGTCTACACGATCAGCTTCTTCATCTTCTGGGCCGTCATCGCGGCGGCCGGAGGGGTCAGCGCGATGCTTGCCCGATGCCAGGACGCATCCGCGACGGAGCCGTCGTGAGAGCGCGGGGTCCGGCGCGCCGCGCCGCGCCGGGTCAGTCGCCGTTCAGCAGCCCGTCGTGTTGACCAGGCGCCTCAGGGCGTCATGGTCGAGGATGCGGATGTCGCGTTGCTTGACCTCGAGGATGCCCTCGTCCTGGAACTTCGAGAACGTGCGGCTGACGGTCTCGAGCTTCAGCCCGAGGTAGCTCCCGATCTCCTCGCGCGTCATGCGCAGGATCAGGGCCGTCTGCGAGTAGCCGCGGATGTGCAGGCGCTGGGTCAGGTTCATCAGGAAGGCCGCCAGGCGCTCCTCGGCGCGCATGCTGCCCAGCAGGAGCATCACGCCGTGGTCGCGGACGATCTCGCGGCTCATGATCTTGTGGAACACGCGCTGCAGATCCTGCACCTCCTGCGAGACATGCTCAAGCTCGTGATACGGGATCACGCAGACCACCGAGTCCTCGAGGGCGACCGCGTCGCAGGTGTGACGGTCGGTGCCGATGCCGTCCAGCCCGAGCAGCTCGCCGGCCATCTGGAAGCCCGTGACCTGGTCGCGCCCGTCCTCGGACGAGACGCAGGTCTTGAAGAACCCGGCACGCACGGCGTACAGGCTCTGGAAGCTGTCGCCCGCGCGAAAGAGGGTTTCCCCTCGGTGCACGGTCCGCCGCGCGGCAATCATGCCGTCCAGGCGTGCCAGCTGCTCATTGGACATTCCGACAGGCAAGCACAGCTCGCGAAGGTTGCATGACGAGCAGGCGGCCTTGAGGGGTTCGAGACGGAGTGAGGTGCTCACGGCATTTCCAACGGCATGGGCCTGGGTGCGTTCGGCTCGACGTTACCCTGGTAACGCTGGGATTACACAGGTCGCGAACCCTTGCTCCACGTCAACGACATCCGGGGAACATCCGGCACAGTGTACGCCCATGACGCTTGCCTCCCCGGAAATGGCCATGGTTATCCCCGACAGCCTACTGCGGCGGCTCGACGTGCCCGGGCCCCGCTACACCTCGTACCCGACCGCCGACCGGTTCGTCGAGGCCTTCGGCCCCCTGGAGTACCGGCATGCCCTGGCCGAGCGCACGGCCGGTGTCCGTGTCGGCGGCGCCACACCGCTGTCCGTGTACGTGCACATCCCGTTCTGCGAGTCGGTGTGCTACTACTGCGCCTGCAACAAGATCGTCACCCGTCACCACGAGCGGGCGGCGGAGTACCTGCACGCGCTCGAGACCGAGATCGACCTGCATGTGGCGGAACTGGGCGCGGGCCAGCCGGTCACGCAGGTGCACTTCGGCGGCGGCACGCCCACCTTCCTCAGCGACGCCGAACTCGAGCGCCTGATGACGGCATTGCGCAGGGCCTTCGGTTTCGCCCCGGCCGCCGAGGTGTCGATCGAGGTCGACCCGCGCACCGCCTCGCCGCAGCGGCTGGAGGTGCTGCGCGGGCTCGGCTTCAACCGGCTGAGCTTCGGGATCCAGGACTTCGACCCCGACGTGCAGAAGGCGGTTCACCGCATCCAGTCGTACGAGAGCGTGCGCGACCTCGTCCGCGCGGCACGTGCGCTGAAGTTCGACTCGATCAACGCCGACCTGATCTACGGCCTGCCACTGCAGACGGCCGTTTCCTTCGAGCGCACCGTGGCGCAGGTCGCGGGCCTGCGCCCCGACCGCATCGCCTTGTACGCCTACGCCCATCTGCCCGAACGTTTCAAGCCGCAGCGGCGCATCGACAGCTCGCAGTTGCCGGCCCCGGAGACGCGCCTGCGCATGCTGGGCGGGGCGATCGCGGGGTTCCTCGGCCACGGCTATACCTATATCGGCATGGACCACTTCGCGTTGCCGACCGACGCGCTGGCGGTTGCCAAGCGACAAGGACGCCTGCACCGCAACTTCCAGGGCTACAGCACGCAACCGGAGTGCGACCTCGTCGCGCTGGGCGTCTCGGCGATCGGACGCATGGGCTCGACCTACAGCCAGAATGCCAAGACCCTGCCCGAGTACTACGACGCGATCAAGCAGCGGCGCTTCCCGATCGTCCGCGGGCTCGCGGCGACACGCGACGACCTGGTCCGCAGGGCGGTGATCATGGCGATCATGTGCCAGGGGAGGGTGGAGTTCGAGTCGATCGAACTCTCGCACCTGATCTCGATGGAGGACTATTTCGGGGCCGAGCTCAAGCGGCTCGAGCCGCTTGCTGCCGAAGGCCTCGTCGAACTCGACGGCCGCTCGATCCAGGTCACGGCGCTCGGCTGGTTCTTCGTGCGGGGCATCGCGATGGTCTTCGACCGCTACATCCACGCGGCCGAGTCGCGCGCGCGCTTCTCGCGCATCATCTGACGCGCCGGCGGCATCGTTCGGCGTGGATCTCGCCCTCGTCTTCAGCGCGTTCCTGCTCGGGCTGGCCGGGACGCCGCACTGCGCGGCGATGTGCGGCGCGCCGTGCGCGGCCGTGGTCGGCGCCGATGATGCGCGGGGCCGCGGGCGTGCGGTGTCCTTTCACCTGGCGCGCGTCGCGAGTTATGCGCTGGCCGGAGGGCTGCTGGCGGGCGGCGTCGGCATCCTCGGTTTGGCCGGCTCGGCAGCGCCCGTGGTCCGGCCGTTGTGGGCGCTGCTGCACATGGCGGCTCTGGCGCTCGGCCTGTGGCTCCTGATCACCGGGCGTCAGCCGGCCTTCATGACGCGCCTGGGGCGCACGCGCGCCGCGACGCCGGCTGCTGCGGGTGGCGGCTGGCAGGTGGTGCAGACGCCGTGGACATCGGCTGCGGCCGGTGCCGCCTGGGTGGCGTGGCCCTGCGGGTTGCTGCAGTCCGCGTTCGTGGTCGCTGCCCTGGGCAACACCGCGGCCTCCGGCGCCGCGATCATGGCCGCCTTCGCGCTGGCATCGGCTGGCGGCTTGCAGGCGGCCCCCTGGCTGGCGGGCCGCCTCTCGGGCTTGAGCGGCTCCTCGGTCACCCTGGCCGTGAGGCTTGCCGGCCTGGCGCTCGCCGGTGGCTCGGGATGGGCCCTCGGGCATGACCTCTGGGGGCGGGTGTCCGCATATTGCGCCACCTGACACCGGCCGTCCGCAGCGGCGTGCCGCGGGCCCGAGAGGCGCGCAACGAAAAAAGCCCGGCGCAAAGCCGGGCTTCTCGCTGGTCGCGCCGGGCTGACACCCGGCGCGACATCACCGGTCGGCGGTGGGGCCCGGTGCCGGGCGCCAGCCGCCGGGTCCAGGCGCGACTTACTGCTTCTTCTCTTCCTTCTTGGCTTCCTTCTTGGCCTCGGGCTTCTTGTCGTCCTTCTTCGCCGGGGCGGCGGACGCGGCGGCGGCAGCCGGCTTGGCGTCCTTCTTCGCGTCGGTAGCGGCAACGGCGCCGGTGGTGGCGAAGGCGGCGGCGATCAGGGCGGCCAGGAGCTTGTTCATGCGATTACCTCTCGTGTTGGTCTGAAGGTTCGGGTCAAACAAATGCCGCCGAGGCGGCGTACCCGAAACGCGCCCGGCGGTCAGTCGGTTGACAGGCGCCTCGCATAGAATTTTTCGCACGATTCCCACCAGACCACCAGGAAGAGACGAAACATGTACCAGCACGTCAAGATCCCCGCGGGCGGGCAGAAGATCACCGTCAATCCGGACTTCTCGCTGAATGTCCCGCACAACCCCATCATTCCGTACATCGAGGGTGACGGCACGGGGCTGGACATCACGCCGGTGATGCTGAAGGTCGTCGACGCGGCGGTGGCCAAGTCGTACGGCGGCCAGCGCCGGATCCACTGGATGGAGGTCTACGCCGGCGAGAAGAGCACCAAGGTCTACGGCCCCGACGTCTGGCTGCCTCAGGAGACGCTGGACATCGTGCGCGAGTACGTCGTCTCGATCAAGGGCCCGTTGACCACCCCTGTCGGCGGCGGCATCCGCAGCCTGAACGTCGCGCTGCGCCAGGAACTCGACCTGTACGTCTGCCTGCGCCCGGTGCAGTACTTCAAGGGCGTTCCCAGCCCGCTGAAGGAGCCCGAGAAGACCAACATGGTCATCTTCCGCGAGAACTCCGAGGACATCTACGCCGGCATCGAGTGGGAAGCCGAGAGCGAGAAGGCGAAGAAGGTCATCAAGTTCCTGATCGAGGAGATGGGGGTCCGCAAGATCCGCTTTCCGCAGACCTCCGGCATCGGCGTCAAGCCGGTCAGCCGCGAGGGAACCGAGCGGCTCGTGCGCAAGGCGATCCAGTATGCGGTCGACAACGACAAGCCCAGCGTGACCCTCGTCCACAAGGGCAACATCATGAAGTTCACCGAGGGTGGCTTCCGCGACTGGGGCTACGCGCTGGCTCAGCGCGAGTTCGGCGCCAAGCCGATCGACGGCGGCCCCTGGTGCTCGTTCCGCAACCCGCGCACGGGTCGCGAGATCACCATCAAGGACTCGATCGCCGACGCCTTCCTGCAGCAGATCCTGCTGCGACCGGCCGAGTATTCGGTGATCGCCACGTTGAACCTGAACGGGGACTACATCTCCGACGCGCTCGCGGCGCAGGTCGGCGGCATCGGCATCGCGCCGGGCGCCAACCTGAGCGACTCTGTCGCGATGTTCGAGGCGACCCACGGCACGGCCCCGAAGTACGCCGGCAAGGACTACGTCAACCCGGGCTCGGAGATCCTGTCGGCCGAGATGATGCTGCGCCACATGGGCTGGGTCGAGGCGGCCGACCTGGTGATCGCGTCGATGGAGCGCGCGATCCAGAGCAAGAAGGTCACCTACGATTTCGCCCGCCTGATGGACGGCGCCACGCAGGTGTCCTGCTCGGGGTTCGGGCAGGTGATGATCGACCACATGTGAGGTCGTCCCAGCGCCTCTCCCCAGGTCCAGCCCCGTGAGCCCCTGACCCTGTCGGAGAGGGTCGGGGCTTCGTGCGTCAGCGCTGCTCGGGGCTCGCGGTGATGGCCTTGAAGTCCTCCGGCTTCCAGGCCGGCTCGCCGAGCTCGTCCGCGAGATGGGCAAAGCCCTCGACTTCCGCCTTGCTGAACAGAAGCCCGCCGTGCGCGTCGCTCAGTTCGGCGGCCCTGGCTTCCGGCTCGCCGGGCAGGAGGCAACGCTCGTTGCCGGGCCCGAGGATGTCCTCGAGGCAGGCCTTGACGTTCTCCTGCTGGGTCCTGCCGCGTGCGTAGTCATGGCCTTGCAGCGCTTCGGGATGGATGCACTGGAAGTGGAACGTGGTGCCGCGCTTTTCCCGCGCATCGCCCTTCGCGGTGCCGCGGATGGACGGAAGCCCGCCGCCGATGAATGCGGCGTAGAGTTCGTCGACCAGGCCCAGGCCGTAGCCCTTGTGCGCGCCGAAGGGCAGCAGGGCGACCGCCCTGTTCGGATCGGTGGTCGGCTGGCCATCGACATCGACGGCCCAGCCGGCGGCGAGTGACCTGCCTTCGCGGGCGAACTGCTGCACACGGCCCATGGCAACCGTGGACGTCGCCCAGTCGATCACGATGGGAAACCCGACCGCGTCCTGAGTCGGGAAGCCCCAGGAGTGCGGGTTCGTGCCCATGGTCGGTGTCCTGCCGCCGAAGGGGACGACTTCGGAGGTGGCCGAAGTGCAGTTCGTGTAGGCGATGTAGCCCTTGAGCGCGGCGTCGATCACGTAGCCGCCGCCCCAGAGGTAGTGCGTGGCGTTGTCCACGCTGACCATGCCGACACCGTATCGGTCGGCGAGTTGCATGCACCGGTCCATCGCCTCGTAGGCCACGGCTTGACCGAGCTTGTGGTGTCCGTCCCACGACTCCGACGCGGCGAAGCGCGACGGAAGCCTCTCGATCCGCGCACCGGGTGTCCAACGTCCGACCTTGCTGCCGAACAGGTCGTCGAGATGGAGGGCCTTGAGCGCGTTGTGCGTGCGCACGCCGTGCCGTGCGGCGCTGTGGCAGAAGCGCGCGCCGGCGCGCGCCTCGTCCTCGTTGTAGCCGCGGGCGCGATAGACACGCTCCACGAGGCTGTCGTGCTTGTCCGCGGGGACGATGAACCAAGTCTCGGCCATGATTCAGGCTTCGTGCTGCTGTCTGTCACCGACCCAGTCGTAATGGAAGTAGCGTCCCCCGGGCTGGTCGGTGCGTTCGTAGGTGTGGGCGCCGAAGTAGTCGCGCTGGGCCTGGAGCAGGTTCGCAGGCAGTCGCTCCGCGCGGTAGCCGTCGAAGTAGGCAAGGGATGCGCCGAAAGCCGGCGTCGGGATGCCCGAGAGCACGGCGTCGGCGACGATCCTGCGCCAGTTCGACTGTGTGCGCTCGATGATGTCCTTGAAGTACGGATCGAGCAGGAGATTCGGCAGCGCGGGATCGCGGTCGAACGCCTCCTTGATGCGCTGCAGGAACCGCGCGCGGATGATGCAGCCCCCGCGCCAGATCATCGCGATCTGTCCGAAGTCGAGCGGCCAGTGCTGCTCGGCGGACACGGCGCGCATCAGCGCGAAGCCTTGCGCATACGAGCAGATCTTCGAGCCGTAGAGCGAGTCGCGCACGGCGTCGACGAGGTCCTGCCGGTTGCCGGTGAACCGTGCCCGCGGTCCCTTCAGCACCTTCGAGGCCGCAACTCGCTCTTCCTTGATGGCGGACAAGCAGCGCGCGAACACGGCCTCGGAGATGGTCGAGATCGGTATGCCCGCCTCGAGCGCGGCGGCCACGGTCCACTTGCCAGTGCCCTTCTGCCCGGCGCGGTCCTGGATGATGTCCACGATGGGCGCCCCCGTGACGGGGTCCTCGACGGCGAGGATGTTGGCCGTGATCTCGATCAGGAACGAATCGAGGTCGCCCGCATTCCACGAGGCGAAGGTCTCCTGCGTCTCGACCACGCTCAGGCCGATGCCGAAGCGCAGGATGTCGTAGGCCTCGCAGATGAGCTGCATGTCGCCGTATTCGATGCCGTTGTGGACCATCTTGACGAAGTGTCCGGCGCCGTCGGGTCCGATGTGGGCCGTGCAGGGAACGCCGCCCTGGACGGGTCTGCCGGGCCTGGCGCCCTCGAGGGGCTTGCCCGTGTCGGGATCGACCTTCGCCGCGATGGCTCTCCAGATCGGGGCGAGTTCCTTCCACGACGACTCGGCGCCGCCTGGCATGAGCGACGGGCCGAAACGCGCCCCTTCCTCGCCGCCGGACACGCCCGAGCCGATGAAGCGCAGTCCTCTTGCCGTGAGCTCTCGCTCGCGGCGGACCGTGTCGGTCCACAAGGCGTTGCCGCCATCGATGATGATGTCGTCCTGGTCCAGCAGCGGGACGAGGCTGTCGATCACGGCGTCGGTGGCCCTGCCGGCCTGCACGAGGACGATGAGCTTGCGCGGGCGTTCGATCGATCGAACGAAGTCCTCGAGGCTCAGCGCGGCGTGCAGTCCGCCAGGCGTGGCGGGGTTCTGCTCGACGAACTGCTCGGTCTTCGACGACGTGCGGTTGTAGACCGAGACGCGGAAGCCGTGATCGGCGATGTTGAGCGCGAGGTTCTGACCCATCACCGCGAGGCCGATGAGACCGATGTCGGATCGAGGGGTGTTCATGGACGTTCCTCTCATGTCTGCGCGCGCCCGAGCCCCGGCTGGCGCTCGGCGCGCACGTCACGGGTTCGCTCGCCGGCGTCGGTCGCGTGGGGGCACAGGCGCTGCCTCAGCCCTTCACGGCCCCCATCGTCAGCCCCTTCACCACGTACTTCTGGAAGACCATCGTCAGCAGGATGGCCGGGGCCATGATCGCGACGGCTGCGGCCATCACGCCGCCCCAGTCGACCTCCGCGTACGACAGGAAGTTGTACACCGCGATCGGCAGCGTCTTCGTCTTCTCCATGCTCAGCACCTGCGAGAACATGAAGTTGTTCCACGAGAAGATGAACGACAGCGTGGTCGCGGTGATGATGCCCGGCGCGGACAAGGGCAGGATGATCTTCCAGAAGGCGTACTGGCGCGTCGCACCGTCGACCATCGCCGACTCCTCCAGATCCGACGGAATCGTCGCGAAGTAGCTGGACATGATCCACACCACGATCGGCAGCGCGATCAGCATGTGGCTCAGGATCAGCGCGGTGTAGCTGTCCATCAGGCCGAGGCGCGAGAAGACGATGTACCAGGGCATCAGGAACGAGATGCCCGGCATGAGGCGCGCCAGCAGGATGAAGACCGCCAGCCGCTGCTGCTTGAAGCGCGAGATCGAGTAGGCCGCCGGCAGGCCGAGCAACAGCGACAGGCCGACGGCGCATACGCCGACCACCGTGGAGTTGATGAAGTACTGCAGGAAGTCCTGCTCGCCGAAGACGCGCTCGTAGTTCTGCAGCGTCGGCGTGAAGAAGAGCTTCGGCGGCCACGCGATGATGTCCACCTGGGTCTTGAAGGACGAGCTCAGCATCCACAGGAACGGGAAGAGCACGATGAGCGCGATCACGATCACCGTCGCGTAGAACAGCACGGTGCTCGTCTTCTTGGTGCCGATCGTCGCGCTCATCTGCCCGCTCCCATTCGTTGCCGGATGCCGCCGCCCGGGCTAGGTCTCGGATCTCTCGCGCAGCTTCATGATCAGCAGGCTGCAGCCGAAGACGACCACGAACAGCGCCACCAGGATCACCGCTGCCTGCCCCATGCGGAAGTACTCGAAGCTGTACTTGAAGCCCATGATGTTCAAGGTCTCCGACGCGTAGCCCGGTCCGCCGCCCGTCATCGCGAAGATGATGTCGAAGGTCTTGAGCGCGTCGATCAGGCGCAGGATCACCGCCGTCAGGATCACCGGCATGACCATCGGGAGGGTCACGAAGCGGATGATCTGCCACTCGCTGGCACCGTCGATGCGCGCCGCCTCGACGGGCTCCTCGGACAGCCCGGCCAGGCCGGCGAGCACGATCAGGGTGATCATCGGCGTCCACTGCCAGACGTCGACGAGGATCAGCGCGGGAATCACCGTGCTCGCGTGCGACACCCACAGCGCCGGCGGCAAGCCGAGCGAGGTCAGCACGAAGTTGGCCAGCCCGATCGTCGGATCGTAGAAGAGGTTGAAGACGATGCCCACGGCCACCGGCGTGGCCACCAGGGGCAGCAGCAGCAGCGTCTTGGCGACGCTCTTGCCGACGAACGAACGGTTCAGGATCAGGGCCGTGGCCACGCCGATGACGGCCTCGATCGCGACCGCGAAGATGGTGAAGGCGAAGGTCCGTCCCAGGGCCTCCAGGAAGCGTGGTTCGGTCAGCACGCGAGCGTAGCTGCGCAGGCCGACGAATGTCGGCGGCTGGCCGGATGTGAGGTTCCAGTTCGTGAAGCTGAGGAACAGCGTGTACAGGACCGGGAACACCATCAGCAGCGCGACGAAGATCATCGCCGGCAGCGGGAACAGCCGGTGGAGATGGCGGTCTGCGAAGCTCGAGTGGATCATCGCCGGGCAGCCCCGTTCGGTTGGCGCGTTCCAGGGGTTCGGTGGCGCCGGGTACGCCGCGGCGTGCCCGGCGCGACCTGCTCAGCGCTTGAACTCGCCCGTGTCCTCGAGCAGCTCGTTGACCTTGTCGACTCGCTGCTTGGCCATGCGCTCCAGATTGGCCGACGTGCCCTTGGTGTTGATCGACTCGATGATCAGCTCACCGATCAGGTCACGTGCCTCGCCGACCGCGCTCATGTAGGGACGGTCGAGCGGGTAGCCGTTCCGGGCTGCGAAGGCCCGCGTCTGGACCAGGCCCGGGTTGACCTTGGCCAGCACGGCCCGGTCCTCCCAGACCGAGCTGCGCGCCATCGTGATGTTCGCCAGCATCCCACGGGCCGCGAGCTCCCGGCTCGTCGCCCAGGTCAGGAACTGCATCGCCAGGTCCTTCTTCTTCGACTGCTTGGCGATGGACATGCCCCACGAGGTGACGATGAACGGCGAGTTGGTCCTCGGGCCCGCCGGCATGTTGGCAATGCCGACCGCGTCCGGGCTCAGCTGCGTCTTCGCCGGATCGACGATCTGGCCGTAGAACACCGAGGCGTCGGTCCACATCGCGACCTTGCCGGCCTGGAACAGCGGCATGATGTTCTCCCACGACATCGCGGTCACGCCCTTGGGGCCGTAGGTGCCGTTCAGGCGGCCGTAGAAGCGGATCGCGTCCACCGCCGGCTTGCTGTCGAACACGGCCACGCCGCCGTCGAGGTAGAGGCCACCGTAGTTGTAGACGTAGGTCGACAGCTGCGTCACCGCCGCGCCGCCCTTGCCTCGCGATGCGAATCCGGCGACGTCACCGCTGTTCAGGCGCCTGGCGGCGGCCTCGAGCTCGTCGAAAGTGGTCGGCACCTTCACGCCCGCAGCGGCCAGCAGGTCGCGGCGGTAGTACAGCACCTGCCACTCGGTGACCAGCGGCACGATGTAGGTGCGCGTGCCGAAGGTGGCCACGCTCATCACGTTCTTCGGGTAGTCCGCGAAGTCGTAGCCGGTCAGCGCCTCGTACCAGCCGTTCTTCTGGAACATCTTCCCCTCCTGCAGCGGGCGCGTCATGAAGACGTCCACCGAGGAGGAGTTCGTCGCGAACTCGGTGGTCAGCTTGGTGGTGAGCTGGCCTTCCTGCAGGCTCTCGAGGTTGACCTTGATGCCCGAGGAACGTTCGAACTCGGGGATCGCGGCCTTCAGCAGCTCACCGTAGGGGTGGTTGGCGAGCATCACGCGGATCTCGCGCGTCTGCGCGTGGGCCACGCCGGACACCAGGGCGAGCGCGCCCAGGGCAAGCAGGGTTCTCTTGACAGCGTTCCTCATGGCGTTCTCCTTGCAGTGAAGTGGAAGGCGGTGTGCGCCTAGACGATGGTCAGCGAGGTCTGCGCGTCGAAGACATGCGTCTTCGCCATCTTCAGGTCGACCTCGATCGTGTCGCCGACATGCAGCGGCGTCTCCGGCACCTCCATGCGCGCGACGATCGCATGGGGTCCGCAGCTCAGATGCGCGAAGACCTCGGAGCCGAGCGTCTCGACGACTTCGGCGCGCGCGGTGACGCTGTGTCCCCGGGGGCCTGCGGCCGGGTCGTGCAGCGAGATGTCCTCGGGTCGCACACCGAACACCACCTGCCGGCCCGTGTAGGGCTGCAGCGCCGCGCTGAAGGACGCGGGCGCCCTGACACGCAGGCTGCCGGCATCGATGAGCAGCTGCGCTCCGTCCTGCACCACCGTGGCGTCGACGAAGTTCATCGCCGGCGAGCCGATGAAGCCGGCCACGAAGCGGTTGACCGGCCGGGTGTAGACCTCCATCGGCGTGCCGCTCTGCTGCAGCACGCCCTTGTTCATGATGAAGATGCGGTCGGCCATGGTCATGGCCTCGACCTGGTCGTGCGTCACGTAGATGATCGTCGCGCCCAGACGCCGGTGCAGCTTGCTGATCTCCGCGCGCATCGCCACGCGCAGCTTGGCATCGAGGTTGGACAGCGGCTCGTCGAACAGGAACAGCTTGGGCTTGCGCACGATCGCCCGCCCCACCGCCACGCGCTGCCGCTGGCCGCCGGAGAGCTCCTTCGGCTTGCGGTCGAGCAGATCCTGCAGACCGAGGATCTCGGCCGCCTCGCCGACGCGGGCGTCGATCTCGGCCTGCGGCAGCTGCCGGATCTTCAGGCCGAAGCCCATGTTGTCCCGGATGTTCATGTGCGGGTAGAGGGCATAGCTCTGGAACACCATGGCGATGTCGCGGTCCTTCGGCGCCATGTCGTTGACGAGCGTCTCGCCGATGTACAGCTCGCCGGAGCTGATCGTCTCGAGGCCGGCGACCATGCGCAGCACCGTCGACTTGCCGCAACCCGAGGGCCCGACGAGCACGGCGAATTCCTGGTCATGGATCTCGATGGACAGGTCGTCCACCGCCTTCGCGGCGCCGAAGGTCTTGACGACGTTCCGGAGGGTGACGCTCGCCATCAGATTGCTCCGTGGATGCCCAGGGGTGTGGTGGTCGGCCGCGCGACCGGTGCGCGGGGCCGGCAAGCCGTCCTGGTCGCCGCCCGGCGCAGCGGGGCCAGGCGAAGTCGGTCGCCGCCTGGCAGGTGGATGGTTGCGGCGGACCGGGCGCTCCGCCGGAACGCACAACGGCGCGCCGGCGTCAGAGGCAGGTGCTCGTTCATCGCCCGACCCCGGCGCCCGCACGAAGCCATGCGCTGGTCGCCCGCCTCAGCTGTTCCAGCGGCGTCGTGGCATCGAGGCGCAACACACCGGGTTCTCCGACCGGCGACTCCAGCGTCGCGAACTGGCTGTCCACCAGGTCGGCGGAGAAGAAGTGCTCGGATGCCCGCGCTCGTACGCGCTGCAGGGCCGTGCCGCGATCGATGTCGAGGAAGACGAACCGCAGGCCCGGCGACGCGGCGCGCAGACGGTCGCGATAGACGCGACGCAGTGCCGAGCACGTGAGCACGGCGCCGCCGCCGTGATGGCGCGCGAGCTCCTGCCCCAGGCGCGTCAGCCAGCCTTCGCGATCGGCGTCGGTCAGCGCGATGCCGCTGCGCATCTTCTCGATGCTGGTCTCGTCGTGGTAGATGTCGCCTTCGATCAGGTGCAGGCCTTCCGCACGCGCGAGGGCCGCGCCGAGGCTGGACTTGCCGCATCCCGCCACACCCATCACGACCAGGCTGCCTGTCATCTTGAACAGCGCTATCCTCAGAACGCCACCTGAAGTTTCGCGGCTCCGCAGCATCTCTCGATGCCGGTTGGACAGCGCTATCCTAGTGCTCCCGAGAATGGTCGTGATCCGGGTTAACCCTAGAGCCTATGCGTGAGAAGTCCCCTTCGCCCCGCCCGCCGCGAGCCCGTGCAACGGGGCGCGTGACGCTGGCGGATGTGGCTCGTCTGGCCGGCGTGAGCCCGATCACGGTGTCGCGCGCGCTGCGCGGCGAGCGAGCCGTCGATGCCGAGCTGGCGGCGCGAGCCAAGGCCGCAGCCGCCACGCTCGGCTACCAGCCCGACCCGGCCGCACGTGCGCTCGCCTCGAAGCGGAGTTCGCACATCGGCGTGCTGGTCCCGATGCTGTCCAACGCGCTGTTCGTCGAGTTGCTCGAAGCGGTGCAGAGCACGCTGCGTCCCGCAGGCTTCCAGGCCCTGATCGGCATCACGCACTACGATGCGCTCGAGGAGGAGCAGTTGCTGCGCGAGCAGCTGCAGCACCGGCCGGCGGGCATGCTGATCACCGGCCTCGGCCAGTCGGCCACGTCGCGGGCGCTGCTCGACACGAGCGGCGTTCCCTGCGTGCAGATGATGGAGCTGTCGCCCACGCGGCCGAGTGTCGGCTTCTCCCAGGTCGACGCCGCCGCGGCATTGACGCGCCATTTGATCGAGAGCGGCCGCCAGCGCGTCGCCTTTGCCGCGGCGCAGCTCGATCCGCGCACGATGCAGCGGCTCGCCGGCTGGCGGCGAGAACTGCTGGCCGCTGGCCAGCACGATGCGACGCTCGAGTGGCTCGATCCCGCACCCTCGTCGCTCGCGCTGGGTGGCCGCATGTTCCAGCAGATCGTGCGGCAGCAGCCGCCGGTGGACGCCATCTTCTTCTGCAACGACGATCTGGCGCAGGGGGCATTGCTGGCAGCCCTGCGCCTGGGCATCCGCGTTCCGCAGGACGTGGCGGTGGTCGGCTTCAACGACCTCACGGGGAGCGACCAGATGGTGCCCCCGCTGACGACGGTGCGTACCCCGCGCGCCGAGATCGGCGAGGCCGCATCGCGCATGCTGCTGGCGCTGTTGCGTGGCGAGACCCTGCCGCAGCCTTGCGTCGACCTGGGCTACGACGTCATCGTTCGCGCCAGCGGCTGAACGTGTTCGCCTGCGAAGCGACCTCGGTCGCCCGCCGGCGACGTCCGAGCCCGCCCCTTCCTCGAGGACGGCATCCCGGCGCAGCGCTTCCACGGACGCTGCCATGGCCGGCTGCGCCCACCGCGTGCCGAGCCCCCGGGCGCCGCACTGGTGTCACGTTTGTCGTCGAGCAAAGACGCCTCGGGCGGAGTGGATCTAGACTTTTCGCCATCGACGACCGAAGGAGAGATCCATGGCCAAGAAGTCCGCCTCCCGGCTGGCTGCCATGCCGAACACGGGCATCGGCGAGAAGGATCGTGCGGCGATCGCGGAAGGCCTGTCGCGCCTGCTGGCCGACACCTACACGCTGTACCTGACCACGCACAACTTCCACTGGAACGTCACCGGCCCGATGTTCAACTCGCTGCACGACATGTTCATGCAGCAGTACACCGAGCTGTGGACCGCGGTCGATCCGATCGCGGAGCGCATCCGTGCGCTGGGTTTCCCCGCGCCCGGCTCGTATGCCCAGTTCTCCAAGCTGAGCACGATGAAGGACGCGCCGTCGCAGCCGCCGAAGGCGATGGCGATGGTCGCGTTGCTCGCCGAGGGGCACGAGGCGGTCGCGCGCACGGCTCGCGGGGTCTTCCCGCTGGCCGACGCCGCCAACGACCAGCCCACGGCCGACCTGCTGACGCAGCGCATGGACATCCACGAGAAGACCGCGTGGATGCTGCGCGCCCTGCTGGCCGACTGAGGCACCGCGAAGGCGGCGACGTGGACGCCGGCCCCGGTCGGGACCGGCCGGTTGCTGGTCGCGAGGTGCTGGCTCAGCTCCCCAGCGCGCGCGTCGCGTGGTACGTGATGCCGGCCGCCGCATAGGCCAGCACGAACAGGCCGGCGGTGATCAGCAGCGGCATGCGCCAGTTGCCGGTTTCCCGCTTGATGGCCGCGATGGTGCTCAGGCATTGCGGGGCGAACACGAACCAGGCCAGCAGGGCGAGCGCCGTGGCCAGGGTCCACTGGCTGGCGATCAAGGGCACGAGTTGTTCGGCCGTGCCGTCCCCGGCGGCCGACAGGGTGTACACCGTGCCCAGAGCGCTCACGGCCACCTCCCGCGCGGCCATTCCCGGGACCAGTGCCACGCAGATCTGCCAGTTGAAGCCGATCGGCGCGAACACGATCTCCAGCGCGCGGCCCAGCATGCCCGCGTAGCTGTGCTCGATGGCGGGCCCGGTGGCGTTCGCGGGTGCTGCCGGGAACGTGGCGAGGAACCAGATCGCCACGGTCATCGCCAGGATGATGCCGCCCACGCGGGCGAGGAAGATGGTGACGCGCTGCCACAGGCCCAGCAGCACGTTGGGCAGATGCGGCCAGTGCCACGCGGGCAGCTCCATCATCAGGGTTCGCACCTGCCGGCGCGAGCTGAGGTGCTTCAGCATCCAGGCCACGGCGGCCGCACCGGCGATCCCGGCGACGTACAGCGCCAGCAGCACCAGCCCCTGCAAGCCGACGGCCACGCCGCCGATGGTGGCCAGATCGCGCTCGGGCACGAAGGCGGCGATCAACAGGGCGTACACCGGCAGCCGGGCCGAGCAGGTCATCAACGGGGCCAGCGCGATCGTGACCAGCCGGTCGCGCGGGTTGGCGATGGTGCGCGTGGCCATGATGCCCGGGATCGCGCAGGCGAAGCTCGACAGCAGCGGGATGAAGCTGCGTCCGGACAGACCCAGGCCGCCCATCATGCGGTCGAGCAGGTAGGCCGCACGCGGCAGGTAGCCGCTGTCCTCCAGCACCAGGATGAAGGCGAACAGGATGACGATCTGCGGGAGGAAGACCAGGACACCCCCGATCCCGGCCACCAATCCGTCCGCGACGAGGCTGCGCAGCCAGCCCGCGGGCAGCGCCGACGACAGCTGCTCGCCGACCCAGGCGGCGCCGGACTCGATCCAGCCCATGGGCGCCGCGGCCCAGGCGAACACGGCCTGGAACATCAGGAACAGCAGCAGGGCGAGCAGCAGCGGACCCAGCAGTGGATGCAGGACCCAGCGATCGATCCGGTCTCCCGGCTCCGCCGGCATGACGTCGGCCAGGCCCAGGGCACCGAGGATCTGCTGCACGCGTGCGGCGTCAGCGGCAGGGTCGTCGGCCCCCGGATGGGCCCGGGTCGCGTCGGCTGCGGCCGGGCGCAGCCAGCTGGCCGGATCGTCGAGCGTGCGCGTCAGGTCGTCGATGCCCTGGCCCCTGATGGCGACCGTGCGAACCACCGGTACCCCGAGCTGCGACGACAGCGAGGCGGCGTCGGCGGCGATGCCGAGCGCCTCGGCGCGGTCGGCCATGTTCAGGGCCACGACGATCGGCAAGCCGAGGCGCTGTGCAGCCAGCACGAGCTTGAGCTGGCGCCTGAGCTGGGTCGCGTCGAGGACGGCCAGGACGAGGTCGGGCTTTTTCTCGCCCTCCGCGGCGCCCAGCAGCACGTCGCGCGTGACACGTTCGTCGGGACTGCGCGGCACGAGGCTGTAGGCCCCGGGCAGGTCCAGCACGCGAAGCGTTCGGCCTGTCGCGGTCACGAGACGGCCTTCCTTGCGCTCCACCGTGACGCCCGCGTAGTTCGCCACCTTCTGGCGGCTCCCGGTCAGGCGGTTGAAGAGCGCCGTCTTGCCGCAGTTCGGGCTGCCCAGCAGCGCCAGCAGTGACCCGCGCGGGTGCACGTGGATGGTGGACTCTGGCATCGCTCGTGCGGAACCTCAGGCGCTTCAGCCGGTCCAGCGCTCGATCGGCTCGATCGGCTCGATCGGCTCGATCTGTACGCACGCGGCTTCCGCGCGGCGCAGCGCGAAGGTGCTGGTGCCCACGCGGATCACCATCGGGTCGCCTCCCCGCCCCGTGCGGTGCAACACGCACACCATTTCGCCGGGCGTGAAGCCGATCTCGGCGAGCTGGCGGGGCCAGTCCGGCTGGCTGGACGGGCAGGCGACACCCTGAACGCGTGCGCGCCGGTCCGTGGCGAGTTCGGCCAGCGATCGAGGCGGTCGTGTCATGCCGATCCTTCCGTCGCGTGCCTGCGGAGTGCCGGCCCAGCAGTGTGGAGTCGGCCTTGCTCCGGGTGGGCCGCAGCCCGCGCAGGGGGCCGGAGGGCCGATCGTCTCGGACAGAGGGCGGGCACGGGCAAACGGGAATGAGAATTGTTGTCATTATGGGGTCGATCGCCCGCTCGAGGAGTCGCTTCGGCGACAAGCTCAGGTGTTCGGTCGTCCGCTCGCCCGACCGCATCGCGGGCTCGGCCGCGGGCTACGGGGCTGCCGGCTCAGCCCGCCGATGTCGTGTACCGACGGATCAGCGCATCGCGCCTGGGCGGGTGCAGATTGGCGCTGCGCACGTCGCCGCCGTAGTGGGCCAGTACGCGCGGATCCATCACGCGCCGCCACAGGGGTGGCAGGTACGCCAGCACCAGCATCGCCGCATAGCCCGACGGGAGTTGCGGCGCGTCGGCGACATGGCGCAAGGCCTGGTAGCGGCGCCCCGGGTGGGCGTGGTGGTCGCTGTGACGCTGCAGGTGGAAGAGAAAGAGGTTGGAAACCAGGTGGCTCGAGTTCCACGAGTGGCGCGCCAGGCAGCGTTCCGGCCGGCCATCGGCCTGCCGCTGGCGCAGCAGGCCGTAGTGTTCGATGTAGTTGACCACCTCGAGCAGCGAGATCCCGTAGAGTGCCTGCACGACGAGGAAAGGCAGCACCTGCGCCCCGAAGCCGGCGACCAGGGCACCGAACAGCAGCACGGTCAGCGACCAGGCCTGGAGGTTCTGGTTGCGAAGGCTCCATGCCGGCCGACCCTGGTGGGCCAGTCGCATCGACTCGAGCTGCCAGGCCGATCGCAGGCCCCCGAACACGCTGCGCGGCAGGAAGGCCCAGAAGCCCTCGCCGAGCCGCGCGCTGGCCGGGTCGGCCGGCGTCGCGACGCGCGCGTGGTGGCCCCGGTTGTGCTCGACCACGAAGTGTCCGTAGGCGACCGGCGCGAGCGCCAGGCGGGCCAGCCACTGCTCCCAGCGCACACGCTTGTGCCCGAGCTCGTGCGCCGCGTTGATCCCCACGCCGTTGATGCCCCCGACCGACAGGACCAGGCCCGCCCAGGCCGAGACACCGAGGTCGCCGCGGGTGACGATCCAGGCCGCGAGCACCGTGACCAGCCATTGCCCGGGCACATAGGCGGCGACCAGCAGCCGATACCACCGGCGCGACTCGAGTTCGGGCACCGCCGTCTCGGGCGGGTTGCTGGCGTCCTCGCCGCAGAGGGCATCGAGCAACGGGATCAGCAGGTGGATCCACAGCGGCAGCAGCCAGAGCCAGAACTCGCCGCCACCGTGGGCGAATCGCCAGAGGTTCAGCGCGACGAGCCAAGGCATCGCCGCGGACAGCAGCCACAGGAACCGCTTCGGGTCCCGCCAGGGTTCGGCCATGTGCCGATCGTCGCAGTTCAGGCCTCGAGCGGCAAGTCCGCGCGGGGCGCGAGCGCGCTAGAGCCGCAGCGTCATGAACACGCTGTTCGGGTCCTCGACGTAGTCGGCGAAAGGGCCGCAGGTCTCGAAACCGAAGCTCTCGTAGAGCCCGCGGGCCGCCGCGAAGCCCGGCTGCGTGCCGGTCTCGAGGCTCAGGCGGCGGAAGCCGCGCCCGGTGGCTTGCGCGACGAGGTGGGCCAGCATCGCACGGCCCACGCCGCAGCGACGGAAGGCGTGCGCCGTGCGCATCGACTTGATCTCCGCGTGCGTCTCGTCCAGGGCCTTCAGTGCGCCGCAGCCCATCAACCGGCCCGTCTCGTGCCAGGCCGACCAGAAGCTGATGTCGGGCTGACGCAAACGGTCGAGATCCAGCGCGTGCACGCTCTCGGGCGGCGACTGGCTGTACATGTCGCGCAGGTGCTCGTCGAGCAGGTCGCGGATCTGCGGGCCATTCAGGTCGTCGGGCAGGATGATCATGGCTTGTTCGGCACGGCTGCGGTTCAGTCCAGTTCGATGAGCTCGTCGCCCGCCGCGGGCCTGCAGCCATCGGGCAGGGCAGTCCAGCCCCGACGCACGACGATGCGGCCGTCCGCGTGGCACAGCTCGATGCGTTCGCTGTCGGGCAGCCGGCGGCGCACGAAGGCCTCGATCGATGCCGGCATGCTGACCTGCAGCGTCAGGGCCCGCAGGTCTTCCTCCGGGTGGTCGTCGAGGTGGATCAGCGGTGCCCAGCGGGCCAGGGCCAGGACGAGCGGCGAGCCGGCGGCCAGCGGCTCGGGTACGTAGCCGAGCTGGCGCAAGGCGTCTCGCGCGCGCTCGCGCGGCGGTTTGTCCGCCGCGACGTCGCCGACCCCGGCCCACGCGCTGCCGAGCAGTTCGGCCAGCCACTGGTTGCAGTTCTGGTAACGCGTGCCGAAGGCATAGGCATTGGCGCTGTAGCGGCCACCCAGCAGCGACAGCGCGCGCATCTCGTCGGCGGCCGCGGCGCGCAGCGCCTCCAGCGCCGTGCCCGGCGGCAGCAGCACCAGGCTGAGATAGCCGATGTCGGGGTCGTCCGTGCCCAGCGCGAACCCGGCCAGGCCCTGGTCGTAGAGACGCGGCCGTCCCTCCTCGCAGGCGTAGTACAGCTGTCGGACGGCCCAGCGGAGTCCCGCGCCGTCGGCGAGGCTGATGCCGGCGTGCGAGTAGCGCTGCCCGAATCGCCCCAGGTCCAGCCCCGAGCGCGACACGATGGCCAGAGGCCGGCCCGCCGTCTCGAGCTCTCGACGCGCGACGTCCGCGAACCGCAGGATCCGGTCCTGCTGGGTGGCGGTGAGCGTCGGGGTGCGGCTGCAGTAGTCGGTCAGCGTGTGACGCGCCGCGGCGGACAGCGTTCCGGCGTGGACGGCTCCCAGCCAGGACGCCAGCAGCCCGATGCCCGCGGCGACCCGCCAGGACAGAGCAGCCGCTGCCATGCGGCGGTGCGTCCCTGCCGTCAGAGGCCGAGGGCTCGCGACGACAGCTCGCGTTGCCAGGTATCGGTCAGCGCGAGCAGGAAGGGTTCGCGCGTACCCGTGTCCGCGGTCCGGGCGAACTCCAGGCCGTATGGCCGGTGCCGTACGTGCACGATGTCGCCGGGCGCGATGGCGCGCTGCCGCAGGGCTTCGCGCGGCACACGCAGGCTGACGGCCTCCCCGGCCGGCTCGGCAAGCTGCTCGAGCCGCACGTCCAGGCGTGCCGTCCCGTCGGCGAGCGCGGTCACGCTCGCGACGCGGTAGTCGCCCTGCGCGACCTGCCGTTCGCCCGCCGAACTCCGGCTCGAGCCCTGGACCGAGTCCGACAGGCTCGCGATCGAGGCCGATCCGGCGCTGGAGGCGGAGGACGCCGCAGAACCGACGGTGTCGGCCACCGCGGGAAGCGCGGTCGCAAGACTTGCGGCAGCGCATGCGGCCACCAGCAGGGTGGGCAGGTTCGAGTTCGTCATCGTGCAAGGCCTTTCGAAGCAGGGCAGGCGACCGGCTCCTGCCGATCCACCAGGCGAGGCGGAAGCATACCCAAAGCAAAAGGGGCGCCGCCCGGTTCCCCGGGCGGCGCCCCTCGAGCCTGGACGCGGGAGCCGCGCTCAGTCGCCGCTGCTGCCGATCCCCAGCAGGGCCAGCAGGTTCTGGAACACCGCGTAGATGCTGACGTACACACCCAGCGTGGCGCTGATGTAGTTGGTCTCCTCGCCGTCGCGCACGCGCTTCAGGTCATACAGGATGAAGGCGCTGAAGATGCCCATCGCCAGGACCGACAGCGTGATCATCAGGGCGCCGGACTGCAGGAAGAAGTTCGCGATGCCCGCCACGAGCACCATGATCATGCCGATGAACAGGAAGCGGCCGAGACCGGAAAGGTCGCGCTTGATCACGCTGGACAGCATGGCCATGCCGGCGAAGATGGCCGCGGTGCCGGCAAAGGCCGTCATCACGAGTTCGGCGCCGTTGTTCTTGGCGAGCACGAAGGCCAGCAGGCGCGACAGCATCAGCCCCATGAAGAACGTGAAGCCGAGCAGGATCGGCACTCCCGCGGCCGAGTTCTTGTTCTTCTCGATCAGGAACATCAGTCCGAAGGCGCCGACGAGGAACACCACCAGGCTGATTCCCGGCGACAGGGCGGTTGCCAGACCGGAGGTCAGACCCACCCAGGCGCCCAGAACCGTCGGGATCATGGACAGCGCGAGCAGCCAGTAGGTGTTGCGCAGCACTCGGTTGCGCTGGGCGACGGAAACGGCACTGCCACCGATGGGGGTGGCCATGCTGCTGACGGGGTTCATCGAGGCTCCTTGGGTCGTGTGGGTGGTCTCTCGGATGACATCGCTTCGCGTGCGACGTCCGCGCGCTTGGATACCGGTGGATCCTCCCGAGTTCCGTAGCTGCGGGTTAGCGCGGGGTGATGGCGCCGCAAGCAGCCGAGAGGAAACCCGGATTCCAGGCTTTTCAGGCCTCCGGGCCGCGCAGCGCGACGTGGCTGAAGCCGCCGTCGACGTACAGGATCTCGGCGCTGACGCCGGCGGCGAGGTCCGACAGCAGGAAGGCCGCCGCGTTGCCGACGTCCTCGATCGTGATGGGCCGGCGAATCGGCGTCGTGGCGGCGAATTCGGGCAGCAGCTTGCCGAAGTCCTTGATGCCCGATGCCGCGAGCGTCTTGATCGGGCCGGCCGAGATCCCGTTGACGCGCACGCCCTTGGCACCCAGGTTCTGGGCCAGGTAGCGGACGCTGGACTCCAGCGACGCCTTGGCCAGGGCCATCGTGTTGTAGTTCGGCACGACGCGCACCGCGCCAAGGTAGCTCAGCGTCAGCAAGGAGGCACCGGGGCGCAGAAACGGCAGCGCCGCCTTGGCCATCGCCGGAAAGCTGTAGGCCGAGATGTCGTGCGCGATGCGGAAGCTCTCGCGGGACAGGCCGTCGAGGAAATCGCCGGCAATCGCCTCTCGCGGGGCGTAGCCGATCGAGTGGACGAAGCCGTCGAACTGCGGCCAGGCCTGGCCGAGGTCGCGGAACGTGCGGTCGATCTGCTCGTCGCTGCCGACGTCACAGTCGAAGGTCAACGTGGAGCCGAACTCGGCCGCGATCTCGCCGATGCGGTCCCGGAAGCGCTCGCCCACGTAGCTGAAGGCCAGTTCGGCACCCTCGCGGTGGCAGGCGCGGGCGATGCCGTAGGCGATCGAGCGGTTGTTCAGCACGCCGGTGACGAGAAATCGCTTGCCGGTCAGGAATCCCATGTCGTGTGGCTTTCTGGTGATGCGGGACGAAGGCGCTACAGCGCCGGGGCGGGCCCGTCCCGAAGCGGTGTGGCGCGAAAATTCTCCCATGACGCCGCATGGGCGGGCCCGCTGCCGCAGCCGGGCTGTCGCCGGCCGCCCACTGCCGAGGCGCTGCCGGGTGCTTCGCGCGCCGGGGAAGCATTGATCTGCCGGGCGACCGTGCTTATAATTCGCCTTTCGCTGTATGTCGAGTGGGCGGATTCATCCAGCCCATTTTTTTTGGCTGTGTGCGCCGCGGCCGGGTTCGATGCGAGGGACCGGCTGCCACGGCAAGCGGGTTTGGGGCGGCAGGACCGGGCGGCGCCGGGGCCGTCGGAGACGTCTTCACGCATGGGTTTCGAAGCCTGGCAGGCACCGATCGAACGCACCGTCACCGGGTTGGGTTTCGACCTGGTGGATATCGAGCGCGCGTCGCGTGGGCTGCTGCGCGTGTCGATCGACCGCGTGCCGGGGCACGCCTATCCGGCTTCGCAGGGTGCCGGCGAGCACGTGACCATCGACGACTGCGAGGCGGTGACGCGGCAGTTGCAGTACGTGCTCGAGGTCGAGCACATCGACTACGAGCGCCTCGAGGTCTCGTCGCCGGGCCTGGACAGACCCCTGAAGAAGCCGGCGGATTACGCCCGGTTCGCCGGGCAGGCGGTGGACCTGACGCTCAGGCAGGCCTTCCAGGGGCGCAAGCACTGGAAGGGCATGCTGCTGGCCTCGGACGAGGCGGGCCGCTGGCGACTGCGGCTCGAGGATGGGGTCGGCGGCGCGGCGGGCAGCGAACTGGTCTTCGGGCTGGACGAGGTGCGTGAGGCACGCCTCGTGCCGGTGATCGATTTCAAGCGCGGGCGCGGCAGGCAGTTGCCGCGGGTCGCGAAGGCAGACGAAAGGTCCTGAGACACCATGAACCGCGAGTTGCTGATGCTGGTCGACGCGATCTCCCGCGAGAAGACCGTCGAGCGCGAGGTGGTCTTCGGTGCGGTCGAGGCGGCGCTGGCCTCGGCCACGAAGAAGCTCCACGGCGGCGAGGTCGACATCCGCGTCGCGATCGACCGCGAGACCGGCGAGTACGAGACCTTCCGCCGCTGGCACGTCGTGCCCAACGATGCCGGGCTGCAGATCCCGGACGCCGAGATGCTGCTGTTCGAGGCCCAGGAGCAGATCCCCGACATCGAGGAAGGCGACTACATCGAGGAGCCGATCGACTCGGTGCCGATCGGGCGCATCGGCGCCCAGGCCGCCAAGCAGGTGATCCTGCAGAAGATCCGCGATGCCGAGCGCGAGCAGCTGCTCAACGACTTCCTCTCCCGCGGCGAGCGCATCTTCGTCGGCTCGGTCAAGCGCCTGGACAAGGGCGACATCATCGTCGAGAGCGGCCGCGTGGAGGGCCGCCTGAAGCGCAGCGAGATGATCCCGAAGGAGAACCTGCGCACCGGCGACCGCGTGCGGGCGTTCATCCTCGGCATCGACCCGACGCAGCGCGGTGCCCAGATCATGGTCTCGCGCAGCTCGCCGGAGTTCATGAAGGAGCTGTTCGCACAGGAGGTCCCCGAGATCGAGCAGGGCCTGCTGGAGATCAAGAGCTGCGCGCGCGACCCGGGCAGCCGCGCGAAGATCGCCGTCGTCTCGCACGACCGTCGGGTCGACCCGATCGGTACCTGCGTCGGCGTGCGCGGCTCGCGCGTCAACGCGGTGACCAACGAGCTCGCCGGCGAGCGGGTCGACATCGTCCTGTGGTCCGACGACCCGGCCCAGTTCGTCATCGGCGCGCTGGCGCCGGCGAACGTGCAGTCCATCGTCGTCGACGAGGAGCGCCACGCGATGGATGTCGTCGTCGACGAGGAGAACCTCGCGATCGCGATCGGCCGCGGCGGCCAGAACGTGCGCCTGGCCTCGGACCTGACCGGCTGGCGCATCAACATCATGACCGCCGAGGAGTCCCAGGCCAAGCAGGCGCAGGAGAGCGACTCGGTCCGCCAGCTGTTCGTCGAGAAGCTCGACGTCGACGAGGAAGTCGCCGACATCCTGATCGCCGAGGGCTTCACGAGCCTCGAGGAGGTGGCCTACGTGCCGCTGCAGGAGATGCTCGAGATCGAGGCCTTCGACGAGGACACGGTCAGCGAGTTGCGCACGCGGGCCAAGGACGCGCTGCTGACCATGGAGATCGCCAAGGAGGAGACGGTGGAGGAGGTCTCTCAGGACCTTCGAGACCTGGATGGCATGTCTCCCGACCTGATCGCCAGTCTCGCGGTCGGCGGCGTGCACACGCGCGATGATCTGGCCGATCTGGCCGTCGACGAGCTGACCGAGATGACGGGCATCGGCGAGGATCAGGCCAAGGCGCTGATCATGAAGGCTCGCGAGCACTGGTTCACCGCCTGATCGCGTTGCTGCGCTCACTCCGACACCCGACCACGCCCGAACGCCCCGGAAACCCAAGGAACCGATTCCCATGGCAGTGACCACCGTCGCCCAACTGGCGACCCAGCTGAAACGCACGCCTGCGGCGCTGCTGGAGCAGCTGCAATCGGCCGGCGTCGCCAAGCAGTCCCCTGACGACTCCCTGACCGAGGGAGACAAGGAGCGGCTGCTCGAGTACCTGCGCAGCGCGCACGGCACGGCCGTGCCCGATCGCAAGAAGATCGTGCTGACGCGCAAGAGCACCAGCGAGATCAAGCAGGCCGATCCCTCGGGCAAGGCGCGGACGATCCAGGTCGAGGTGCGCAAGAAGCGCACGTTCATCAAGCGCGAAGACGTGCTGCCTGCGGCCGATGAACCCCGGGAACCGGTCGTCGACGAGGCCGAGGCGGCCCGCCGCGAGGCCGAGGCTGCCGCCCAGGCCGCGCTGATCCAGCGCCAGATGGAGGACGCGGCTGCGCGTCAGCGCGAGGCCGAGGCTGCCGCGGCTGCACAGGCGCAGCGCGAGGCTGCCGAGGCCGCGGCTGCAGCTGCGGCGCTCGAGGCGCGGCAGAAGGCCGAAGCCGAGGCGGCTGCTGCCGCCGCCGCGCAGGCGGCCCAGGACAAGCCCGAGCCCGCCGCTCCGCTGCCGCCGGCGGCCGAGCCCGCAGCCGATGCCGCAGCCGAGACGACGGCTGCAGCCGCCGCGGCTGCCGCGCCCGCACCGGCCGCGGCCCCGCCGGCGGCCGAGCCGGCGCGACCGGGGCTGCGTGTCGTGAAGGCGGCCGTGGCCGATGCGAGCGCGAAGCAGGCCCAGCTCGAGGCCGATGCGCGCCGGCGCAAGGCCGAGCAGGAGGCGGCCGCGATCCGCGAGATGATGGCCCGGCCCCGCCGGGTCATCACCGCGCCGAAGCCCGAGGAGGCCAAGCCGGCCGAAGCGACCGGCATCAAGGGCACGATCCACAAGCCCGCTGCCAAGCCGGGCGCACCGGCCGCCGCGGGCAGCACCGCGGCCAAGCCGGGTGACAAGAAGCAGGTCAAGAGCGAGAAGCTCTCGTCCAGCTGGGCGGACGACGCGGCCAAGAGGCGTGCACTGAAGACGCGAGGCGACACCAGCGCGGGCGCCGCCCGCGCGGGCTGGCGCGCCCCGAAGGGCCGTGGCCGCGGGGATCGAGACGATGCCGGCAGCGGCTTCGTCGCCCCGTCCGAGCCCCAGGTGCAGGAAGTGCACGTGCCCGAGACCATCTCCGTGGCCGACCTGGCGCACAAGATGAGCGTCAAGGCCAGCGAGGTGATCAAGCAGCTGATGAAGCTGGGCCAGATGGTCACGATCAACCAGCAGCTCGACCAGGAGACCGCGATGATCGTGGTCGAGGAGATGGGGCACAAGGCGCTCGCGGCGAAGCTCGACGACCCCGAGGCGTTCACCGAGGAGGAGCAGGCCGCGCACGCCGCCGAGGAGTTGCCCCGCGCGCCGGTGGTCACCGTGATGGGCCACGTCGACCACGGCAAGACCTCGCTGCTCGACTACATCCGCCGCGCGCGGGTCGCGGCGGGCGAGGCCGGCGGCATCACGCAGCACATCGGTGCCTATCACGTCGAGACCCCGCGCGGGACGATCACCTTCCTCGACACGCCGGGCCACGCCGCGTTCACCGCGATGCGCGCGCGCGGCGCGAAGGCCACCGACATCGTGATCCTGGTCGTGGCCGCCGACGACGGCGTGATGCCGCAGACCCGCGAGGCGATCCACCACGCGAAGGCTGCCGGCGTGCCGATCGTCGTCGCGATGAACAAGATCGACAAGCCCGAGGCCAACACCGAGCGGCTCAAGAGCGAGCTCGTCGCCGAGCAGGTCGTGCCCGAGGACTTCGGCGGTGATTCGCCGTTCGTGCCGGTGTCGGCCAAGACGGGCCAGGGCATCGACGACCTGCTCGAGCAGGTGCTGCTGCAGGCCGAGGTGCTGGAGCTCAAGGCGCCGGCCGACGCGGCCGCCAAGGGCATCGTGATCGAGGCCCGCCTGGACAAGGGGCGGGGCCCGGTGGCCACGGTGCTCGTGCAGAGCGGCACGCTGAAGAAGGGCGACGTCGTGCTGGCCGGCAGCAGCTACGGCCGTGTGCGAGCCATGCTCGACGAGGACGGCCGGCCCACCGACACGGCAGGTCCGTCGATCCCGGTCGAGATCCAGGGCCTGACCGACGTGCCGCAGGCCGGCGACGAGTTCATGGTGCTGGCGGACGAGCGCCGGGCGCGCGAGATCGCCACCTTCCGTCAGGGCAAGTACCGCGAGGTGACGCTGAACCGGCGCCAGGCCGCCAAGCTCGAGAACATCTTCGAGAGCATGGGCGAGGGGCAGGCGCAGACCCTCTCGCTGATCGTCAAGGCCGATGTCCAGGGTTCGCAGGAGGCCCTGGCGCAGTCGCTCGTCAAGCTGAGCACGCCCGAGGTGCGCGTGCAGATCGTCCATGCGGCGGTCGGCGGCATCACCGAGAGCGACGTCAACCTGGCCATCGCGTCCAAGGCCGTGGTCATCGGGTTCAACACGCGCGCCGACGCCGGGGCGCGCAAGCTGGCCGAGCACAACAACGTCGACATCCGCTACTACAACATCATCTACGACGCGGTCGACGAGGTGAAGGCGGCGATGGCCGGCATGCTGGCGCCGGAGCAGAAGGAAGAGCTGATCGGCATGGCCGAGATCCGCACGGTCTTCGTCGCCTCGAAGATCGGCACGGTGGCCGGTTGCATGGTCACCTCCGGCCAGGTCACGCGCAACGCGCGCTTCCGCCTGCTGCGCGACAACGTGGTCGTCTACACCGGCGAGATCGAGTCGCTGCGACGGATGAAGGACGACGTGCGCGAGGTCAAGGAAGGTTTCGAGTGCGGCATCAAGCTGAAGAACTACAGCGACATCAAGGAAGGCGACCAGCTCGAGGTCTTCGAGATCAAGGAGGTCGCCCGCACGCTGTGACCCGGCCCTCGCCGGTGCGCGATGGCAGGCGGCCGGCAGCGGCTGCGGCCGTCGCGTGCGGCACGAGGGCCGCGGCCGGCGGACTCCGCCGGCGGTCAGCTGTCGCCGAGGCGGCGGTGCCGGCCTGCCCGGGATTCCATCGATGAGCCGACACAAGAAGTCCGGTCCGCCGAACCGCAGCTTCCGCGTAGCCGACCAGATCCAGCGCGACCTGGGCGAGTTGCTGCGCGAGCTGAAGGACCCTCGCATCGGGATGGTCACGATCAATGCCGTCGAGGTGTCGCCGGACTATGCGCACGCGAAGGTCTACTTCTCGGTGCTGGTCGGCGATCACGACGCCAGCGAGCAGGCGCTGAACGAGGCCGCCGGCTACCTGCGCAACGGTCTCTTCAAGCGGCTGCAGATCCACACCGTGCCGACCCTGCACTTCGTGTTCGACCGAACGACCGAGCGCGCGGCCGACCTCGGTGCGCTGATCGCGCGTGCCAATGCCACCCGAGCCAAGGACAGCGAGAGCTGAGCCGTCGCGGCCCGCGACCCGCACGCAGCGGCACGGCGTCGCCGGCGAGCCGCATGCGCGCGCGCCGGTCGCGCACCGCGTGCCGCGCAGGCCGGTGCACGGCGTGCTGCTGCTCGACAAGCCGGTCGGCCTGTCCAGCCACTCCGCCCTGTCCCGGGCCAGGCGGCTGCTGCGCGCCGAGAAGGCCGGCCACACCGGCACCCTCGATCCGCTGGCCGGCGGCCTGCTGCCGCTGTGCTTCGGCGCGGCGACGAAGTTCTCGCAGGCCGGGCTCGACGCCGACAAGCGCTATCGCGCGACGCTGCACCTCGGCCAGACGCGGCGCGGCGGCGACCTCGAGGGCGAGGTCCTGTGCACGCGGCCCGTCAGCTTCGACCGGACACGGCTCGAGCGCGTGCTCGCCTCGTTCACGGGGACCATCGAGCAGCGCCCGCCGATGCACAGCGCGGTCAAGCACCAGGGCCGCCCGCTGTACGCCTACGCGCGCGAAGGCCGCGACATCGAGCGCGAGCCTCGGCCCGTGCCCATCCACCGGCTCGAGGTGGTCGAGTGGGCGGGCGACCGGCTGGTGCTCGACGTGTGCTGCGGCAAAGGCACCTACGTGCGCGTGCTGGCCGAGGACATCGGCGAGGCACTGGGTTGCGGCGCCCACCTGGCCGCGCTGCAGCGCACGGGCAGCGGCGGGCTCACGCTGGCGGCGGCGCTCACGCTGGAGCAGCTCGAGGCGCTCGACGAGCCGGCGCGTGACGCGCGGCTGCTGCCCGTCGACGTGCTGCTGAGCAACTGGCCCATCGTGCGCCTGCAAGCCGACGAGGCAGCCCGTTTCCTGACCGGCGCGCGCCGGCGTGTCGACCTGCCCGACCAGCCGCACGTGCGGGTGTACGGCCCCGAACCCGGCGCCTTCCTCGGCAGCGCCCATGTCACCGGCGGCGAGCTGATCGCCGACCGGCTGCTCAGCCCGCACGAGGTGCGCTCGCTGCCGATGCACGGCCCATCCCCCGAACTTCCCGAGATCCCCCCGCGATGAGCAAGCAGATCCGCAACATCGCCATCATCGCGCACGTCGATCATGGCAAGACCACCCTGGTCGACCAGCTGCTGCGCCAGAGCGGCACCTTCCGCGAGAACCAGCAGGTCGCCGAGCGCGTGATGGACAGCAACGACATCGAGCGCGAGCGCGGCATCACGATCCTCGCGAAGAACTGCGCGGTGACCTGGCAGGGCACGCACATCAACATCGTCGACACGCCCGGCCACGCGGACTTCGGCGGCGAGGTCGAGCGCGCCCTGAGCATGGTCGACGGCGTCGTCCTGCTGATCGACGCCCAGGAGGGGCCGATGCCGCAGACGCGATTCGTGACCAAGAAGGCGCTCGCGCTGGGCCTGAAGCCCATCGTCGTGGTCAACAAGGTCGACAAGCCCGGGTCGCGCCCGGACTACGTGATCAACGCGGCCTTCGAGCTGTTCGACCGCCTCGGCGCGAGCGAGGAGCAGCTGGACTTCCCGGTCGTCTACGCCTCGGGCCTGAACGGCTGGGCCAGCCTCGAGGCCGGGCCTGCCGACGAGGCGTGGGGCACCGACATGGCGCCGCTGTTCGAGACCATCCTGCGGCACGTGCCGGCCCACCAGGGGGACCCCGCGGCGCCGCTGCAGCTGCAGATCAGTTCGCTCGACTACAGCACCTACGTCGGCCGGATCGGCGTGGGCCGCGTGAACAGCGGCACGATCCGCCCGGGGATGGATGTGCTCGTGATGGAGGGCCCGCAGGGCCGCCAGTACAAGGCGCGCATCAACCAGGTGCTGACCTTCGAAGGCCTGGACCGGCGGCAGGCGACCGATGCAGGGCCTGGCGACATCGTGCTGGTCAACGGCATCGAGGACATCGCGATCGGTGTCACCGTCACGAGCATCGACGACCCGCGTCCGCTGCCGATGCTCGCGGTCGACGAGCCGACGCTGACGATGAACTTCTGCGTCAACACGAGCCCCTTGGCCGGCCGAGAGGGCAAGTACGTGACGAGCCGCCAGATCTGGGACCGGCTGCAGAAGGAGCTGCAGAGCAACGTCGCGCTGCGCGTGCGCGAGTCCGGCGAGGACGGCGTCTTCGAGGTCTCGGGTCGCGGCGAGCTGCACCTGACCATCCTTCTGGAGAACATGCGCCGCGAGGGCTACGAGCTCGCGGTCAGCAAACCCCGGGTGGTCTTCCACGACATCGACGGCCCGGAGGGGCGCGAGCGTCACGAGCCGATCGAGCTCGTCACCGTGGACATCGAGGACCAGCACCAGGGCGGCGTCATGCAGGCACTGGGCGAGCGACGCGGCGAGCTGGTCAACATGGAGACCGACGGGCGCGGCCGCGTGCGGCTCGAGTACCGCATCCCGGCACGCGGGCTGATCGGCTTTTCCAACGAGTTCATGAACCTGACCCGGGGCACCGGGTTGATCAGCAACATCTTCGACGGCTACGAGCCCTACCGCGGAGAGATCGCCGGGCGCAAGAACGGCGTGCTGATCAGCCAGGAGGATGGCGAGATCGTCACCTACGCGCTGGGCAAGCTCGACGACCGCGGTCGCATGTTCGTCAAGCCGGGCGACCCGGTGTACGAGGGCATGATCGTCGGCATCCACAGCCGGGAGAACGACCTGGTCGTCAACGCGGTGCGCACCAAGCAGCTGACCAACTTCCGCGTCAGCGGCAAGGAGGACGCCATCAAGCTGACGCCGCCGATCGACCTGACGCTGGAGTACGCGGTGGAGTTCATCGACGACGACGAGCTCGTCGAGATCACGCCGAAGTCGGTCCGCGTGCGCAAGCGCTTCCTCAAGGAGCACGAGCGCAAGCGCGCGAGCCGCGAGGCTTCCTGAGCGCATGACGGGCCAGCGGGTCCCGAGCCACGGGCAGGCCGTGGCGGTGATGGTCGCCGCGACGCTGCTGTGGAGCATCGCCGGCGTGGTCACGCGCCACCTGGAGTCCGCGCGCAGCTTCGAGGTCACCTTCTGGCGCAGCGCCTTCAACGCCCTTGCGCTGGTGCTGCTGCTGTCGTGGATCCGCGGCCCGCGCGGACTGTGGCGCTCGCTGAGCACGGGCGGCCGTGCGCTGTGGCTGTCGGCGGCCTGCTGGTGCGTGATGTACACGGCCTTCATGCTGGCGCTGACGCTGACGACAGTGGCCAACGTGCTGATCACGATGGCCCTGGCGCCGCTGTTCACGGCCCTGGCGGCCCGAGTGGCGCTCGGCCACCGGCTGAAGCCGCGGACCTGGCTGGCGATCGCCGTCGCCGGCCTGGGCATCGCGTGGATGTACGGCACCGAGCTCAGTGGCGGCGAGCCCCGGCACCTGTGGGGCACGCTGGTCGCCCTCGGCGTCCCGCTGGCGGCGGCGACGAACTGGACGTTGCTGCAGCACCAGGCCGGCCGGCCGCATGGCGGCGCACAGGCGCAGCCGGCGGCGGACATGCTCTGCGCCGTCCTGCTCGGCGCGCTGCTGTCGGCCTTGCTCACGCTGCCTCTGGCGATGCCGCTGCAGGCGTCGGTGCATGACCTGTCGCTGCTGGCGACGCTGGGCGTCTTCCAGCTCGCCATCCCGTGCCTGATGGCGGTGACGGCCGCCCGCACGCTGAAGGCGCCCGAGGCGGCGCTGCTGTCGCTGCTCGAGGTGGTCTTCGGCGTGGGGTGGGCCTGGCTCGGGGCCGGCGAGGCACCGAGCCAGGCGGTGCTCGGAGGCGGGGCGCTGGTGCTCGCGGCCTTGGCCGCCAACGAGGTGGCCGCTCTGCGTGAGCGCTCGGCGATTCGCTGAGCGAGGACCGCGCCGCGCGGCGCAGCGGCCTCCTGCCATCGGCCGCACGCGGCGGCAGGCGGTTGTGCGGCCCGAGGTGCAGGACCGGCCGTGGTCCGGGACCTGCGGTGTCGCATTCCCGGGCCTGCCTGCCGGCCAATGGCACTAGCATCGTGGGTGACGCGCCTGAGGAGCCCCGATGAGCATGCGGCAGCTGTCCGGACTGGACGCCACGTTTCTCTTTCTCGAGACGCCCGAGATGCCGATGCATGTCGGCGCGGTGCACCTGCTGGAGCTGCCCGACGGCTACCGCGGCCGTTTCGTCCATGACTTGCGCCGCCACATCGCGTCGCGGCTGCCGGCTGCCGCGGTGCTGCGCCGCCGACTCTGGTGGATGCCGCTGAACCTCGCGAACCCGGCGTGGGTGGATGCCGAGCCCGACCTGCGCGAGCACATCGTCGAGATCCGGCTGCCGAAGGAGAAGGTGCGCGGCCACGACGCGCTGAGCCTGATGGAAGCCGAGGTCGCGCGGCTGCACCCGGTGCTGCTGGATCGCAGCCGGCCGCTGTGGAAGTTCCATGTGGTCGAGGGCCTGCCGCCGGCCGCCAGCGGCCGGCGGCAGGTCGGGCTGTACTCGCAGCTGCACCACGCCGCGGTCGACGGACAGGCGGCGGTCGCCCTCGCCAACGTCATCCTCGACGTGGCGCCGCGGCCGCGCACGCTCGAGGTCGAGACCTCGCGGCGCCCGAAGACCTTCCGGCTCGACATGGTCGAGATGCTGCGCGGCGCGCTCGCCCAGGAGGCGACCCAGGTCGCGCGCATCGTGCGCGAGCTGCCGTCCACCGTCGGCACGCTGGCCGGCGCGGCGAGACTCGTCATCGGCCGCACGGTGCTGCCGGGCGGCTCGCGAGGGTCGGGCAACGTCACGCTGGCGCCGAACACGCCACTGAACGTCTCGGTCGGCACCGGCCGCGCGTTCGCCGGCCTGAGCCTGCCGCTGAAGGAACTCAAGCTGCTCGCGCGCGCCCACGAGGCGACCCTCAACGACATGGTGCTGATGCTGTGCTCGACGGCCCTGCGGCGGCACCTGGGCAAGTCCAAGACGCTGCCGAGGCGCAGCCTGATCGCCGCGGTGCCGATCTCGCTGCGCGAGAACGGCGACGCGAGCGCCGACAACCAGGCGTCGATGAGCCTGATCAGCCTGGGCACGCACATCGCCGACCCGCGCCGGCGGCTGCAGCACATCATCGCGGCGAGCCGGGCGATGAAGCAGACGATGGGCAGCGTGAAGACCATCCTGCCGACCGACTTCCCGTCGATCGGCGTGCCGTGGCTGATGGAGGCCGCGGCGTCGCTCTACGGCAAGGCGCGCCTGGCCGAACGCATCCCGCAGGTGGCCAACCTCGTGATCTCCAACGTCCCGGGTCCGCAGGTGCCGCTGTACATGGCCGGCGCGCGCGTGCTGACGAACTACCCGACGAGCATCGTGGTGCACGGCCTGGCGCTGAACATCACCGTGCAGAGCTTCGACCAGTCCATGGACTTCGGCCTGATGGCCGACGCGAAGGCACTGCCCGACGTCAAGGACCTGGCCGCGGCGCTGGCCGTCGCGCTGGACGACGTGCGCGCGCTCCCGCTGGCCCACGAGATCGCCGCCGAGCAGGCCGGCGGCGCCGTCGAGCGCGTCGGCCGCGCGGCGATGTCGCTGACCGGCCGGATGAGCGACGCCGTCGGCGGCATGGTCAGCAGCGCGGTCAAGGAAGCGATGAGCAGCGGGGTCACCGGCGCCGTCGCGGGCGCGGTCGGCAAGGGCCTCGGCGGGGGGCTGGCGAAGACCGTCTCGGGCAGTCTCGGCCGTGTCACCAAGGCGACGCGCAAGGCGCGCTGAGGTGGGCACTCCATCCGGTTCGTGGCCGGCTGGCTGCGATGCTCGGGGCGGTGCGGGCTGCGGTCGAGCGGGGGTGCCCGGGTTTGGTGATGGCCTGTTGTCGGACGCCCGCGCAGGAGTCGAGGGGTGGGGTACATGAAGGTGCATGCCAACGGCCTGCAGATCGAGGTCGACGACCAGGGGCCGGTCGACGGCAAGCCCTTGCTGCTGATCATGGGCCTGGGCATGCAGCTGATCGCCTGGCCGGACGAGCTGGTCCAGGCTCTGGTGCAGCGGGGCTTCCGCGTGATCCGCTTCGACAACCGCGACATCGGACTGAGCCAGGGCTTCGACGAGCACGGCGTGCCGAACATGGCGCTGGCCGGCATCCGCTATGCGATGCACCTGCGCGTGCCGGCGGTCTACTCGCTGCGCGACATGGCGCAGGATTCGCTGGGCGTGCTCGATGCGCTGGGCATCGCGCGGGCCCACGTCTGCGGTGCCTCGATGGGCGGCATGATCGCGCAGCACCTGGCAGCCGGCGCGCCGTCGCGCGTCGCGAGCCTGGCGCTGATCATGACCACGACCGGCGCGCGATGGCTGCCCGCGCCGCCGCTGAAGGTCCGGCGGGCGCTGATGTCCCGGCCGATGGGCCCCGGCGAGGACGCCGCCGTCGCGTGGGTGCGGCGGGTCTTCGGCCTGATCGGCAGCCCAGGCTACCCGACACCGCCCGAGCGCCTCGAGCAGCGCGCGCGGACGTCGGTGCAGCGCTCCTGGCACCCGGCGGGTTCGGCACGCCAGGTGCTGGCCATCATGGCCGACGGTGATCGCAGCACCCTGTTGCCTCGCATCTCGGCGCCGACGCTCGTCATCCATGGCGTGGACGACCCGCTGGTGCCGGTCGAATGCGGCCGGCAGCTCGTGCAGGGCATCGCGGGTGCCCAGGCGGACTTCATCGACGGCATGGGACACGACCTCCCCGAGCCCCTGCTCGGGCGCATGGCCGATGCGATCGCGCGCAACGCAGCGCGCAACGGCCGAGGCTGAGGGCCTGGCCGGCCTCAATCGCCGGCGTCGCGGCTCGCGGCGGGATCCTCCCGGGTGGCCCACCAGACGCTGCCGATGCAGACGACCACGCCGGCCAGCGACAGCGCATGCGGTCGCCAGCCTTCCAGCGCGGCCGAGACCGCCAGCGCGATCACCGGGGTCAGCACCGAGGTGAGCGCGGCCCTGCCAGGGCCCTGCTGCTGGGCGAGTCGGAAGTAGGCGAGGAAGGCCAGCACCGAGCCGAAGGCCGCCAGGTAGACAAGCGAGGCCCACCAGGCCGTGCTGTGGCCGACTGACAAGCCATCGCCGACCGCGAGGCTGTAGGCCGTCAGCAGCAGCGCGCCATAGCCCATGCACCAGGCGAGCAACGGCACGAGGGCGATGCCGCGCTCGGCGAGCTTCAGGGTCAGCACGTTGCCGGCACAAGCGCTGGCGACCGCACCCAGGCCGAGCGCCAGCCCGAGCGCGGAGCCGGGTCGCGCGCTCGCCGCCAGCACCTCGGGCCAGAAGATCAGCGCGACACCGGCCATTCCCGCCAGGGCACAGATGCCGAAGCGCAAGCTCAGCGCGCGGCCGAAGAAGAGGCGACCGGTCAGCGCATTGATGAACACCATCAGGGTGAACAGCACGGCCACCAGTCCCGAGGGGAGGTGCCGTTCGGCCTCGTAGACGGCCGTGTAGTTCAGACCGTACTGCACGCACCCGGTCAGCAGCATGCCCGCGTGCAAGGCAGGCGGCGCGCGCAGGCTCAGGCCGGTCGCCCGCGCCACGGCGGCCAGCAGCAGCGCCGCGAGCGCGAAGCGCAGGGCGACGGCACTCGTGGCGGGTGTCTCGGCCAGCTGGTAGAGGATGACATGCCAGGTGGACGCCCAGATCAGCGTCGGCGTCCAGAAGAGCCAGCGTGGCGAAAGCGTCATCGCGTGCGGGGCGGGCACCCTGCAACGCGCGACAGGGGCGGGGAGTGGTCGAACCGGTGCCAGTGTATGCGGCGCCTCAGCCGGCGAAGAGCCGGGCCGCGAACTCGTCCTCCCGTCGGCGCACGGTGTCGAGGAAAGCCTGCGGGTCGTGCATCGCCGCGAAGGTGTCGAAACCGCGCTCGAGGAAGGCCTGCAGGGCCGACAGCCCCGCCGCACGCGCCGGCAGCCGCATCATGCGCAACGCCCGCCCCAGCGTCGGATGGCGCGTGTAGCGCACCAGCGCCTGGCCGATGCGGCCGACCAGCTCGACCTGACGCGCTCGCGACAGCGGTTCGCCGACCACGCGCCAAGCGCGCGCGTAGCGTTCGTCGTCCAGCGGCGGCGATCCTTCGAAGGCCTGGGCCATCCGCGTGTCCATGCGCTCCGACAGCGAGTGCAGCTCGGCGAGTTCGAGCACGGTCTGGACCACCTCCGCCGGGAACAGCCGCACGAGGCCCGGCACGATGCGGCGGAACTGCGTGTCGCGGTCGAGGAAGTCCTGCTCCCCGTAGAGCTCGTTGAGGAAGAACAAGGCCGCGTCGCGCGAAGCGGGCGAGGCGAGCAGATCGTCGTAGGTGCGGCGGAAGCGCTCGGCCTGGTACTCGCGCACGGCCCGCGAGCGCACGGCCAGCGTGGCGTCGCCCGAGCGCAGCCGCCGCTCCTCGTCGACGGCGTCGAGTTTCGCGAGGATGGCGGCCTGGCTTTCTCTGCCGGACATGGACGAAGGGGTTCCTGGGGGCCGGCGGGTCGAGCGCGTGCTCGGCCCCAAACGAAGCCGGCCCCGGCTGCTGCCGGGGCCGGATGGTCGCGATGGCCGGCGTCCCGGTCCATCCCCGGGCCGCGGGCCGAGCGCCCTCAGAGCCGGGCGCTCTGCATGAACGAGTCGAATCGGGCCTCGGTGAAGCGGAACCAGAGGTTCGCGTCGCGGCGGAAGGCGGCGTAGTCCTCGTAGATCTTCTTCCAGTTCGGATTCTTGCCGCTGAGCTCGTTGTACAGATCCATCGCCTCCTTGAAGGCGGCGTCCATCACGTCACGCGGGAAGGGGAACAGCTTGGCGCCTGCGGCGACCAGGCGCTTGAGCGCCGCGGCGTTCTTCGCGTCGTAGCGCGCCTGCATGTCGGCCAGGCAGTAGCCGTTGGCGGCGTCGACGATGGCCTTCAGGTCGGCCGGCAGCGCATCCCAGGCCTTCGAGTTGACCCAGTGCTCGAGCTGCGGGCCGCCCTCCCACCAGCCGGGGTAGGCGTAGTTCGGCGCCACCTTGACGAAACCGAGCTTCTCGTCGTCGTGCGGGCCGACCCACTCGGCGGCGTCGATCGTGCCCTTCTCGAGCGCCTGGTAGATGTCGCCGCCCGGGATGTTCTGCGGCACGGCGCCGATGCGCTCGCAGACCCGCCCGCCGAAGCCGCCGACGCGGAACTTCACGCCCTTGAAGTCGGCCAGCGACTTGATCTCCTTGCGGAACCAGCCGCCCATCTGGGCACCGGTGTTGCCCATCGGGAAGTTGACGATGTTGAAGTTGCGGTAGAAGTCGCGCGTCAGCTTCAGGCCGTTGCCTTCGTACATCCACGCCGTCATCTGCCGCGAGTTCAGGCCGAAGGGGATCGCGCAGGCCAGCGCGAAGGTCTCGTCCTTGCCGAAGAAGTAGTACGGCGCGGTGCCGGCCATCTCGACGGTGCCGTTCTGCAGCGCGTCCACCTTGCCGAAGGCCGGCACCAGCTCGCCGGGGCCGTGCACGGTGATCTGCAGGCGCCCACCCGACATCTCGCGCACCATCTTGGCGAAGACCTCGCTCTGGCCGTAGAGCGTGTCGAGCGACTTCGGGAAACTCGACGACAGGCGCCAGCGGATCGTGGCCTGCGCGTGCACGGCGGGTGCCACACCAGCGGCCAGCACGCCGGCCAGACCGGCACCCCTGACAAACGAACGACGTTCCATGAGCAGTCTCCTGAAGAACCGGCGGGCACGGCGCGCCCTAGCCGCGGAACGCGCGGGATTCTAGGTCTCGCTCCCCGTGGGTCCGGCGAAGGGTTTTCCCGTCCGACGCAACCCTGACGTCCAGGTTCAGGAGCCGGCGAGCTTCATGCCGTCGATCAGGACCGAGCCGACGCTCTTGGCGCCGAGCGTGTAGACGTCGGCGCCGACCGCGCGGATCGCCTTCAACATGTCCTTCAGGTTGCCGGCGATCGTGACCTCCTCGACCGGGTGGACGATGCGGCCGTCCTCGACCCAGTACCCCGACGCGCCGCGCGAGTAGTCGCCGGTGACGCCGTTGACGCCCTGGCCCATCAGTTCGGTGACGAACAGCCCGCGGCCGAGCTTGCGCAGCATCGCGTCGAGGTCGTCGGTCGGATCGGTCAGGCGGCTGGTGAGGGCGAGATTGTGCGAACCGCCGGCGTGCCCGGTCGTGCGCATGCCGAGCTTGCGGGCCGAATAGCTGCTGAGGAAGTAGCCCTGGAGCACGCCGGCATCGACCACCGTGCGGTAGCGCGTGCGCACGCCCTCGTCGTCGAACGGGGCGCTGCCCTTGCCCCCGGGCTGGTGCGGATCTTCGACCAGGTCGAGGTGATCGGCGAGCACCGGCGTGCCGAGGCTGTCCACCAGGAAGCTGGCCTTGCGGTAGAGCGCGCCGCCGGACAGCGCGTGCACCAGGCTGCCGAGCAGCCCTGCCGCCACCGTCGACTCGAACAGCACGGGCACCGACGCGGTGCGCACGCGGCGGCTGCCCAGGCGCGACAGCGCGCGCTGGGCCGCGTAGCGACCCACCGCCTCGGGCGAGGCCAGTTCGGCGGGATCGCGCATCGAGCTGTACCACGCGTCGCGCTGCATCGCCTTGCCCTTGCCGGCGATCGGCGAGACCGACACCGAGTGACGGGACTGCGCGTAGCCGCCCCGGAAGCCGCGCGAGTTGCCCGACCAGAAGTGCGACTGCTGCGCGGAGACCGCGGCGCCTTCGCTGTTGGTGATCTTCGGGCTGACGGCGAAGGCCGCCGCCTCGCAGCGACGTGCCATCTCGGCAGCCTCGGCCGCGTCGATCGCCCAGGGGTGGAAGAGGTGCAGGTCGCGGGCGACCTCCTCGGCCGTGGCGAGGTCCTCGCGGTCGGGCAGTCCGGCGGCCGGATCCTCGGCGGTGAAGCGGGCGATGTCGTAGGCCGCGCGGACCGTCTGGCGGATCGCCTCCGGCGAGAAGTCGCTCGTGCTCGCGTTGCCGCGGCGCTGGCCGAGGTAGACGACGACACCCAGCGACTTGTCGCGGCTGCGCTCGACCGTTTCGATCTCCCCCTTGCGAACCGACACCGACAGCCCGCTGCCCTCGGACACGTCGACGCCGGCATCGCTGGCCCCGATGTCGCGGGCGAGCGCGAGCACGTCCTCGACCATCTGCTGGAAGCGCTCCTGGGCGTAGGTGAAGCCGGCAGCCGGCGACGAGGGGGAAACGGACGGGTCTTGCGGGTTCACGGCGGGGAGGGGTCCTGCAGTACGTCGATCGACCGGCGATTATGATCGGCCGCCATGTCCCGCAAAGCCGCCCCCGGCCGAATGCCCGCTCGCGAGCCGGATGCGCCGGTCGACGACGCCGGGCGTCCGAGCAAGACGCGGCGCAAGCGCGATGCGCACGATCTGCAGGAGCTCGGCCGCGACCTCGCGCTGCTGTCGGAGCCGCGCCTGGCGCAACTGCCTCTGGGCGAGACGCTGCGCGACGCGGTCCTCGAGCTTCGGCGCACGCGCACGCACGAGGGACGCCGGCGGCAGCTGCAGTTCGTCGGCAAGCTGATGCGCCAGGCCGATGCCGACCCGCTGCGCGAAGCCGTCGCGCAGATGAAGCTCGGGCCGGCGCGCGACAGCCTGCAACTGCACGAGGCCGAACGCTGGCGCTCGGCGCTGCTCGACGACGAGGACGAGGCCCTCGCACGCTGGGTCCGCCAGTGGCCGGGCACCGACCTGCAGCGCCTGCGCACGCTCGTGCGGCAGGCGCGGGCCGAGCGGCGAGAGCCGTCCGCGCCAGGGCAGGCGCAGCGGCAGTCGCGCGCCTGGCGGGAGCTCTTCCGGTTCGTCCGCCAGCAGCTCGAAGCGCCCCCCGAAACCCAACCTGGCGAACACCATGCATGAGTTCGATCCCGTGCACATCGGCCTGGTCTCGGTGAGCGACCGGGCCAGCTCCGGCGTCTACGAAGACAAGGGCATTCCCGCGCTGCAGGACTGGCTCTCGCGCGCGCTGCGCAACCCGGTGAGCTGGCACACCCGACTGGTGCCGGACGACCAGCCGCGCATCGAGGCGGCGCTGCGCGAACTCGTCGACGAGGCCGGCTGCCACCTCGTGCTGACCACCGGAGGCACCGGTCCCGCCCCGCGCGACGTGACGCCGGATGCGACGCTGGCGGTCGCCGACAAGGTGATGCCCGGGTTCGGCGAGCAGATGCGCCAGGTCAGTCTGGCCTTCGTGCCAACGGCCATCCTGTCGCGCCAGGTCGCGGTGATCCGCGGCCGCACGCTGATCATCAACCTGCCGGGCCAGCCGAAGTCGATCGCCGAGACGCTCGAGGGCCTGCCGAAAGCCGCTCCGCCGGTGCACGGGATCTTCGCCGCGGTGCCCTATTGCATCGACCTCATCGGCGGCCCGTACCTGGAGACCGACGAGGCGGTGTGCAAGGCGTTCCGCCCGAAGTCAGCCCTCCGCGCGCCGCGCGGCACCCCGCCGGCCGCTACTTGACCAGGCGCGTCAGGCGCTCGGCGTCGAAGGTCTCGGAGGTGTGCGCGTCCAGCGGGACGCACTCCTGGGCCGGCAGCTCCCGCGAGCGGGCCGCGAGTTTCTCGATGGCCTGCCACAGCAGCGCGATCTGGTGCTCGTGGCTGGACGCGTTGTCGATGAGCCCCTTCATGGCCTGTGCGACCGGGTCGTCGCCCTGCGTCACCCCGTAGGCGGAGAAGCCCATGCGGGCCGCCGCGGCCTCGCGCACCGCCTCGGCTTCCCCTTGCAGGATGCGTGCCGGATTCCCGACGGCCGTCGCGCCGGCCGGCACCGGCTTGACCACCACGGCCCCGGAGCCGATGCGCGCGCCGTCGCCGACGGTGAAGCCGCCCAGCACCTGGGCGTTCGCGCCGACGATGACACCGCGGCCCAGCGTCGGGTGGCGCTTGGCGCCGCGGGTCAGCGACGTGCCGCCGAGCGTCACGCCCTGGTAGATCGTGCACTCGTCGCCGATCTCGGCCGTCTCGCCGATGACCACGCCCATGCCGTGGTCGATGAACACGCGCCGCCCGATCGTCGCACCGGGGTGGATCTCGATGCCGGTCAGCATCCGTCCGAGATGGGAGACGAAGCGCCCGAGCCAGCGAAGGCCGTGCCGCCAGCAGCGGTTGGCCCAGCGGTGCAGCACCAGCGCGTGCAGGCCGGGGTAGCAGGTCAGCACCTCGAAACGCGAGCGCGCGGCGGGATCGCGCTCGAGGATGCAATCGATGTCGTCTCGCAGGTGTCGGAACATGGCAGCGAACCGAAGGTGGGCCGAACGGTGGCAGCCGAGTGTAGACGGCGTCCCGTGCCCCTGCGTGCGGCGGGCGTCACTCCAGGGCCGGCACCGGGGCACCCGCGGGCGTCAACGGTCCTTCTGTCGCCGCGTCGTCACGAAGACGATGACCAGGACGGCCGCGATCACCAGCAGTGCCGCCGGAGGATCGGTGCTCGGCGCCGTCTCGCCGGCACCCGCGGGCAGCCCGTGGGCGGCAAGCCCTGCCGACGCGGCGGCCGCAACGCGGATCGGCGCGGCATCGCGTGATGGCGTCGACACGGCGATCACGGCGGTGCCGTCATCGCTGCCGTCCGCCGCGAGCTCGCTCGCAGGCGCTGCGGCTCGCGGCTCGACGGCCGCTCGGCCGGGCGGGCAGGCCAGCAGCAGGCCGGCGGCGAGGGTCGCAGTCAGGGCGAGGCGCAACAGGGCGTCGGCGGGCATGGCGGGGCGGGAAGGCTGGCGCGGGTCGCCGGCGGCAGGCGGCCGCACGGGCTCTGACGCGGGTCATCGGCCTCTCGCGCCCGGGCTGAAGAGCCGGCCGACAGCCTTGTGCGTCGATCGTGACGCACTTCCCGTGCGGCGTGATGCGCACGAGCTGCAGGACGGCGGAGCCGCGTGCTCCGGCTCCGCGGCCCTCAGCGCTCGAGCATCCGGCGGGCGATGCCGCGCAGGATGTGAACTTCTTCTCGCGTCAGCTGCAGACGGTTGGCCAGCTGGTTCAGGCGCGGGATCAGCTTCTTCGGGGCGGCCGGGTCGAGATAGCCGATATGCTCGAGCGCGGCACGCCAGTGGGCGAGCGTGCCCTGCACGTCGTGGGCATCGGCCAGGCGCGCAGCCGGCGCTGCTGGCCGGATCGCGAAGCCGCCCAGGGCCTGGCGCCATTCGTAGGCCACCAGCTGCACCGCCTGCGCCAGGTTCAGCGAGCCGTAGTCCGGGTGCGTCGGGATGCACAGCACGGCGTGGCAACGGTAGACGTCGGCATTGCCCAGCCCGTGGCGTTCCCCGCCGAAGACGAACGCGACCCGATGCCCCGCCGGCGCCAGCGCGGCGAGGTGCTCGCGGGGCGCGAGCGTCGGTGGCCCGAAGTCGCGCGGGGTCATCGCGGTTGCGCACACATGCGTGATGCCCTCCAGCGCATCGCCCAGACTGGGCGCCACGCGCGCGCTCGCCAGCACGTCCGTCGCGCCGCTGGCAAAGGCCAGCGTTTCCTCGCGCGTCAGGACATCGGCGAAACGCGGCCTGACGAGGACCAGGTCGCCGAAGCCCATCACCTTGATCGCCCGCGCGGCGGCTCCGACGTTGCCGCCGTGGCTGGTGTCCACCAGCACGAAGCGGGTCGGGTCGGCCGGCGCCGGGGGCGGGGCAGGGGGCCTCATCGCTAGAATGCCTTCTGTCCGTGACGCCCGCATTGTCGATGCGCGGCCCGCCCCTTCACCGCCCGCCGCCGCCAGGCCCGTCGTGCGCGCGGCCCCCGAACCGACGCCAGCCGCCGATCCCATGTCCCAGACCATCCACCCGATGATCAACATCGCGGTCCGCGCGGCTCGTGCGGCCGGCTCGATCATCAACCGCGCGGCGCTGGACCTCGATGTCTTGAAGGTCGCGTCCAAGGGCACCAACGACTTCGTGACCGAGGTCGACCGTGCCGCCGAGCAGGCCATCATCGACACGCTGCTCGACGCCTATCCGGGCCACGGCATCCTGGCCGAGGAGAGCGGCCGCGAGCGTGGCGCGCGTTCCAGCGACTACCTGTGGATCATCGATCCGCTCGACGGCACGACCAACTTCATCCACGGCCTGCCCGTGTACGCCGTGTCCATCGCGCTGGCCTTCCGCGGCAAGATCGAGCAGGCCGTCGTCTACGATCCCTCACGCAACGACCTGTTCATCGCCAGCAAGGGTCGCGGCGCCTACCTGAACGACCGCCGGCTGCGCGTCTCACGCCGCACCCGCATGGTCGACGCCCTCGTCGGCACCGGTTTCCCGTTCCGCCGGGGCGACAACTTCAAGCGCTACCTGCGCATGTTCGAGGAGGTCATGCAGCACTGCGCGGGCGTGCGCCGGCCTGGGGCCGCGGCGCTGGACCTGTGCTACGTCGCGGCCGGCTGGTACGACGGCTTCTTCGAGACCGGCCTCAGCCCCTGGGACGTTGCCGCAGGCTCGCTGATGGTCACCGAGGCCGGGGGACTGGTCGGCAACTTCACCGGCGACGCCGATTTCCTGTACCAGCGCGAGATCGTCGCCGGCAACCCGAAGATCTATGCGCAGCTCGTGCAGACGCTGACGCCGTATTCCCACGTGATCGCCGCTGCGGATGCGGCGACGGCGGGTGTCGCGGTCCGCGACGCGACGCAGGCCTTCGTCGACGCCTCGGCGTCGGCCGCCGCGGCACCGCCCCAGCCTCCGGCGGCCGAGCCGGTGAGCCGGCGCGCGACGCGCATCCGCAAGGACGCGGCGCCCCGCGGGTGACGGCCCCGGCCTGTCGAGGCCGGCCGGGCGCCGGCGGGACCTGGGGCGGCAGGGAACCGCACCCGCGGACGCGGTCGTCGAACCTCTTCAAGCGCTGAGCCATGGCCAAGGACTTCTCGACGATGGAGGACAGCAACCGCTCCTCCAACCCCAGCATCCACGAGCTGTCCGATCCCTCGCGGCGCACGGTGCTGCGCGGCGGCATCGGGGCCCTCGCCACGGGCCTGCTCGCGCCGCTGGCGGGCTGCGCGGCCGCGGGGCGTGGCGATGCGCCGCTGCTGGGATTCAAGGGCATCCCGGTGTCGACCGCCGACACCGTGGTCGTGCCCGAGGGGTATCAGGCGCAGGTCATCGCCCCTTGGGGAGACCCGATCGGCATCCCGGGCGCCGAGCCGCCCTTCCGGCACGATGCCTCCAACAGCGCGGCCGAGCAGGCGGTGCAGGCCGGCATGCACCACGACGGCATGCACTTCTTCAGCCTCGACGGCTCGACCGCCGGGTTGCTGGCGATCAACCACGAGTACGTCGACGACGGCCTGCTGCATCCGGACGGCCTGAAGACCTGGAGTGCCGAGAAGGTGCGCAAGTCGCAGGCGGCGCATGGCGTGTCGGTGATCGAGGTGCGCCAGGCGGGCGGTCGCTGGGAGGTGGTGCGGCCGTCGCGCTGGGCGCGGCGCATCACCGCGACGACCCCGATGCGCATCGCCGGGCCCGCAGCCGGCCACCCGCTGGTGCGCACGGCGGCCGATCCCGACGGACGCCTCGTGCTCGGCACCTTCGCCAACTGCGCGAGCGGCATCACGCCGTGGGGCACGTTGCTGACCTGCGAGGAGAATTTTGCGGACTACTTCATGGCTCCCGAGGCGCCCGACGCCCATCAGCGGCGCTGGGGGATGCGCAGGACGAGCTGGTACCGCTGGCACGAGTTCGACGAGCGCTTCGACGCGGCCCGCCACCCCAACGAGATCAACCGCTTCGGCTGGGTGGTCGAGATCGACCCCTACGACCCCGCCAGCACGCCGGTCAAGCGCACGGCGCTCGGACGGGCGGCGCGCGAGGGGGCCACGGTGGCGCTCACGCGCGACGGTCGTGCGGTGGTCTACATGGGCGAGGACGCGCGTTTCGAGACCATCACCAAGTTCGTCACGCACGGCCGCGTCCGCCCCGGCGGCTTGGCGGCCAACGCCGACTTGCTGGACCGCGGCACCCTGTACGTCGCGCGCTTCGACGCCGACGGCCGCGGGAGCTGGCTCCCCCTGGTGCACGGCCACGGTCCGCTGACCCCGGCCAACGGTTTCGGCGACGCCGGTGAGGTTCTGGTCAAGACCCGCCAGGCCAGCGACCTGCTCGGTGCCACCAAGATGGACCGGCCGGAGTGGATCACCGTGGGCCGCGACGGCTGGGTCTACTGCTCGCTGACGAACAACAGCCAGCGAGGGGCTGCGGGACGCCCGGCAGCCGATGCGGCGAACCCCCGTGCCGGCAACACCATGGGCCACATCCTGCGTTGGCAGGAGGACGGCGACCTGGACGGCACGACCTTCCGCTGGATCCACTTCGTCCTCGCCGGAGACCCGGCGAATGCCCGTGCCGAGGCGCGCGGCAACGTGAACGGCGATCCCTTCGCGTGCCCGGACGGGCTGTGGATCGACGGGCGCGGCGTGCTGTGGATCCAGACCGACATGTCGTCGTCGGGGGCGGGCAAGGGCGACTTCGCGCGGCTGGGCCACAACGCGCTGCTCGCAGCCGACCCGCGCACGGGCGAAGTGCGCCGCTTTCTCGTCGGTCCGGTCGGCTGCGAGATCGCCGGCGCCACGGCCACACCGGACGGCCGCACGATGTTCGTCAACATCCAGCACCCGGGCGAGAGCCCGGCCGGACGCAACGACCCCGACGCGCCACGCCGCCACTCGAACTGGCCCGACTTCCGCGCCGACGGCAGGCCACGCTCGGCCACCGTCGTGATCCGCCGGCTCGACGGCGGTGTGATCGGCACCTGAGGCAGCCGGCTCAGCGCTTGCGGCCCACCAGGCCGACCAGCGCCGACCGGCCCCGGTGGCCGCTGCCCTCGGCGACCTCGGCCTCGTACTCGCGCAGGACGACGAAGTCCAGTGCCGCGAAGGCCTCGCGCAGCATCGGCAGGGTGTACAGGTGGTCGAGCCGCGGGGGACCTCCCGTGCGGTAGTCGAGCTGGCGCGGCGTGTAGCCTTGCAGGACCAGCGTGCCGCCGGGCTTCAGCGCGTCGAGGATGCGCGCGAACAGCCGCGCGCGGGTCGGCGGGTCGGCGAACTGCACGAAGATCGCCGCGACGCCATCCCAGGCCTGGCGACGCCACGCATAGCCGTCGACGTCGGCCACCGCGAAGTCCACCGTGACGCCGCGCGCGGCGGCCAATCGCCGCGCCTTGGCGACCGCGACCTCGGCGATGTCGAAGGCGTCGACCTGCAGCCCACGCTGCGCCAGCCAGACACTGTTGCGGCCCTCGCCGTCGGCGACGCACAGCACCCGCTGGCCGGCCTGCCAGACGCCGGCATGATCGCGCAGCCAGGCATTGGGCTCGGTGCCGAACAGGAAGTCGGCGTGGCCATAGCGCCGGTTCCAGGTGCCGGCCGGGTCGTCGAAGGCCGGGGAGGCAGCCGCGTCGCGTCCGGCATCGGCTGCCGGTGGTGATGGCGGCGTGGACGCCGGCGGCTCAGCGATGCGGTCGGGCCCGGTCCCGCTCACTGGACGACCCTCCGCCCTGCGGGCTGCGGGATGAGCGCTTGGGAGCGG
>ERZ761602.1008-NODE-1008-length-54859-cov-12.232447_pt1 | contig 54859 bp, 43 predicted proteins | sample MGYA00512165_ERZ761602 | MGnify/ENA primary metagenome ERZ761602 (study PRJEB28899, sample SAMN02445085) | bioreactor sludge metagenome | biome: EBPR sludge; isolation source: Thorneside wastewater treatment plant | place: Australia: Brisbane, Thorneside... | reverse complement strand
TTGCATGTCTTATCCACGCCGCCAGCGTTCGTTCTGAGCCAGAATCAAACTCTCCGAATAGAAAATTGATCCCGCTTTCGAAACGCTTGGCTGCTCCTTGCGGAGCTGCAATTGTTCTTCAACGGAAAATTGACATGAACAAAGCCTTTCAATAAAAAAAGACTTTATTCGGCACGCTACTTGCTCTTCGCGTGCAGCACACAATTTAGCCTTTTCCTTTTCACCGATTTTCGCTACCGAATTTCGCCGGAAGATTCCGACTAATTTTCATCTGCTACTCTCGGCCTGATTTGTTTAAAGATCTCAAACTCCTTAACCGCGTTCGGTTTGTCGGAGCCACCCTCTTTTGGGCGGGCGGTGAATATAACCGGTCTTCCCCGGGGGTCAACTGCTTTTGTAAAAGTTTTTTCGATTTCCTCCGGAATAGGCCGAAATCAGTCGATCGAACCTTCTAACAATATCCCAATCTAATGGCAATTGGAGTATTTCGAGCAATTGTTCCGGGCCCGCCCCAAGAGCTTCGATATTCGTAACCTCAGACGGCGTTGGCACTTCCGGTCCTTTCAGTTATCGTGCCCTCTCTCCCTATTGTTATGAGCTCTTTACGCGGATTTTATCGGTTCCCTTGCGTCCTTTCCCTTGCAGCGGTTGGGCTGGGTGATTGCAACATGCTGCGCGGGGAGTTCGATGAACCCGGTCGAAGCGCAGTAGACGCAGGAATGACTCGTGCCATCCCGACGGAAACAGCAGCAGCTGAGCCCGAAGCTTTAAGCCCGCTCAGTCCCGAAGGGATCGCCTTCCAGACACAGATCCGGGCTGTATTTCCAAGTGATCGACATTATGCGGAGGCGGCCGCTCTCCTGATTACACACGCTTATCAGGATCGGGGATTCCGTCCGCTATGGGGAGATTCCCCCACAATGGCCAGTTTCCATCGGGAGCTTGCCAATCAACTGAAGCGACACGCCCTCCCTGAACTTCTGGCGATCGATCCTGAAACTCTGGTGGCATCGATTCCCGATGGTCCTGTTGATAAGCGCGACCTGGCTCACACCATCGCCTTTTGTGATGCGGCCCTTCTCATTCGCCTCGGGGCCGTTTCCACAGAGAAGATCTGGCCGGACTGGAATCTGGGTGATACTCCGGGGTCAAACGATCATGCGATCGCCACTATCCTCGGAGACCTGGTGGTAGCGACAGCGCTGAATCCCTTTGATATGGCCGCCGCCATCGACGCGATGGCCCCCAAGAATTGGATCTACCGGGAGCTTCTCAAGGCGTACGCACCCGCCCGTGAGGCCATTCTTAAATACTCCGGGATACCCACCATTCCCAATCCCGAGCAGGCGGGGTCCGCCAAGCCCGGCGATGTATACCCGGGTGCCCCGGCAATTGCCGCCCATCTCATTGATCGTGGCTACTTGAAAATGGATGCCGGACAGGCAGCCCTCCTCACCAGCATGACACCGGAGCTCACGGGTGCGCTCATTGCATTTCAGAATGATTACGGCCTTGATGCGGATGGAGTCTTCGGCCCTGCCTCATGGCAATATTTGAACACGAACGCCGCAGAACGCTACCGGTCGATCACCATCAATCTTCACCGGGCCCGCCTGATGCCGAACAATCCGGGGGAACGTTACCTGATTGCGAATCTTCCCTGCGCCGAGCTTTATCTGTTCAACGCCAACGACTTTCATTTTAAAACGATGCGTATTGTTCACGGAAAGGCCGACAAGGAGACCCACCGGACGAAGATCTTCCGGGACCGGATGCAGGAGGTGGTTTTCGGCCCTTACTGGAACGTTCCGGCAAGCATCGCCGCAAAGGAGCTTCTTCCAAAAGCCCAGGAAGACTGGGGCTACCTCAGCCGGAACAATTACGAAATTGTCAGTTCCTTCAAGCCCGAGAGCGGGGATCAGTATCGGCTTTCCCCCGAAATCCTTCAGGCGGTGGCTTCTGGCAAGCTTCTTCTGCGCCAGCGTCCCGGGCCGACCAACTCCCTTGGCTATGTGAAGTTCCTCTTCCCGAACACCTTCAACATTTATATGCACGACACTCCGGCGAAGGATTATTTTTCCCGGACCAAGCGCGACCACAGCCATGGATGTATCCGCGTCTCAAAACCCGACGAACTGGGCGAATGGGTTTTCGGCCCCGAAGGCTGGACCATCGATAAAGTCCGGGAGGCAATGAAAAACGACGTCAACAAGGGAGTCGCCGTCAAAGGAGGCATCAACGTTTACATCACCTACTTCACCACCTTTCCACGCCCTGCTCCCGGAGGCAGAATCCTCCTCGCCCCCGGCCGGGATGTCTACGGATTGGATTCGGTGGACGCAAAGACCCTTGCCGGGGTGGTCCCCTGGACAGAATAACAGACGTTCGAACCTCAGAGCCCCGTGGGATGGTCGATGAAATCGACTTTCAGCCCCTCGAACTCCAGAGCCCACCTCGCCGCGAGAGCTTTCACACCGAAGGTCTCGGTGGCGTAGTGACCGGCGTAAACCAGATTGATTCCGAGTTCTTCCGCCGCGGTGTAACTCCAGTGCGGTCCCTCTCCGGTGATGAAGGTGTCGATCCCGGTTTCCGCCAGCTCATGGATCTGCGAACCTGCCCCCCCGGTGATGAGGCCGATTTCTTTGACGTTTTCCGGCCCCCCGGGGCAGAGGAGAGGTCGTGAACCGGTCAGTTTACCAATTCTCTCAAGCAAATCGGATCGGGAGAAATCGACCCGGGCCCGCAATCCGAGTTCGATCCCTTTCCAGGGGAAAAACGGCTCAGTTTCAGGGATCCCGAGTTCTGCCATCATTCGAGCGTTGTTTCCAAGTTCGGGATGTATATCCAGCGGCAAATGGGCGCTGTAGATCGCAAGGTCGTGATCCATCGCCAGTTTCAGCTTTCGATACAATGGTCCCTCGATTTTCTGGGCTCCCTGCCAGAAGAGCCCATGATGCACCAGGAGAAGGTCAACTCCCCGCTCACAGGCCGCCTCAATCACCGGCAAACAGGCATCGACCGCCGCCGCGACCACCTCGACACGACCGGAGTTCTCCAGTTGAAGGCCATTTAATGCCCCGGGATAATCAGGGACGGATCCAACGTCCAACCATTGGTTCGCCGCTTTTACTAGGTCTCTTAAATCGGCCATGGATGACTGAAGAGGAATTTCCTGATGATAGTGATTTTTTGCCGCGCTTCAAACGAAGCGAACGGAACCCTGTGAAGAACCCGATAATACCGGCTTCGATAAAACCCGTTTCTCCCTCCGGGTCGGCGACGGCGTGAATCATCTTCCGCGGCGGCGTAAATTCCCGGGGACCTCTGCCCCAGGGTCCAGACCCGGTGCCTGAGGCATCGGGGTGCGTGAGGCAGCGTCACGTGCTTCCTGTGCCGCCCGCATGTTCTCCTGTAATTGCGCGGCAGCCCTGGCTTGTTGCTCCTGCAGTTGCTGCGCCTGCATTCGGCTCTGCGCCTCAGCTGCGGCCCGTGCCTGTTCCTGCATCTGCTGTTGCTGTGCCTGCATTCGGCTTCGGGCCTCGGCTGCCGCCTGAGCCTGTTCCTGCAATTGAGCCTGCATACGGCTCTGCGCCTCAGCTGCCGCCCGGGCTTGTTCCTGTGCCTGCTGCTGCTGGGCCTGCATTCTGTTTTGGGCATCGGCGGCAGCTTTTGCCTGCTGCTCTCTCAATTGCTCCTGCATTTTGCTCTGCGCTTCAGCAGCGGCCCGGGAACGTTCCATCATTTGAGCCTGAGCCTTACTCTGGGCTTCGGCTGCAGCCGCGGCCTGAGCCTGCAGCCACTGCGGTTGGCCAACCTGGGGTTGGGGTTGCTGTGGCTGGGACTGCATTCTGTTTTGGGCATCGGCGGCAGCTTTCGCCTGCTGCTCTTTCAACTGCTCCTGCATTTTGCTCTGCGCTTCAGCGGCGGCCCGGGAACGTTCCATTATTTGAGCCTGAGCCTTACTCTGGGCTTCAGCAGCAGCCGCGGCCTGAGCCTGCAGCCACTGCGGTTGGCCAACCTGTGGTTGGACTGGTTGGGGTTGCTGTGGCTGTCCGACTTGAGGAGCCCCCAGCGGCTGAGTCAGCATCTTGTTCCGCGCCTCAGTGGCGGCCTTTGCCTCGTCCGCAGCTCTTTGCTGGGCCTCCTGAACCTGCGCCTGCATTTTTTTCTGAGATTCAACTGCGGCAGCCGTGGCCTGCTCTCTCAGACGGTTTTGCTCGGCTATCATGTTTGCCCTTTGCTCGGCAAAACGGGCCGCTGGATCGGAGTCACCGGTGGTCTGCCCGGGAACAGTGGCAGGGCTTTCCGGATTCGGCATGGCAAAACTGCCCCTACCGCCTGGATTGCGGGGGCTGGAGGGCACGATTGAGGGGACCTGGGTATCCGACCCGATCGAAGGGGTGGAGCCATTATTACCATCCATCGATGGACCTGTGCCTCCTTCCGCCACAGGGACCGTTGGCGGAACAGGCAGGTTTGGGGTCGCCCCCGGGGGATTTGATCCGTTTCTAGATCTCGCCAACAGCTCTTCCTGACGCTTCCTCAACTCCTGCAAGCGAGCTTCGGTGGAATTAATTCCCGCCGGCTGACCACCGACCTGAGTTTCAGGGGTGACTTTATTGATGCCCGCGGTAGTTCCAGGCAGAGCCTCTGGATTCGTATTCTCTCCCCCCACGGCGGGCGGCAAATCAGTTAAGGGCTGCTCTGGTAGAGTCGGGATGACTGAAACATCGGGAACCCCAGGCACCGTATTGCCGGTGACGCCCAAGTCAGGCTTGGCGGGATCTTTCGAACGGTCACGGGGACCTCGTTTTGGACCCGAATCCACCACATCAGATCCAATCGTCGGGGGAGGAATCTGCTGAACCGGGGGGGTGACTTCCGGCTCGGAGACTGAATTGGCGATTACCTCCTCACGTTGTTTGGTCAACTCTTCGATCCTCGTTTCGCGATCGGCGATCGTTTGGCGAATCTCGTTTACGTCACGCTCCGGCAAGGCATTGAGATTTGCCGCCTGTGTTGCCGGGTTGATGGTGCCATCCTTCGCGAGGATCGGCCCCGAGTTCAAGATCTCCTGAGTGGCACGACCGCGGGCAAAACGTTTCACAATTTCTCCGTCCGCTTTCGCAGCGGCGTGAGCGGGAATAAGGCTATCCAGCTTGCCCTCCAGATGGGCGGGACGTTCCTGGCTTGTGCTGACAGCAGCAATTCTCGGTGTGGTAAAATTCAACACCAATCCCTGCTGGCGGGGAGCCATTTCGTGGCGGTGTTCCGGAGACCATCCGTGGCGGTTCAGGGTGAGGCGCGGCATGCGGTCACGGCCAAACCGGGTCCTCAGCGGCTCGGGGCGGGGGCCGTTGACGATGATATTCTGGTTGGTGATATGAATGTAGGTGACATTCGTGGTGTACTGAACAAACTGCACGTTCTGCACCGGGGGCAGGCAATAACGGCGGACCGGCTCCACAAAGCGGACCAAGGGGATGAAGTTATAATGATAAGCGGGAATCCCGCAGACGGTATCGGTGCGCTGCCCGTAATCGAAACGGGTCTCATAAAGAGTCACCGGGGGAAGCGGGGCCCAGCCGATGTAATCGTTATTTTCGCGCCATGAAACCCACGCCGGTGCCCAGTCCGATCCGGGAACCCAGATCCAGCCAAGGTTTTCAACGATAGTCCAACGCCCATAGTGGTAGGTCGCCCAGCCAAAAGGCTCATCGGATATCCAGGTCCAACCCATATCTGTATCCGCCCACCTTCCCTCGGTATAGGGCCTCCAGTCGCGGGAGCGCCTCGCCACTTCCGGTCGCCAGACATAACCGTAGTGGGGTGTTTCGAACCAGGCACCATGGGGGCGGAGTTCCTCATAAAAGAGCGAGTAGTCTGGGTCAGAATCCTGGCTTGGGTAGGGTTGATTCGGCTGAATGGGTTGAACGGGCTGATAATTGGTGCCGGGATAACTCGATCCCCCGGTATACACGGTGCGGGGGCGCTCCCCGCTCGGAATCGGAAGAGGAGGGGCCAGTTCCTGAGGGGCCGGGGCAGAGTTTCCATTGGCCAGGGCCTGGCGGGCTTGTTCTGCCTCGGCTCGTGCGGCATCAGCTTCCGCTTTCGCGGCATCGGCCGCAGACACCGCTGTATTTCGCGCCTCCTCCAACTGAACTCGCTCAAGGTCCAGCAATTCACGCTCTACCGCCAACATCTCCCTTTCAATCTCGAGCTGGAGGGTCAGGTCGGCTGCCTCCGGGGTTTCCACTTTCGTTGTCGTCTCCCCTGTCTTTTCGCGGCACCCCGAGAAACAAAGTGACATGCCACAGGCAAGAGCAACGAGCGGCATAGAGCGGGAATTCAGGGGAAGTTTCATAGAATCAGGGGATTTGGAGGTTAGACGAACACCAACTGAAGTTTATGCGCGACGACTCTCGGCCTGTCATACAAATTCAACACAGAGCTGCACTTCTCTCCTCTAAAAACGAACGGCCTCCCGCCCATTTTAGGGAAATCTCATTTAGATAGCCCAACGAAAGAGGTCCCAACTCATCCGTTCATACAAACCATAACCGCCACAGAAGTTTTTAGAATCAACTCATCGGGGATCCGTCCCGTAAACTCCGTCCTTTTCCTCCACTGGCAACTTCGGCTTCGACGCCTCGGGCCTGTCCTCCGCGAACCAGTAGTTCCCTTCGAAATCGAAGGACTCCGGTGCGGTCCCCCCACCCACGTTCACATCGGAGCGGATTTCCGCGCGGCGGAAGACGATGCGGTTTCCCGTAACCCTGACATTCCGACAAGGAACAAAGCCGGGCTCGGTTGTCTCCTGGAGAATGCGGAAGATCCAGCGTCCCGGAAAAAGAATCGTGTTGTTCGTAAACTCGGCCCCATCGACCCCGACGAAGGCAGCGGCACAGAGCCCGCCCTCGATCACGTTCTCGCGGACAATGAGATTTGCAGCCTCGTATTTGGCACCGGGCGGCCGAAAATACGCGAGTCCGGTCGAGCCGCCGAGATTGAGCGGCCGCTCGCCCGCATTCTTGAATGCACATTTTTCCACGACGATTTCCGAACAACCGCCCTTGAACTGCACTCCCGCGCTCGCACTGAAGCCCTCCTTCCCGACAAAACGACAGCCCGTGATGAGCGAACGATGGCAGCCGACGAGGTCGATTCCCTGACCTCCCCAGCCTTCGATGAGGCAATCCCGGATCGTCAGATTCACGAGACCCGAACCCTTGATCCCGTCGTGATTGCCCTGGGGGCCGATGTCGCGGATCTCGATGTGCGCCAGGGTAATGCCCTCGACGGGATGTTCGAGATCGCCACCGTCGTCGAGGTTGATCCCGTTGCCCGTCTGGCCCCGGGTGTTGAGATGACTGACGCTCAGGCCCGGGCAACGGGAGAATTGCCAGGCATTGCCGCCGCCGACAAACACCGGCGGATTCTCGGGATCGAGTGCCGTGATGGTGAGCTTCGCAATCCCGCTGACGTGATGGCCACCCGGATATTCTCCCGGCGCTATCCGCAGAGTATCACCCTCGGCCAGCTTCGGAAGCACAGCGCGGAGTTCTTCGGGAGAGCGCACCACGTGCTCCGCCGCAGAGGCACGAGAGAGGAGCAGGAACAGGAAAAAAACGACAGGCTTCATCGGATTCAGGAAGTTCGTCCGTATCTTTCACGCAAACCCGCTCATTGAGAAGTCCCTCTTCGAGCCTACCCTGACATTTGCCGATGCGATTTCCGAGTCCAGCCCCGTTCTTCGCGCTCCTCCTGGGTGCGTCCCTGGATCTGTATCCGCTCGCCGCGCAGGAATCTCCGCCCGCGACCGGTGACCCGTCCCCTCGTGACCCCGCGCCAAGCGGCATCTCCTATCGCAACGACATCGTCCCCGTGCTCACCCGCGCCGGTTGCAATCTCGGGGCCTGCCACGGAGCCCAGACCGGGAAAGGCGAGTTGACCCTGTCTCTTCGTGGAGAAGACCCTGTCAAAGATCATGCCGCCCTCGTGAAGAGCTTCGTCAATCCCGGTGCCCCGGAGAAAAGCTACCTCCTCCGCAAGGCGATCCTCGAGGTGAAACACGAGGGTGGAAAACGTTTCGAAAAAGATTCCGAATCCTACGAACTCCTCCACCGCTGGATCGTCGAAGGAGCCAAGCGCGATCTCCCTGACGAACCCACCTTGGTCCGGCTCGAGGTCACTCCGGACGAGAAAGTCCTTTTTGAGCCTGAGACTTCGGTGAAACTCGCCGTCACCGCCCATTACTCCGACGGCACAACCCGTGACGTGAACCGCTGGGCCATCTACGAGCCGACCGCACTCAATGTCGAGGTCTCGCCCGACGGGCTCGTCGAGAGCCACCGCCCCGGCGAAACGACGGTTAACGTGCGTTACCTCGGCCAGCAGGCCCCCGTGCGCCTTGCCTTCGTCCCCGACCGCCCCGGCTTTGCCTGGAACGATCCGCCGGCCCGCAATTTCATCGACGAAGCCCTCCATGCGAAATGGAAGACCCTGCGGATCCTCCCCTCGGAAGTCTGCGATGACGCCACCTTCGTCCGTCGCGTCCATCTCGATCTTCTCGGGCTCATCCCGACGGAGAAGGAGGCGAGAACCTTTCTCGACGACAAGGATCCTGACAAACGGACCAAACTGGTCGACGCCCTCCTCCAGCGTCCCGAATTCGCCGACTTCTGGGCCCTGAAATGGGCCGACCTCCTCCGCGTCGAGGAAAAGGTGCTCGACACCAAGGGCGTCGCCGCCTTCCACGGCTGGATCCGGAAATCCATCGCCGAAAACAAGCCGCTCGACCGCTTCGCCCGCGAGGTCGTTTCCTCGCTGGGCAGCACCTACGAGGTCGCCGCCTCGAATTATTACCGCGCCCTCCGCGCCCCCGATCAGCGCGCCGAGGCCATCGCCCAGATCTTCCTCGGAGTGCGGCTGAACTGCGCGAAGTGCCACAACCATCCCTTCGAGCGCTGGACGATGGACGACTACTACCAGTTCTCCGCCGTCTTCGACGGGATCGACTACGACATCAAGGAGAACAAACGCTACGACAAGAACGACAAAAACAACTTCGTCGGCGAGCAGGTCGTGAAGTTCGTCGACAAACGCGATCTGAAAGATCCGCGCAGCGGAAAAGCCCCGACGCCCCGCCTCCTCGGCGAGAGCGAGCCGCTCGCCTCCGATCCGAAGCGACTCGAGAAACTCGGAGTCTGGATGACTTCGCCGGAGCATCCCCTCTTCGCCAAGGTGCAGGTCAACCGCATCTGGTATCACCTGATGGGACGTGGTCTCGTCGATCCCGTCGATGATTTCCGCGCCACCAATCCGCCGGTGAATCCCGCCCTCCTCGAAGCCCTCACCGCCGACTTCGTGAAGAACGGTTACGACCTTCGCCACGCCATCCGCACGATCTGCGCCTCGCGCGCCTACCAGCTCGGATCGGTGCCGAACGACACCAATGCCGACGACGAGATCAATTTCGCCCGCGCCCTCCCCCGCCGCCTCTCCGCCGAACAGATGCTCGATTCCGTCCACCTCGCCCTCGGCGGATTACCGACCTTCGAGGGCTACGACAAACCCATGCGCGCCGCCCAGCTCCCCGGAGTCCAGGCGGTTTATCGTCCGAAGAGTCCCACGAGCGGCGACCGCTTTGTGCGCCTCTTCGGCAAGCCACCCCGCCTCACCAATTCCGACACCGAACGCACCACCGACACCTCGCTCGCGCAGGTTTTCGAGCTCACGAGCGGTTCCTCGCTGAACGGCCTGCTCACGAAGAAGGATAATTTCCTCGACGAACTCCTCGCGGCAAACCTTTCCGACGAGGTCCTCCTCGACCGGCTCTACTGGACGATCCTGACACGCTCACCAACGGGCGAAGAGATCAGCGCGACGGCCGCCTATCTGCAGTCCGCCGATAATCGACGGGAAGCCCTCGAGGATATTGCTTGGTCCTTGCTCAACGCGAAGGAATTTTTATTGAGGCGATGAGAACCCCATCCGTGTCATCTGTGCGAGCGAAGCGCATCTGTGATCATCTGTGTTTTTGGTTTGAAACACGGATGGGCACCGATGGGCACGGATTACACAGATGTCTCCGCGCCTGTGAGTTTACCATTTCCCCATGAAATCCCCCGCCTGCCCCGGTTTCGAAGCCCTTCGTCTTTCCCGCCGCCAGCTCATCAAGGCCGGCGGGATGGGGGCGCTTGGCTTGACCCTGCCGAAGATCCTCGCGGGCAGCGAGTATCCCGGGGGACGGCCTCCGGCGCGGGCCAAGTCGGTCATTTTCCTCTTCCAATGGGGCGGCCCCTCGCACGTCGACATGTTCGACCTGAAGCTGAATGCCCCCTCCGAATACCGGACTCCCCACAAGGCGATCCGCACGAGCAATCCCGACCTGCTCACGAACGAGCACCTGCCCCGCGTCGCGAAGATCATGGATCGCTTCACCGTGATCCGTTCGGTCTATCACAACATGAAGAATCACAACTCGGCGGGCTACTACGCGCTCTCGGGCCACGCCCCGCCGACGGATGACCAACGCCTCCGCGACTCCATCGACCTGCGGCCCGCCTACGGCTCTGTAGTCGACTACCTCGCCCCCAATCCTCCCGGCGGACTGCCTACCTTCGTCACTTACCCGCACGTCGTCGCCGATGGCTCGCGCACCCCGGGACAGGCCGCGAGTTTCCTCGGGAAAAAGCACGATCCACTCTTCGTCCCGCGCGATCCCAACGAGGCGAATTTCAAACTGCCCGAGCTGAGCCTGCCCGACAACCTCAGCCTCGACCGTCTTCACGCCCGGCGCGGATTGCAGGAGCTGATCGACCGCCAGTCGCGACTCCTCGATCATTCCGCTGAAGCACGCGGCCTCGACGACTATTACAAGAGCGCCATCGCCATGCTCAACAGCGAACGGGTCCGCGACGCTTTCGACATCGCCTCCGAGCCGCAGAAGATCCGCGACGCCTACGGACGCACCACTTATGGCCAGGGTTGTCTTCTCGCGCGGCGCCTCGTCGAGAACGGGGTGAAATTCGTGACCTGCTATTTCTCGAGCGGGATCGGCGGCCAGAGCATCACCGAAGGCGGCTGGGACACCCATGGGTTCAACGACACCCGGATGTTCCCCATCGTCGAGCAGTATCACTATCCCGTCACCGAGACGACCCTGCCGACCCTGATCTACGATCTCGAACACCGCGGTCTCCTCGACGAGACCCTCGTCGTCTGGATGGGCGAATTCGGCCGGACCCCGAAGATCAACAAAAACGCGAGCCGCGACCACTGGCCGAACTGCTACAGCGTCCTCCTCGCCGGAGGTGGCGTGAAGCGCGGCTACATCCACGGGGCCAGCGACGAGACCGGCAGCAATCCGATCGAGAAGCCCGTGAAGCTCGAGGATCTCTCCGCCACGATCTATTACCTGCTCGGCATCGATCCGACGGCGGAATATCACGACACGCAGGGCAGGCCGTTGATGATCTCGAGCGGTGAGCCGATTCTGGAGGTGGTGGCGTGAGGGGCCCCCACCTCTCCACGGGTATCATCCACCTCTTGACCTTGCATTTGTGCGGCATTATTGTGCGTCATGAAATCCGTCACGGTTCGTGAAGCCCAGCACAATCTTGCGAAGATTCTCAAGGCGGTTGAAGGTGGCGAAACCGTCGAGATCGTGCGCCGGAAAGTGCCCGTTGCCCGGCTTTCACCCGTTCCCTCGGCAGCGGCTGCCCGGACCAACTGGGACGGTCACAGCGAGCGTCTCATCGGAATCTGGGGAACAACTCAGGTGGAAGCGGTCGACGATACCCTCGAGGATCTCCGGGGGACACGGTAATGGGCCCGTTTTTCGATACCGGCGTCGCCCTGAAACTGATCGTGCCGGAACCGCTCAGCGGCGAAGTGCTATCGTTCGTCAAAAGACGCAAAGTTCCCGTACTCGTCTCAAGATTGATCGAACTCGAGATGGAAACCGCCTTGAATGCGATGGCGTTTCGCGAGCACATCACAACAGCTCAACTTGCGACCGCCAAAAACCTGCTGAAGGAATTGACGAAAGAGGGCAAATTTCTGCCCGTGGGACTCTCTCTCGACGAGATTGCGGCAGAGAGTCTTCGACTTTCAACGGCGATTACCCTCAAGACCGGATGTCGCACTCTCGACCTCATGCACATTGCGGCGGCCAGGCTTCTTGGCTGCAAAGAATTCGTTTCGACTGACCGGCGCCAACTCACCGCCGCAAAACTTGCGGGCTTGAAGCCCCTCGATATGTCCAAGCCGTGATCGCCCCCCAACCTGACACTTTCGTCACCACACCAGACGTGAAATTCCGTACTTCTTAAGGCTCCTTCGGCCTATGCCGGAAACCGTCGCACCCACCAGGATCCATCACCGCGCCCAGGACGCGACCTTTCAACGGGTCCACGGGGGCAACCTCGTCTACAACGCCTGCTGGGAGGATCCGCGCATCGACCGCGAGCTGATGGCCCTCGACCGCGAGAGCCGTGTCGTCATGATCACGAGCGCGGGCTGCAACGCCCTCGATTACCTCCTCGACGCCCCCGCCGAGATCCATGCGGTGGACATGAATCCCCGGCAGAACGCCCTGCTCCAGCTCAAGGTCGCGATGATCCGGCGCGACCGCTTCGAGGATCTCTTCGCGCTTTTCGGCGAGGGAGCCCACCCTGACTTCAAGAACCTCCGCAAGGAGCTCGGTGATCTTCTCCCTCCCTACGCGAACCGTTATTGGAGGGAGAAACACTATTACTTCAAGAGCTCGCCACTGAATCCCTCCTTCTACTACCGCGGCACCGCCGGGCAGATGGCGTGGATCGCGCTGAAGACCTTCACGAGCGGACGCGGCAAACTGCGTGAGAGCGCCGCCGCGATTCTAGAAGCGAAGTCGATCGAGGAACAGCAGGCCATCTACGAGGAAGTGCGGCCCATCCTTTGGACCAAACTGGTCACCTGGCTTCTCAAGCAGCCCGTCTCCATGGCCATGCTCGGCGTGCCCCGGGCGCAGATCCGCTTGATCGAGAAAAGCTTTGCCGGCGGCATCCCCGGATTCCTCCAGGCCAAGCTCGAACAGGTCTTCACCGAGATCCCCTTTTGGGAAAACTACTTCTGGCAGGTCTATCTGCGCGGTCGCTACACCCGTGAATGCTGTCCGAACTATCTCCGCGAGGAGCATCAGGCCGTCCTCCGCGATCGGGTCGACCGCCTCAAGACCCACAGCACGACGATCGCGAATTTCCTCCGCGAGCATCCCGCCGCCTATTCGCATTACGTCCTCCTCGATCACCAGGACTGGATGGCGGCCCATCGTCCCGAAGCCCTCGCCGAGGAATGGCAACTCATCCTCGAGAACAGCCGTCCCGGCACCGCGATCCTGATGCGTTCGGCGAGTCCGGCGATCGATTTCATTCCCGCCTTCGCCCGCGAACGGCTCGAACTCGTCGACGAGGCCCGCACCGGGGCGCTTCATCGGATCGACCGTGTCGGCACCTACGGCTGCACCCTTTTCGCCCACGTCACCGCATGAGCGACGCGGACCGCAATGCCTCTTCCCTGCGCGGCTACTACCGCTGGCACGCGAAGTTCTACGACGCCACCCGCTGGGCCTTTCTCTTCGGGCGGCGAGGTCTCATCGCGACGGTCGCGGATCAGGTCAAAACGCCGACTCGCATCCTTGAAATCGGCTGCGGCACAGGAAAGAATCTCGTCGCGCTCGCGGAGGCCTTTCCCGGAGCCAAGATCACGGGACTCGATCTTTCCTCCGACATGCTCGACTGCGCCCGCGCCAAGATCGCGCCTTTCGCCGACCGCATCGATCTACTCCACCGCCCCTACAATGGACCGGTCGCGGGTGAAGACGGGAAGTTCGATCTCATCGTCATCAGCTACGCGCTTTCGATGATCAATCCCGGTTTTGACGAGGTCATCCGCCTCTGCCGCGGGGATCTCCGCGAAGGCGGGGTCATCGCCGTGGTCGATTTCCACGAGACCCGCTGGACCTGGTTCCGCAAATGGATGGGCGTGAATCACGTCCGCATGGAGGGACAGATCCTCGCCCAGCTCGATGCGGGATACGAAGCGGTCGTGCGGCAAATCGGCCGCGGCTACGGCGATCTCTGGCGTTATGTGACGTTCGTCGGACGCTAGACACCGCTACACCAGAATCTTCTTCACCAGCTCACCGTGGATGTCCGTGAGCCGGAAATCGCGGCCCTGGAAGCGGTAGGTGAGCTTCTTGTGATTTACGCCTAACAGATGCAGGATCGTGGCGTTGAGATCGTGCACGTGCACAGGATCGCTGGTGATGTTGTAGCAGTAGTCATCCGTCTCCCCGAGGGTCATGCCCGGCTTGATCCCGGCTCCGGCGAGGAAGACGGTGAAGCAGCGTGGATGGTGGTCGCGGCCGTAGTTGGTCTCGGTGAGCGCGCCCTGCGAGTAGATCGTGCGTCCGAATTCCCCGCCCCAGACGATGAGGGTATCCTCGAGGAGGCCGCGTTGCTTCAGATCGGTGATGAGGGCGGCGGTGGGCTGGTCGGTGTCGCGGCACTGGCCCTTGATCGCGTTCGGCAGACCGCCGTGGTGATCCCAGCCCATGTGGAAGAGCTGGATGCAGCGGACGTCGCGCTCGGCGAGACGGCGGGCGAGGAGACAATTCGCCGCGTAGGTACCGGGCGTCTTCACTTCGGGACCATACATCGCGAGCGTGGCCTCGGATTCCCCTGACAGATCCGTCAATTCCGGCACGCTGCTCTGCATGCGGAAGGCCATCTCGTATTGCGAAATGCGGGCGTCGATCTCGGGATCGCCGAAGACCTTGTGGTCGCGCTGGTTCAGTGCCGCGAGTTCGTCGAGCATGCTCCGCCGCATCCCGCGGCTCATCCCGGCGGGATCGGAAAGATAGAGGACGGGATCGCCGATGTTGCGGAATTTCACCCCCTGATGCTGCGTCGGCAAAAAGCCCGAAGACCAGAGCCGGTCGTAGAGCGGCTGGTCGTCGCGGCGTCCCGTGCCAAAGGAGGTGAGTACGACGTAGGCCGGCAGGTCGGCATTGTCCGTCCCAAGACCGTAGCTGAGCCAGGCTCCGATGCTGGGGCGACCGGCGAGCTGGTGTCCCGTCTGGCAGAAGGTGATCGCGGGATCGTGATTGATCGCCTCGGTGTGCATCGAGCGGATGAAACAGAGATCGTCGGCGACGCCGGAGAGATGCGGGAGCAGATCGCTCATCCAGGCGCCGCTTTCGCCGTGTTGGGCGAATTTGAAAAGGCTCGGGGCGACCGGAAAACTCTTCTGTCCCGAGGTCATCGTCGTGAGCCGCTGTCCCTGGCGGATCGACTCGGGCAGATCCTTGCCCCGCTGCGCCTCCATCTGCGGTTTCGGATCGAAAAGATCCATCTGCGAGGGCGCGCCCGACTGGAAGAGGTAGATGACCCGTTTTGCCTTCGCCGGATGATTCGGAAAGGAGGGCAATCCCGGACCGGAAGAAGCGTTGGCGGCTTCGGACCGCTGCCCTAACAAACCCGCCAAAGCGGCCGATCCGAGCGCGGAGGCTCCGCGTCCGAGAAAGAGGCGTCGGTTGAGGAGATCCTGGAGGGCGCCCCCGTCGGGACGCGTAGAAAGGAGATCGCGAAAAGGGTTCATGGCAAAGAATCAGTCGCGGGTGATAACGCGGTCGAGGTTGAGAAGGATGTTGGCCGAGACGGTGTAAGCGGCGAGCTCGGCCGGATCCAGTTTGGGATCGGACTTCGAGGCACCGTGCGAAATCAGGGCTTTGGCGGACTCGGGCTGCGACTGGAATTCGGCGAGGCGGCTGCCGAAACCATCGCGGAGGAAGAGCAGCGTCTCGGCATCGGGGCGGCGCGAAGTCGCGAGACGATAGCCGGTCGTGAGCCGCTCTTCGGGCGTCTTGCCGCCCTCGCGCATCATGCGCTCGGCGAGAGCGCGCGAGGCTTCGACGAAGGTCACCTCGTTCATCAGCGCTAGCGCCTGCAGCGGGGTGTTCGTGCGCGAACGCTTCGGCGTGCAGGTCTCGCGATTCGGTGCGTCGAAGAGCAGCATCGTCGGCGGCGCCCCGGTGCGTTTCCAGATCGTGTAAAAGCTGCGGCGATAGAGGCCTTCACCCGTATCGGCCTTGTAGCCGCGCAGATCACCGTAGCGGCTCGTTTCGTCCCAGACGCCCTCGGGCATGTAGGGACGCACGCTCGGCCCGCCGACCTTCGGGGCCATCAGTCCGGCCACCGCAAGAGCCTGGTCGCGGACGAGTTCCCCGCGGAGACGGAAGCGCGGACCGCGCGCGAGGAGCCGGTTCTCCGGATCGCGCTCGACGAGTTCGGGCGTGACCGAGGAGCTCTGCCGGTAGGCACGGCTCATGACGAGGAATTTGATCATCGCCTTCATGTCCCAGGCCTGCGCCGCCTTTCCATCGACCGCCGGAAGCACGGTCGGTGAGACAAACTCAACCGCGAGCCAGTCCAGCAATTCGGCATGAACGGGCCACTCGGCCTGCGACCCGAAATTCTCCGAAGTCTTCACGATGCCCGTGCCGAAGAGCCGCTCCCATTCACGGTTGATCCAGACCCGCGCGGTCAGCGGATGATCGTCCGAGACCAGCCATTGCGCGAGCCCGAGACGGTTTTGCGGAGCACCCGCGGGCAGCGGCGGCAGGGCGGCGGGGAGATGGCGCTCCACCTGGTCAGTGGGGCGATCGTATTCTCCACGATTGAGAACAAAAGCCTCGCGTGGCGCGGGTTTCTCCTTCATCACCATCACGCTCGGCAGCGATTGCTCGTAGTCGGTGCGTTTTGCCTTGGCGACCTCGAGCGCCGCCCTGGCACTCTTTTCGGGATGATCCGTATACTTACGGAACCAATCATCGAGTGCCTTGCGATCCGCCTCGCTGCGTTTTCCGGGATCACCCGTGAGAATCGCGATGAGGTTCGCGGGCAGTCCGGAGCCGCCGTCGAGTTTCACGAGAGCGGGCTCGAAGGCTGTCGTGGAGATCCGGAAGCGTCCGGCATTGTGATCGCCGAAATTCGACTGATGCCGCAGGCGAACCGTGATCGTTGCACCGGCAGGCACCGCGACCGGAGCGGCGGCGAGAAACATGGCGCGACGGGCGAGTTTCTTATCGGCGCTGTTGCCGTCGATGGCCCAGCCCTTCGCCGCCTTCGCGTTGGGAGCCTTCGCGTTCTCGAGGATCGCGGCGACGCCGTAGCCTTTCTGCGCGTAGTCCGCTTCGGCTTTCGTCAGTGGCACGACCTGCTCCTTGCCATCCGGGAGACGAAGCGCCAGCTCGACGCCGGTCATGACAAAGTTCCCGTTCGATCCGCGACCCAGACTTTTCCCGGGGAGCGACGCATCGGGAAAGACCTCGAGAAGGATGCCCCCGACCGTCCCGCCATTCGCCGGCAAGGTGATCTCGTAGGTGTCATTGCTAGGATTTTTTCCACCCGCGAGCCATGATCCATCGGCTTGCCGGATGAGACTCGCTCCACCGAGGCTCTTCGCGCTTTCCCCCGAGGCCGCGACCCAGGGGCTCGCCGACAAGGCTCCGCCGGGGCCGGTCAGTCTGGCTCGCGTCTCCGATTCCCACTTGGCAAGGGCCGCCGCCATTGCTCCGCCCGAAGCTTTCACAGCGGCTTCGGCTTTCGCAACCTCCCCTTCAAGGCGAGCAAGTTCGGCGGCCTGGGTTTCGTCGGGCACGCGGAGGAGAGGCGGCGTGTTAACCCCGTTCTTCCCCTCGGGACCAAGCACCCCGCTCTCCTCGTTTGAATTGAAATAGGCGAAGAGTCCGTAGAACTCTTTCTGGGAAATCGGGTCATACTTGTGGTCATGGCACCGGGCGCAGTTCAGCGTCAGAGCCATCCAGGTCATGCCCGTGGTTTCGACGCGGTCGATCACGGTTTCGACGAACCATTCCGCTTCGATCCGACCGCCCTCACCATTGAGCCGGTGATTGCGGTTGAAGCCGGTCGCAATGATCTGGTCCCGGGTTGCATTCGGAAGGAGATCGCCGGCAAGCTGCTCGATCGTGAACCGGTCGAAGGTCAGGTTGCGGTTGTAGGCATGGATCAACCAATCGCGCCAGAGCCACATCTGGCGGCTGCCGTCGCTCTGGAATCCGTTGCTGTCGGCGTAGCGGGCGAAGTCGAGCCAATCCATCGCCATACGCTCCCCATAGTGCGGCGAAGCGAGGAGCCGGTCGACGGCCTTTTCATAGGCTCCCGGCGAACCGTCCGAGAGAAACGCATCAAGCTCGGCAAGCGTGGGTGGCAGCCCGGTGAGATCTAGCGAGACCCGGCGCAGGAGCGTTTCCCGGTCCGCCTCGGTCTGCATCGCCAACCCTTCCCTTTCGAGACGGTCCATCAGAAAGGCGTCGACGGGATGCTGGGCCTCCTTTCCCGCAGGCAGGGCGGGACGCTCCGGTTTTTCGAAAGCCCAGTGCCCCTCATACTCCGCACCCTCTTCGATCCAACGTTTGAGCGTGTCGCGTTGGGCGGGCGTGAGGGTCTTGCCGCTCTCGGGCGGCGGCATGAAGTCGGAGTCGCCCGACTCAAGGAAAATCCTCACCAGGATCTCGCTTTCGTCCGGATTCCCTGGAGTGATGGGGACGAGTCCCGATTTACCCGCTTGAAAGGCCTTCTCCGCAAGGTCGAGGCGCAGGCCGCCCTTGCGCTCCTTTTCATCGGGACCGTGGCAGTGGAAACAGGCATCCGAGAGAATGGGGCGGATGTCGCGGTTGAAACGCAGCTTTTCCCTGGCCGAGGCGGGGCCAGCGAAGAGAGAGAGCAGAAAAAAGGTTCGAAAAAGGCGGCTCATGAAAAAATCGGGACCAATGCCCGCAGTTACATGACCCAAACTCCGCGAATGTTACGATTTGCCCTCGCCGCAACCGCGCCATGGAGCGGCGATCCCGCGGCCCCACGATCCACCCCGGCCAACATTTCCCTGCCCTTTTTCCGATCCGTGCTACAATCCGCGCATCATGTTACAAGCAGGCATCGTCGGACTCCCCAATGTGGGCAAATCCACCCTTTTCAACGCCGTCACCCGTTCGCGTAAAGCGGAGGCGGCCAACTACCCTTTCTGCACGATCGATCCCAATGTCGGCGTCGTTGTCGTGCCCGACGAACGCCTTGAGGTGCTCTCGAAGCTGAGCGGCTCGAGCAAGCTGATCCCCGCCGCGATCGAATTCGTTGATATCGCCGGCCTCGTCGAGGGTGCCTCGACCGGAGCGGGCCTTGGCAACAAATTCCTCGCCAACATCCGCGAGGTCGATGCCATCGTTCAGGTCGTGCGATGCTTCAAGAACGACGACATCATCCACGAACTCGGATCGGTGAATCCCCTCCGCGACATCGAGATCATCAATGCCGAACTTATTCTCGCCGACATGGCGACCCTGGAAAAGCGGCGTGCCTCCCGGGAAAAGAAAGCCAAGACGGGAGACGCCGAATCAAAGCGCGAAGTCGACCTGATTGACAAGCTCATTCCCCATCTCGATCAGGGACTCCCGGCGCTGACGCTCGCGCTTTCCGACGAGGAGAAGAAGACCCTGAAAGATTTTTTCCTGCTCTCCTCGAAACGCACCATCTTCGCCTGCAACGTCGCCGAGAGCGAACTCGGTGCGGCGACCGCCGATCCCGATAGCCACCCCATGGTGAAACAGGTGCGCGACTTCGCCGCCGCCGCCTTCGGAGCCGAGTCCGTCGTCATTTCCGCCCGGATCGAGGAGGAAATGATCGACCTCTCTGCCAAAGAGACCGCTGAATTCCTCGCCGACATGGGCGTGAAAGATTCGGGAGTTTCCGCCCTGATCCGCGCCGTTTATCACCTCCTCGGTCTGCGCACTTACCTTACCACGGGTGAAAAGGAAACCCGCGCCTGGACCATCACCGAGGGGACCAAGGCGCCCGGGGCCGCCGGCGTCATTCATGGTGATTTTGAGCGCGGGTTCATCGCCGCGGAGATCGTGCATTACGACGATCTCGTCGGTCTTGGCTCTTACGCCAAAGCCCGTGAGGCCGGAAAGCTCCGTATCGAGGGCAAGGAGTATGTGATGAAAGACGGCGACGTCGTCGAGTTCCGCTTCAACGTGTAATCAATCACGCGTCGAAGGACGGACCCTTTAGATCGACGGCGGTTTCCCGCCACGAACCTCCCGCACCGCCGGGAGAGTCCAGTTCCATCGTACTGCCGCCACCCGGAAGGCGACGATCACGCTTAGCCCGGCCAGAAGGGCATAACGCTCGGGCAGGGCGAAATGCTGCATCCCGAGGTAGACCCAGGCTCCGGTAAAGGCGCAGGTCGCATTGAGCGGACTGGGCACGAATAGGGACGGCACCTCATTGCAGATCACGTCGCCGAGGACACCGCCGAAGGTCCCCGTGATGACTCCGAGCATCACGGCCACAAAGGGGTGGGTTCCCGACTCCATCGCATAGGCGGTTCCGATCAGGGTGAAGAGTGCCATCCCGAGCGCATCGGGAAGCAGCAGGAGCGGACGGATGCGGGCGATGTGATGCACGAAGGGTCCGGAGAGAAGGGAAATCCCGAAAACGATCATCGGATAATGCGGATTGCCGATCCAGAAGAGCGGCGTGCGATCAAGAAAAAGATCCCGCAGGGTTCCTCCTCCGAAGGCAACGGCAAAGGCGACGGCAAAGACTCCCATGATATCCATTCCCTTCCGCGCCGCGAGGAGCACTCCGTAGATCGCCGCAACGATCACAGCCATATACTCGATGATCACCAGGTAGGTCATTTGGGAAGCTTGGGATATCAACGGAGCGTAGCATCCGTGCTGACGCCGGGAAACGTTTTAATCTTAGGACCCAACCCTCCCGGGTTCGTCACCCAACCCTCTTGAGTCGCCCTGTGGCTTCCGGACAATTCTCACTCAGGGACCATTTGAAACGAAGTCGCAGCCCCTAAATCAGGGTTTCGGCAACGTTGACTTTCACTTTCAAAACTCTACACTTTGAACTCCTCCTGCAAAACGGGTCCATGGATCCGAGCCGAGCGGCAGCTTTTTTCGATGAATCCACCACTTCCCCCCCTCTCCCGGATTGCTCTTATTTCCCTCCTGGCCGCCTCCACGATTCCCTGGAATGCCGTCTCACAGCAGAAACCGGCCTTTGGTCCGCTCCTGAAAAATGCTCCGGCAGCACCCGCCGCTGCTGCCGAACCGGTGGTCGACATTCCGCCTCCGGAGTCCGTCCAGACCGACATTTCGGAAATCTCACTGGATGCCATCGTCCGGGTTGAGGTCGACACCAAGCAACCCAATTACCGGGTCCCGTGGAACGTCGGCGGAATGGGCAGCGGCAACGGCACCGGCTTTCTCGTCGGCCCGAACCGATTTCTCACCAATGCCCACGTCGTCAGCGACACCCGCCTCATCTACATCAAGAAGGTGAACGATCCCAAGCCCTACAAGGCACGGGTGGTGAATGTCGCCCATGACTGTGATCTCGCCCTGCTTGAACTGGAGTCGGACATCGATTTCGAAACAGGCTTCAAGGGTGTCCAGCCCCTTTTCATCGGAGGCACCCCGAAACTGAACACGACGGTCATTGTCGTGGGATACCCGATCGGCGGGGAGCGCATTTCGGTGACCCGCGGTGTGGTGTCGCGGATCGATTTCCGGGCTTACAGCCACTCAGGGGTCGATAATCACCTTGCCATTCAGATCGACGCGGCCATCAACCCGGGAAATTCCGGCGGTCCGGTGCTGCAGAATAATCAGGTCGTTGGCGTGGCTTTCCAGGGATACAGCGGAAATGTCGCTCAGAACACCGGCTACATGATCCCCGTTCCGGTGATCGAGCGCTTTCTCAAGGATGTCGAGGATGGCAACTATGACCACTACGTCGACATGGCCACCAGCGTCATCAGCATTCTCAATCCGGCGCAGCGCCGGGCTCTCGCCCTCCCGAATGACGGGATCGGTGTGATGGTCGCGGAAGCCGATGCCGCGGGATCGGCCGGCGGTGTCCTGAAGACCAAGGATGTCCTCCTCTCAATCGACGGACATCCCATTGCCTCGGACGGATTCATCGAAATCGAGGGCGAGCGGGTCGATCTCAATGAGATCATTGAGCGAAAGTTTGCCGGTGACACCGTGAACCTGGAAATCTGGCGCGATGAGAAGCGGGAGGAGATCACGATCACTCTGAAGCGCTTCATTCCCTACCTGATCCAGTCGGAACAGTATGACCGGCTGCCGAATTTTGTTCTTTTTGCCGGACTTCAGTTCCAGCCCCTTGATCGCAGCATGATGGTGGCTCACAATATTTCCGAGCTGTCGACCCGCTATTTTTACAGCTACTACGGACCGGACGAGATCTATCGCGAGCGGCCCCAGGTCATCGTCCTCACCGACGTCCTCCCCGATTCCACCAATACGCACCTGCAGACCTTTATTCACCGGGTGGTGGATTCCATCAACGGCAAGAAAATCACTCTGCTTCAGGATGTCTACGACGCCCTTCATGGCGACCTCCACGAGGACGGTCGCGAAGCCTACCACGTCGTCCGTCTTGTCGGGGAGGAGCGCCCGCTCGTCCTCAAGCGCAAGGATGCCGCCGTCGCCCATGAACGGATCAAGTCCCAGTACAATGTCGGCTTCGATCACTTCATCGAAGTCCCCGAGATCATAAAGGAGGAGGGTCTCATCAAGCCCTTGGAACCTGACGCTGCTCCGGCGGAGAAAAAGGATGAACCGGCGGCGGACGCCGCCCCCAAGGACAAGGCCGCCTGATTTTTGTTTCTTTCCGTCTCCTCATTTTACCGACAGACCCCGATGTTTTTCCAAAAACTCTCTTTCCCCGCTTTCCTCGTCGCGCTGCTCTTCTGCGTCACGCCGGTCCCGTGCTCCGCACAACAAAAGGCCGCTCCCGAGAAGTCCATCATCCGGGTCAATGCGACCCTTCAGGACTACAGCTTTCTACGGCCCTGGGAAAAGGGCGCTCCCACTCCCCGCCGCGGTCTCGGTGCCGTCCTGAAGGGAAACAGGGTCCTGATCACGGCCGAGATGTGTGTGAACTCGACCTTCGTCGAACTGGAACACCCTTCCAACGGTGCCCGCGTCCCCGCCCGGATCGCCGGAATCGACTACGAGGCAAATCTCGCCGTCCTCGAACCGGCCGAAGCGAATTCCAAAGTCTTTGAAGGCCTTGAGGCGCTTGAAATCGATGAATCGGTCGTCGCCGGCGACACTCTGAATGTCTGGCAGGTGGAAGACAATGGTGATGGAGTTTCCACCGATGTCGAGGTCCTCCGGGTCGATGTCGGCCGATATTACATTCCCGGTTCCGTCTTCCTGCTCTATCAGGTGAAGGGATCCCTTCAGGCCAGGGTCAACAGCTTCACTCTTCCCGTGGTCAAGAATGGCAAATTGGTCGGAATGCTCCTGAGCTATTCTTCCAAGGAGCAAACAGCGGGAGTTCTCCCCGCTCCGGTGATCAACACCTTCCTCGCCGACCTGGACGACGGGGACTATCAGGGCTTTCCCAACCTCGGGATCAGCATCGCCCAGACCCTCGACGAAACCCTCCGCGAATTTTCCGGAATTGATAAAGTCGAGGGCGGTATTTTTGTTCGGGAACTGGCCAAAGACGGCTCAGCCGACAAAGCCGGAATTCTCAAGGGCGATGTCATTCTCTCGATCAACGGACAGCCCATCGATGCCCGGGGCAACTACTCGCACCCCAAATACGGAAAGCTCAGTTTCTCGCATCTCGTCAGGGGCGGAGCCAAGGTGGGGGACAAGATCAAGCTCGAGATTGTTCGCGATGCCAAACCGATGACCATCGACGTGGAGCTCACCCGCAAGCTTCCGGAGGACCATTTGATTGACCCCTACATGTTCGACCGTGGTCCGAAGTATGTCATTTTCGGCGGTCTTATCTTTCAGGAACTGACTCTCCCCTACCTTGAGAGCTGGGGAGAGGAATGGACCACCCGGGCTCCTTTCAAACTGGTCCATGCCAACGCCGAGCCCCATGCCTACGAAGAGGAGGGCCGGGAAAAGCTCGTTTTCCTCAGCAGCGTGCTCAAAACCCCCAGCACGCTCGGGTATGAAGCCGTCAACTCAGTGATCGTGACCAAGGTCAACGGGACCTTCATCAAAAACATCAAGGATCTTGCCAAGGCCTTTGCGGAGGTCCCGGGGGATGGCCTTCACACCATCGAGTTTGATGAGTATCCAAAAGTCATTTACGTGGATGATCGGGCCTCCCGCCTCGTCAATCAGCAGCTTATCCAATACGGAATCGGCCTGCTCGAGCGGCTTGAGTAGGGGAAAAGGGGCCGATATGTCCCGTTGACAATTTCCCCGTCGACCTTATCGTCACGGCCCTCCACCCGGTATTTTGTGCCGGGGTTCCGGAAAATCGGACATCCGGGGGGAACTTTGGACGCGGAAAAGGGGCCATTTGAGCCTGCTCTTCCAGAAAACACCTCACTTTTAACCGGAACAGATGAAACGGACCTATCAACCATCAAAGCGCACCCGCAAGAGCCAGCACGGTTTTCGTGCCCGTATGGCAACCAAAGCCGGACGCGACCTGATCAAGCGCCGCCGCCAGAAAGGCCGTAAGCGTCTCATTCCCAAGGGAGCTGAGATTCATTACAAGCGTCACACCGTTCAACACGGGAAGTAATCGGGGCTCAAGTGGAGTCCCCTATTGTTCCCGTGAATTAAGTTTCCGGGTCCGGGGAAATGAAGCTCCCGCGCTCCAGAAGGATCACGCTACGCTCCGACTTCCATCGGATCAGGACTTCGGGGCACTCCCTTCAGGGCAAGTTTCTTGTCCTGGGCTATCTCGCTGACGATACCCTGACCGAGCCCTTCCGGCTCGGCTTGATCACCACAAAAAGATTGGGCGGTGCCGTCGTGAGGAATCGGGTGAGGCGACGCCTGCGCGGTATCATTCACCGGACCGGAGCGCGCATCACGGAGCCCCACTGGCTCGTCCTGATCGCACGGAGCGCTGCCGCCACCGCCACTTCAGAGGAGCTGGAGAAGGAATGGAAATGGCTGCTGCATCGCGCTCCCCTGATGAAACCGAAAGCGGACTGACCGGTGAAAACGATTCTTATCCTACTAGTCCGGGTGTATCAGGTGGTGATTTCTCCTCCGCTCCATTTTATTGCCGGACCGCTCGGAGGGTGTCGTTTTTTTCCCAGCTGCTCCCAGTATTTCATAGATGCCGTCAGGGCAAACGGTGCTTTGAAAGGATCCTGGCTCGGGCTTTTGCGCATCCTGAGATGCAATCCCTGGGGTGGACAGGGATATGATCCACCGCCCGGGTGGGAAGAATATGTGGCGAAACACCCCGAGGCTGCTTATGTAGGCCGCCGCGGGTGTGACATTGACCACTCGAAGATTTCAGAACCCAAGAATTAATAGAAGACCTCCTGCTGTGAAAAACATGGATCGCACCTCGTGGATCGGCGTTCTCGTATGCCTCACCCTGCTGTTTGGCTGGGGATGGTGGAACGCCAAGGAAGCCGCACGTATCGCCGCCGAGCGCCCCGCCCGGCCGGTTGCCACTACGCCCGCTCAAAACCCTGCGGCTCCCGCCGATCCGGCAAAGCCCGCTGTGGCCGCCGCCCCCGCCCAGTCTCCCGGTGCCCCGGCGCTTGAAAAGGCGACCCTCGAGAATGAATTTATCCTCCTCAACCTGACCAATCAGGGAGCCGGCATTCAGACGGCGGAGATGAAAAAGCACCGCCGCCACCTCGACGAGCCCGCCTTGATTGCGATCAACGAGAACGCCATCCACGGAGTTGGAACCCTCTCTTCGGCCCCGAAGGAGTTCGACACAAGCAACTGGAAGGTCGCCGCCAAAACCGCAGACTCCATTTCCTACGAAACCACCACTCCGGAAGGCGTCACCTTCCGCAAGACCTTCTCCCTTCCCGGCGAGGAGTCGGATCCCTACGAGATCACGATCGATCTCGTCGCCAGCAACCCGGGCAAAACGCCCCTCGATACCGGAACCCGCTTCCTCTACGCCGGGTCCGCCGCTCCGCTTCACCTCAACGAGTGGTCGATGCAGATCGGCAGCTACTGGATGGGGAAAGATGGTGATTTTGAATACAAGACCGTGGATCACTTTGGAGGAAAAAAGGCCCTCGGGATCTTTGGGAAAGACGAACTCCCCTTTGATCGCTTTCAGCTCAAAGAGCTCCACTGGGCCGGAGTGAACGATCAGTTTTTCACCACCATCGTAAAACCGGAGACCCCCTATGAAGGGGAAGTCTGGACGAGCCGTTTCCCCGTGACGGTCGAGGGTGACGAGGCCGCGTCGAGGAAAAAGCGCATGTTTGCCGCCGAGACTGCGGTCAGTCTTCCCAAGGTGGTCCTTCAGCCCGGCACCTCGGAGACATTTTCCTACCGCGTCTATCTCGGTCCCAAGGAGTTCGCCCGCCTCAAGGGCCTCGGTGACCGCCGTCAGCGCGCCATGCACTATGATGAGGTCCCCATTTTCGGCTGGCTCTTCGGTTGGGCCATCAAGCCCATCGCCTCTGCCCTGATTTGGGGATTGGTCGCCCTGAAAGGCTGGGTCGGAGGCTTTGGTCTTGCCATCATCCTCATCACCATTCTGATCCGTCTGCTCATCTGGCCGGTCTACGCCAAGTCCGCGCGGAGCATGAAACGGATGTCGAAGCTGACTCCGCTGATGAAGGACATAAAGGAGAAGTACGGAGACAATCCTCAGAAGATGAATGAGGAAACGATGAAGCTGTACAAGACCTACGGCATCAATCCTCTGGGCGGCTGTCTCCCCATGTTCATTCAGCTTCCTGTCTTCCTCGCCTTCTACCGCATGCTCTGGAGCGCGGTGGAGTTGAGACATGAATCCTTTCTCTGGGTCACCGACCTCGCGATGCCGGACACCATGTTTGTCATTCCGGGACTGGATATTCCCTTCAATCTTCTCCCCATTCTCATGGGAATCACCAGTTTCATCCAGATCGCGATCACCCCGAAGACGGGTGACAAGACCCAACAGATGATCTTCATGATGATGCCCCTCATCTTCGTCGTGATCTGTTACAACTTTGCCGCCGCCCTCGCCCTTTACTGGACGACTTCAAACGCCTTCTCCATCCTCCAGACCTGGCTGATGAACAAAATGCCTGAGCCGGAACTGGTGAAAAAGGTAGGATCCGGTAAAAAGGGATTCATGCAGCGCATGCAGGACCAGGCCGCCGCTGCGCAGGCAGCCAAGAAGAGCGGAGGAGCCCTTCCCACCGGTCCCGGAAGCCGCACGAAGATGCCCGGCGAAAAGGGCGACCGCCACACCAAAGGGAAAAAGAAGCGCAACTGAGGGCTGATTATCCTAAACTTTGTTTTACAAATTAGTTGAAATTCCCAGAATTTGCGCTAACCGCAGGGCTGGCATTTGGGGCCGATCATGACGATGGCCCATGCTTTCCCACTGATTGACCGCCCGATTCGATACCATGTCTGAAGACGCATCAAATATTGTCGCGTTCCCACAGGGTGGTAGTCCATCGAAACCCTCGTCATCAGGAAAACGCTCCATCAATATGAGAAGTGACTTAGTCGTAGCGGCACAAAAAGTGATCCCCGAACCCCCCGTCCTGATCAATCTGGTCTCGACCCGGGTCAAACAATTGAACATGGGACGCTCCCCTCTCGTCAGGGTCGACCATCGTATGGGTGCTGCTGACATTGCCCTGACCGAGATCATCGAAGGGAAAATCGGAGTGGATACCTCCGCCAAAGACGCCTGATCAACCGGTCTTCTCCCTCGACATTTTCGGGAGAAATCATCCGGACCAGGTCTCATCTGAAAGGCAACGCTGGGCGGAATCTTTTCGCCATCAGGTCAACCGTGTCGTATAGACAGGGTTGAGTATGTCAGTCTTCAGGGTCAGTTCCGAATTCAAGCCGCAGGGGGATCAGGAGCAGGCGATTGCCAAGCTCATCAAGTCCCTTCGCGCCGGCTGTGAGCACCAGACCCTCCTCGGGGTCACCGGATCGGGCAAGACCTTCACCGTCGCCAACGTCATCGCGGCGCTCGGCAAGCCGACCCTGGTGATGTCGCACAACAAGACCCTCGCCGCGCAGCTTTACAGCGAGCTCAAGAGCTTTTTCCCCGACAATGCGGTCGAGTATTTCGTCTCTTATTTCGATTATTATCAGCCGGAGGCCTACATACCCCGGACCGACACCTACATTGAGAAGGACTCATCGATCAATGACGAGATCGAACGGCTCCGGCTCTCCACGATGAGCTCACTCCTGATGCGGCAGGATGTCATCGTCGTCGCCAGTGTCTCCTGCATCTATGGCCTGGGTTCGCCGGACGATTACAAGGGAATGATGGTTCCGGTAAAGGTCGGACAGTCGCTTGATCGCGATGAATTCCTCAAGAGTCTCGTCAACATTCTCTACGAGCGGAACGATATCGACTTCATCCGCGGACGCTTCCGGGTTCGCGGCGATGTCGTCGAGGTCTATCCCGCCTACCTCGACGAGGAGGCGATCCGCGTCGAATTCTTCGGCGACGAAATTGACCGGGTCACCTCCTTCGCCCCCCTCACCGGAACCGCAAGATCCCGGCTCGACGAGTTCACTTTCTATCCGGCGAAGCAGTTCGTGACCCCGAAAGAGAAAATGACCGTCGCGATCCGTGAAATTCGCGCGGAGCTGAAGGAGCGCATCAGCTTCTTCGAAAAGAACCAGCAATACCTCGAGGCCCAGCGGATCAAACAGCGTACCGAATACGATATCGAGATGATGCAGGAAATGGGGTTCTGTCAGGGAATCGAGAACTACTCCCGTCACCTCACCTCCCGTCCGCCCGGAAGCAAACCGGGAACCCTCATTGATTTCTTTCCGGAGGGATTCCTCACCGTGATCGACGAGTCGCACGTCAGTATTCCCCAGATCGGGGGAATGTATGAGGGTGATCGTTCACGGAAGCAGACACTGGTTGACTTCGGGTTCCGCCTACCCAGTGCTCTCGATAACCGGCCGCTCAAGTTCGACGAATACATGGCCGCCACGGGGCAGCGTCTCTACGTCAGCGCCACGCCGGCACGATTTGAGATCGAGAACTCGGTGGCGGGCAATCGCGGCTATATTCCCCACCAGCGGAAACGAATCGGAGAAGATGAACCCGTGCCCGCCCGCCTTCCCCGCATCTCCGGAAGCAAACAGCCGGTCAGCGCCTTTGACCCGGAGAAAAAGGGAACGGACCTCATTGTCGAGCAGATCATCCGGCCGACCGGGTTGCTTGATCCTGTCATTACGCTGCGTCCGCTCAAGGGACAGATCGACGAAACCATTGAACTCTGCCGCCAGCGGATCGAGAAAAACGAGCGTGTTCTCGTCACAACCCTGACCAAGCGCACCGCCGAGGATCTCACCGACTACCTTCGCAACGTCGGACTCAAGGTTCGCTACATCCACTCCGACGTCGATGCGATCGAGCGGGTCGAAATCCTGCGCAGCCTGCGCGCCGCCGAGTTCGATATTCTCATCGGGATCAACCTGCTCCGGGAGGGCCTTGATCTTCCTGAAGTCAGCCTGGTGTGTATCCTCGATGCGGATAAGGAGGGTTTCCTCCGCAGCCAGACCGCTCTCATTCAGACGGTCGGACGCGCCGCCCGGCACATCAACGGTGAAGCGGTCCTTTTTGCCGACGTCGTGACCGATTCGATCCAGAGCCTGCTCTCGATCACCGAGTATCGACGACGCGTTCAGCATGAGCACAATGAGAAGCACGGGATCGTTCCCCACACGGTGACCCGAAGCGATCAGGGCAGCCTCCGCATTTATCAGAAAGGCAAAGCGGTCGAAGATGCCCTCGTCGCCGAAGCAGGCTCGGATGTGGATACGCTCGCGGTCATCCGCGAACTTGAGGGCGAAATGCAGGAAGCCGCCGCCAAGCTTGAATTTGAGCGTGCCGCGCTGATCCGGGATCAGATCAACAAACTCAAAAAGGACGCCGGAGAAACGCCCCTGACGGTGAAGCGGAAGAAAATCAGCTACTGACCGTGACGACGGAGGCCGGGCAAATGGAGAGCCCTCTGCTTTCAACGATGGCTCAGATACCAGTCATCGGTCGTCATGCTCGCGAGCATGGCGAGGCAGTAGGAGTTCTTTGCCCGCGCCGCGAGAATTTTCCGGCTCGCCTGAAAACTACCGAACTCCAGGATCTCGATTTCCACAAAGCGTGTCCCCCAGCCGTTCATGCGCTCCTTCGTCTCGAAATAGATGTCGATCGTCTGAGTGCCAACGAGGGCACTGCCGTAGTCATCCACCACAAAGAGACGGTCATACCCCTTGATGCGGAATTTTGTCCCGAGTGGGAAACGTGACCAGTCGGCCGCGACAGAGTGATACTCCGGCGTGTATTTGAGAACCGTGCCCAGAGCGGATTTGTTTCCGTATTGAATATGATCCGATTCCGTATGGGTGTAGGCCGTTGTCCTGACGGTGCCGGTGAAAAGAGGTGAGGACGGGGATTCGCCCCGAACCGGTCGCGGAACCAGCAGGCAGGCGCAGCAAAGCGAAATGGCGATGGGGACACGGAACACCATGAATCAGGCCGGAGAGTAACCCCGGGCAAGGCCCGGCTCAAGGACCTTCAGATCCGCGTTTCAGCCCTGGATTCGCTGCAGGACCTCCCACCCCACCCACATCAAACCGAGATCGATGATCATGTGGCTGAACCAGGGACCGAAGAGACTGTTGTAGCGATTCGCCTGCCAGCTCCAGAAGGCCCCGCCAAGGGCGACACAGGCACCAAAGACGAGAGCCCAGCCCAGCGGAAAAAACTGACTCAGGATGACGACATGGTGCGAGGCAAAGCCGGCCGCGGCGACGAGATGGGCGAGCCCGACCGGCATGAGCTGTTTCGCCTGACCGAAAGCGAACCAGCGCCAGTAGAATTCCTCCATCGCCGCGTGGATGAAGGAAAGAAAGAGGGCAAAGACAACGAAGTGTTCCGCCATCCCGAGGTCGGCGATGCGACCGGCGATGTTTGTCTCGTTTGCCGCAAGGACCTTCCCGAGCGGCGTGAAGTGGATGAGGGCGAAAAGCAGTCCCACCGTCAGTCCTGCGAAAACCGCTCCGGGGAGCAGGGACGCGAAATGCCGTTTCGGCCGGGCCCGGTCGACCATCGGCTCCCTCAGGATGAGCGGCACGGCGAGGAGGGGCCAGGCGATCAGAAAGACCTTGTGGATCGTGTAGAAGGAATTCCCGAAGGCCGTGCCGGGATAGAAAACGAAATAGAAGAAGGAAAGAATGAATGGGACAACGAGCGCCGGCAGGAGAAGCGCCCACCGCAGGGTCATACGGGAAGGCGGAGACGGAGGGGACAAGGGCGTTTCTGGCATGCTGCGACGGTGCAGGCTGGGAACCCCCGCCTCAAATCGTTATTTCCGATCTTGTGATCGAGGGAATCGATGGCAATATACGGGCTCACCCTGCAAAATTAAGACTCCTTAATTAACCCATTCCCTCTCTTCCCATGGCTACCGTTGCAACCAACCTGAAACGCGGACAGTGCATCAAATACAACAACGAGATCGGTATCGTCACCGGCCTTGAGCACCGCACTCCCGGCAAAGGAAACGCCCTTGTCATGGCCACGATCCGTTCTTTCAACTCGGGCAAAACGAAAGACATCCGCTTCGCCTCGAGCGACAAGGTGGAAATCGTTCAGTCAGAGCGTCAGAAGCTCGAGTTCAGCTACTCGGATCAAACGGGATACCATTTCATGGACTCGACGACCTATGACACGATCACTTTTCAAGCGGCCTTTATCGAAGACAGCAAGGACCTCCTCATCGACGGCCTGTCCGTCGAGGTCCTCTTTGTGGACGGCAAGCCGGTCACGATCGAGCTTCCTTCCAACATCGAACTGGAAGTGACCGAGTCGGCTCCCGGAGTGAAGGGTGATACGGCCACGGCCGCAACCAAGGAAGCGGTCATGCAAACCGGACTTCGCGTTCAGGTCCCGCTCTTCATCAATCCCGGTGACAAGATCAAGATCAGCAGCGAAGACAAAAAGTACGTCGGGCGCGCCTGACCGTCGCTGCTTCCACCTTGCACCAGCCAACACGCAATTTGCCCCGGCACCCGGTCAGTAATCGAGCGTTGCGGCGGAAGAGTCCACCGCGGCAGGGCTTGTCTGCTTTTCTTCAGGAATCGTCCGGCTCTCTCTTCAGCGACCCCGAGTCGCCGTTACTGCGATTCCTGAAGTTGATCATCGGGATCCTTCTTGTTCCGGTGTGCTGGTTGATGCTCGAGACCTTTATCGTTCTCCTGCAGGCCGATACCCTCGCGGGAGCCTACTGGAAGTCCCGGGAGTTCCTCTTCTTCGGGCTCGGCACACTCACTTCGCTGATTCTCTTTCTCTTCGCCTTCTGCCGGCCGATGATGTGGCTCTATGTCGCCGGACATGAGCTCACCCACGCCCTCTTTGTTCTGATCTTCCGGGGACGGGTCAGCAAGGTTCACATCTCCGCGGACGGGGGGCACGTCATGACGAATCGGAACAACTTCATCATCTCGCTCTCACCGTATTTTTTCCCCTTCTACAGCGCGGTTGCCATCGTGGCCTGGGCCCTGCTTGAGTGGACCGTCGCCGAAGTGAGCCGGCCCGATCCGATCTGGCTCTATGCCCTGATCGGTTTTACCTGGATGTTCCATCTCGCCTTTACCCTCTGGATGATTCGCCGTGATCAACCGGATGTGAACCAGAACGGACGGATCTTCTCCTTCACCGTCATCTTCATCGCCAACGTGCTGCTGATCTGCGCGATGCTGATTGTCGCCTCACCCACGGCGACCTTCCGGGGCTTCGGCCTCTCGCTTTGGGAAAATGCGAAGACGCTCGTTTCCAGATTTGTCGAGTCGGCTTACGAGGTCTATTCGATGTTGCCGTTTTAATTCCTGACAGCAGAAGTCGGAGGCGCGTCGTATGACCACACTATGGATTAGCGGGAACCCGGGCAGCCAGTTTCCAGTTGACCGCGTATCCTGAGTCGTCCATCGAGTTGATCTGAGTTATCGTTACTTCTGCCCCCTTCCTTCAGAAACGGATGGGGGAGATCATTTCTCCCGGAACCCACCCTTCAGCCAATTTCGTTCGTCAAAGTTCATGTGTGGAATTGCGGGAATCATCGACCTCGCCGGACAGCGTGAGGTTTCCGCAGGGGAACTGGAGTCCATGTCCCGGGCGATCTTGCATCGAGGACCGGACGAGGGGGGAATACTCATCCAGCCCGGTCTGGGACTGGTCTCGCGCAGGCTCAGCATCGTCGGGCTCGCGGATGGCCGGCAGCCTGTCACCAATGAGGACGGGAGCGTCGCCGTGGTTTACAACGGCGAGTTGTTCGATTTTCCCGAGCGGCGACGCCATCTCGAAGGACTCGGACACCGCTTCCGCACCGGCTGCGATACGGAGATACTTGTGCATCTCTGGGAACAATACGGGGTCGGCATGTTCGAGCACCTCCGGGGACAATTCGCGTTTGCCCTGATCGATTTCCGCCAGCGCCGTCTCATCCTCGCGCGCGATCAACTCGGGATCTGCCCGCTCTACTGGGCCCGGTGTGACGACCGGCTCTACTTCGGATCGGAGATCAAGGCCTTGCTCGCCTCCGGAAGGGTTCGCGCCGAAATGGATCCTCCGGCCCTTGACCACGTTTTCAGTTTCTTCGCCCTCGGTACCAAACGAACGATGTTCGCCGGTGTCTCGGCCCTGCTCCCCGGCACTTACCTTGATATCAAACTTCCCGCCGCCGGTCAGGCTGCACAGATCAGCGAACGTCGCTACTGGGAACTCAATTTCCCGAACGAAGGTGACGAATTGCGGGGAGATCCCGACGCCCTTGTGAGGGAATTCGGAGAACGACTTGAAGAGGCGGTCCGCCTGCGCCTCCGGGCCGACGTCCCGGTCGTCAGCTACCTGTCGGGCGGGGTCGATTCGACGGCAGTGGCGTCAATGGCGAGCCGTCAACTGGGCCGTCCCATTCCGACCTTCACGATTCGGATCAAGCACCCCAAGCTCGATGAGACGGATCGCGCATTGATGGCGGCCGCCCTCATCGGCAGCACCCCGACCGTGATCTCGTGCGGAGAGGCCGAAATCGCGGAGGGCTACCGCGACCTCGTCATCGCCGCCGAATGTCCGGTCGTCGATACCTCGTCGGCCGCGATCTATCAGCTCGCCACGGCGGTGAGGAATGCCGGATACAAAGTGGCCCTGAGCGGGGAGGGCGCGGATGAAGCCCTCGCCGGCTACCCTTGGTTCAAAGCCAACCGGCTTGTCTCCATGTTGGACAAAACCGGCCTCGCGGATGGCTGGCGCAAAGCCATGTTCGGGCGGGCCTCCCATCACCCCTGGTCACGCTATCAAACTCGTTATGCGCAGATGGGGGGATATCACGCCACCTCGGATCTCTATGCCTCGTGCGGCCTTTCGGGCGACTGGGTCTACTCGCGGGACTTCGAGGACAGTCTCGCGGGCCGCACCGCGACGGACGACCTCGACCTGAATCTCGAGCGCATGAAACATTGGCATCCGCTTAATCGCTCCCTGTATCTCGGGTATCAAGTCATGCTTCCGGGACTCCTCATGACCCATAAAGGAGATCGCCCCGCGATGGCGAATTCGGTCGAAACCCGCTTCCCGTTTCTCGACCTCGATTTGGTCGAGTTTTGTGCCCGCCTCGGGCCGGAGTTCAAGCTGCGCAGCCTTCGCCGGGACAAAGACATTCTGAGGCGATATGCCGGAGGGTTCCTGCCTCCCGAGATCGCGCAACGTCCCAAAAGTATTTTTCGCGCCCGCTACTCGGGATCCTTTCTCAAACCGGAGCCTCCTTTTGTGGAGCAGCTGCTCAGTGAGGAATCACTCAAAAGGACGGGCTACTTTGATCCGAAAAAAGTGCACCGGATCCGCGAGCGGCTGCGACGCTATCCCGGAAACCTGCCGCCTCACATGGGCTGGGAAGTGAGTTTTGTCGGAGTGCTCGCCACCCAGATGTGGCATCATTTGTTTCTGGGAGGAGGTCTCTGCGAGCTTGATTCGTGGAGCCCGTCAGCAGACTCGCGTTTGCAGTAGACGAAAGGTCGCCTCTCCCGAATATCGACGAGTTTCAAGAGGCTGAGGGAAACGTTTTTCCACCAAATTGCATAGTTCGCAGGTGGCATTTTCTCCCCGATTAGGTCATTGACATAGTCGATTGAATAGGGCGATCCTTTTCAGGATTAGTATCATTGACCGCCGGCAATCCCCCGTCCGGGACCTTCGGTGGCAGGAAAACGGAAGCGTGGAAATCTAAAGCACGTGTAGATCGAACAACTAACCCGATTACCTACTAGATGAAGACACTGTCCCCTCGTATGTCCCTCGCCCTCGCTCTGAGCCTCTGGTTCAGTGCGTCACTCACTGCGGAAGAATATCGCGCCTTGAAAAGCAGTGATGGTAAAACCCTTGAGGCGACCATTACCGGTTTCGATGCGGCGCGCGGGGTTTCTCTGAAAACGAAAAGCGGCCAGATTTTCAAAGATGTGCCGATTGATCGCTTCTCGATCGACGATCAGAACTACTTCAAAAGCTGGGCCGAAAAGCGGGAGACGGAGAAGGGGGATGCGATGCTCACGGCAGAGAACAATATCAAGATTGTTGTCAAGACGACCGGGGACAAGGATATCAACAAAAAAGGAGATCCGGATAACATGGAGGTTTCGCATGAACCGGGCATCACCTTTGATCTCACGGCGGAGGAAAACTCGTACAAAAAAGTCAGCGGCACTCTCGTGTTTATCGGACAGAGCACGGTTGAACGTGACGAGTATCACATCCTTTACCGGGAGGATTTCACCGTTGACCTGCCGTCAGGCGAGACCGTCAAATGGGATGGAACTCCCTTCACCAATGTTTATGACTCGATCAAGGGCAATCAATCGGCATTCGGTGCCGCCTATGACGGCTACCTCCTGGTATTGCGTAACAAAGAGGGAGTCATCTCGGTTTCAAAATCGAGCAGTGCCAAGTTTCTTGAATACGCGGAAGCGATCCTGAAGGCGGACCTCCGACAAGGCCACTCCAAGGATTTCACCTCCAGCGCACCAAAGTCCCAATTATGAGCCGCCTGCCATTCCTACGGGAATGCACTCGACCAAGCGGTCCAGGCACCGGGAAAGCCTTGCCGAGGGCGGATCGATCGGGCTGCGCCAAGTCAGATAAAATCGTCCCGAAAGGAAGCGCACCCGGTCCGGCTGCTCCTCAGCTGAAAAACTGCATGATTGGCTTGCCCTCGGGAACGAGGTTGCCCGTCTTGCGATCCTCCTTGTGCCCGGCGATCATGAAGGGTCGGCCCGAGGGTGAGTAGATCACTTCATCGAGCTTCATGCCGCAGGCGGTGGCGATGGTGGCGTTGAAGTCTTTTTGCTCCACCATGTTCTCGACCGGGGCGTAGCCCCTCTCGTCAGACTTTCCGTAGACCTGGCCGCCGAGGATGCCGCCTCCGGCGAGGAGGCCGGAGAAGCTGAGCGAATGGTGGTCGCGTCCCGCGTTGGCGTTCACCACCGGGCTGCGTCCGAACTCGGTCGTCAGGACGATTAGGGTCTCGTCGAATTTACCCTCGGCTTTGAGGTCATCGATCAGCGTGGCGAGGGCCTGGTCGAGTTCGCCTGCGTGGGTCTCGATGTTGTTCCAAAGATCGTTGTGCATGTCCCAGCCGCCCTTGACGACCTCGACGTAGCGGATCCCGCCCGTGATGAGGCGCTTGGCGAGGAGGAGCCCCTGGCCGAAGCGGTTCATCCCGTAGGCCTCGCGCTTCTCCTGAGGTTCCTTGGTGAGGTCGAAGACCTCCAGGTCGTTGCTCTTCATCAGGGCGAGCGCGTTGTCGTAGAATTGGTTGTAAGCGGCGACCTCGTCGTTCTTGAACTTGCGGTTGAAGTCGCTGTTGAAGGCCTCCATCATCGAGAGGCGGCGGCCGAAAACATCCTCGTCGATCGCGCTGTAGATCTTCGAGTTCTGCAGTCCGGTCTCGGGATCGCCGATGGGCAGAGGCTCGAAGTTCGGCCCCAGGTAGCCGGCCCCGGGATGCTCACCGCCGCCGCCGATGACGACGGAGTCAGGCAGGGTCGCGTGCATCTTCCCGAGGAGTCGCTGCGCCCAGGGCCCCATGCTGGGGTGCCGGACCGTCGCCCGCCCTTCATAGCTCGTGCGCATCCAATAGCTGGCTCCGCGGTGGTCGGCGGTGCGCTGTTGCAGGGTCCGCACCACCGCGATGTCCTTCATCCGCTCGGCCAGCTTCGGCAGATATTGAGCGAGGACGATGCCGGGCACCGGCGTCTTGGCCACTCCGGTCTTGCCTCCCACCTCCGTGCCCGGCTTCGGGTCAAAGGTGTCGAGGTGGGTCATGCCTCCCGCCATGTAGAGATAGATGATGTGCTTGGCCTTGCCGCCCACAGCTTGCTGGGCGAGAACCTTGTCGGCGAAAGGCATCAGGCTCACGCCCATCGCGGCCTTGGCGAGGCGTTCGACAAATCCGCGGCGTGAGAGAGGATCGAGGGCGTTCAGGGCGGCTTTCATGGTATTAACGATGGGGCTGAGCGGCGATCTTGGGGGTTGCTCGATTCCCCGCCGCTGTCGCCGCGTGCAGGACCGGGGATCGCTTTCACGGACATGATCGCTTAGGAGGCCCCCGATTGGCCTTGCGTTTCTTGTCCTTTGCTACGCACGACCTGCTCCGGCCTGCCGACTCACCTGATCTCACGGATGTCCTCGCCGAAGTCGTATCCGAGGCGCTTAACTCCAAGACCGTCAGCCAAAAGTCCAGTCCCGCATGTACCGGGCAACCGGAATTGAGGTCCCTCGGAAAGATCGACAATGAAACCGTGCCGATCCGTTTGCATTCACGCGGGTTCTCCCGTCCATTTCCCATTCGATGAGCCCGAAGATCCGCCACTCCAAGTCGTCCGGAAACGTCCTCCTCGCCCTCGGGGTCATCTGGGGTTTGGTTTCTCTGGTGTTCCTCTTACTCGGCCTTCGCACGATCCGGACGGAACAACACTTCGAGGCGACGAGCGTGACGGCTCCCGGAACGATTATTTCCAAGCGGGTCTCGGAGAAGAACGGAATCGATCCTTCCACGAAGCGACCGACTGTTTCGAGGACCCACTACCTCGGAGCACGTTTCACCGATGATCGGGGACGGAAACGCGAGTTCGAAGAAACCGTCTCCGCGTCCCTATGGGAAAGCGCCCGGGAGGACGATGCGGTCGAGGTCCGGTATCTCCCCGGCGACCCCGCGAAAAGCCGGATCGCCGGCGGGCCGGGCATCGGACAGGCGTATCTCTTTTCGGGGCTCGGTGCCCTCGGCGTGCTCATGGGACTCGCCGTCGTCATTTCCCATCGACGGAACCGCCACGGGGCTCGCTGAAAACGCCTCGATCCGTCGTGGTTCACGATTCCAGGACTGAAACTCTCGCCGCGGAATTCGTTCCCTGACACTGTTTCCCGACCCCGCCTTGAATCCGTTCAATCCTTCCGTTTCCACGGAGGGGGCTGGAGGTGGCCGCGGCGAATGGCCTTCACCAGCAGGATCACCCCGGCGGTGGTGCAGAGGATCAGCGCGCACACTGACAACTCCATACCGAAGGTGCCGCCGGTGAGAAGGTGGGGACCCTCGATCTTCGCTTTGATCAGGCCAGGTTCATCGACGCCACCGGAAACCACGCCGGAGTAGACGGCCGACTGCACATAGTTCCACACCATGTGAAAGCCGATGCAGATCCAGAGTCGGCGGGTCAGCAGATAGGCCGCGGCCAGCAACACACCCGCCTCGACACTGATGTAGGCGGCACCGGCGATCGTGGCTCCCGGGTTCAGCAGATGCAGGAAGCCGAAGACCAGCGACGAGACGACCAGCGCGACCCAGCTGCCCGCGAGTTCCTCGACCGAGCGGAAGAGCACGCCGCGAAAGATCAGTTCCTCAAAAATCCCCGACTTCACCCCCAGCGCGATCGCCGGGATCAGGAAGGACAAGGGGTTGAATCCCTCCACGCGATAGATCCCGAGCATCATCAGGATCACCGCGCAGCCCGAGTAGAGCCCGGCCCCGAGCAGCGCCCCGATCGCCCATTCGCGGGGCATCCCCGGCAGGGAAAGCTCGGTCACCTCCCGGCGCTCGATGTATTTTCCCCAGGCGAAATAGAGGGCCAATACCACCAGTCCCATCGCGATCGCAATGGCGATCCCGATCACGGCATTCCCCTTGAACTGCTGGATGCGGCCTTCGGTCCAGGCCATCAGGAAGAAGATGACGCCCCCCAGGACGATCAGGCGGGTCAGCGGGAATTGCAGGATTCGGAGCCACACGGGCCGGGACGGGTTTGCTGCTTCAGTCATGGGTGTCAATTGCGGTTGGCGTCAGGAAAACCGGGGCCTCGATCTTCGTATCCCCCGAGGCGGATGACGGGTCGAATTTGTCTCAAGGGGATCTGAGTTGACGAGCAAATTTTCGGCCGATCGCCTGATTTTTCAGCGATGCCCGGGAATTGCAACCTGGATTGGTATGCTGTGTTTCCTGGGAGCAGAGTTGCGGAGGGGGGAAGGTCTTTGCTTGAGGGGGAAAACCGTTTTTCGTTCCCCGCCGCCTTTCCAACCCCGTTTTCCGACCGCTTGAAAAAGAATCTTTCCCGCACTAGGAGAAGTCAGTCGCACCCTCATGAAATTTCCCGTTCTTCTCGTGGTGACCCAACTCGTCGCTTCGTTCGCTCTCGCTCAAAACACCGCCGAATCCGGCCTGGGAGGAGCGGCCGCTCCCTCGACCTCCCCGTCGACCCTGAAGCCCGCTTCGCAGGAGAACGTGATCGTCTACCGGGAACCCGGACGCTACGGCGGCTGGCCCGCGAATCAGGGTCTCTGGCAGTGGGGAGACGAGCTCGTGGCGGGTTTCACGGCCACCTACTACAAGGAAACCACCACCGATCATCGCATCGACCGCACCAAGCCGAGTCATCGCGTGCAGGCCCGCAGCCTCGACGGAGGCAGGACCTGGCGGGTCGAGGAGGACCAGCCCTATTCGGATCGCAAGAACGAGCCCGCAGCCGTCCCCCTGGCGAACCCCCTCGACTTCACCGCACCGGATTTTGCGATGATGTTCCGCTTCAAAAGCCTGCACACCGGTCCGTCGTGGTTCTACACCACACACGATCGATGCAAGACCTGGCAGGGGCCCTTCGCCCTTGAGGTCGAGGGCGTCTCCGGCATTTCCACCCGCACCGACTTGATCCCGCTCGGGCCGCGTGATTGCCTCATGTTCGGCAGTTGCGCCAAGGAGTCCGACCAGAAGGAAGGCCGCGTTTTCTGCGCCCGGACCTCCGATGGCGGACTGACCTGGAGGCTTCAGGGCTACCTCGGCGAAGAACCGCCGAAGGGAGGATTCGCGATCATGCCTGGCAGCGTGCGGACCCAGGGCGGAGCCTTTCTGACCGCCGTGCGAAAGGGCAAACCGGAATTCACGATCGAGCTCTGGCGCAGCGACGACCTCGGCGTGACGTGGACAAAAACCAGCGACGTCACCGGAAATATAGGCGGCAATCCGCCCGCCACCGTGCTGCTGCCTGATGGTCGACTCTGTGTCACCTACGGCTATCGCAAAGAGCCCACCGGCGTCCGCGCCCGCCTTAGCGCCGACGAAGGCAGAACCTGGTCCCCCGAGATCATCCTGCGCGACGACGGATTCGACGGCGACCTCGGCTACCCCCGCACCCTCGTGCGACCCGACGGCCGCATCCTGAGCGTGTATTACTTCAACGGCCCGCGTGGCGAAGACCGGGCGATCGAAGCCACCTTCTGGACTCCCCCGCGTTGAGGCGGCAGGTCGTCGTGAAGCGGGGCTGGCGGGGCGGTGTGGTAATCGAAATTCATGATTTTATTACTGACACCAGCCGACGGATACCCGATTTCTGCCTCAAAATGGCGATCTTGTTGAGACGCTCTTCCTGGCATTCAACCGCTTCCGCTGGAGGTCGACAGATAACCTGTCCCGATTGGCGCTGCATTAAGCGGGCGTGACTGGCCTCACTGGCCGGGAAGCACGACATCTTGTGGTTTTCGGAAGTTCTTGAAAAACAGTATTCGCTCGTGCTATCGAGGAAGGGCCGTAATGCAGCGCTATTCTAATCTGTCCCCTGGAATTGCCTTGGAATTGATCTGCTATCCCGAGCATTGAAACCACTTTCCCATTTGTCCTGGCACGTCATAATGATCGGGGGCAGAGCCGCTGTGCTTACTCAGTGGGTCATTACCCCTCCTGACCGGCCGACTGGAACATCGGCTTTTACATGAACCCGAATACCTTTGATTACCCATGGAAAAGAATCGACTTGAAGCATTCAGTGATGGCGTGATTGCCATCATCATCACCATCATGGTGCTTGAGATGAAAGTGCCTCATGGCCACGACTTCGAGGCGCTGAAGCCCGTGGTGCCTGTCTTTCTCAGCTACATCTTGAGCTTCATCTATGTGGGCATCTACTGGAACAACCATCATCACCTACTGCAAATATGCAAAGGGGTGAACGGCGGTATTATGTGGGCAAATCTCCATCTGCTCTTTTGGCTCTCTTTGTTTCCATTCGTCACTGGCTGGGCGGGAGAGAAGCCGTTCACTGTGTTGCCCTCGGTGCTTTACGGCTCCATCCTGCTGCTTGCAGCCGTCGCCTACTTTATCTTACAAAGGCTCATTCTGCGTGCCCACGGTCGCGATTCCAAGTTCGCCGAGTCGTTCGGTAACGATATCAAGGGCAAGCTTTCCATGGTGCTTTACGGCGCAGGCATCGGCGCCTCATTCTTTTCTCCACGAATCGCCGCGCTTATTTACATCGCCGTCGCATTGATGTGGCTGGTGCCCGATCGTCGCATTGAAGCCGCGCTGTACCACGACAAAAACAACGACTCGCATCCACCAGCGTGAGCTGAGCCGATCGTCAGTCCATGGAATCTCAGGGGACTGGAGTCTCAAGGGACAGGTTATCTGGCGAGCCGGGACCTGATCCAGTTGCTTTCGTAAATTCTGAAATCAAGGATTTCTGGAACCGGATACGCGAATTCGGTCTCAAGAAGGCGACCTTGATGAGACTCATTTCTGGCATTCAACCACTTCCATTAGAGGTCGACAGATGAGCTGTCCCGTGGGATTCCTACATCACGCCTTGATGAACGTCCCCGGGTGGAATCGATTTCACCCCTTCGCCTTCCCTTTTCCCTTGCCCTTCCCGCCCTTCTGGCCGCCCTCCATCAAATCGGGCAGAGGCAGGTAATCCCAGTCGAGGATCATTTTTTCGGCGAGGGCTTCGCGGTGTTCTTTTTCGACCTTGGCGAACTCCGCTTTGCCGCTGAGATTTTCGAGCTCGGAGGGGTCTGCCTCGAGATCATACAATTCGTAAACGGGTCGTGGTGTCGTGAAATAGGTCGCGCTCACCCCGGGAGCAAGTTTTCCCGCGGCGTGGGCTTCCTGAATCTCCTTCCACCCCGCGCCACCGGCGGAATCGACCGGCGAGTAGGGAATCCACGGCGTACAATTGTAGATCAGCTTGTAGCGGTCGCTCCGCACGGCTCGACCTAGGTCATAACCGGCGCTGGTCATGTTGGCGGTCACCGGAGCGGACCCATGCGGACCGCGCTCGACGAAGACATGTTTCCGCGTCGTGAAGGGCTCGCCCTTGAGCAGCGGGACGATGCTGAAACCGCTCATCTTCGGCCCGTCCTCGAGTCCGGCGGCCTCGAGCAGGGTCGGCGCGAAGTCCTCGCCGCTGACGAGGACATGCGATTCGCTGCCGGGCTTGACCACACCGGGCCAGCGCACCACGAAGGGCACGTTCGATCCGGGATCGTAGAGCGAGCCTTTGCCATGGGGCAGCGCCGCGCCGTTGTCGCCGGCGAAGACGATCACCGTGTTGTCCTTCAGCCCGCGTTTTTCGAGTTCGGTCAGGACCTCGCCGACGGTGCGGTCGACGCGGTTGATCTCGGCAAAATAGTCGGCGAGCTGCTCGCGCATCCCGGGCAGGTCGGGCCAGTGGGCGGGGAGCTTCAGGCTCGCGGGATCGGGACGGAATTCAGCGGGCGCGTTCCACGCGTGGTGCGGATCGCTGAAGTTCGCCCAGAGGAAGAAGGGTTGGTCCTTGGGACGCTCGTCGAGAAATTTCGCCACCTGCCCGGCGACCTCGGGATCGGGACACGAGTTCAGGAAATCGACGCGGTCGGCGAAGGTCTTCAGGTAATGCTCGTCGAAGACACGCGCGGCAGCAGCGCCGCTCTTGGTGGCTCCGTCGAGGTGGAAGCTGCGGCCGCAGACGCCGGTGTAATAGCCGCCCTGGTCACGAAGCAGTTCGGGCAGGGTGATCTCGTCCTTCGGCAGGGGCGCGGAAAATCGGGTCATGCGCGCGGCGACGGGAGAGCGGCCGGTCATGTAACAGGCACGGGAAGGCACGCACTGTGGCGCCCCGGTGAAGAAGCGGTGGAATTTCATCCCCTCGGCCGCGAGTTGATCCAGCACCGGTGTCTTCACGTTCGGATCGTCGTAGGTGCTCAGGTAGGGATAGCTGTGGTCGTCACTGAGCAGGAAGAGGAGATTCGGACGTGACGGCGCGGCGTGGCAGGAGAGGCCAAGGCCCACGAAAATGAAGGTGAGAAGAGCGAGGCGGATTTTCATGAGGTGAAAGGGGTTTTGTCAGGATTACGGCTCGGAGATTCCTTTTTCATCCAGAACGTCGGTAGAATTAAGCGGTCGTGATTGGCCTCATTGGCCGAAAAGAGGAATATCTTGTGGTTTTCGGAAGTCCTTGGGAAGACGAAATTCGTTCGTGCTATCGAGGGTTGGCCCTAATGCAGCGCCATTCCAACCTGACCCTTAGAATTTGTTCCGAAAGGAAGCGCCCATTGCCTATATCGACAGAGATCCTGGCACCCGGAACTGCTGATGATCCCTATTGCGTTAACTGATTCGTCCTAGACCTTCGTAGCGAGGTCGAATTTCGCGATTGATGAAGGCCCAAAATTCTTTCGCAAGGGGTTCGAGATCGACTTCCGGCTTCGTCGTGAAGATCCCGGATCGCGGCTGCCAGAGTTCATGGAAATAGAAAACGGAAATCCTCGGGCTTCTCAGGGTCGGTTCGGAAAGTCCCCATGCCATCACCGTATTCGAATCCGCAGCGCGTCGCATGAAGACTTTAGGATGAACGATTTCCCCATCCGTGGTCTTCGGTAGTCCTGGAGAAAGGCGACGCACAAACAGGTCCCAGCGAATCTCCTCTTCGCTAAACCCGTGGTCGGAGAGCCACGATCTCAGAATGCCAATCACCTCGGCGGTGGCGACCTTGTCATTGAGCCGGATTTCCGAGGAGACCACTCCTCCTGCACTGCTTTTCCAAACGAATTCCCGGGATTTCACGACCAGATAAGTCACCAGAAACACAAGGAATGCCGCTCCCGACAAAGCAATACTCAGGGTCATGATATTCATTTCTGCTGCTTGAAGGTGAGCGTATCAGGAGCACCTCAAGACAGTCAAGAGTTGAACACTCCTCTCCGACCCAAACCTCGACTCACTCCCCGCTCAGCTTCAGTGCCATCGCCGCCGCCTCTCACCATGAAGAGAAGGCGGCTCCCTTTCGGCCTACATGTTCAACGGCGGCGGTTCGAGGGCGGGAGGACTCGATAGCGCCGGCGGCATTTGCTGCTGCTTTTTCTTGTTGTTCCGGATCACGAGCCACACGATGAGCCCGACGGCCAGGACCACCAGACTGATTCCCAGCAAAGGGCGGGAGGCGAACCAGCCCACGGCGATGATGGTCACGCTGAGCACGAATGCCAGAACTCCGGCGATGAACTTCGTGCCGGCTCCCACGATGCTGCCGAGGAAGGGTATGATGTCCGCCAGAACGGTTAGCGGGCCCATGATGAGTCCCAGTCCAATCCACATGACAATAAATCCACCCACGCGGATGGCCCAGGAGATCAGGGCGTTGGCCGTACGGGCCTCGGCGAACATGACCTGCGAGCTTTTTTCGCCCGAGGAGACCAGCAGTAGTTCCCGCTGCACCGTGGTCATGTAGCCCTTGAAGGTCTCCCCCGCCTGCCGGGCCACGATGGTGGCGGCGCTCCTGGGAGTCGTGGTGAAAGTGATGCGCAGGTCGCCGATCTGAGGGATCTTGGAGTCGGCACCAGCGTAGATCGTATCTCCTTCGATCCGTCCCTTGTTTTCCAGGCTGTCGAGCTTCACCTGCCCGGGGTCCAGGACCACGGGGGCGGACTCGCTCAAGCGGCTAACCAAATCGGCTCCGAAACCAAAGGCACCTAACCTGGCCTGGTTAGCCAGGAAGAGGTTCGACGACGCGGGCCAGTTCGAAGGGTTGCTGTATCCGCTCCTCTTGAAGTTGCCGGAGTTGATCCGGGTGGAGGACCATCTCTTATGATACGAGTAGGTGGTGGTCTTGGTGGTGCTGCCGTTCGCATTCTTGTGCGTGGTGGTCTTTTGGTCCTCATCCCACTGATACATCTGCACCTCGCGGTTCAGCCGCACGGCACCTGCCGGAGCTGCCACACCAAACTTCTCATCCACCAGATTCTCTTCCGTGCCTACGACAGCGCTGACGTGCACCAGCTTTCCTTCATTGGCGGGGTCCACTCTGTCACCGGGTACAGTGATCACCACTTTCTCGCCCTCGTCGAGCTTGGCGGCTTCCTTCACCGTTCGCCCTTCGTTCCAGAAGAGGCCGATGCCGCTTCCGGCAAGCAGGACAAAACCAACGATGATTCCAAAGACGGAGGAGGTGATCCGGGAGAACCAGGATTCGTTCGTCGTTTCAGTGTATTCAGCCATAGGGGTGGGTTCGGTAGTAAATGTTTGTGGAGATACTATGCAAAGTTTCCACGTCGTCGTCGAAAAAATTTTGAGCCCGAGAACCGCCCCGTGCGGGGAAACTCAGGCTCCGCCCCCCTCTATCCGGGGATTCCCGGGGAGCGGATGCGCCAGAAGAAAACAAATACTCACCAGTTAGTCAACGACGGTGGTTTTCCGGAGATATTGATCCTGGGGATATCTGGAACTGGATACCCGGGTTCGGTCTCAAGAAGGAAACCTTGTTGAGACATTTTCCGGCGTTCAACCACTTCCGTTGGAGGGCGGGGTGATAGATAACTTGTCCCTAGAAATTTTGACCCCGTAAAACTAATAACGACGGAGTTGGAGTGGAAATTCTAAATTCCAGGACTGACCCGCACTTCGCTCACTTCGGCTTCGCCTACACACTGGAATAGGGAACCAGGACCGCGACATTCTTCTGGCTCTGCCCCTTCTGAACGAGGGATGATTTTCCCGCCGCCCTGAGGCCGCTACTGCGCCCTCGGACCACTACTTGCCCGAGTAGACCCAGCAGACGAGTTGGCCATTTGGAACTTTGGCCCTGGCGATCGCCTTAGCCGTGTTTAGACTCTCGGAACTCCAGGCGCTGTTCCAGGCACCCGTTGAGTTTCGGTAGACGACGGCCCATCCGTTTTTGACCCAGATGGCAATCCGGACATCGCCACTCCGGCAGTTGGACAAGGCCAACCTCTCAGCCCCGGCCCTGGTCTGACTGTTGTTGGAGTAGCCGAACTTCCCGGATGCGGGAGAGTACGCGATCGCTCCGTATTTCTCAGCCCACGCCTGGACCGGGATAAATGTCAGCCCCACCAGGATGAGAAGGATTCGAAAATAGGTCATGGACTCATGCTATGGCCGTTACGCATTGATATCGAGGAATTTCCTCATTCATCTCATCCGGCTCTTTCCGCCCCCGGCCTGAGATCGAGGACTAGTGGAACCCGAAACCCAATTTCGGTCTCAAGAAGGATGACTTGTTGAGGGTTTTTTGCTGGCATTCAGCCACTACGTTGGAAGTCGACAGATAACCTGTTCCTTGGAATTTCTTTTTCATCCCTTCGGCTTCTTTCCCGCCGGAGGCCCGGGTCGGTGGGGTCCCGGTGGAAGGGTGCGACTTTGGGGCCGGAGATCGCTTGAGCGGGGGTGGTGAGTGAAATCGGATATTAGTCTTGCTCCCCCGTCTCTGACCGCGGTTCCATCAGCGATGTTTGGTCTGTTGAGAGATCATCAAGGCTGGCATTCTCAGGAAGGGGTTTCCATTTGCAGTCCAAGTCCAGGCTTAACTCCGGTGACACTTTGAGGAATGAAAGATCTTCTTTTATCAGATACCACATGTTTGCCTCGATATTCTCCTGGCCAACTTGAACGACCTTCGGCGGAGTGGCTTTTGATGTTTCCGGAGGTAAGGCGATGAGAATACCATTCGTTCCCGCGCGCAAATAGTTGCCGGGCGTGCCGATGGCAACTCCGCCCGCTTCCACTTTCGCACGTGACATTTTCGTCCCTGCTCCAAACGCCAGTGCGATTCCAAGCTTATGTGCTTGTGCGAAACCGCCCTCGGTCGATGCCACTCCATAGGTTCCGGCAGACGCGAAGCCATCCTTTAGTGCGAAGGCATAACTTCGGGAATTACATGACGCCGTCCCCCTATGTCCTGCCATTGCCATTCCGCCGTCCCCCGTCTTCGCCTCACCGCAATTGTCAACGACAGCTACAATTCGGTGAGAGGAGGATGATATAGCCCCGGAGTAGCCACACACGCCAGACACCGCAATCCCGTCGATGCCGACCATGGCCTTGCCTCCATGCCCGGCGACTGCAACTCCTCTGCGCGGTACTTCAACGATGGCACCCGGAGCTTGATCTACCTCCACTTTGCGGCACCAAGTGGGAAGAGTCTGTTTCGGACATTCAGGATGACAGTCGTTGAGGCAAGGGTTGTTCAGATTGTTGGGATTGCTACACGGGTCGCTCTGGTTCATGAAGGCCGAGTTTATCGGATAGAATTCAGTTTAACAACGACCATGAATACCCCTTTTCATCCCCTTGGCTCCCAACCCGCCGAAGCCCCGGGGTCTCAGAGGGGGCGCCGTTCCGTGCTCTTCAGTGCAAGCCGTAGCCGACGAGCAGGATGACCCGCGCGACGATCCAAACCGCAAAGGCAACGAGCAGATATTTCATGCCCTTGCGCACACTCTGCAACTTTGCCTCCAGCACGATGGACTTTGAATGAATCTGCCCGAGAACCGAGCATTTGACGCCATCATTTGACTGCCTGCAGAAAAGGTCCGCGTAATCCTCACCGGGAATAGCGGCAATCTGGGCCGAGAAGTAAAGGTTGGGATGACTGTTCACCTCGGAGGCCTTGTTCACCGCCCGCGGGAAGGCGGCGGAAATCCCCCGCCCGAAGGCACAACACATGCAGAAGATAAACAGCACATACAGCACCATTACGGCGCTCTCGAATGCGTTCATGCCGACAAATTTTTCGGCGCGAATCCCGGTTCCAAGATTCACCAGCATGGCCATCAGAACAGCAGAGGTGCTCAGAGTGATCTGTGCCTTGAGGGCGGCCCGGTTGATCTGCTGCTCGATATCCAGATAAAGCATGTAAATGAGACGAGTCACGTCAACCTGTGTGTCCTGCACCAGCGTTGTCACGGTGCCGAGGAGGTTGGCGGCGGATGAGGTTGATTCAGAGTTATCCATTCTTAGAGGGATATCCCACTAACATTCCGACCGCGCCTCGCAAGGCGGAGTCCGGAATATGACGAAACTGTCACGTTCGGAGCATCCTCCGGCTCGCCGCCCCCTTTTTACGCCCGGCCGGTGCAACCGCAGGCTTCCGCACAGGTGTCGTAAAAAAGCTCCCGGTCCCTGTCATCGAAGACGATGGCCTCGCGTAGGTACCATCAGGCCATGATGTGGTAGACGGCGTTCTCGTATTCGACTCACGGGATGGGGGGCATTGGGAGGCGGTAGATATGAATCTTGCCTGTTCCGAAACGCCTCCGTCAGTCGTGCTATGCCCAACACACGGCCGCTCGCTGTCCGCGGTCAACCCGTGGCCGAGTCCCCGGTGCGCGAATACCGGGCGCGGTTTTTTGATGGGACGTAGGAGATCAGCGGCGATGGGGCGCCCGTGGAGGGGTGAAGGGGGCAGGGTGGGTTTTGTCACGAAATGTCGGGCTGTTGCTCGAAAGACTACTTTTCCGTCACGAGGATCTGAACTTCATGAGGTAGTAAGGATTCCTTCGTTAAAGATATGGTGCGACCCGATTCGTCCGGTAGGCGTTCCTTGTGCGTAGCTCCCCGAGATAGGCATCTAACCTTTTGAAAAGCCGAGGAAAGGACCTTCGGGCCATGATCTTGAGGTTCTGTATCGTCGCGATGAGCAGGTCTTGAATGGATTGTCTTTCCAAACCGCGCCACCTCGCCCGCTTGAACCCGTGCATCGTCGCTGCCTCACCGAAGTTGCGTTCCTGGAACCACTGTCTTCGCTTCCGATCTTCCCTCGCCGCTTCACTGTGACTTTGAGCCCGTGCCTGATCGAGTAGCTCCTGATGAAGATGCCGTTTGAGTGTTCGGCCCGATTTATCGCGGGTGCATTCGGACCGCAAGGGACAGGCGGCGCACACGCCTCGCTTGGTGCGATACTCCCAATGGGATCGGCGTGCATGGAAGTGATGCCGGTAAAGCTGCTCGCCTGTGGGGCAGGTGAAGGTATCGCTTTCAGTGTCGTAGGCGAAGTCCTCCGGCGGGAAGATCCCCTTGCTCCGCACGAGGTTCATGCGACTGCGACGGTCGGCGACGTGTGCCTGGATTCCCGCCTGGGCAAGAGCGACGAGGTTGGCGGTGTCGCCGTAGCAACTATCGGCCACGGCAGTCGTCGGCTTCTGTCCGGTGCGCTCTTCGTGCTGACCGAGCAAGTCCATCATCTCGGCGGCCTCGTTGGCGACACCGTGAGTGGTCTTCACAGCAGTGACCACGCCGCCCTTGTCATCGACAACGCGATGGTTCTTGTAACAGGGGAGCGACTTGCCTCCGTCGTGACGCACCACGCGGCTGTCGGGATCGGTCTTGTTGCGGTAGGTTGTGTTGACCGGCTTGTGCTTGGGTGGTCGGGGCTCCTCTTCGGTATCGGTATCGGTATCGGTATCGGTATCGGTATCGGCATCGTCCTCGAGCTTGGCGACCTGCTCCTCAACGATGTTTTGGACCATCGCATTGAGCGAGGCGTTGGCGCGTACAAGGCTGGCGTCGACGTGGGCCTTCTCCGATCCCACCAATCCGGCTTCGACGCACTGGAGAACGACCCGGGAGAAGAGACGCTCGAACACGGCAGTTCCCCAGCGCTTGCGCGCCTTGGAAAGCACACTGTGGTTGGGAACCTCGTCATCAAGGCCGTAGCTGATGAACCAGAGGTAGTCGATGCGCAGGGGCAGGACGCGCATCAGCTCTCGCTCCCCACGAATGTTGTCGATAAACAGAAGGAGCATCAGCCGCATCAGCACGACCGGATCGATCGAAACGTTGCCTTTTTTGCCGTAGGTGCCGACCACCTCATCGCGGACAAACCCTAGGTCGAGAACTTTGTCGAGGCGCTTGAGGATGTGGTCCTCGGGAATGCGCGAACTCAAATCAACCGCCTTGGCCCAGAGCTCGCCCTGCTTCTGTTGAATCCCCATCATGGGGGAAGGATGGATACACCAAGGCGGAGGTCAGATCAAGATTTGGGCAACAGCCCGATGTTGCCTGACCCCTTCACTCGTTGCCTGACCCCGTAACCTCGTCGCCTGACCACGCGCCCTGTGGGGATTTGATAAACGGTCGACTGACCACATCGCATCAAGCAACCTCATCCGATCGTGAACGATAGTTCGCATATTCCACGAGAAAGAGCCGTTCGGACTCATCGATAAACTCGCTTCGCCGCCCGTGAAGATGGGTTCGCTTGGCGTAGACATTCTTGTAGATGATCTGGTGAGCTTGATTTGGCAGCGAGGCTTCGTCGTATGGATCGAACTCAACGTCGGCTTCCGTCAAAGTCAGATCCACCAACCGAAGGAGATCTTCCTTCGTTAGCAGATCAATCGGTTGCTTTTCCCCTTTTAACCCGAGGAAATGGCCCTTGTGCGCGTCAATTGTCAATAGCTTCATAGGTGTTCCTTCTTTTAGAGTAAACGTCCCGGCCTGCTTCCAGAGAATTCAGCATGTGCTCTAGGTTGTCGATCTCAGTGCCGTCGGGGGCGAAGAGTTTTCGATCGGTTGGATGACCAGAGTAGATCTTGTAAGCGAGCCCTTCCTCGTTTCGCTCCTTTTTCGCGATTAGAACGTAGTCAGCCCCAATCGACGCGCCCACGGTGCTGTTGTGAGTAACCACAACTACTGGCATCGTTTGCGAGATTTCCTTGATCAGCTTGTTGACATTTCCATTCAAGAACAAGTTGTCAAAAGACGATTCCGGCTCGTCGATAAGGAGAACGTCAAAGTTTTGGGAATCTTTAATTTCCTGAAGCAGCCGGAACTCTGAGCGCTCGCCGCCAGAGACCTCGTATCCGTCGCGGTTAAGAATCCGATAGGTGATATTGACGAAATACTTGTAGAGTTCGGCCCGCGACAAAGATTCATTGGCGAGAAGTTCTCGCAGATAATCATAGGGCTCAGAATATTTCTGGAAGGCACCGCTGAACGCGGTTCTCAATCCGCTGACGGCCTTTATTTCTCCGGCTCCAGTGAAGGGACCTTTGCGTGCTTCGACGACAAACCCTTGAACATCGTCCTGAGAAATGACGCCTTCCACCTGCATTCCTCGAACAATCTCTTCGAAGCGTTTCACCCGCTTTCTATCAAGTGCCACTTTGTAGAGATCGACATCCTTCACGTGGGTCGCTGAAGTTCGCACGCGAAGACTGTCCCGAATGTCCGAGACAATCCCGTTGACGAGCTTTTTCTTTTTTGCATCTAAGGTTCGACTCCAAAGGATTTCAATGAGTTCGCAGGCGAGCTGCTTCACATCCGAAAGATCCACATGCTTTTCGATGATATCGCGAAACTCGATGTTTTCGATGATTTGTTGGACGGACTGAATGAGCGCTTTGAGGGTTTCCCCGGACGGAATTGGGAAACTTTGTTCATCAAACAGTGCGGTGGTGGAATATGCGTCACGCCGGTCAGCTTCCTGGGCTGACTTGATAAGAGACTCGACAAACTCCTGCGCCGACCGCTCATTCGCCGCCAAGTCAACCTCAACGACTTCGTCCAGCACGCCCTTAACGCCGGACAGATACCCATCCGCCACTGAGCTTCTCTTATTTTGGATGTGTTCGTTGAATCTCCGTGTGTAGTCGTCTTCATCGGTCTGCACAAGGGAGAACTGCCTGATATACTTCGTATTTGGTATGGTTTCAACGATGCGATCGAGGGTATACGTCTTGCCAGATGAACGCTCGCCCAACAGAATGTTAAGACCGGTTGAGAGCATCTGACCATTTTCAAAGAGCTGGAATAGTTCGTTGCCATCGTCAGCCGATAGGGCCACCTTTAATTTGTCCCGAAGGGATTCCTTAATTGCTCCAATGGTTAGATCGCCGCAATCGATATAGGTTTGTCTAGTCGGAAGATTCTTCTGGTGGATGGTGCTGATTCTGGTATCGCTAAAGAGAACTGGTGTCAGCTTTTCAGGGTCTCGAATGGCGCGAACAAACTTCTTCTCACTATCCACCTCTCCTGCCGCGATATAGGGTCTCAACCGTTCGAGAGCCTCTCCGTGAATTGCCGGTTTCTTTTCGTAATGAGGAATAATAAGAAAAGAGCTGAGGTCCCTGAAGATCTTCTCGAAGCGGCCTATGTCGACACTGTCCCGCGGGTCGCGGATTTCACTTGTCAGTTCAGCGCACATTTCTGCGAATTCCTCGACCCGTCCAGAATCGGCAATTACAAGAACATGACCCATCTCGAGATTCACCTCAATACCGGGGAAAACCGGAATCGTAAGGTATTCGGTGATTTGAAGAAACTGCGCGCGGTCGAAGAGGTTGTGATTGGTTACCGCGACTGCATGCAACCCGGCCTCGTCAACATACCGACGGAATTCGTCTAAACTGAACTCAAAGGCACTGTCACTGATGGTGGGCGACGTATGAATGTGGAGGTCGATCTTTTTCATCATGAATTCCCAAGAAATGGAATTCATGGGCTTCTTTTCGTATTTCCTGCGGATCGTGAAGCATTTCAATGCGAATGAAAAGGAAATCGAACAGGAATGGCCGCGAATCTGGGGATTGGAGAGGCGGGAGTTTTTCAACGCAGATGGCCGCGGATTTCCACGGATGATCACAGATGCCCCACGGCGACTGCTGACCCGTGACTGCTGACTCGCGTCAGCCACCCTCTCCACATCCACCGCCACGACCTTTATTCCGGACACATCGTGTCCTCGTCGCACTCGATGCTCGTCACCAGATTCACGGGCGTCTCGGGAAAGTGGAAGGTGGTGTATAGTCTCCGGCTTCACCTCGGTCGAGATCCGGGCCTTTATGCGGACCTCGCCGCGGGCGGAGAAGATCCTGACGAGATCGCCGTCGACGATCTCTTTCCCCGCGGCGTCGAGTGAGTGGGTTCGGCGGTAGAAAGGGCTGAGCTGGTTCAGTTGGTGCGTCGTAACCGCAACTCGCACCGCTTGTGCTAGGGGGCGTGGAATTTGCCGTGAAAAACACTTGAATATTGGTGCAGATTCATTCGAAGCTTATGTCTAATGGGCCAATTTACCCTCTCCGCCCCGAAGTCTCTTCATCCCGGCTTTTGATAGGGGCAGTGATAAAGAGGGATAACCTGCAAATCCTGAGAAATTCAGTAAGATTTCGTGGAAGAGTTTCAATTGTTTCTAAGTCAATCCCGTTAAGGAAACGAAACAGAACGGAAACGCATCCAAAGTGACGACTACTCTTCAACCAAAACCTAATCTGTACAATGCCAGGATCACTTTCAGTCCCAGAGCCAAGCCGACTTCTGTCTTTCGAGGAAATCGACAAACTTACTGATGAGCAACTTTTCGAAGAGATTCGCAAACGTGGTGACGTGATTCGAAATTCATTTCTCGAAATAGGGAAGATGATTGTTGCTCTGAAAAAGCGGCATGGCGAGGACTTTAAGCACTACGGCTTTTTGAAGAACGTTTTTGACCACGGGACTCTTAGCAATGCAGGGTATGCGGAGAAGGTGTGGACCCTTTACGTTGAACCCGGTGTTGTGACTGAGCAAGACTTCGAAAAACTTACGTTTTCACAATGCAGAGCCCTTACTAAGTCGTCGAAGGCTGGTCAGTCACCCGAAGTCGCTGTCCTTTCCCTTTTCCCAAATTATGCGAAGGGAAATAGTGCGGCAGAACTTGGCCGCAAATTCGAAAACTACGTTTTCTGTCTATTGAAGGCAAGGCATGCTGACTTTTCGTGGACGACACCTCGTGGGCCATTGGAGAGGGGGTTGGATTTTATCGGCAATTACAATTCTCCTCAGGAAGGCATACAAAAGCGGATTGGTGTTCAGGTAAAGTTCCATGCAGCAACTGCCTATCCCACCGAACAGGAATGGTTGCGATTTCTTGCTGGTTGCTTTATGAGGCGGGTGGATTTGGGATTATTTGTCACCACTGGAAAGCTCACCGGAGAGCAAGGACGCCAAGCTCATGAGGCGGGAGTCGAAGTGTGGCAGGGCCGTGAAGAGATCAACAGAGTCGCTAAGCGCCTCGACCTTCCTCCTTGTCCAGATTAAAGGTCAATTCCAAGAAATAACGACTTCCGAATTTAGTTGCCCTCATTGGTTTAGGCGATGCAACGTTCTCCACCCTACTCGGGCACTCCATTCGCAGGAGCAGGAGCAGGAGCAGGAGCAGGAGCAGGAGCAGGAGCAGGAGCAG
>ERZ761602.1007-NODE-1007-length-54864-cov-4.563137_pt1 | contig 54864 bp, 54 predicted proteins | sample MGYA00512165_ERZ761602 | MGnify/ENA primary metagenome ERZ761602 (study PRJEB28899, sample SAMN02445085) | bioreactor sludge metagenome | biome: EBPR sludge; isolation source: Thorneside wastewater treatment plant | place: Australia: Brisbane, Thorneside... | reverse complement strand
CGATGAGCCTCGAGGATCCCCATCAGGTCGAGACCGCGATGGAGAAGCAGCTCGAAAAGCACCACCACGAGTCCTCGGCCCCGGCCCATGCGATGCAGTCGCTCGCCGACGGCCTGCCCGCCCTCGGCATCGTCGCCGCCGTGCTCGGCATCATCAAGACCATGGGTGCGATCACCGAGCCGCCCGCCGTGCTCGGCGGCATGATCGGCGGCGCCCTCGTCGGCACCTTCCTCGGCGTGTTCCTCGCCTACGGCTTCATCGGCCCGATGGCCTCGCGGCTGAAGTACTGCTACGATGAGGAAGCGCTTTTCTACCACGTCATCCGCGACATCCTCGTCGCGCACCTGCACGGCAATTCCGCCCAGGTTTCGGTCGAGATCGGGCGCGGCAGCGTGCCTTCCGACCACCAGCCGAGCTTCATGGAACTTGAAGAAGCGCTGAAATCCGTGCCGAACGAGGCGTGAGGGCTCAGCGGCTGCGCGACGCCGCCAATGCCGTGAAGTAGTGCGCAAAGGCGCCCAGCACCACGCCGAAGAACGTCGCCATCATGGGCGGCGCGTCCATGCCCAGCACGACGATCGCGCAGACGGCGAAGCCGCAAAGCTGGGGCAGGCGCTCGGGCGACATGTTTCACTCCGGGACAGATCGCCCTGTCCCGTGCCAGATCCGTGCCCGCGCGGAGTTGTTCCTTATTGGTATCGCAGCGCCTCGATGGGGTGCAGCCGCGCCGCCTTCCGCGCCGGGTAGAAGCCGAAGAACACCCCCACCGCCGCCGCAACCGCAAAGGACAGCATCACCGACTGCGTCGTGACGACGGTGTCCATCCCCACCGTCAGCGAGACGGCCCAGGCGCCTGCGACGCCCACCGCCACCCCGATCAGGCAGCCCACCAGCGACAGCATCAGCGCCTCCAGCAGGAACTGCAGCAGCACGTCCCGCTTGCGCGCGCCGATCGCCATGCGGATCCCGATCTCGCGGGTCCGCTCGGTCACGCTGACCAGCATGATGTTCATGATCCCGATGCCGCCGACCACCAGCGAGATCGAGGCGATCGCCGCCAGCATCAGGGTCATCAACTGCACGGTTTCGGCCGCGGTGTCGGCAATGGCGGCGAGATTGCGGATCTGGAAATCGTCTTCCTGGTCCAGAGACAGGCGATGCCGGTCGCGCAGCAGCGCCGTCATCTCGGTCTGCAGCCCGGCCATCGCCTCGGACGAGGCCGCCTGCACCATGATGTAGCGCACGGTGTCGCCGAACCGGCCGGCGAAGAGCTGGCGCTGCGCGGTCGTGACCGGCACCAGGATCGTGTCGTCCTGGTCGCGGCCGTCGAGGCTCTGCCCCTTGGGTGCGAGGACGCCGATCACCGTGAACGACAGGTTCCGCAGCCGAATGGTCTGGCCGACCGGCTCGGAGTCTCCGAACAGGTTCGTCGCGACCGTCTGGCCGATCAGCGCCACGCGCAGCGCGCTGCGGACGTCGGACTCGCCGAACGCCGCGCCGCTCGAAAGCCCCCAGTCGCGCACCGTCAGCATCGCTTCTGTCGTGCCCATGACCTGGGTCTGCCAGTTGCCGTAGGCGGTGACGGCCTGGGCGCTGCCGGGCGCGACCGGCGCCGCGGCGACGACGCCAGGCAGCTCCATGATCGCCTCGGCATCCGCCGCGGTCAGCGTCTGCTGGCCGCCCGCACCGGTCCTGACCGCGCCGGTCTGCGCGCTGCCCGACTGGACGATGAAGAGATTGGACCCCATCGAGGCGATCATCGCCGCGACGCGCGCCTTGGTGCCTTCGCCGACCGAAAGCATCGTGATGACGGCGCCGACGCCGATCACCATGCCCAGCATCGTCAGCAGCGACCGCAGCCGGTTCGCGCCGAGCGCACTCCATGCCTCTTCCAGCATCTGGCCGATCATGCCGCACGCTCCCGGAAATAGCCGCGCGTCGGCCCGTCATAGTCGACCAGTCCGTCGACCAGGCGGATCAGGCGGTCGGCGAACTGCGCGATGTCGGCCTCGTGCGTCACCACCATCAGCGTCATGCCCTCCTTGCGGCAGAGCTCGCTGAACAGCGCCATGATTTCGTGGCTTGTCTTGCTGTCGAGATTGCCGGTCGGCTCGTCGGCGAAGACGATCTTGGGACCGCATACCAGGGCGCGGGCGATGGCGACGCGCTGCTGTTGGCCGCCCGAGACCTGGCTCGGCATCGACTTGGCGTAGCCGCCGAGCCCGACCTTGCCGAGGATGGCGTTGGCAACCGCCCGCCGCCGGGCGCGCGGCTCCTGGCGATAGACCAGCGGCAGCGCGACATTGTCCTCGATCGTCGTGCGCGCCAGCAGATTGAAGCCCTGGAAGACGAAACCGATCATCCGGTTGCGCAGATGGGCCAGCGCATCGTCGTCCAGCGTCGAGATATCCCGGCCGTCGATCAGGACCTGGCCGCCGCTCGGCGTGTCGAGGCAGCCGAGGATGTTCATCATCGTCGACTTGCCCGACCCCGACGGCCCCATCACCGCGACGAACTCGCCGGGCATGATGTCGAAGTCGAGGCCGTGCAGGACCTCCGTCGTTCCGGCCTGGGAGACATAGCTCTTGCGCAGGCCCTTGACGCTGATGATCGGCGCATCCGCCATCAGAACATCCCGGGCGGGGAGATGCGCCGCTGCGTGGATGTCGCGCCGGCTGCGGTCCCCCCGTTCGTGCCGGTAATGACGAGGTCGCCTTCCTTGAGACCCTCGCCGGTGACGGCCGTGAGCTTGCCGTCGCTGATGCCGCTCTTCACCTCGACCGCCTTCGGTGCGCCGCTCTCGAGGACATAGATCGTCCTGGTCCCGTCCCGGCCCGCGCCCCGCGCCGATCCGCCGGCCGCCGCGTCGGCCGGCTTGAAGCGCAGCGCTCCGTTCGGCACCAGCAGGGCGCCGGCTTCCTCGGCGACCGCGATCTGGACATAGGCGGTCATGCCGGGCAGCAGCGTCAGGTCGTCGTTCTTCACGTCCAGCACGACATTGTACGAGACGACGTTCGATTCCGTGGTCGGGTTGAGGCGGACCTGCCGCACGGTGCCGCGGAACATGCGCCCCGGAAACGCATCGACGCGGAACGACGCCTGCATCGCCGCCCTGATCGCGCCGACATCGGCCTCCGCGACCGTCGTGTCGATCTGCATCTGCGCAAGATCCTGCGCGATCGAGAAGATTTGCGGCGCCGACAGGCTCGCCGCCACGGTCTGGCCGACATCGACGTCGCGCGACATGACGACGCCGGCGACCGGCGAGCGGATGACGGCATAGCCCAGGTTGACCCGGTCGATGGCGACCTTGGCTTCGGCCGATCCGACCGCCGCCTGCGCGATGCTCAGATTGGCCGCCGCCTCGTCCAGCGCCGCGCGGGCGCCCGCGCCTTTCGCCGCCAGGTCCTTGGCGCGGGTGAAGTTCACCTGCGCCAGACCGAGCTGGGCTTTCGCGCTTTCGAGCTGGGCGACGCTCTGGTCGAGCTGCGCCTTCAGCAGCGCATCGTCGAGCTCGGCAAGAACCTGGCCCTCGCTCACCTGGTCGTTGAAGTCGGCATGCAGCGCGCTGATCCGGCCCGAGATCTGCGCCCCGACATTGACGACCTTGACCGGCTTCAGCGTGCCGTTGGCCGAGACGATCTGGGTGACGTCGCCGCGCGTCGCCGCCTCGGTGCGATAGGCCGGCGCGGCGGTGGAGCCGAGAGAGGTCCAGGCGAAAAAGGCGCCGGCCGCGACGACGGCGGCGCCAAGCACATACGCAGGAATGCGGGACATGGCGGTTCCGGCGCGCGGCGGGTCGTCCCCATGACGGCCGGCCGCGCGTAGTGATCGAACGCCACAGGACCCCCGATTCCGTCGCCGGACAAGCCCGAAACGCGCCGTTCACCCGGCGTCGAACTGGATCCCCTGCGCCAGCGGCAGCGCGTTGGAGTAGTTCACGGTCGCCGTTTGCCGCCGCATATAGGCCTTCCAGCTGTCGGAACCGGATTCGCGCCCGCCGCCCGTCTCCTTCTCGCCGCCGAACGCCCCGCCGATCTCGGCGCCAGAGGGACCGATATTGACGTTGGCGATGCCGCAATCGCTGCCCGAGGCCGAGACGAAGCGTTCGGCCTCCTGCATGTCGCGGGTGAAGATGCAGGACGAGAGGCCCTGCTTGACGCCGTTCTGGAGCGTCAGCCCCTCCTCCAGGGAGCCGATCTTCGCCACATAGAGGATGGGCGCGAAGGTCTCCTGCAGCATGACGCCGTGCTGGGCCGGCATCTCGACCAGCGCCGGGCGGGCATAGAAGGCGCCGGGGTGGAGGTCGGCGAGAATCTGCCCGCCACCCGTCACGACGCCGCCGTCGGCCGCCGCCGACGCCAGAGCCGCCTCCATGGCCTGGAAGGAAGCCGCGTCGATCAGCGGGCCGACAAGCGTGCCCGCCTCCAGCGGATGGCCGACCCTGACGCGCGCATAGGCGGCCTTGAGGCGCGGGATCAGCGCGTCGTAGACGTCCTTGTGCACCAGCAGGCGGCGCAGCGTCGTGCAGCGCTGCCCGGCCGTGCCGACGGCCGCGAAGAGGATCGCCCGGACCGCCAGCTCCAGATCGGCGCTCGGCATCACGATCATCGCATTGTTGCCGCCGAGTTCCAGCAGGGCGCGCCCGAAGCGTTCCGCCACGACCGGACCGACCGCGCGGCCCATCCGCGTCGAGCCGGTGGCGCTGACCAGCGGAATGCGCGGGTCGGCGGCGAGCGTGCGGCCTGCATCCGAAAGGCCAAGCACGACCGCCGACAGACCCGCCGGCGCATCGCCAAAGCGCGCCAGCGCGGTATCGAAAAGCGCCTGTGTCGCCAGCGCGCACAGCGGCGTCTTCTCCGACGGCTTCCAGATCGCCGGATCGCCGCAGACGAGGGCGAGCGCCGCGTTCCATGCCCAGACGGCGACGGGGAAATTGAAGGCCGAGATGATCGCCACCGGCCCCAGCGGGTGCCAGGTCTCCATCATCCGGTGGCCGGGCCGTTCCGAGGCGATGGTGAGGCCGTAGAGCTGGCGCGACAGGCCGACCGCGAAGTCGCAGATGTCGATCATTTCCTGCACCTCGCCGAGGCCTTCCTGCAGGATCTTGCCGCTCTCCAGGCTGACCAGGCGCCCGAGCGCCGCCTTGTGCGTGCGCAGCTCCTCGCCGAACAGGCGTACCAGCTCGCCGCGGCGCGGGGCTGGAACCTCGCGCCAGGCGAGAAAGGCGGCTTGGGCCGACGCGACCTTGGTCTCGATCGACTCCGCGGTGTCGTAGGCGACGCGCCCGAGCGGCAGGCCATCGGCCGGCGAACGCACCGTCACGTCCCCGGAAGCGGGGATGCCGAAGGCGGCGAGGATGTCCGAGTGTCGGGTCATGGCTTCAGTCCTTTCGGGCCGCCGCGGCGGCGCCGCGAAAAAACGCGAGCGTTGCGCCGGGCGGCTGGTTAGATTGTCCCGTCAGTGATTTGCATCTGCTCTGGGGGAGCGTCGGTTATGAGCGATCCGTATACCGTCACGACCAACAAGTCGTATTTCCAGCGTCTCGGGAACTCGTTCGGCGGCATCGTCGGCGGCTTCGTCCTGATCGTCGCCTGCTGCGGCCTTCTGTGGTGGAACGAAGGCCGCGCCGTCACCGCCGAGAAGGGCCTCAGCGCCGCGACCGACGCGGCGATCTCGCTCACCGGCACCACGCCGGACGCCGCCAATGACGGAAAGCTCGTGCACATGACCGGCGAGGCCAAGTCGGTCGCACCCGTCGCCGACGCCGATCTCGGCATCGCCTTCGCCGACGCGCTCGTCGTCAGCCGCAAGGTCGAGATGTACCAGTGGAAGGAAGAGACCTCGACCAAGACCGAGGAGAAGCTCGGCGGCGGCGAGACGACGACGACGACCTATTCCTACAAGCGGGAATGGTCGACCTCGCCGATCGACTCCTCCAAGTTCAACGCCGGCGCCAGCGCCGCTGAAAGCCGCAAGGTCGGCGCGCCCCTGGTCAATCCGCCGATGACGCTCAAGTCGGCCGACTTCGAGGCCGCCGACGCGACGCTCGGCGGCTACAAGCTGAAGCCCGCCTTGCTCGGCCAGCTCTCGGGCGACGCGACGCCCAAGCCGATCGCCGAGCCTTCGGGCTGGACGCCGACGGCGCAGGGCTACTACGCCGGCGAGGGTATGCCGGAAGAGCCCAAGATCGGCGACATGCGCGTTACCTACACCTATCTCGCCTCGCCGCAGACCGTCTCGGTCCTCGCCCGCCAGCAGGGTCCGGGGCTGGAGCCCTGGCGCGCGCCGAACGGCTACGAGATCTACCGCCTGTCGCTCGGCGACAAGACGGCGGCGATGATGATCGAGGATCAGCAGTCGGCCGAGAACATGATGACCTGGATCCTGCGCGGCGCCGGCATCGTCGGGATCTGCATGGGCTTCGGCCTTATCCTCGCGCCGCTGCGCGCCATCGCGAACGTCGTGCCGTTCATTGCCAACATCGTCGGCGGCGGCATCTCGGTGATCGCCTTCGCGCTCGGCGTGCCGCTCGGCCTCATCGTGATCGCGCTGGCCTGGGTGGTCTACCGGCCGCTGATCGGTATCGCCCTGCTCGTCGTGGCGGGCGGCATCATCTACTGGTTCGGCTGGGGCCGTAAGCGCAAGCCTGCGCCTGCGGCGGCCTGATCCGCCGTCGCCTCTGGTCCGGGCCGCGCCGCCGCGCGGCGCGCCCGGCCGGATCAGGCTCCTGGGGGCGGTCATCGTGCCGCCGCCCTGAGGGCGCTGATCGTCGTCGCCGGGGTGATCGCCTCGACATCCGTCCTGATGTGGATCAGCGCCGGCCCGCCCGTGGCGAGCGCCGCCTCGAAGGCCGGCGCGAAGGTCGCTGTCTCCGTCACCGAGAACCCTGCCGCGCCATAGCTCCGCGCCAGCGCCGCGAAGTCCGGATTGCGGAGATCGGTGCCCGAGACGCGGCCGGGATAGTGCCGCTCCTGGTGCATGCGGATCGTCCCGTAGGAGCCGTTGTCCCAGACCAGCACGACGACCGCCGCGCCATACTGCACGGCCGTCGCCATCTCCTGCCCGTTCATCAGGAAGCAGCCGTCGCCGGCATTGGCGATGACGACCCGCTCGGGGTGCTTCAGCTTCGCAGCGATCGCGGCGGGAAGGCCATAGCCCATCGCCCCTGACTGCGGCGCGAGCTGCGTCCCCAGCCGCCGGTGTAGGTGGAAGCGGTGCAGCCACCCGGCATAGTTCCCCGCCCCGTTTGTGAGGATCGCATCCTCCGGCAGCCGCTCGCGCAGAAAGGCGAAGATCGCCGAGGGATTGACCGCGCCCGGCGGCGAGACCGGACGGATGAACGCCTCATAGGCGGCGCGGGCCTCTTGCGCCTCGCCCGCCCAGACCGGCGGCGCGTCCGGCGAAAGCTCCGCCAGCGCCGCCGCGAACGACGCCATATCCGCGCAGATCGCCAGATCGGCTCGCGTCACGCGGTGGAGTTCGTCCGGGCCCGGATGGACATGAACGAGGCCCTGCGCGGCCAGCGGCACGGCGATGCGCTCGTAGCCGCCGGTCGTCATCTCGTCGAGCCGCGCCCCGATGACCAGCAGAAGGTCGCTCTCGGCGACGCGAGCGATCAGCTTCGGATCGGCCCCGATGCCGAGATCGCCGACGTAGAGCGGATGCGCATTGTCGAGCCGGTCCTTGGCGCGGAACGAGGTCGCCGCCGGCAGCGACCAGCGCTCCAGAAAGCCGCGCACGCCGTCCGCCGCGCTTTGCGTCCAGCCCGGCCCGCCGAGGATCGCCAGCGGCCGCCGCGCCGCCGCCAGCATCGCCTTCAGCCCCGTCATGTCGGCGGGGCGCGGGGCTGCGCCGGCCGCTTCGATCCGCCTGCCGTCCGCGACCTCGGCCTGCGCGGTCAGCATGTCCTCGGGCAGCGCCAGCACGACCGGCCCCGGCCGCCCGGCCATCGCCACCGCGTAGGCGCGCTGGACGAACTCGGGCACGCGGTCGGCGCGGTCGATCTGCGCCGCCCATTTGGCGATGGGCGAGAAGAAGCGGCGATAGTCGACCTCCTGGAACGCCTCGCGTTCGCTATCGCCCGATCCGACCTGTCCGATGAAGAGGATCATCGGCGTCGAATCCTGCATCGCCGTGTGGACGCCGATCGCCGCGTTGGTGGCGCCGGGACCGCGCGTCGCGAAGGCGATGCCGGGCCGCCCGGTCAGCTTGCCCCACGCCTCCGCCATGAACGCCGCCCCGCCCTCCTGGCGGCAGGCGACGAAGCGGAAGCGATCCCGGCGGCCGTGGATCGCGTCCAGAACGGCGAGATAGGATTCGCCCGGCACCCCGAACGCGGTATCGGCGCCGTTCAGGATCAGCTGGTCGATCAGGATCTCCGCGCCCGTGCGCATGGCTTACTGGCCTTGCGCGTAGTAGCGGCCGAAGCGATTGGCGTGGAAATCGGCGAGCCGCGTCTCCTCCTGTCGCACGAAGCCCGTCTGCGGCAGGCGGCCCTCGGCCATCAGGTCGACCATCGCGCAGATGCCCGCCGCCGTCGTGATCTGGATCGCGCTCATCAGCTTGCCCTCCACCGTCTGGGCATAGACCTTCCGGGCGTAGCTTTCCTGGGTCAACCGCCCGTCGCGCTCGCCCGAGACGGTGACGAACACCAGCACCACGTCCTGGAAGGTGATCGGGATCGAGGCCTCCAGCACGTCCTTCAGGAGGTCGCGGCGATAGGCGAGGCGAAGATCGCGCACCAGCATCTTCACGATGTCGCGGTGGCCGGGATAGCGCACGGTCTTGTAGTTGAGGTTCTCGACCTTGCCCTTCAGCGTCTCGCACAGCGTGCCGAGGCCGCCCGAGGTGTTGAACGCCTCGTACTCCACGCCGTCCAGCGAGAACGCCTCCAGCTCCTCCAGAGCCGGCACTTCGATCAGCTCGCCGTCGCGGATGGATTCGCATGGGTTGCAGTATTCGTTGATGAGGCCGTCGGTCGACCAGGTGAGATTGTATTTCAGCGCATTGGTCGGAAACACCGGCAGCGCGCCGACCCGCATCTGCACTTCGCGCAAGCTGTCGAAGCGGCGCGCGATGTCAGCGGCGCAGATCGAGATGTAGCCGGGCGCGAGGCCGCATTGCGGCACGAAGGCCGACGCCGCGCCGTCGGCGAGCTGCTTGACGACGCGGGTCGATTCCACGTCCTCGGTCAGGTCGAAATAGTGCGCGCCCGCCTCCTTGGCGGCCGCCGCGATGACCGGGGTCAGCGTGTAGGGCGCGGCGCTCAGCACCATGTCGTGGCCCTTGGCGGCGGCGGCGAGCGCCGCGGCATGGGCGATGTCCATGCGCAGCGGCGTCGCGTTCGGCGCGCTCAGGCGGGCGAGGCTCGCCGCGTCGCGGTCGGCGACGGTCAGCGCGTAGTCGCCGGTCGGGCCGAGCAGGTCGGCGATCGCCGATCCGATCTTGCCGCCGCCGACGAGCAGAATCTTCTTCATGGGGATCGCTCCTTGGTCTCCCCCGACCATGCCGCCCGCCGCCGCCGGATTGCAGCATCAAAACCGTCGAAATGCGGCTGCTGATCCGCTATTATGACGGTATTCCGTCGTAATAGCGGGTCCAGCCATGGACGCCACCGACCACCGCCTGCTCGACCTTCTGGAAGCCGACGCCCGCACCAGCGTCACGGCGCTCGCCGCCCGGCTGAAGCTCGCCCGCTCCACCGTCCAGGACCGCCTCGCCCGGCTTGAACGCAGCGGCGAGATTCGCGGCTACACGATCCGCCGCGGCGGCGCGGCCGGGCGGCGGCTGATCCGCGCCCATGTCATGCTCAGCGTCGATCCCAAGGCGGCCGAGCGCGTCGTCGCCGACCTCAAGGCCTTGCCGGAACTGAAGCGCCTCGCCACCATCTCCGGCGAATTCGACCTCATCGCCGAGATCGCCGCCGACACGACCGAGCGCCTCGACACGCTGCTCGATCATATCGGCCGCCTGAACGGCATTCAGCGCACGATGTCGTCCATCGTCCTCAGCGTGAAGGCCGAGCGCTGAGCGCCTGAGGCGAACGGGCGCAGCGTCCGCCATGGACTTTACGGCGGCCGCACAACAAAGTCGTGCCGAGCGGCTGGGGCCGTCCTCAAGGAGCATGACATGAAGATTCTGACTGCCGTCGCCGCCGCGTTCGTTCTGGCCGGCGCCGCCTCCGCCGCCGATCCCTGCGCCCAGACGCGCAGCACCACCGTCACCTTCACCAGCCCCGGCGACATCGTCACCGCGACCTCGTTCTCCGGCCCGGTCGCACCCGAAGGCGGCGGCGACAATTGCCGCCACGCGATCGTCGTGCTCACCATCCACACGGTCGAGGGCGTTCCGGTCACGGTCTATGCCGCTCCGGTGGTTGCTGCCAGCTACGACGCCGGCCACACCATGGCCCCCGTCCCCGCCGCCCAGCTCGGCGCCTTCCTCGACGAATGGATCAAGGTCGAGATCACCACCAGCGACACCGCTCCGGCGGCGGGCACCGAAGGCTTCGCGACGACGCTGCCGCCCGAGGACTACGAGGCGATCCGCGCCGCCAAGGCCCCGATGCTCTGCTACAAGGCGAGCGAGCACGACCGCGTCTGTCTCGCTCCCGACTCCAGCGGCTATGTCGTCGACTTCCTGACGCAGGATATGGCCTGACGCCGCGGGCGTCCGGGCCGCCAGGGCCCGGACGCGCCGGTCGATTTCGGCTTGGCGCCGGCGCCGTTCGTGCCACAAGGCGCCTGCACAATCGGAGCGCGCGCCATGGACGTGAAAGACAGCAACGGCAACCTCCTCAAGGACGGCGACAGCGTCATGGTCGTCAAGGACCTGAAGGTGAAGGGCACCTCGATAACGCTGAAGCGCGGCACGGTGGCCAAGAACATCCGCCTCACCGACGACCCCGGCCAGATCGAGTGCAACGTCGAGAAGGTGAAGGGCCTCGTCCTCAAGACCGAGTTCCTGAAGAAGGTCTAGGGCCCGGGCCGGAGGGCTTTCAGCGCCTCTCGGCCGCGATCTCCTCCAGCCGGGCGCGCACCAGGCGGCGCACCAGCTCGTCGGGAAGCGGACTCTCGGGCGTGAATTGCACCGCCCCGGCGCTCCAGTTGCGCCCCTTCAGCTCGGCCTCGAACCGCTTCAGGATCGCGCCCGAATGCGGGTAGTAGCCGCAGTTCTTCCGCGCCGCGTAGCCGGCGAAGACCTTCGAGCCCGGCAGCCGGAAGCCCGGCATGGCATAGGACATCACCTCTTCGGCGCCCGGAACCTCCGTGCGGATCACCTGGCGCAGATGCTCAAGACAGGCGCGCTGCGCGGCCGGCAGGGTCGCCAGATAGGCATCGTGCGGCGCCGGCTTGGTCATCGCTGCGGCCCGCGCCCTACTCCTCGACGGACCACTGCGCGCTGTGCCAGCCGGCCTTGATGCCGCCGCACGTCACCGGACCGCGCTCGATGTTGAGGTAGCAGTTCTTCCAGCGGTTGCGCAGGCGGAAGAAATTGCCCTCGGCGGCCTCGCCGCGCCATTGCGCGCTGTGCCAGCCGCGCTGCACGTCGGTCGTGCACTCCACCTTGCCGCGTTCGATGTGCAGATAGCAGCCGGTCCAGCGGTTCTGGATCCACGCGAAGCCGCCCGGCGCATCGATGACCGTCCACTGGGCGCTCTGCCAGCCGTCCTCAACGTCGCTCGCCGTCACATAGCCCGGCTCTATGTTGAGATAGGCATCCTGCTGCCAGCGATTGCGGATCCACAGGAAGTCGGCGGCGGCGGCGAACGATGCGCCCGCCCAAACGGCGGCGAGCAGGGCCGTCAGGGCGCTTCGCGCCAGCACCGGCCGGCTCATTTGCCGCGCACCCAGATTTCGTCGCCGTTCAGAAGATTTCCGTTCGCCAGCACCTTCATCGTCCACTCCGGATCGGTGTCGTCCTTGTTGCGGCCGAGCGCGATCTCGATCGCCCCGTCGGCGGCGATCCGGGCGAACCACACGCCGCCGCCATAGGCCGAGATCGGCGGCACGCCGCCGGCCTCGGCGTTGATGAAGTTCTCGAAGGTGAGGTCGGGCTTCAGGATGACGCTCTGGGTGGTCTTGCGGCCGGCCTCGCCCGCCTCGACGTAGAGGTATCCGCCCGCCAGCGACTTCGCCGCCATCTCGCTCAGCGTCATCAGCGCCGGCTGCGCCTTCGGCATCTCCGCCGCGAAGGCCGCCGGCAGGCTCAACAGGGCGCAGAGCGCCGCCGTCTGGATGATCTTCACCGTTCTTCCCCCTCGCTAGCGGGTCGCGCGCCGGCCGATCGCCGAAACGCTGTCGTCCGCCGCCAGCACCAGACACGTATCGAATCCAGGATCGTCGGCATAGCAGAAGAGCGGCCGGGCCGCGGCGCGCAGCGCCTCATAGGCCGCGCGGTCGGTTTCCGTCGTCGGCTCGAAGCCTTCCGGTCCCGCCGCGCCGTCCGCCCAGACCGGCAGCTTGTCCGCCGTCGCCGGCTTCGATCCGCCCTGAGAGATCCAGGCCTGAAGCTCGGCTTCCATTTCCCGCCCGCCCGGCACGCCATAGAGCACGCGAATGGCGCCGACGCCGCTTGTCGGCAGTTCCCACAGCGCCCGCCCGGTCGGCGCGACCAGCGCCAGCGTCAGCGCCGCCTCGGCGCAGACCTCGCCTTCGGTCGCCGCCTGCGCGCGATAGCCCTCGCCCGCCGCCGGCCACGGCGCGACTGCGCTGGCGTTGCAGCCGACGGGAAGCGCGAAGTCGGGCGGCGGGCCCTCGGGCAGCGCGTCGGCTTGGGCCGTCGCGCACAAGGCGAGGCCCAGCACGGCCGCCACGGTCGATCTCATCGGTCGCATCCCTCTTGTACACGGACCGGCCGGCGCCAGCCTTGTCCGCACTCGCCCGAGGATCATGCCGGCGGCAATGCGGCATTTTTGCGTGCCGGGCGCCGGGGTCTTGAAAATTCGGAATATTATCCTATATCCCGGCCGGCCCGCCTTCCGTCGCGGCCTGCGCGGCGTCCGCAAGGCGGCGGGGAGGCCCCGAGCGATTTAGGCGAAAATCGAGGTTCAAATCGGATGGCGCGGTTCAATCGGAGGCGTCTGGCGCGGAAATCCGCTCCATCTTGGGCGGGCGCGGCGATTGAACCGTCAGACGCCCCCGGCCCCGATCTCGCGCACCTTGAAGCCCGCGCCCCGCACATGGGCGATGACGTCGCGGGCGTGGTCGGGGTCGCGCGCCTCGGCCGAGATGCGCAGTTCAGCGACCTTGGCCGGCATATGGGTCAGCATCCGGTTGTGGAAGACCTCCAGGATGTTGCCGCCGCCCTCGCCGACCAGCGTCGCGATGCGGGCCAGCACGCCCGGCCGGTCCTCGATCTCCACCGCGAAGTGCAGGATGCGCCCCTCGCGCGACAACTCGCGCAGGATCACGTTCGACAGCAGGCGCGGGTCGATATTGCCGCCGCACAGCACCAGTCCGACCTTCTTGCCCTTGAAGAGCTCGGGCCGGGTCAACAGCGCCGCGAGGCCGGCCGCGCCCGCACCCTCCACCACCGTCTTCTCGATGTTGAGCAGCAGCGCGATCGAGCGCTCGATCGTCTCCTCCTCGACCAGGATGATGTCATCGACCAGCGCCTTGACGATGGGCAGGCAGCGCTCGCCCATCACGCGCACCGCGATGCCTTCGGCGATCGTCTGCCCGCCGGCCGGTTCCGCCTCGTCCTTGAAGGCGTTGTACATGCCCGGATAAAGCTCGGTCTCGACGCCGTAGACCTTGATCGAGGGCTTCACGCCCTTGGCCGCCGTGGCGATCCCGGCGATCAGCCCGCCGCCGCCGATCGGCACGATCAGCGCGTCGAGGTCGGGCCGGTCCTCCAGCATCTCAAGGCCGATCGTCCCCTGTCCGGCGATGATCCGGTCGTCGTCATAGGGGTGGACGAAGACGAGGTTCTCCTTCTCGGCCAGCGCGTGGGCGAGCGCGCTCGCCCCGCTCAGGCCCTCGCCGTCGACGATCACCCGCGCGCCATGCTCCTTGGTCTGGTTGATCTTCACGAAGGGCGTGCCGATCGGCATCACGATGGTCGCCGGGATGCCCAGCTTCGCCGCATGATAGGCGACGCCCTGCGCGTGGTTGCCGGCGCTCATGGCGATGACGCCGCGCTTGCGCTCCTCATCGGTCAGGCTGGAGAGCTTGTTCAGCGCGCCGCGCTCCTTGAACGAGGCGGTGAACTGGAGATTCTCGAACTTCAGGAAGACCTCCGCGCCGGTGATCGACGAGAGCGTGCGGGCCCGGTTGAAGGGCGTGCGCGAGACGCGGCCCTCGATCAGCCGCTGGGCCGCGCGGATATCCTCAAGCGTAACGGTCATGGATGGGCACCCGGCGCCGGACAGCGGCGCATTGACCTTGCGGTAACCTCCCCGCGCCCGGCGATCAAGGGCGATCAGGCCGCCTGCGCGGCGTTTGACAGGCCGCCGAAACCGCCCTACCCAACGCCCCATCTTCGGGGAGTAGCCGTTCGCGGACCCCACGCGAAGCCTGCGTCAACACACTTGGCCTTGCGGCCATGGCGCAGGCGGCGGACCGCTCGCGGTCCGGACTGGCGAGACCGGCGACGTGCGCCTCCGGCAGATGGCCGGCGGGGGCGGGACGTCGTCGTCTCGATGCCCGGCCCTGGAGTGCACGCCATGGAAGCGATCTGGATTTCGACCGGCCTCGTCGCCCTCGCCGAGATCGGCGACAAGACCCAGCTTCTGGCCATCGTCCTCGCGGCGCGCTTCCGCAGGCCCGTGCCGATCGTCCTCGGCATTCTGGTCGCGACGCTGGCCAACCATGCGCTCGCGGCAGGCTTCGGCTATCTCATCGCCCAGTGGCTGACCGGCCAGGCCTTTCAGATCGGCGTCGGCATCGCCTTCCTCGCCATGGCGGCGTGGGCGCTGGTGCCCGACAAGGCGGACGACGGTGCGGCCCAGATGGGTGCGGGGGGAGTCTTCCTGACGACCCTCGTCGCCTTCTTCATCGTCGAGATCGGCGACAAGACGCAGATCGCCACCTCGCTCCTCGCCGCCCGCTTCAACGACGTCCTCTTCGTCACCATCGGCACGACGCTCGGCATGATGCTCGCCAACGTGCCTGCGGTGCTGTTCGGCGAGGCGATCACCAGGGTCGTGCCGCTCAACCTCGTGCGCCTGATCGCCGCCGCGATATTCCTGGGCCTCGGCTTCTGGATCCTCGTTGCCGCGCTCTGACCGAGCGGTCCATGCGGACTGATGTCATAAACATCATAGCTAATGTTCTGGACATTATAACGGCTATCCGATATATGGATCTTCGACGATGATGACCGCCGCCCAGATGCGCGCCGCGCGCGCCCTGCTCGGGATCGACCAGCGACAGCTGGCCGAGCTGGCGGGCGTCTCGCTCCCCACCATCCAGCGGATGGAAGCGAGCGATGGCAATGTCCGCGGCGTGGTCGAGACCCTCACCCGCGTGATCGAGGCCTTTGAGCGCGCCGGGGTCGAACTGATCGGCGAGAACGCCGTCAGCCGCGACGGCGGCCGTGGCGTGCGGTTCAGGCAGGCTAGACAGCCCAGGGGCTGAGACCGCTGGCGGCGGACTCCGGAGAGCGCAAGGCGATGGTTGCCAGAGCGAGAAAGCCGAGCTTCGCCGAACTCTTCACGCCCAAGCTCGTCACCATCCTGCGCGAGGGCTACGGCTTCGGCGATCTGAAGGCCGACGCGATCGCCGGCCTTACCGTCGCCATCGTCGCCCTGCCGCTCTCGATGGCGATCGCCATCGCCTCGGGCGTCCCGCCGGAACGCGGCCTCTATGCCGCGATCGTCGGCGGCTTCCTCGTCTCGGCGCTCGGCGGCAGCCGCTTCCAGATCGGCGGCCCGGCCGGTGCCTTCATCGTGCTCATCGCCGCGACCGTCCAGCAGTTCGGCATCGACGGGCTGATCCTCGCTACCTTCATGTCGGGGATCATCCTCCTGGCCATAGGCCTGATGCGGCTCGGCACCTTCATCAAGTACATTCCCTATCCTGTGACGGTCGGCTTCACCTCGGGCATCGCCGTCATCATCTTCGCCAGCCAGATCAAGGAACTGCTCGGCCTCTCGCTGGCGCAGGCGGAACCCGGGCCGATCGTTCCCAAGATGGTGGCGCTGGGCGAGGCGCTTCCCTCGCTCAATCCGTCGGCCGCCCTGGTCGCGGCGCTGGCGATCGGCCTGATCGTCGCGGTCAGGCGCTACCGCCCGCAATGGCCGGTCTTCCTCATCGCCGTAGTGCTCGCCTCGCTGGTGGCCGCGCTGATGGGCTTGCCGGTCGAGACCATCGGCTCGCGCTTTGGCGGCATCCCACAGTCGCTTCCCGCACCGGGGCTTCCCGCCGTCACGCTCGGCCGGATCGTCGAGCTCCTGCCCTCTGCCCTCTCGTTCGCACTGCTCGGCGGCATTGAAAGCCTCTTGTCGGCGGTCGTCGCCGACAGCATGAGCGGACGGCGGCACCGCTCAAACGCCGAGCTGGTCGGCCAGGGGGTCGCCAACATGGCCTCGGCGCTCTTCGGCGGCTTCTGCGTCACCGGCACGATCGCCCGCACCGCCACAAACGTGCGCGCCGGCGCCCGCGGTCCGGTCGCGGGCATGCTGCACGCCCTCTTCCTGCTGCTCTTCATGCTCGTCGCCGCGCCGCTCGCCAGCTACATCCCGCTCGCCGCTCTCGCCGCCGTGCTGGCGACGGTCGCCTGGAACATGGCCGAGAAGCACGAATTCGCGACGCTGCTGCGCGCCTCGCGCGGCGACGCCGTCGTCCTCATCGCGACCTTCCTGCTGGTCGTCTTCCGAGATCTGACGGAAGGCATCCTGATCGGCTTCGGACTCGGCGCACTGCTCTTCCTGCACCGCATGGCGCAGGCCGTGGAGGTGGACCAGCCCTCGCCGCATGGCGAGGACGACGAAGCCGACACGGCCGAAGGACGGGGACGCACGTCCTACGATGCAGCCTTCGCCGCCGATCCGGACATTGTCGTCTATCGCATCTCCGGCGCATTCTTCTTCGGCGCCGCCGGAGCCGTCGCCGCCGCCCTCGATCGCATCGGTGCTCAGCCCAAGGCCTATGTGATCGACTTCTCGTCCGTACCGATGATCGACTCGACCGCCGCCGCCACGATGGAAGGCTTCGCCCGCAAGGCGCTGCGCCACAAAGCCTCGGTGATCATCGCCGGCGCCCGCCCCGCCGTGCGCCGCGCCCTGCTGATGCATGGCGTTCGCCCCCCGCAGGTACGTTTCCGGGCGAATGTCGCGGACGCGATGGCGGCCTTGCGCAGCGCCGAGGGAACGGCGCCGGAAGACGACTCCGGCATCGCCACAGGCGGCGCGCACCAGGCGCGAGAATGAAGGAGAGTGGTAGCAGCGGACGGATTTGAACCGCCGACCAAGGGATTATGATTCCCCTGCTCTACCGCTGAGCTACGCTGCCACGCGGGAGGGGGCTCTTAAGGCGCTCCGGGCCGTCCTGTCAAGCAAGGCTGGGAGTCACGACCGGCATCAGCGAGGGGAGCTTCGGGGCGCGCGATCGAGCCGCCGCCCAGCACGCGGCCCCCGCCGTCCGGCGCATAGAAGACGCAGGCCTGACCGGGCGCGATCCCTGCCTCGCCGCCGTGGATCGTGACGCGCGCTCCGCCCGCGCCGTCGGCCACGACCGTCGCCTCGACCGGCGGCCGCGTCGAGCGCACGCGCGCGAGCACCGCCATCGGAGTCTCGGCCGGCGGCGCGTCGCACAGCCAATTGACCCGCCGCACCGCGAAGTCGCGGCGCACCAGCGCCTCGCGGGGGCCGACCACGACGCGGCGGGTGCCCGGCTCAAGCCGCACCACGTAGAGTGCCTGACCGGCGGTCTTGAGATCGAGCCCGCGCCGCTGGCCGATCGTGTAGTTGGCGATACCCTCGTGGCGGCCCAGCACTCGGCCTTCCATATCGACGATCTCGCCAGGAGCCGCGGCGTCCGCCCGCACCCGGCGAACGATGTCGCCATAACGCCCGTCTGGCACGAAGCAGATGTCCTGACTGTCCGGCTTGTCGGCGACAGCCAGGCCGAAGCGGGCCGCCAGCGTCCGCGTCTCCCTCTTCGGCAGATCGCCGAGAGGGAAATGGACGAAATCGAGCTGCGGCCGCGTCATCGAGAAGAGGAAGTAGCTCTGGTCGCGACTGGCGTCGGCGGCGCGGTGGAGTTCCGGCCCGCCTGCTCCCGCGACACGCCTGACATAGTGTCCTGTCGCCATGGCGTCGGCGCCGAGGTCGCGCGCCACGGCGACCAGATCGGTGAACTTCACCGTCTCGTTGCAGGTGACACATGGCACCGGCGTCTCGCCGTTGACATAGGCATCGGCGAAGGACGCGATCACCGCGTCGCGAAATCGTGCCTCGAAGTCGAGCACGAAGTGGGGGATGCCGATCGCCGCAGCCGCCGACCGCGCGTCGCGGATGTCCGCGCCCGCGCAGCACGCGCCGCGCCGTTGCACGGCCGCACCGTGGTCGTAAAGCTGCAGCGTCACGCCGACCGTATCGTAGCCGGCCTCCTTGAGGAGCGCAGCCGTCACCGACGAATCGACGCCGCCGGACATGGCGACGACGACTCGGGTTTGGGCGCGGGGACTGGCGAGGCCGAGATCGATCATCGCCGGCACATATAGGGTGTGCCCCGGCGCGGCGCTACACCGTCAGATAGTCGAGGAGCGTGAGGTTCTGGACCGTCGCGAAGGTCTTGGCCGAGGCCTGCAGCGCCGTCTGGGCGTTGTTCAGCTTGGTGATGGCTTCGGCCATGTCGACGTCCTCGATATCCGAGATCATCGCCGCCAGCGTCGTGCGCGTCTCGCCATGACGGGTCACCGCTTCGTCGGCCGCCCGGAAGGCGACGCCGTTTCGGGCAAGAGCCTCATTGGACCCCTGATACGCTGCAGTCAGCCCGGGCAGGAGCGAGGTCAGGAAGTCGGACTCAGCAGTCGTCAGCTGGTCGCCGATCGGCCCGTTTGGTCCGGCTTCGAACGCCCCGAATTGGCGGACGATATCGAACAGCGGCCCGCCGAGCGCATCGGCCAGCTGGCCGAACTCGATGGTCTGCGAATTGTCGATCTTCGCCGACTGGGCGACGGCGTTGTTCTGGAAGGCGTCGGCGGTCGCGCCCAGGCCGAGCAGCGAGGTCAGCGAGTCGATGGTCACCGGGGGCACGTCCTGGCGCGTGCCGCCATAGATGTACTTGCCGTCGATCTGCGCGTTGAGGATCGAGACCATGCGCTTCACGGCGCCGTCCATCTCCGACCTCAGCGCCAGGCCTCCGTTGTTCGCCACCGCATCGAAGATCGTCTGCTTCAGATCGGCGATGACCGACGCCATCTCCTCCATGTGGGTATCCTGCAGATCGAGTCTCTGACGGACCGATCTGGCGCTCGCCTCGAAGTCGGCGGTGCGCGAGTCCGTGGCGCGCGCCGCCATCAGGGCGCCGAGATCGCTCGGCGAGTCGGAGAATTCGTTGATGCGCTTGCCGGTCGAGACCTCGCGCTGCGCATCGAAGAGCGTGCGCTGGGCGCGCGTCAGCTCGGTGAGCATGGCCTGGCTCTGCATCAGCGTCGAGACGCGTTCCATGGCGGCCGGCCCTCCTGTCAGCGCAGCATGTTCAGCAGCTCGTCATAGAGCTGCTGGGCGGTGGAGATCAGTCGCGCGCCGGCATTGTAGCCGCGCTGGAAGATCATCATGTTGGCGAGCTCCTCGTCGAGGTTGACGCCCTCAGTGGCGGCCGCACGCTCCTGCACCTCCGCCTTGAGCGAGCGCGCGTCGAGGGCGGCGTCCGATGCCGCGGCGGCCCGCTGACCGATGGCCGCGACCAGCGCTGAAGCATAACCCGACAGGGAATTGGTCTGAGGGGTCGCGAAGCCGGCCGCGCCGAACGTTACGTTTGCGCCGGCCGCTTGCAGGGCGAGAGCGCCCTTGTTGTCGGCCGACGCCAGCACGACGTCGCCGATCGCCGTCGCCGGGCCGAGATCGAGCTGGGCCAGCGGTATGCTGGACGGCTGGGCGGCGAGCGCGGGCCTGACCGTCAGGCCCGTGGCCTGCGCCATCTGGAATCGCGGACCGATGCCGAAAAGTTCGGTGAGCGAGCGGCTCGTGCCGCCGCGCGTTGTGCCGTCGCTGATGATTTCCAGCCGCCGCGCCGCGCCGCCCGCGGGCGCGAAGCCGATCGAGCCATCGGCATTGAGGACAAAACTGCCCGCCGCGCCGGCGGCAGCATTGAGGCCGGTCACCACGTCGCCGACCGAAGACCCGGCCACCGTATATGTGAAAGTCTGCGACACCACGCCTTTGGCATCGCGCAGGCCGAACTCGATCTGCTGTCCGGCGGTATAGCCGTGCGCATCGGCGGCCGTCAGGCCTGTCGCGAAGCTCGTCGGCACGCTCGAGGCGAAAATATCGTTGAGCCCGAAAGTGTGGGCAAAGCCACGTCCCGCGCGGCTTGAAGGGTCGGCCGGGTCCTGCCGGACGGCGACGCCGTTGCCGCCCGTCGCCGAGAGCGAGAGAACGCCGTTCGAGAAGTTTGCCGTGCCAGCGCCGCCCAGGGCGGTGTTAAGCGCCGAAGATAGTCCGCCGATCGTCGGCGCGAACCCGGTCGCCGCACCGCCATCGACGGACAGCGTGCCCGCGGTGAAGTCGATATCGACGCGCCGCACCAGCTTGCCCTGGGGATCGACGATGGCGACGGACGACTTGCCGGAGAAGTTCAGCGAGTCGCCGGCCAGCAGGCCCGTGTCGCGCCCGGTCAGCGCGGAGGGTGCGGGCCAGGACGACGAGGCGTTTGCCGCGGCGTTCAGGGCTTCCGCCGCGCCGGCGGCGAGCGCCCCGATCTGCTGTCCGATATTGGGCAGCGTCACATCGCGCAGATCGAGCAATGCGCGCAGGGCGCCGCCGGTGACATGACGCTCGAGAGGCTCCTCGGTGCCGATCTGGTCGCCCGTCGAACTGTTGCGGCGGATGACGGTCACCTGCGCGAAGACCGTTTCGGCAGAGACCGCATTCAGCCCGTTGTGGCTGGCCTGGGCGGCGCTGTCGCTGACCAGCGTGAAGCCCGTCGGAGTCGTCACGTTGATCCGGCCGGAGGCGCCCTCGTCGACGCGGATCTCGATCAGTCCGGCAAGCTCGCGCACCGCCGCATCGCGCTCGTCGCGCAGCGCGCTGGCGCTGTCGCCGTCGAGCGTGGAGCGCTGGATCGGACCATTGAGTTCGGCGATACGCGCCGTCAGCGTGTTGATGCGCGCGACGGCTACCCCGATTTCGCCATCCGCCTGGGCGCGCAGGTCCTGCACCCGGTTGGCGAGATCGCTGACGCCTTGGGCGAAATCCTTCAGCTGCTGGACGAAGTCGGCCTGCATGGCGCGTGAAGAGGGGTCGGTCGCCAGCTGCGCGAGGCCGGCTGTGACGGCCGCGAGGCGCGAGGCCGGGTCGCGGCCATCGGCGATGCCGCCCATGGCCTTCTGCAGTTGGTCCAGGAAGCGGTCGGTCGCATCGGTCGCACCGGCCCCCGATGAGGCGCCCAGCCGCTCGGTATTGAGGAACTCGTCGACGGCGCGCGTCACCGATCCGAGATCGACGCCGGCCAGGACGCCGCCCGCGGTCTGGGTCTGGAAGCCGACGATGCGCCGTACATAGTCCGGCGTGTTGACGTTGGAGATGTTGGAGGCGGTTGTCCGCAATGCGGCCTGGTTGGCGAGCAGCGCCGAAAGACCGGTATTGAGGAGCGCGTTTATCGACATGGCAACGCGCCTCCGCGCGCGGCGAAGGCGGAATCTTCTGCCGCCGGCGGGCAGATCTTGCCGCCCCGCACGGAACGGCTAACGCCGGCAAACCATTGCAGGCGGCGGAAATCCGCATCGGGCCTCTGAGGCCGCATTGGTCCCCGGGAATCCATGCCGGATGAAATGCAACGCGCGCGCCACCTCGCCGCGCGCTTTTCCGCCCCGGCAGAAAGCGCCAATGCTGCAGTTCCTGCCTCGCCCTGCGCAGCAACTGCGGTCACTGGGTGCGCCGACCAGCGCCGATTTCCGCCATTTCCATCATGGCCTCGCGCTTGCTTGTCGCCCTCGGCCGAATGTTTTGTGGACCTCGCAGATGGAAACCGGCGCCGCCGCGCTGAACAGACCAGCCCTCTCCACGCCCGCCGCCGCCGCGCGCGGCGGCAAGGGCGTGGGAGCGTCTGCGTTCCTATCCATCCTTTCGGCGCAGCCGGAGGCCGTCGCCAAAGCGAAGGTCGGCTCTGCTGCGGCAGCGGGCGGCACGGCGCGCCCGGAAAAGCCGATCGCCGAAACGGCCGATCCCACCACTCGTGCCGGGCGCGCGCCCGGCGTACCGGCGCCGGGACCCATTGAGGACAGGATCGTCGGGATCGCGGCAAAGGACTCAGGCACGATCGAGTTGACGCCTGAAGATGAGCCGGCGGAGGAAGCAGGCAGCGATCGTCCTCCTGCCATGAAACGGGATCGCGCCGCGCCCCCGCCCGCGAAGGACTCGCCGCCCGCGATGGCGGTCCGCGCCGAAGCGCCGGGCGGCGGAGACGGCGCCGATGGCGAGCGCCACGGCGGCCCGCGCGCCCTTGCCCTGCCCGGCGAGATCCCGACCCCGATTCCGGCACCACCGCGGACGGCCACGCCGGTCGACGCTCGCTTTGCTGACCTTCCGCGAACGCTTGCGCCATCGGAAACCGCAACGATACCGCGACCGGCGATCGCGGATGAAGAATTGCTGCTCCCGGCCAGCGGAGCACCCACCGATGCGGCGATCGTCCGGAACGCCTTGACCGGCAACGAGGGAGCCGGCGTGATTGCCGCTCCCGAGAAGCGCTCCGCGCTCGATCCGGCGTCGCCGGGCCGCATGACGGCCGCCGACATAGTCGCGATGCCCGGCGCGCCGGACGGTCCCGGTCCCGCAATCGTACCCGACATGTCGGGGCCGCTCGTCCCGTCGGCGCCGACAGGCGCCCCGGCGATCGAGCCCTACGGCGCAGCAATCATCGCCGCAGCGTTCTCGCCGGATGCGGCGCCGCCACCCGCCCGTGATCCGCGGCCGCTGGAGGCCGCAACGGCGCCGCGCCGTAGCGACGAGACGCCCGGAAGCCCCGCCAGACCCGGCGCGGCAGCGGTTCGTGTGCCCGAACCTCCCGCCATCGGCGACGCCAGAGGACCTTCCGCCGGCGACGCTGAGCCGCCCATCGTGACGGGCGCCTCCCGGCCTGCGTCGCCCGACACGTTGAGCGCGGAATGGCGCCCGGCGGTAGAGACCGGCGCGCCGGCGCCTGCCCCGGGGCGCGCCTTGGGAATCGCCGAGCGCGGTTCCGTCGCGCTGGCTGCCACTTCTGGTACGATCCTGCCTGAGCCGGCTGTCGGCCCGGCTGGCGGCCTGACCCGCGCGGAAGCTGCCCCCGCAGCGGCTGAACCCGATGCGCCCATCGACAAGCTTGCAGCCGGGACGGGTTGGTCGGCAGCGAAGACCAGCGGCGAGGTTGAGATGCGCGGCACGCCGGTCGCGGCCGAAGGACCGGCGCGCGCTGAAAGTGTCCGTAGCGCGCCCGGAGCCGAGGCTCCGCCGGACGACGCGCCGGTGCGCCGCGAGCCTTCGCAGCCCGCCGCCGGGACCGATCCCGGTCGGCTGGCCGCAAGGATCGCAGACAATGCCGCGTTCGACGCTGCAGTGCGCGTTGCGCCACCTGCGGCCGGCGAAATCGTGACGGCCTCTCCCGCCAGCGATGGTCGTCCGGCCGCAGTGACGCCGTCGCTGTCGGCTGTTCTCACCTCTGCGACCGCCCCAGCGGCTCTGACAGCGGCCGCCGCTGTCGCCGCACCGGAGGCGACCGCGGCCGAGTCCCGGACAGCCAGGCCGGACGCGCGTCGCGCGACAGGCCTGTCGCTACCCGCTGCCCGGCGCGAGGCGGCGGAAGCGTTGCCAAGAACAGAGTCCGAGAGCGCTTCGCCCAGGACCGCCTCGCCGTTCGCGGTTGCCGAAGCCGCCGCCCGGGCGAGCGCCGCCGCGGGCGCAGGCTCGCCCAAGGCGCAGGACGCCGCACCCGTCCCGGCAGCGATCACACTCGCCGCCGCCGGGCCGGCGCCGGCTTCCGGCGGAGCGCCAGGGCCGGATGGACAGACGGCCGAGTTCCGCATTCCGCTGGCGCGGGAAGCCACCGCGCACGCGGCTGCAGCGGCCCCCATGATGGTGCTGCGCGTCCAGGCCAGGGACGGCGCGCGCTCGATCGAAATCCGCCTCGACCCAGCCGATCTGGGCGAGGTCAACGTCAAGCTCGAGACCGGCAAGGACGGCCGGCTGAAGGCCGTGCTGTCGGCCGAAAACCGCGACTCCTTCGACCTGCTCAAGCGCGAGAGCGGTGCCCTCGAATCGGCGCTGCGCGAGGCCGGCGTCGAGCTCGGCGACGACGCGATCACCTTCACGCTGAACGAACGCGGTCCTGGCCAGGGCGACGCGGACCGCCGCGAGCTCGCCTATGGCGACAGCGCCGCGCGGCGCGACGCCGCCGCCTCGGAAGACATCGTCGCCGCCGCGCCCGTCAGGTGGCGCAGCGGCATTCTCGACATATCGGCTTGAAGCGGCAGGAACGACGGACATGGACGTCAGCGGCATAACCAACACGGCCTCGCAGTCAGGCATCGCCAGCAAGTCGTTGGCGGGCAACTTCGACACGTTCCTCAAGCTGCTCACAGCGCAGCTGCAGAACCAGGATCCGCTGGAGCCCATGGACACCAGCGAGTTCACCCGCCAGCTCGTGCAGTACTCGTCCGTCGAGCAGGGCATCTACACGAACAAGAACCTTGAGACGCTGATCGGCCTGCAGCAGAGCAGCGGGCTGGGTACGGCCGTGTCCTATCTCGGCCGGACCGTGACCGCCGCCAATGACGAAGCGGCGCTGGCCGACGGCGAAGCGAGCTGGACCTACAACCTGCCGCGCGCCGCCGCCAGCGTGGCGCTGACGGTGAAGGATGCGGACGGCAAGACCGTCTTCACCGGCACCGGACCCACGACAGCCGGCGACAACACCGTTGTGTGGGACGGCTCCACATCGGGAGGCGGCACCGCGCCGCCGGGAATCTACTCGCTTACGGTGACCGCTGCGGATTCGACCGGCGCAGAGTTGACCTCGCCCGTCCGGCTGACCGGGCGCGTTTCCGGGGTCGAGACCGTAAACGGCAGCGTCGTCCTCAACGTCAACGGGGTGCGCATCGCGCTGTCGGACATCACATCGGTCAGCGAGACAGTGGTTGCCGGAGACGGCGACACGGCTGGCTGATCGTCCTTAAGGCGCGCCGCCAAAAAGGTCGCGCGATTTTGAATCGGAGCGGAGTGCCGGCGCGAAGCGCGGCGGTCTGCAAACGGGGAAACGAACATGAGTCTTTACGGTGCTCTCTTCACGGGCGTGTCCAGCCTGGCGGCCAACAGCCGCGCCCTGGGCATCTCGTCCAACAACATCGCGAACGTGAATACCGTCGGCTACAAGGCCTCGGTCGCACAGTTCGAGACCCTTCTGGCCCGCGACACGCCGGCCGGCGAGTTCTCGACCGGCGGCGTGAGGACGACGACCCAGCAGCGCGTGACCACGCAAGGCCTGACCCAGAATACCGACTCCAGCACCGACCTGGCGATCAGCGGACAGGGCTTCTTCGTCGTCAGCAAGGAACCCGAGGCCAGCACCGGCAATGGCGGCCTGCTCTACACCCGGGCGGGCTCGTTCACGCCGGACGAGGAAGGCAATCTGCGAAACGTGCAGGGCTTCTACCTGATGGCGTGGCGTCTCGACGCGAATGGCGACATTCCCGTCAACACCTCATCGCTCTCGCCCATCAGCCTCGGTCAGCTCACCGGCACCGCCGAGGCGACCTCGCGCGTCTCGATTCAGGCCAACCTCCAGGCGAGCAGCGACGTCATCGCAGGCTATACCGCGGGCGACATCGCCACGGGCGCCGAGACGGCGACATTCCAGCGCACGATCGAGATCTACGACAGCCAGGGCGGCGTCCAGCCGATCCGCCTCGCCTTCGCCAAGACGGGCCCGAACACCTGGGCGTACGAAGCGATCTATGACGGCGACCCGGCCAATATCGGCGGTGCGGCGAATAACCCGGTCGCCACCGGCACGATGACGTTCGACACCAACGGCACGCTGCTGACCCCCGCGGCGCCGGTCGCCGTGACCGTGCCCTGGGCGGCCGTCTCGGGCCTCGCGCCGCAGACCTTCGACCTCAATTTCGGCACGCCCGGCCAGACCGGCGGCGTGACGCAGTTCGAAACGCCCTCGAGCGTCGGCTCGCCCAGCGTCGACGGCGCGGTCTTCGGCCGCCTCGCCGGCGTGACAATCGACAAGGACGGCTACGTGACCGCCGTCTTCGACAACGGCATCCAGCGCCAGGTCTACAAGGTGCCGCTGGCGACCTTCACCAACCCGGACGGCCTGACGGCGCTCAACTCGAACGTCTACCGCGTCAGCGAGCAGTCCGGCCCGGTGACGCTCAGCGAGCCCAATATCGGCGGCGCCGGCCAGATCTCCGCATCGACGCTGGAAGCCTCGACCGTCGACCTCGCCAAGGAGTTCACGGACATGATCACCACCCAGCGCGCCTACTCGGCGGCGACCCGCATCATCTCCACCGCGGACGCCATGCTCCAGGAGATGCTGAGCATTAAGAGATAGCCCCGTATTTTTAACGACCGCAGGCGCGCCGTTTCATTTCGGAACGGCGCGCCACTTTTTTCGCCCTTTAAATGCTTGAAATTGGTCGCGTTTTTACCCGTCACCTTAAACCCGGCTTAAATCGACCCGGCGTATGGTCTGCCCCACAAGAGCGCGATTTCAGGGCGCGGATGGGGTAGCGATGAGCGATGCACGCATCACCTATGTGATCGGACCGGACGGGGCGCCTTTGACTGTGGCGGACCTGCCTGCGCCCGACACCAAGCGCTGGGTCATCCGTCGCAAGGCGGAAGTGGTTGCGGCCGTCCGCGGCGGCCTGCTCAGCCTCGACGAGGCCTGCAACCGCTATACCCTCACCGTCGAGGAGTTCCTTGCCTGGCAGAAGGCGATCGACCGCCATGGCCTCGCCGGCCTGCGCACGACCCGGATCCAGCAATACCGGGCCTGAAGCTCAGGTCTTCTCTACAGGCTGCGCGCCGGGCTTCATGCCCGGCGTTTTCATGTCCGGCGGACCGATCCCGGCGTCCTGGGGCTTTCGGGACGAATTCTTAACAATCGGCCTGAAATCGCTCCGGCGTTAAGCCGTCGTTTACGTCCCCCGGCAAATCTTGCCTAGCGAGGGGGCGGCGGGGTCGATGCCGCCCGTCCGAAGGCGGGGACAGTTCGGCGTGCCGGAAATCGTACGATCCTTGATGGGCTGGCGCTTGGCGGCCATCGCCGGCGTGACGCTGGCGGCGGCCGGCCTTTTATTCTGGCTGGCGACCCAGGCAACCAAGACGCCGATGGGCCTGCTGTTCACCGGCCTCGACCCGCGTGACAGTGCAGCGGTGGTCGAGCGGCTCGAGGCCGCCGCCATTCCCTACGAACTCAAGGGCGACGGTTCGACGATCCTGGTGCCTCAGGATCAGGCGCTGAAGCTGCGCATGACCCTTGCCGGCGATGGCCTGCCGGCCGGCGGCGGCGTCGGCTACGAGATCTTCGACGATCAGGACGCGCTGGGCGTCACGTCGTTCCAGCAGAACGTCAACCGCCTGCGGGCCCTCGAAGGCGAATTGGCGCGCACCATCCGCTCGATCGATCGGATCGAACAGGCCCGCGTCCACCTCGTCATTCCCGAACGCAAGCTCTTCACCGACGGCGCCGCCCAGCCGACAGCCTCGATCGTCATCCGCTCCCGCGGCGGCCGCATCGCGCCCGAACAGGTCCAGGCGATCCAGAACCTCGTCGCCAGTGCCGTCGAGGGCCTGACGCCCCAGCGTGTCAGCGTGGTCGACGAGAAGGGCGAACTGCTGGCCGGCGGCCAGGGCGACAGCTCGGTCGCCGCCACGCAATCGGCGCTCGACGCCCGCAAGGCCGCCTATGAGGAACGGATCCGCCGCCAGGTCGAGAGCATCGTCGCCGCGACGGTCGGCGCCGGCAGCGCCCGCGTCGAGGTGTCGGCCGACCTCGACTTCAACCGCCGCATCCGCGAGACGACCACGTTCGACCCGGACGGCCAGGTCGTCCGCTCCACCCAGACTCGCAGCTCCAACGCCGACGCCACCAACACCGAGGGCGCCGACGCGGTCAGCGTCGGCAACAATCTGCCCGGCGAGCAGGACCCCGGCGGGGCAACCGGCGGCGGCACCGACGCCTCGCGCGAGACCAACGTCCAAACCGACGAAACCACCAATTTCGAGATCGGCAGCACCAAGGAGACCGAGACCCAGGAAGGCGGCACCGTGAAGCGCCTCTCGGTGGCGGTCGCCGTCGACGGCGTCTGGACGACGTCGGCCGAAGGCGCGCGCACCTATCAGCCGCGCTCGCCCGAGGACATGCAGAAGATCGAGGCGCTGGTGCGCTCGGCCGTCGGCTTCGACGAAAAGCGCGGCGATACGCTCCAGGTCGTCAACGTCCAGTTCGCGCAGGAGGAAGCGCAGACCCTGACCCCGGAGGAGGAGCCGTTCCTCGGTCTCGGCAAGTCCGATATCATGAAGCTCATCGAGCTGGGCGTCATGGCCCTGATCGCCCTGCTGGCGATCTTCCTGGTGTTCCGCCCGCTGATGTCGCGGCTGCTGGCGCCGATCTCGATCGCCGGCGGCATGCCGCAGATCGCCGGACCCGCCGGGGTCGCCATGGTGACCGGCCCGGATGGCGCGCCGGTTCCGGCCCTGCCCAGCCCCGGCGGCGGTATGGCCGCTATCGCGGGCCCGCGCGGCAACGACATCGAGAAGATGATCGACATCGCGCAGGTCGACGGCCAGGTGAGCGCCTCTTCGGTGAAGAAGGTCGGCGAGATCGTTCAGCGCCACCCGGAAGAGGCGGTCTCGATCATGCGCCAGTGGCTCCACGAGTCGGCCTGAGGAAGCCATGGTAAAAGCCGCCAGAGAAGATGTCCGCAGCCTGACGGGGCCCGAAAAGGCCGCGATCATCCTGCTGTCGCTCGGCGAGGAGCATGGCCAGGGCGTCTGGCGCATGTTCGACGACGAAGAGGTGAAGGAGGTGTCGCAGATCATGGCGAACCTCGGCACCATCTCCGCCAGCGTCGTGGAGAAGCTGCTGGTCGAGTTCGTCTCCCAGATGTCGACCACCGGCACGCTGCTCGGCACGTTCGAGTCGACCGAGCGTCTGCTGAACCGCTTCCTGCCGGGCGATCGCGTCAACTCCGTCATGGAGGAAATCCGCGGTCCCGCCGGCCGGACCATGTGGGACAAGCTCGGCAACGTGAACGAGTCCGTCCTCGCCAACTACCTGAAGAACGAATACCCGCAGACCGTCGCCGTCGTCCTCTCGCGCATCAAGTCCGAACACGCCGCCCGCGTGCTGGGCGCGCTCCCCGAGGATTTCGCGCTCGAAGTCGTCCAGCGCATGCTGCGGATGGAGTCGGTGCAGAAGGACATTCTGGAGAAGGTCGAGCAGACGCTGCGCACCGAGTTCATGTCGAATCTTGCGCGCACGCAGAAGCGCGACAGCCACGAGATGATGGCCGAGATCTTCAACAATTTCGACCGCCAGACCGAAAGCCGCTTCATCACCGCGCTCGAGGAACGCAGCCGCGACAGCGCCGAGCGCATCAAGGCGCTGATGTTCACCTTCGAGGATCTCGGCAAGCTCGATCCCGGATCCATCCAGACGCTTTTGCGCGCCATCGAGAAGGACAAGCTGGGCCTCGCCCTCAAGGGCTCGTCCGACGCCGTGCGCGACGTCTTCTTCTCCAACATGTCGGAACGTGCCGGAAAGATCCTGAAGGAGGACATGGACGGCATGGGTCCGGTGCGGCTGCGCGACGTCGATGACGCGCAGATGGCGATGGTCAACGTCGCCAAGGACCTCGCGGCGCGCGGCGAGATCATGCTCGCCGGCAACAAGGGCGAGGACGAACTCGTTTACTGACATGAAGCACGATCGCGCCCAGCCCCGGAAATTCACCTTCGACGAGCACTTCGACGACGGCGCTTCGACGCCCCGCGCCCACCCGGCCCAGAAGGCGAAGAAATTTTACACGCCCGAGGAGGTGGATGCCGCCCGGAACGAGGGTTACGAGCGCGGCCGGGGTTCCCTCGAGGCCGTGGCCGCCCAGGCCCAGAGTCTGGCGCTCGGCCAGATCGCCGAAGGCGCCATGGCGGCTCTCGGCGCGCTCGACACCATGGCCGCCGAGGCGCGCGCCTTCGCGCTGCAGACCGCGCTCGCCGCCGCCCGCCGCATCGCCGGCGCGGCGCTCGACCGCTATCCTCTGGACGTCATCGAGGAGACGGTCGCGCAGTGCCTGGCCCAGGCCGCGCAGGAGCCGCGCATCGTCGTACGGGTCGGCGAACGCGTCGCCGAGGCGCTCAAGGCCCGCCTCATCACCCTGTCCGAGGACGTCGGCTATGCCGGCCGCATCGTGGTTTCGGTCGAGCCGCGCCTCGCCGCCGCCGACTGCCGCCTCGAATGGTCCGATGGCGGGGTCGAGCGCGACGCCGCAGCGATCGCCGAACGTATCGAAGCCGCGCTGCAGCGTTTCATCGACGCTGACCTGCGCCGCGCCACCGAAACCATTGGAGCCTGAGCCGCATGCCCGGAGCAGACGACGTCGAACTCACCGACCTGACCGCCACCGCCCCCATGCCGGAGCCGGAAGGCGACGACGGACAGGTCCGGACGGCGGCCGACCTCGAAGCCGTGTTCGACGTGCCGGTCAGCGTCTCGGCCGTTCTTGGCAAGACCGCCATGGAAGTGAGCCAGCTCCTCAAGCTCGGCCGCGGCGCCGTCGTCGAACTCGACCGCAAGGTCGGCGAGGCGATCGACATCTATGTGAACGACCGCCTGGTGGCGCGCGGCGAGGTGGTTCTGGTCGAAGACCGGCTCGGCATCACCATGACTGAAATCGTAAAGGGCGGACAGGCGTGAGAACGCCCGGACGTGAAGGAGTGAAGCCATGCGGCTGATGATCGTTGGAAGCCTGAACGGCCAACTCGGCGCCGCCACGAAGATCGCGCTCGATCGCGGGGCCAAGGTGGTGAACGCCCCGGGCGTGCAGCAGGCGATGTCCGAGCTGCGAGCCGGGCGCGGCGCCGATCTCCTCATGGTCGAGGTGACGCAGCCGATCGCCGAGCTGGTGAAGATGCTGGCGGCCGAGCGCATCCATGTACCCATCGTCGCCTGCGGCATCGGCACCGACGCCCGCGCGGCGGTCGACGCGATCCGGGCCGGTGCCAAGGAGTATGTGCCCCTGCCGCCCGACGCGGCGCTTATCGCCGCCGTCCTCGAGGCGGTCGCCGACGAGAGTCATCAGCTGATCTTCGAAGACCGTTCGATGGAGACGGTCATCGCGCTCGCCGAGCAGGTCGCGCCCAGCGACGCCTCGATCCTCATCACCGGCGAGTCCGGCACCGGCAAGGAGGTGCTCGCCCGCTTCGTCCACCGCAAGTCGGCCCGCGCCGACAAGCCCTTCATTTCGGTCAATTGCGCGGCGATCCCTGAAAATCTGCTCGAGTCCGAGCTGTTCGGCCACGAGAAGGGCTCGTTCACCGGCGCCGTGGCGCGCCGCGTGGGCAAGTTCGAGGAAGCCGACGGCGGCACGCTGCTGCTCGACGAGATCAGCGAGATGGACGTTCGGCTGCAGGCCAAGCTGCTGCGCGCCCTGCAGGAGCGCGAGATCGACCGGGTAGGCGGCGGCAAGCCGGTCAAGGTCAATATCCGCGTCATCGCGACCTCCAACCGCGACCTCGGCGCCGCGGTAAAGGCAGGGACCTTCCGCGAGGATCTTCTCTACCGCCTCAACGTCGTCAATCTGCGCCTGCCGGCGCTGCGCGAGCGCAAGGCCGACATCGTCGCCCTCGCCCGCCACTTCTCCAAGAAGTACAGCGCGGCGAACGGCGTCCCCGACCGCGCCTTCGACGCGACCGCCCGGGCGGCACTGCTGTCCCATCCCTGGCGCGGCAATGTGCGCGAGCTTGAGAACACCATCCATCGCGCCGTCCTGCTCGCCCGCGGACCTGAGATCACGGACGACGCCATCCGCATGCCCGACGGCAGCCGTGTCGACGAGGCGATCGTGGTATCGGGCGATCCCGCCGCCGCGCGCGCCGCCCAGACCGCCGAGAGCATCACCCGCTCCTTCGTCGGCCGCACCGTGTCCGACATGGAGCGCGACCTGATCCTCGAGACTCTCTCGCATTGCCTGGGCAACCGCACCCATGCGGCGAATATCCTCGGCATCTCGATCCGCACGTTGCGCAACAAGCTCAAGGAGTACTCGGAAGCCGGCGTCAGCGTTCCGCCGCCGGGCGCGGGCGAACTGCGCGCCGCCGGCTGAGCCCTAAGTGACCGATGTAACGACACCGCGGGGACGATCGGGCGGCGGCCAGGCCGCCGACTCGATCCTGGCGTCTCTGAGGGGCGGCGAACTGCTGCTGCCGATGGGGATCATCACGATCCTCGCCGTCCTGCTGATCCCGCTGCCGACCTTCCTGCTCGATATCGGTCTTGCGCTGTCGTTCGCCTTCTCGATCCTCATCCTGATGACGGTGCTGTTCATCCGTCAGCCGCTGGAACTGAGCGCATTTCCGACCATCCTCGTCATCTCCACCATGCTGCGCCTGGCGCTCAACATGGCCTCGACCCGCCTCATCCTCGGCGAGGGCCACAACGGCACCGACGCCGCCGGACACGTCATCGAGGCGTTCGGCAACCTGCTGATGCAGGGCAATTTCGTCATCGGCATCATCGTCTTCGCGATCCTTGTGATCGTGAATTTCGTCGTCATCACCAAGGGTTCGGGCCGCATTGCGGAAGTGAGCGCCCGCTTCACCCTCGACGCCATGCCGGGCAAGCAGATGGCGGTCGACGCCGATCTCTCCTCCGGCCTGATCGACGAGAAGGAGGCGCGCCTGCGCCGCAAGAAGCTGGAGGAGGAATCGAACTTCTTCGGCGCCATGGACGGCGCATCGAAATTCGTCCGCGGGGACGCGATCGCCGGCCTGCTGATCACCATCATCAACGTGGTCGGCGGTCTCATCATCGGCGTCGGCCAGGAAGGCATGGCCTTCGGCGACGCCTTCGCGACCTACACGCTGCTGACCGTCGGCGACGGCCTCGTCACCCAGATCCCGGCGCTCATCGTCTCGACCGCCGCCGGCCTGATGGTCTCGAAGGCCGGCATCGAGGGCGCCGCCGACAAGGCGATGTTCGGCCAGCTCTCCTTCTACCCCCAGGCGCTGGGCATGGCCTCGTTCATGACCGGCGTGATGGCGCTGCTGCCGGGCGTCCCCACGCTGATCTTCCTCGCCATCTCGGGCGCCGCCGGCTACGGCGCCTTCGTCGCCGGCCGCCAGCGCCGCGCCGTCGAGGCCGACAAGGTCTCCGCGGCCCATGTTGCGACCGCGGCCCCGCCCGCCGAGGAACCGATCTCCTCGACCCTCGCCATCGACCAGCTCAAGATCGAGCTCGGCTACGGTCTGCTGCCGCTCATCAACGATGCGCGCGGCTATCGCCTGACCGACCAGATCAAGGCGCTGCGTCGGCAGATCGCGACCGACCTCGGATTCGTCATGCCCTCGGTGCGCATCCTCGACAACATGCAGCTCGGCGCCAACGAGTACCGCATCTCGGTGAAGGAGGTCGAAGCCGGCCGCGGCGAGTTGATGCCCGGCAGCCTGCTGGTCATGGATCCGCGCGGCGAGCCGATCGACCTGCCCGGCGTCCCGACCAAGGAGCCCGCCTTCGGCCTGCCCGCCGCCTGGATCGACGAGGACCACCGCGAGGAGGCCTCGTTCCGCGGCTTCACCATCGTCGACCCGGCGACCGTGCTCACCACCCATCTCACCGAGATCCTCAAGGAGCACATGCCCGAGCTTCTCTCCTATGCGGAGACCAAGAAGCTCATCGACGACCTGCCGGCCGACACCAAGAAGCTCGCCGACGACCTCATCCCCCAGCAGGTCTCGATGGCGACCGTCCAGCGCGTCCTCCAGGCGCTGCTCGCCGAGCGCATTTCGATCCGCGACCTGCCGACCATCCTGGAAGGCATCGCCGAGACCGCCGGGCGGGCGCAGACCGCGATGATGATGGCCGAGCATGTCCGCTCGCGCCTCGCCCGCCAGCTCAGCCGCGCGGCGACCAACGCCAAGGGCGTGCTCCCGCTGATCTCCCTCTCGCCGCAATGGGAATCGTCCTTCGCCGAATCGATCATCGGCCAGGGCGAGGACCGCCAGCTCGCGATGGCGCCGTCGCGCCTTCAGGACTTCATCCAGGGTCTGCGCCGCCAGTTCGACGGCGCGGCGTTCGACGGCGAAACGCCGGTATTGCTCACCAGTCCGTCCGTGCGTCCCTTCGTGCGCTCGATCGTCGAACGCGTCCGGCCGCAGACCGTAGTGATGAGCCAGGCCGAAATCCATCCCAGCGCCCGCCTGAAGTCGATGGGCCAGGTCTAGCCCATGCGGGTTCGCACCTTCACGGCTGCGACCATGCCGGACGCCATGGCCCAGGTCCGCGCCGAGATGGGCGAGGACGCGATCATCCTCTCCTCCCAGCGCAGCCGGCGCGGCGTCGAGGTCAAGGCCGCGGCCGAGCGCCGCCCGGCGGCGACGCTGGAGAATGTCGATGGCGCCTATTCCCGCCTCGCCGCGCTCGAGGCCGAGATGGAGCGTCGGCTGCTCGCGGCCGTCGCCGAGCCGCGCGCCGCGGAATATCGCCCGGCGCCTCAGGACTGGACGCCGGACGCCGTTGCGGCGCGCCTCGCCTTCCACGAAATCCCAGCCCCGCTCGCCCGCCGGCTGATGCAGCTTGCCGGCTCGCTCGGCGGCGAGGCGGGTCCGGCGGCGATCGGCCAGGCCCTCGATGAGGTCCTGAGGTTCCAGCCGCTGGCCGCGACGCTGGATCGTCCGGTCGCCCTCATCGGCGCGCCCGGCGCCGGAAAGACCGCCGCGGCTGCGAAGCTGGCCGTGCGTGCCGTCCTTGCCGGACAGGCGGCGGCGCTGGTCTCGGCCGACACGGCGGCCGGCGCGGAGGCGCAGATCGAGGCCTTCGCCGGCCTCATCCGGGTGCCGGTCGAGAGCGCCGCCTCGCCCGGCGATCTCGCCGCCGCCGTCGCACGCCTGCAGACCGAGGAGCCCGGCCGCGCGATCGTCATCGACACGCCCGGCGTCAATCCGTTCGACCGCGCCGAAATGGCGCAGCTGCGCGGCCTGCTGGGAGCGATCGACGCCGAGCCGGTTCTGGTGACCCCCGCCCAGGGCGGCGGCGATCTTGAGGATCACGCCGTCCTCTTCGCCGCCCTCGGCGTGCAGCGGCTGATCGCGACGCGCCTCGATCTCTCCCGCCGCCTCGGCGGCCTCGTCCAGGCGCTCGCCGCATCGGGCCTCGCCTTCGCCCAGGGTGCGGCCAGCCCCTACATCGCCGAGACCCTGGAACCCATGAACCCGTTCTCGCTCGCCCGCCGCCTGCTCACCGGCGCCGCCGAGCCCGTCCTGCCGGGAGGCAGCCCATGACCGCTTCGCTGATCGCCGTCGCCTCCGGCAAGGGCGGCGTCGGCAAGACCTTCCTGGCGATCTCGCTCGCCCAGGCCTTCGCCCGCCAGGGACAGCGGACGCTGCTGGTCGACGGCGACGTCGGCCTCGCCAATGTCGACGTCCAGCTCGGGCTTCAGCCCCGGGGTGACCTTCTGGCGGTCGTCTCGGGGGCGATGGACATGGCCGCGGCGATTGCGCCCTGCCCGGCCGGCGGCTTTGACGTTCTCGCCGGCCGCTCGGGATCGGGCGCCCTGCGCGGGCTCGGCGCGCGCGAAGCGGCGCTCATCGCCGAGGGACTGGGTCTCGTCCGCGCGAAATACGACCGGACCGTCGTCGATCTTGCGGCCGGCCTCGACGACATGGTGCTCGAGACCGCCGCCCGGTGCGGCCGCACGCTTGTCGTGCTGACCGACGAGCCGACCTCGCTGACGGACGCCTATGCGCTGATCAAGGTCCTCTCGCAGCGTCCGGCGGCGCCGCTCATGGCGATCGCCGTGAACGCCGCCGCGGATGCCGCCGAGGGGCGACGGACCTACGCCGCCCTGCAGAACGCAACGCAGCGCTTTCTCGGCTTCGCCCCGCCGCTCGCCGGCGTCGTCCGCCGCGATTCCCATGTCCGCGAGGCCATCCGGTCGCAGACCCCGTTCCTGACCCGCTATCCGGCGAGTGGGGCCGCCGCGGACATCGCCGCCCTCGCGGCCGCGCTCGATGCGGCGTTCGCGCCGTCGCGGCCCGAGCCCCGGCTCGCGGGAGTCAAGTGACGAGCGGCCTTGGCGGGGGCGCAATTCGGCGGCAATGTCTGCCCTGAGCCGCCGGTGGGGCGGCACGGCCTTCGGGGAGACCTGCGATGGACTATACGTGGTTGATCGTTCTCGGCGTCGCCGCCGTCGTCCTTCTATGGGGCGTCGGCATCTACAACGGCCTCATCAAGCTGCTGAACCTGGTCAAGGAAGGCTGGAGCGGCATCGAGACGCAGCTCAAGCGCCGCTCGGATCTCATCCCCAACATCGTCGAGACGGTGAAGGGCTATGCCGCCCACGAGAAGGACACGTTCGACGCGATCACCAGGGCCCGCGCCCAGGCGACCGCCTCGCACGATCCCATCGAGCGCGCCAGGGCGGAAGGCCAGGTCTCGGCCCTGCTCGGCAAGATCGTCGCGGTCGCCGAGGCCTATCCGGAACTCAAGGCCAACGCCAATTTCCTCGAGCTCCAGCGCGAATTGTCGAGCGTCGAGGAACAGGTGAACCTGGCGCGGCGCTACTACAACGGCGCGGTCCGCAACTACAACACGGCCATCCAGACCGTGCCGTCGAACATCATTGCCGGCATCACCCGCTTCGTCGCGGCGGAGTTCTTCGAGATCGAGGACCCGGCCGACCGCGCCGCGCCGAAGGTCTCCTTCGGGTCCTGAACGCCGTCAGCCTCCCTCCGGCGGGTCCAGCACCCGCCGGACGCGCCTCTTGTGGGTCCGCCGGATGAGATCATTACGCGCCTTCGCCTTTCTCGCGCTGTTCGGCGCTCTCGCGCCGGCCTTGGCCGACGAGCGCATCCGCTCGTTCGACAGCGACATCACGATCAATACCGATTCCTCCATCACCGTCGCCGAGACGATCGCCGTCAACGCCGAGGGCGACACCATACGGCGCGGCATCATCCGCGAGTTTCCAACCCGCTATGAGGACGAGCGCGGCGATACGGTCGAGGTCGGCTTCGACGTCCTCTCCGTCACCCGCAACGGCAAGGACGAGCCCTGGCAGGTCGATTCCGTCGCCAACGGGGTCGAGATCCGCATCGGCGATCCGGACGTCTTCCTGACGCGCGGCGTCCATACCTACGTCATCACCTACCGCACGACCTTCCAGCTCGGCTTCTTCCCGGAAGGCGACCAGCTCTTCTTCAACGTCACCGGCAATGGCTGGATCTACCCGATCGACAGCGCCACCGCGACGGTGCGCCTGCCGGAAGGGGCGCGCTCGACGCGCCTCGCCGTCTATACCGGCGCCTACGGCTCGAAAGACCAGGACGCGACCATCGCCGAGACCGCGCCGGGCATCGTCAAGGCCGCGACCACCCAGCGCCTGGGCTCGCGCGAGGGCCTCACCATCGTGGTCGAGTGGCCCAAGGGCTTCGTGCAGGAGCCCAGCGGCGGCAGCTATCTCTGGCGCTGGCTCATCTCGAACGTCTCGGCGCTGTTCGGTCTGGCCGGCCTCGCCGGCGCCGGGTCCTATCTCTACTGGGCATGGAGGAAATGGGGCCGCGATCCGCCGCGCGGCACGATCATCCCGCTCTTCGCGCCGCCCGACGAGATGGAGCCGGCCGAGGCCCGCTTCCTCGCCGACATGGGCTACGACAACAAGATCTTCGCCGCCGCCATCGTGAACATGGCGGTCAAGGGCGCGCTCAAGATCGAGGAGGACCCCGGCTGGTTCTCCAAGACCTTCAAGCTGATCCGCACCGGCCAGGGGGTGGAGAAGCTCGGCAGGATCGAACGCGGCGCCTACCACTCGCTCTTCGCCGGCGGCGACGAGATCGAGCTGAAGCAGGCGAACTGGCAGCGCATCAAGGGCGCCAACGACACGATCAAGCGGGCGCTCGAGCTGCGCCATGTCGGCAAGAGCTTCCACGAGAATATCGGACCGATCTTCATCGCGGTCCTCATTCTCGTCGCCGCCGGCCTGGCGCTCGGCTTCACCGCCGGAAACGGCATTGCCCCCTTCGTGGGCGGCGGCGCCATCGCCATCGGCGTCGGCCTCATCTTCCTGTTCTACCGGCTCCTGAAGGCCCCGACCGTCGCCGGCCAGGCGCTGCGCGACCGCCTCGACGGTTTCCGGATGTTCCTGGACACCGCCGAGAAGGAACGCTGGGAGGTGCTGAACCCGCCCGAGATGACGCCGCAGCTCTTCGAGAAATACCTGCCCTTCGCGCTGGCCCTCGACGTCGACCACACCTGGAGCCAGACCTTCGAGCGCGAAATGCGCATTCGCGAGCCGGGCGAGTATCACTACCAGCCGACCTGGTACTCCGGCCGCAGTTTCAGCGGCGTCGGCGCGGGTGCGCTCAGCCACTCGATCGCGAACGCGATGTCGAGCGCGATCTCCTCGTCCTCCTCGCCGCCCGGCAAGAGTTCCGGTTTCGGCGGCGGCGGCTTTTCGGGCGGCGGCGGCGGCGGCGGCGGCGGCCGCGGCTGGTAGGCGGCGGCGGCGGTGCGATCCCGTCAGCCGCGCTCGGCGGCGGCCTTGGCGCGGGCATAGCGCTGGAGCGCCCGCTCGTCGGTTTCGGTCTGCTCGATATGGGCGAGGTGGTCGCTCTCGCGCTTCACCCGCGCCTCTTCGGCGAGCTCGAACTTCTTGAGTTCGCGGAACGCGTCCTGCACGTCGATCCGCGCCTCGGCGATCGAGCGCTCGATCTCGGCGATCGACAGCGCCAGCTTCTCCTTGCGCTCGCGGATCGAGCGCGCGAACGAGGGATAGGCGAAGCGGCCGATTTCGTTTTCGGTCGCCCGGCGGCTCTCCTCGCTCAGGTGCACGTCGAGTTCGACCGACTTGCGTTCCAGATCGGCGCGGATCGATTCCAGGCCGGCGAGCTTGGTCTTCGCCTCGTCCACCCGGAAGCGGTGCAGTTTGATGAGGGTATCCCGCGATTTCATCGCCGCTGCCCTTCAGGCTGACCCGTTTTGAGAATTGCCTGAAGTTCAGCAAACGACGTGCCAAGGTCGGCCGCCTCCTGACGGCCCTGGGCCATGAAGGCCTCCAGGGCCGGCTGCAGCCGCACCGCACGGTCGGTTTCGGGGTCTGCGCCCTGCTTGTAGGCGCCCAGCCGGATCAACTCCGCCATGTCGTCATAGAGCGCCAGCGAGCGCCGGGCTTCGACGATCAGCGCCTGTTCTTCGGGCGGATTGCAGGCCGGCATGGTGCGCGACACCGAGCGCAGCACGTTGACCGCCGGGAACCGGCCGCGCTCGGCGATGCGCCGGTCGAGCACGATGTGGCCGTCGAGAATGCCCCGCACCGCATCGGCGATCGGCTCGTTGTGATCGTCGCCCTCGACGAGGACCGTAAAGAGACCGGTGATCGTGCCGCTGCCCTGCGGTCCCGGTCCGGCACGCTCCAGCAGGCGCGGCAGTTCCGAAAAGACCGTCGGCGTATAGCCCTTGGCCGCCGGCGGCTCGCCGGTCGACAGGCCGATCTCGCGCTGCGCCATGGCGAAGCGCGTGACCGAGTCCATCAGGCAGAGCACGTTGAGGCCCTGGTCGCGGAAATGCTCGGCCGTCGTCAGCGTCAGATAGGCCGCCTGGCGCCGCATCAGCGCCGATTCGTCCGAGGTCGCGACGATTACCACGGCGCGCTTCAGCCCCTCCGGACCGAGATCCTCCTCCAGGAACTCCTTCACCTCGCGGCCGCGTTCGCCGACCAGGCCGATCACCACGACGTCGGCCGTCGTGTAGCGGGCCATCATCGACAGCAGCACCGACTTGCCGACGCCTGAGCCTGCGAAGATCCCCATGCGCTGGCCTTCGCAGCAGGTCGTGAAGGCATTGATGACCCTGACCCCGAGATCGAGCCGTTCCCCCACCCGGGCCCGCGTATGGGCCGGCGCCGGCGCGGCGCGCAGCGCCCGCGGCTCGTCGCCGAGGATCAGCGGCCCGCCGCCGTCGACCGGGCGCGCGAAGCCGTCGATCACCCGGCCGAGCCATTCCTTGCAGGGAAAGACGAACTGCGCGCCCTCCTCCATCGTGGCGCGGCATCCCATGCGGATGCCGTCCAGCGGCCCGAACGGCAGGCCGAGCGCCCGCCCATTGCGGAATCCGACGATCTCGCAGGGGACCCGCTCGCCGTGCATGCCCTCGACCAGGACGCGCGATCCGACCGCCAGCGACGGCAGCCCGAACGACATCTCGATCATCAGCCCCTGAATGGCGGTAACCCGGCCGAAAACGGTCAGTTCGGGTACCGCTTGGATGGCGTCGAGCAGGGGGGACACGCGGCCTCGGGCAGCTCTCTGTCCGGCGCAGCGGACAGGGGATGAATTCGCTTCCGGCACTGTCGGGCCGGAGGTTTAAGAGCACGTTAAGGATAACTCCCTAAGCCTTTGACTCCGAATACGAACTTAGGGGCTTGCGGGCAGCTTAGTTTTTGTTAACCCTTTGCCCGTAGCGTCACTGAGAGCCGTTAACCACAGTGCGTGGCCTGGCGCGAAAGCGCTTGCCGGGGGGCAGCGATACGATGCGAGTCTTGTTGATCGAAGACGACAGCGCCATGGCCCAGAGCATCGACCTGATGCTCAAGTCAGAAGGCTTCAACGTTTACTCGACCGATCTGGGCGAGGAAGGCGTCGACCTGGGGAAGCTGTACGATTACGACATCATCCTTCTGGACCTGAATCTGCCCGACATGAGCGGATTCGAGGTCCTGAAGCACCTCAGGGTCGCCAAGGTGCAGACGCCGATCCTGATCCTCTCGGGCACCTCGACGATCGAGAACAAGGTCAAGGGCCTCGGCGTCGGCGCCGACGACTACCTGACCAAGCCCTTCCACAAGGACGAGCTGGTCGCCCGCATCCATGCAATCGTGCGCCGCTCCAAGGGCCACAGCCAGTCGGTCATCCTGACCGGCAAGCTGACCGTCAATCTCGACACCAAGACGGTCGAGGTCCAGGGCAGCCGCGTGCACCTGACGGGCAAGGAATACCAGATGCTGGAGCTGCTCTCGCTCCGCAAGGGCACCACCCTCACCAAGGAGATGTTCCTCAATCATCTCTATGGCGGCATGGACGAGCCGGAACTGAAGATCATCGACGTCTTCATCTGCAAGCTGCGCAAGAAGCTCGCGATGGCGACCGAGGGCGACAACTACATCGAGACGGTCTGGGGCCGCGGCTACGTGCTGCGCGATCCGCCGTCGGCGACCGAAAAAGCGGCCTGACCAGGCCGGCCAGGGGGCGGACGAAGGGCGTCGGAGCGATCCGGCGCCCTTCCTCTATGGCGAGGGATCGCCGCTTCGCGGCAGACGCGACATGGCGCGCGCCGCGATGCGCAGGCTCCCGTCCGGCCTCGCCGAACGGATCAAATCCGCGGTGCGTTCAGTACAGCTTCGTCCGGTAGGACTGCTCCAGGCCGGCCGCGACGCCCTCGCGCGACACGCCGGCCCTGATGGCGTTCGCCGCCTCGCCCTTGGCCTTGTTGAGCTTCACATGGGCGACCAGCACGGCCGCCGGATCGATCGCCGCGGCGTCTGTCAGCGGCCACAGCGCTGCCCGCTCCAGCGCCGCGCTGGTGCGGATCTCCGGCGCGGCCTCGCCGATCATGGTCGCCAGGATCGGCGCCTTGCCGTCCACGGCGAAGGCCTGACGCACCGCCTCGTCGGTCGTCAGGCGCGCTTTGCCTGACACCACCGCAATCCTGGTCGATCCCGGCACCAGCGCCAGCGCCGCGACGGCCGGGCAGGCGATCATGTTGCGATAGCCGAAGGCCAGCTTGTTGCCCGGCCGCTCGGCCAGGCTCGCCACCCCGTCCTGAAGCCGGATCAGCGAGCCCGCCGGATCGCCCTTGGGGCTGACGTCGGCGCAGCCCTCGGCGTCGGCGGTCGCCAGCGCCAGAAAGCGGCTGGCGGCAAGGAATGCGGCCGCCTCCTCCGGCACGTCATCGCGGGGCGCCGCCGACCAGAAATCCGAGCGGATCAGCGCCTTGGCGCAGTGCAGGAAGCACTCCTCGACGGCGATCTCGACGGCTTCCCCGCCGGCCGCCGCGACCCGCCCGTTGACCCGCAGCGTCTCGCCCGCGCCCGGCACCAGGAACAACAGTCCGACCCCCTGGCCCGCCTCGGCCGCGGCGGCATCGTCGAGGCTCGCGCGCGGCAGGCTCAGCCGTGTTGCGTCGATCGCTGCGGCAAAGCCGGCCGCCCCGCCGGCCAGCGTGAGGCGCGGCCCGGACGCCGCCGCAAAGCCGGCGAAGGCCAGCGGCGAGGCGCCGATCCAGTCCCTGGCCGCGCCGTCCAGATGGTCGATGATCTTCATGCGGGTGGCGAGCGCGGCGGTGCCGACGCAGGCTTCCAGAGCCTCAAGGGTGGCGATCGGTTCGGTCATCCGCCTAGCCTAGACGGTCTGCGAACGGCTCTCAATCCGTGCGCGGCAGACCTTCAGTCGCAGGCCAGCACGCCGTTCTTGTTGGCCACCGTGCCGCGCTTGCAGCGCTTCAGGTCGAGATCGCTGATCAGCCACTTGCCCTGGTTGGAATAGCACTCGGCCCGCATCTGGTAGTTCTTCACCGCGCCCGAGCGGCACGAATCCAGCCAGCTGCCCTTGGGCAGCGTGTCGCGCAGGGGCACAAGCGCCGGGACCGGCGGGGCGACGCAGACCAGCAGGCCGTCCTGGTTGGCGATCTCGCCCTGGCGGCAGGTGGCGAGGTCGATCCAGGTCGGCCGCCAGACATTGCGCGTGTCCTTGCAGGTGGCGCGCAGCACCGAGCCGTCGACCACCGCGTCGCGGCAGGTCTTGGTCCAGGGTCCGGGCGGCAGGGCGCCCTCGGCGTCCGGCGCCGCATCCGCCGGCGGCGTTGCGGGCGGCGGCGGCGGTGCGGGGGGCGGCAGGCGGTCGCCGCGGCAGTCCAGCACGCCGTTATTGTTGAAGATGTCGCCGCCGCAATAGGCGTAGCCGGAGATCCAGGTCTTCTTCCACCGGCCGCGCTTGTCGCGGCACTCGCCGTACAGCGTGTCGCCATCGACATAGAGCTCGCGGCAGCTCTCCAGATACGACCCGCGGGGCAGCGCATCGCCCGTCGCGGCGGCGGCTTGGGGCATGAGGGCGGCGGCGAGCGCCAGCGCGGCGGCAATACGGAACATGGGGGTCCTCCGCGGGTAGGGTTACGGCAGCCTCAAGCCTGCGACGAGTCCCCAATGCGTCGCATGGTGAACGGCCTTGCGCCCCGCTCCGGCGCCCCCCAAGCTGGGGGATCGCTGCATTCCACAAGAGAACGAGCGGCACCAAGCCGCCGGGGAGGACATCCATGACCGCATTGCCGCTCGACGCCCTGGGCGAGCCCGCCATTCCCTTTCCCGGCTATGCGCGGGGCCGGATCGACGACGAGGTCGTCAATCCCGATCTCTATGCCAGCGGCGAGATCGACGGCCTGTTCACCCGGCTGCGCCGCGAGGATCCGGTGCGGCTGATGAAGCCGCGCGGCTACCGCCCCTTCTATTCGATCGTGAAGCACGCCGACATTCTGGAGATCGAGAAGCGCAACGACATCTTCCTGAACGGCCTGCGGACCTATCTCTCGCCGATCGAAGGCGAGGAATGGGTGAAGTCGGTGACCGGCGACACCCATCTCTTCCGCACTCTTGTCGATCTCGACGACCCGCTGCACATGAAGCTGAGGGCGCTGACCCAGAGCTTCTTCATGCCGCCCAACCTCAGGAAGCTGAACGAGCGCATCGCCGCACTCGCCAGGGAGCACGTCGACCGCATGGCGGCGCTCGGCGGCCGCTGCGACTTCGTCAAGGAGATCGCCCTCTGGTATCCGCTGCGCGTCCTGATGATGATCATGGGCCTGCCGCGCGAGGACGAGGATTTCCTCATGAAGATGACGCAGGAGATCTTCGGGCCTGGCGATCCGGACGTCGCGGCGCAGACGCAGAACGTCACCGAGGACGCCAGCGGCCTGCACGGCCAGGCCGATCGCGGCGTCGATCTCGCCAAGACCGCGATGCAGCTCTACGAGTATTTCGGCAAGGTCACCGCCGACCGCCGCGCCAGCCCGCGCGACGATCTCTGCTCGGTGATCGCCAACGGCCGCGTCGACGGCGAGCTGATCGGCGAGCGCGAGGCGATGAGCTACTACATCATCGTCGCGACTGCCGGCCACGACACGACCAGTTCCACCGCCGCCGGCGGGCTGCTCGAACTCATTCGTGCGCCGGGCGAGATGGCGAAGCTCAAGGCCGATCCCGGCCTCATGCCCAACGCGGTCGAGGAGATGATCCGCTGGGTGACGCCGGTGAAGCACTTCATGCGCACCGCGACCGAGGACTTCCGCCTCCGCGACACCACCATCCGCGCCGGCGAGGCGCTCTGCCTGCACTATCCATCTGGCAACCGCGACGAGGACGTCTTCGAGGCGCCGTTCGAGTTCCGCGTCGACCGCCAGGTCGCCAAGCAGGTCGCCTTCGGGCACGGCGTGCATCTCTGCCTTGGCATGCATCTCGCCCGGCTCGAGATCGGGGCGCTCTTCGCCGAGCTGCTGCCGCGCCTCGACGAGATCGCGCTGGACGGCGAGCCGCGCAACACGCGGGCGAATTTCGTCAGCGGTCTGAAGACGCTGCCCGTGCGCTACCGGATGCGCTGAAGGCCGAGCATCAACCCGGCACGAAGCCGACGCTGGCGAGGCCGCCTTCCAGCGTCTCCTTGTCGAACGGCTTGAGCAGCACGGCGGACGCGCCCGCCGCGCGGGCCGAGGCGACGTGCGCGTCCTCGTTCTCGGTCGTGCAGAAGACGATCGCCGGCAGCGCGCCGATCGCCTCGCGGCGCAGCGCCTTCATGAAGCCGATACCGTCCAGGTTGGGCATGGTCGAATCGACCAGGATGCAGTCCGGCATCGCCGAGCGGCAGCGTTCCAGCGCGCCGGCCCCGTCCTCGGCCTCCTCGACGCCGAAGCCCATGTCCTCAAGCAGGCGCCGCGCCACCTTGCGGATGACCCGGCTGTCGTCGACCACGAGGCAGGTGCGCATGGGGCGTCTCTCCGTTTCAGGCCGCCGCCGCTTCGCTTTCGCGGCGCGGCACGTCGGCCGACAGCGTGACCGAGGCGCCGTCCTGCGCCAGACTGACCCCGCCGCCGAGGCTGCGGGCGATCAGGCCGGTGAGGAACGGCTGGACCCGGCGGCCGTCGAGCTCCGACAGCTCGTATTCGCCGGCGAGGGCCGCTTTCAGTTCGTCGGTCAGGCGCGACATCGGGCCGTCGCCGCAGGCCGACAGCATCGTCCCCGACGGGGTTTCCTCGGCGCTGACGCGCAGGATCCCGCCGCGCGGAATGGTGTCGAGCGCCGCCAGGGCGAGATTAACCGTCAGCTTGACCGTATCCTTGCCGATCAGCATCGGCGGGGCCCGCCAGTCGAGCTTGGTCTTGCTGTCCTTCAGGAAGCCCTCCAGCGCGTCGCGGGCCTCGCTGAGGCTCACCTGGTCCCCGGCCGAGCCCATCGAACCGTAGGCGAGGCGGCAGAGCTTCAGCTTGGCCGCCGCCTGTTCGGCGCTCTTGGAAATCAGCGCGATCGCATGGTCGCGCATCACCGGGTCGTTTTCGTCCGCCAGCACCTCGACGCCGTTCGACAGCGCCCCGACGGGGCTTATGAGATCGTGGCACACCCGGCTGACCAGGATCGCGGCAAGTTCGATTTCTTTCACGGCAATCGGCCTTTCGGGCGGTTTTCGGCCGGACGCGCTGGCGTCCCGGAGGCATCGCGGTTAACAAGGTAGTCGCACGGCTTAAAGAAAACTTAAACGGGCGCGATGCTTCAGCTTTTCGACCCCGGCGCGCTCGTCCGCCGGCCCGCCCGCCGGACCCTCGATCCATGAACCGCGACCGCAACCTCCTGGCCGCCATCGCGGCCCTCTCCGCCCATGCCGGCGCGCTCATCATGCGCCACTACGAGGCCCGCATTCCCGGCCGCGACAAGGCCGACAAGAGCCCCGTCACCGACGCCGACGAGGAAGCCGAGACGCTGATCCTCGAAGGCCTCGCGCGCCTCATGCCGGGTGTGCCGGTGGTCTCCGAGGAAGCCGCCGCCGGCGGTCACATCCCGGCCGTCGACCATGCCTTCCTGCTCGTCGATCCGCTCGACGGGACCAAGGAATTCCTCGCCCGCAACGGCGAATTCACCGTCAACGTCGCGCTCATCGAGGCCGGCCGTCCGGTGCTGGGCGTCGTCTACGCCCCGGCCCTCGCGCGCCTCTTCGGCGGCGACGCCGCCGGCGCGCTCGAACTGCACTGGCCCTCGGCCGAGGACCCCGGCGAGGCGCTCGACCTCGCCGCCGCGACGCCGATCGCCGCCCGTCCGGCGGGCGCCCACAAGATCGCGCTGTGGAGCCGCTCGCACGACACCCACCGGGCGGCCGAGTATCGCGACCTCTACGACATCGACGCCGTCCGCACGCTGGGCTCTTCGCTGAAGTTCTGCCTCATCGCGGCCGGCGAGGCCGATCTCTATCCCCGCCACGGCACCACCATGGAATGGGACACCGCGGCCGGGCAGGCGGTGCTGCAGGCCGCCGGCGGATCGGTGCGCGAACTCTCCGGCGCGCCGCTGCTCTACGGCAAGGCCGCCGACGGCTTCCGCAACCCCTCCTTCGTCGCCCGGGGCCGCTGAGCGCCGGCCCGCCTGGCCCGGCGGGCGGTTGACTCATGTCAAGGCCGCCCCGGACGGCGGCCGACATGGTTTGCCGCCAGACCGTGGGGAGGAAACCATGCCGGAACATGTCGTCGTCGTCGTCAGTCTCATCACGGCGGCTTTTGTGCTATTCGGAGTGACGCTGGCGGGCGTCGTGTTCTATTCGTCGCGCGGCCCGCGTAACGGGACATCATAGGGGCGAGGATCCCCGGGGGAGGCTGGTCATGGGCGAGAAGAAGCTTTCGGCGGTGCTGGTTCATGTCGACGGCACGAAGGCCGCCGCCGGGCGTGTCGCCTTTGCGGGCGCGCTCGCCGACGATTTCGGCGCGCAGCTGATCGGCGTCGCCTCGGGACAGATGGCGATCCCCGTCTATGCGCCGTTCGGAGAGGGCTTCGTCTCGCTGCAGCCCGAAGTCGTCGAAGCGGCGCGCAAGCAGGTGACCGATCAGATCACCGCCGCGAACGCCACGTTCCGCGCCGCCGCCGGCACCCGCAGCAATGTCGAATGGCGCGCTTCCGAGGCGAACGAGCCGGCCGGCTTTCTGGTCGAGCAGGCCCGCGCCGGGGACGTCGTCGTGGTCGGCCGTCCGGCCAAGGACGATGCCGAAGACGTCATGCTCGGCGTCGCCGCCAGCGACATCGTCCTCGGCGTCGGCCGCCCGGTTCTGGTCGTGCCGCCGGGCGTCGAGCGCATGTCGGGCAAGCGCGTCGTCGTCGCCTGGAAGGACACGCGCGAGGCGCGCCGCGCGGTGATCGACGCGCTGCCCTTCCTGAAGGCGGCCGAAGAGGTCTTCATCGCCGGCGCCGGCGACGAGACGCCGCTCGCCACGGTGCAGGACGTCGCTTCCTATCTCGCCCGCTACGGGATCGTCGCCAAGCCGGTCGTCGAGGCCCTGACGGACGGGCGTCCGGCCACCGCCCTTCTGCGCATCGCCCAGCGGGTCAATGCCGACCTCATCGTCACCGGCGCGTTCGGCCACAGCCGCATGCGGCAATGGGTGTTCGGCGGCGTGACGCGCGATCTGCTCGACCACGCCGGCATCCCGGTGCTGTTCGTCCACTGACCTCGCGTTGGCCGGGGGTTAGCCCTCGGCCAGCCGGTCCAGCGCCTCGGCGCCCAGCAGGCGCACCCCGCCCGGCACGATGATCAGCGCCCGCTGGCGCACCAGCTTGGTGAAGATGCGGCTCACCGTCTCGATCGTGAGACCCAGGTGATCGGCGATGTCCTCGCGGGTCATCGGCAGCGGGATCATCACCGCGCCGCCGCCGATGCGCTGCAGCCGGTCGCGCAGTCCGACGAGGAAGCCTGCGACCTTTTCCTCGGCCGTCCGCCGCCCCAGCAGCACCATGTGATCCTGCGCCAGCGCGATCTCGTGTCCGGCCGCATCGTGCAGGCGTCGCAGCAGGCGCGGCTTGCTCTCCAGGAACGCCTCGAAGCGGCTGCGCGTGAAGCGGCAAGTCCTGACCGGCGTGATCGCATCGGCCGAGAAGCCGTAGGTTTCCGGCAGCGACAGGCCCAGGAAGTCGCCGGCCATCAGGAACCCGAAGATCTGCCGCCGTCCGTCCGGCAGCAGCCGATAGGTCCGCACCGTCCCTTCGGTGATGTTGTAGATCGTATTGACGGCCTCGCCTTCGCTCACGATCTCGGTGCGCTGCGCGAACTGCACGTCGTCGGCGATCGCCGCCAGGTCGCGCAGCTCGTCCGGTTCCAGCGCCGAGCAGACGCTGACGCTGCGCACCCGGCAGGCGGCGCAGACCGAATCGGGAATGCCGCCGCGGCCATGGGCATGGGCGCAGGGAGCGGGCGCCTCCGGCGCCGCAGGCATCGCAATGGCCGAGTTCTCATCCATCCGAACGCTCACCTTCCCGTCGCCGCAGGCGCCGCTTGTCGCCGCGCCGCCCCGACCGCCCTTGGGATGCGGAGTGTAGCCCGCACACGCAGGACTGCACTAGCCATGTCGTCGGGGCCCATGAGACGCGATCGCGGCGGCCAGCGCGTCGAACAGGGCATCGACGTTCGCCTCGGCCTCCGCCGCCGCGGCGAGGAACCTTGCGCCGCCCGCCGCAAAGATCTGGCCGGCGAGGCGCTCGATCCCGGTCGCATCGCCCGTCCTCAGGTCGCCCAGCCCGGCATCGCCCAGCAGCTCAGCGAACTTGTCGTCGCCATCGGCGGCCCAGATGCCGGCCGGACGGCCTTGGGCGGCCGCGCCGATGAAGCCATGCATGCTCTGGCCGATATAGCCGGCCGCCCCGCCGAGAATCGCCAGCTTGTCCAGGACATCCATGCGGTAGTCGACCACGGCGAAGGCGCCGCCGGAGGCCTGGCGCAGGCGCTCGAGGCTCGCCTCGTCCGCCCCGCAGGGCGTCAGCGGCACGAGCACGATTGCGACGCCCAGTCGCCCGGCGACGGCCTCCAGCCGGCGCGCCAGGGCGTCGGGGTCGGGAATCGTGAAGGCCTGGACCGCGAGGTAGGGTTTGCCGCCGGCCGGCGGGGGCGGCGCAGGGCGGCCGCGCAGCAGGCGGGGGAACAGCCAGCCGATATCCCGGCACTGCCTGACGGACCCGCCGGCCGCGCCGCAGGCCTCGAGTCGCGCGCGCGAGCGCGAGCCCCGGGCCGCCACGAAATCGAGGCCCGGCAGCGCAGCGCCGATCGCCGCTCCGGCCTCCGGCGTCGGCGCAGGGACGCCAAGCCCTACCCAGGCCTTGAAAGGACCCGGCGTCCGCGTCCACCCGAACACCAGATCGGTCGGCTGCGCGATCGCGCCAAGGCCGAAGCGCTCGTAGATGCCGCTCAGCATGGCGTCGAAGCGGTGGACGATCTCGCCACCGCACATCAGCAGCGCGTCATGGTCCTCCAGCATCGCCCGGTCGTAGCGCACCGCCTTGCGCCCCGCGACCTCCGCGCCGCTCGGTGAAACGAACGCGAACGACGCCTTCGGCAGCCGCGCCTGCAGTTCCCTCTCGGCGAGGAGCGGGAAGAGGACGTCGCCGAAATTCAGCACGTCGGCATAGTTGAGCAGCCCGATGCGCACCGGCGTCATCCCCCCGTCGCCGGCCCCTAGACCGGCGGCCCGTCCTGGCCGTGATCGACGCGTTCGTCATAGCCGCGCCGCGACGAGAAGAAGACCAGCGCCATCAGCCCGCAGCCGACGATCAGCGAAAAGACGACGCCCAGCACCAGCGCCGCGATGCCGTGGCCGCTGATCTCGGCATCGCCGAGGCTGACCCAGACCCAGCCCGCCCAGATCCCCGCGCCACCCAGCAGGACGGCCATGGCGAGGAGCAGCGCGGCCCGGCCCACCCCTCAGATCGCCCGGACGCGCAGCGTCGCGCCGTCCGCGCCGACGATCTCGACCGAGGCGCCGGGCGCGAGGTCGGCCTCGCCCTCGCTCACCGCCTGCCAGCGCGTGTCGTCGAGCAGGATCGGGCCGCGGCCGTTGCGGAAGCCCTCGGCGACCACCGCCCGGCGGCCCAGATAGCGCCGCGCCCGCTGGTTGAGGTCGCTGTCCGGCGTCGGCCCGCCGTTCTTCTTGTAGAAGGCGTGCCAGACGACGGTGGAGACGATCGAGAGCGCCCCGAACACCGTCAGGCTGATCTGCCACGAGAGACCGGGCATCGCCAGGTGCAGCAGCCCGACCAGCACGGCGGCGATGCCGAACCAGACGAAGAAGAAGGTCGGCGTCAGGATCTCGACGATCAGCAGCACGGCGCCGAGTGCGAACCAGTGCCAGTAGGTCATCGCGCCGAGGAAGTCGGTCAGCTGGTCCATTGCGGGATGCCCCTCACGTGCTCGGTACGCTGCCGCCGCTCTCGCCCGACGCCCACTGGACGCGGCCGCGCTGGCCGCCGCGCCCCGGCGGCGTGGGCGAGGGCGTATCGCCGCCGCCCAGCGCCGACTTCGCCAGCTCACCGATCCCGGCGATCGAGCCGAGCAGGCCCGACATCTCGGCCGGCACGACCACGAATTTCTGGTTCGGCGCCATCGCCAGCGCCTTGAACGCCTCGACGTATTTCTGCGCGATGAAGTAGTTGATCGCCTGCACGTCGCCGGCCGCGATCGCCGCCGACACCATCTCGGTCGCCTTCGCCTCGGCCTCGGCCGCGCGCTCGCGCGCCTCGGCGTCGCGGAAGGCGGCTTCGCGGCGTCCTTCGGCCTCCAGGATCTGCGCCTGCTTCTGGCCTTCGGCGCGCAGCACCGCGGCCTGCTTCTCGCCTTCCGCCGTGATGACCTCGGCGCGGCGTTCGCGCTCGGCCTTCATCTGGCGGGCCATCGAGTCCGTGATGTCCGACGGCGGCGTCAGGTCCTTGATCTCGATGCGCATGATCTTGATGCCCCACGGACCCGTTGCGGCGTCCATGATGCGCAGCAGCCGCTCGTTGATCTCGTCGCGCTTCGACAGAACCTCGTCGAGATCCATCGAGCCGATCACCGTGCGGATATTGGTCAGCGTCAGGTTGGCGACGGCGCGCTGCAGGTCCTTGACCTCGTAGGCGGCGCGGGCCGCGTCGATCACCTGGTAGAAGGCGATGCCGTCCGTCGTCACCATGGCGTTGTCCTTGGTGATGACGTCCTGGCGCGGGATTTCCAGCACCTGCTCCATCATTGTCAGCTTCTGGCCGACGCGGTCGTAGATGGGAACGATCAGGTTGAGGCCGGGCTGCAGCGTGCGGGTGTAGCGGCCGAAGCGCTCGACGGTCCATTCCTGGCCCTGCGGCACGGTCTTCACGAAGCTGAAAACGACGATCAGCGCCAGCACCGCCAGTACGATGTAGAAAATATATTCGTCTTCCACGAACAACCCTCCCGAGCCGAGTTTCGCCGGCGACCGCCGCCGGGCGCCGCGTCGCATCGAAGTGGCAAAATGCGCCCAAACGAGGGCTGTGAGAAGCCTTGGATTTCCCGCTAGAGTATGGGCCTTGCGGGGCGCTTCGATTCGAACGGAAGAGACCAATGGACGATCTGATCCGCCGCCTGACCTCCCGCCGCAGCGTTCTGACTGGCGTTGCGGCCCTCGCCGCCGCCGCCTGCACCTCGTCCTCGACGGGGCGCGAGGTCGACACGCGCGACGGCCGCTCGGGCTACCCGGCCGACGAGCCGGTCACCGACCAATACCGCCAGGAGGAGATCACCGGCGCGGTCGAGAATTTTTTCGGCGTCACCTCCCAGGGTGCGGCCGAAGTGGTGGAGCGCGTGTTCGGCGACCTCGGCCGGCCCAATGCCTATATCGCGGGCGAGGAAGCGGCGCTCGCCGTCGCGGTCGGCCTGCGCTACGGCGAGGGCTGGCTCTATCGCCGCAACAAGGACCCGCTCCAGGTCTTCTGGACCGGACCCTCGGTCGGCTTCGATGTCGGCGCCAACGCCTCCAAGTGCTTCACGCTCGTCTACAACCTCGGCAGTCTCGACGAGCTCTTCCGGCGCTTCCCCGGCGCCGAGGGCAGCTATTACTTCATCGCCGGCATCGGGGTGAACTATCTGCGCGCCGGCGAGGTGACGCTGGCCCCGATGCGCACCGGGGTCGGCGCCAGGGCCGGCGTCAATATCGGCTACGTCAATATCACGCGCGAGCGCGAGTGGGTGCCGCTCTGAGCCTTCAGGGCCGCGCGTCGGCCGCCCGCGCCGCGGCCGGCTCCATCGCGCCGATCGCCGGCATGTAGAGCAGCAGTGCCGAGGCGACGTAGATCGACGAATAGGTGCCGACCACGATCCCGAAGAGGATCGCCACCGAGAAGCCGAACAGCGCATCGCCGCCGAAGATCACCAGCGGGATGACCGAGATCGCGGTGCAGACCGAGGTCATCACGGTGCGCGACAAAGTCTGGTTGGTCGACAGGTTGATCAGTTCGCCCAGCGGCATCTTCTTGTACTTGCGCCGGTTCTCGCGGATGCGGTCGAAGATGACGACGGTATCGTTGATCGAATAGCCGGCCAGCGTCAGCAGCGCGGCGACGGACGCCAGGTTGAAGTCCATCTGCGTCAGCGAGAACAGGCCTGCCGTGATCAGCACGTCGTGGAAGGTCGCGACGAAGGCCGCCACGCCGAACTGCCACTCGAAGCGGAACGCGACATAGAGCGCGATCATCAGCACCGACAGGAGGCAGGCGATCACGCCGTTGGTGAACAGTTCGTCCGAGATCTTCGGGCCGACCGACTCCACCTTGCGGAACTCGTAGGACGCGCCGAGCTTGTCCTTGATCTCGGCGACGATCTGCTGCTCCTGGCCCTCGCGCTCGGCGCTCGGCTTGACCCGGATCAGGACGTCGGAGGCGCTGCCGAATTCCTGTAGCGCGACCTCGCCGAAGCCCATGCCGGTCAGCTCGTCGCGCATCGAATCGAACTGCACCTCGCCGTCCGTCTTGTGCGCCTCGATGACCACGCCGCCGGTGAAGTCGATGCCCAGGTTGAAGCCCATCAGGCTCAGCGCCGCCACGGTGACCAGCATCGACAGGCCGGTGATCGCGAAGCCGATCCAGCGCAGACCGACGAAATCGATCTTGGTATTCTTCGGGACGATGTGCAGAAGACGCATGCGGGTCGGGTCGCTCTGGCCATGGCCGGAATGGGGCGCTCGGGATAGATGACGGCGGGGGGGCGCGCAAGGGCCGGCATGACGCAAGGGGAGGACCTGCCCGTCCGCGAGGCGCTCCCGGCGCTGAAATCGGCGCTAGCGGCCGGCCGCGCCGCTGTCCTGGAAGCCCCGCCCGGGGCCGGCAAGACGACCCTCGTGCCGCTCGCGCTCCTCGACGAGCCCTGGCTCGCCGGCCGCACCATCGTGATGCTCGAACCGCGCCGCATCGCCGCCCGGGCCGCCGCGCAGCGCATGGCGAGCCTCCTCAGCGAGGAGGTCGGCCGCACGGTCGGCTACCGCGTCCGCCAGAATGTGAAGGTCTCGGCCGCCACCCGCATCGAGGTTCTGACCGAGGCCCTGCTTACCCGCCGCCTGCAGCACGACCCGGCCCTCGCCGGAATCGGCCTCGTCATCTTCGACGAGTTCCACGAACGCAGCCTCGACGCCGATCTCGGCCTGGCGCTCGCCCTCGAAACGCAAGGCGCGCTGAACCCGGACCTGCGCCTCCTCGTCATGTCGGCGACGCTCGACGGCGGCCGCGTCGCGGCGCTGCTCGGCGGCGCGCCGGTCATCCGCTCCGAGGGGCGGCAATTCCCGGTCGAGACGATCTACGCCCCGCCCGCCGATCCCCGCGACGCGGCGGCCGCCGTCGCCGCGGCCATCCGCCGGGCCCTGCGCGAGCGCGAGGGCGGCATCCTCGCCTTCCTGCCCGGCGAGGCCGAGATCCGCCGCGCCGAACGCAACCTCCTCGACGCCGGCCTGCCGCCCGGCGTCATGGTCGCGCCGCTCTACGGCAATCTGCCGGCCGAGGCGCAGGCCGCCGCCATCGCCCCCGCGCCGCCGGGCCTGCGCCGCGTCGTCCTCGCCACCGCCATCGCCGAGACCAGCCTCACCATTCCCGATGTCCGCGTCGTGGTGGACAGCGGCCTCGCCCGCCAGCCGCGCTTCGATCCGGCGACCGGCATGACGCGGCTGGTGACGCAACGCCTCGCGCTTGCCTCGGCCGACCAGCGCAGGGGCCGGGCCGGGCGCATCGCGCCGGGCACCTGCTACCGCCTCTGGAGCGAGGAACAGCATCGCGCGCTTGCGCCTTTTGCGCCGCCGGAGATCGCCTCGGCCGATCTCGCGCCGCTGGCGCTGGAACTCGCCGCCTGGGGCGACGCCGACCCTGCCGCCTATGCCCTGCTCGACCGCCCGCCCGCCGCCGCCTACGCCCAGGCGCTCGACCTGCTGATCGAGCTGGAAG